>Ga0157378_10001230_pt1 | contig 23153 bp, 21 predicted proteins | sample M65metaG_FD_115309 | JGI IMG/M metagenome (GOLD analysis project Ga0157378, IMG submission 115309) | Miscanthus rhizosphere microbial communities from Kellogg Biological Station, Michigan, USA - M6-5 metaG | ecosystem: Host-associated > Plants > Roots > Rhizosphere > Soil | place: USA: Michigan...
AAAGGTGCTCGATCCCAAGCTTCACAAGCTGGAACGTGCCGCCCTTCTTCTCCTTCAGCTCAACTAGCTTTACGGCTGAGGAGCCGATATCGAGACCGACTACATTTTTGCTCTTTGAGAAGACCACCGCTCACCCCGTCCATCTCACACGCTCACTTCTCGCTGGCTCCAGATGTGGAAAGTTGGTCGAAATTACAACGTTTAAAGGTGAGTGTCAACTCTACAGCATTTAGATTTATCAGACGATTACGCCCGGTTGACGTCGTTTTGGCCACCCCGGTTTGCGCCAAAACCGCTCCGCCGTTACAATCCCACCCCTTTCGCGTTATTTGAGGAGTCTATCGATGGCAAAGATGTGTGAAGTCTGCGGCAAGGCCCCCGTGTTCGGAAACCGGGTAAGCCACGCCCACAACGTTTCGAGCCGGCGCTGGTTGCCGAACCTGCAGCGCGTCCGGGTCATGGTCGGCGCGGCGGTGAAGCGGATGAACGTCTGCACCCGCTGCATCCGCACCGGCAAGATCGCCAAAGCCGCGCGGTAACTCCACGCGCGGCACCTTCCTTTCCAGACCGTTCTCCCTCAGCCAGTCGGGGAACCCGGCTCCGGCGGCGGCTCTGGACAACGATCGTTAACTTCCTTAATAATCGCCTTAATGTTCGACTCGCTCTACGGTGGACTAACCCGGAGACCACTTTTCGCGTAGATCCACCATGGCCACCCCAAAACGTCCGAACGCCACGGCACAACCGCAGGCGAAGAAAAACGCCCGGAAGGGCGGCCGCCGCGTCCTCTTCGTCGAGGACGATGAGCTCGTGGCGGGCGGCGTGGCCTCGCTTCTCGAGATGGAAGGCTTTGCCGTCCAGACCGTCGACCGAGGGCTGGCGGTGGTCGACGCCGTCAAAAGCTTCGAGCCCGACGCGCTGATTCTCGATGTGACCCTGCCGGACATCAGCGGCGTGGAAGTCTTTCGCAGAGTGCGCCGGCGATGGCCGGATCTTCCGGTCATCTTTTCCACCGGCTATGGCGACGGCCAGGTGGCAGCTTTGAAAGGCAACGCCGTGGAGATGCTTCAGAAGCCGTACGAGATCGCCGATCTGCTGTCGGCGCTGAAGCGGCTCATCAGGTCCTGATCTGCGACCGCAACCGCTAGGCGGTTCGGGAGCGCTCCCGGATCTGGAGCTCCAGGCGGACGTCGTTCAACGTCGTCACGATCTCGGCCATCGTCTGCGGGCGATCGTAGAGGTTCTTGCGCAGGGAGGTCATGACCATGTCCCGAAGTTTCCAGTGGACCAGCGCCGGCAGCGGATCGGGCTCGCGCTCGACGATCTGGGCCAGCGTGTCCATCACATGCTCGCCGCGGAAGGGGACGTGGCCGCAGAGCATCTCGTACATCACGATGCCCAGGCTGTAGATGTCGGAGCGATTGTCGATGATCGGCTCGCCGCGCACCTGCTCGGGCGAGAGGTAGTACAGCGTTCCGACGAGCGAGCCGGGGCGGCGGATGGGATCGGTGGCATCGCCGTCGCCGCGGAGCACGGAGACGCCGAAGTCGAGCACCTTCACCAGGCCGTCTTTTCGGATGGCGATGTTTTCGGGCTTGATGTCGCGATGCACCAGCCACGCTTCGTGCGCGGCCGCGAGCGCGCCCGCGGCGGCCGAGGCGATGTCGATCGCTTCCATTGCCGTCAGCGGACCGCGATCGAGGCGCTCGCGCAGCGTTTCGCCGTCGACCAGCTCCGTGGCGATGTACTGCACGTCCGCTTCGCGGCCGACGTCGTAGATGGTGACCACGTTCGGATGATTGAGCAGCGACGCCGTTCGCGCCTCGCGGTCGAAGTGCCGCGACTGGGTGCCATCGGCGTCGCAAACGCGAAGAACCTTCAACGCCACCTTGCGCCGGAGCAGCGTGTCTTCGGCCATGTAGACCTCCGACGAACCTCCCCCGCCGAGGTGATTGAGGACGCGGTAGCGGCCGATACGAAGAATGTTCACGTTACGAGGGCTCAACATGTAGCGGCTGGGTTCGCCCCGGGCGTGAGCTGCATCACGTTGTCAGAATCTTTGCGCCATACGCAAATAACTCAAACCCCGGTCGCGGCCAGCGTAGCGATGTTGATGACGGTGTCGCACATCATGAACAGCATGTTGTTGTCCTTCCCGCCGAAGCAGAAGTTGGCCACGCCGCCGGCGAGAATCTCCCCGAGGATCTTGCCGGTCGTATCGAAGACCTGAACGCCGGTGCCGGAGGAGCTGTAGACCCGGCCCTCGCTGTCGACCTTCAGGCCGTCCGGAATCACCGGCGTGACCACGGCAAAGAGCCGCTCGTTGACGAGATGGCTGCCATCGGCGACGTCGAAGGCGCGGATGTGGTGCGGCAGGTTGATGTAGTACGCGTTCGGCCCCTCGATGGCGCCGGAGTCGTTCACGTAGAGGATCGATTCATCGGGCGAGAAACAGAGACCGTTCGGCTTCTTGAACGTGTCGACGACGACCGTGACCGAATCGTCGGCCGGGTCGTAGCGGTAGACGAAATCGCCGACGAGTTGCGGCGGCCGGAAGCCCTGCAATACCCCGTACGCGGGATCGGTGAACCAGATCGTGCCGTCGCTCTTCTCGACGATGTCGTTCGGCGAGTTGAATGGAAGGCCGAACCAGTGGTCGACGACCGTCTCGGTTTTCTTCGTCTTCAGGTTCATGCGCGAGATCCGCGCGGCTGTCTCCAGCGATCCCTGTTCGCAGATGAGAAGCCGCCCTTGGCGATCCCCCGTCATGCCGTTGGCCATGTTGGATTCGGCGACGAACGTGCTGACCTTGCCCGAAGCGACGTCGAGCCGCTTGATGGCCACGTTCCTGTCGCCGAACGACGGGATGTTCGTCGTCACCGGCACGGTGGTGAAGTAGAGGGCGTCCTCGTCGCGAACGTACACCGGCCCTTCGTGCGCGTTGATGTCCGGAATGGTTTCGTACCCAGGATTCGGCCCGATGACGTCGAGAAAGGCCTCGGAGTAAATGACGAAATGAGAATCGCTCTTCGGATGACGGCGCATTCGATCTCCCTTGCGAGAAGGAGAGTAACGGGTCACACGAATCCCTACCCCGGCCGGCGTTTTACCAACCAGAGCCAGACGGCCGCTGTCGATGCGGCCGAGGCGATGTGCTTCAGCGTGTGGCCACTCACAAAACGCAGCTGGTGATAGATCGCGGCGTCGTACGTTTCACAAAGTTTGGCGATCGCATAGAAGAAGAGCACGAGGGCCAGCAGGCCATGCGCCTTGTTCATCGGCCGGAACACGAGCGGCAGCGCGATGATCAGCAGCCCGGGGAAAAACTGCACGATGCCGTAGAGCCGCAAGTCGCCCGTGGCATACCAGGTGATCAGACTTACGAGGCCGATCAACTCAGCCACGATCAGCGAGATGCGCGCGTAACCACCCGCATACTCCTCGACCAGCAGAGAGACCAGCGCCCCGGCCACGATGACGATGCCGACGCGATCCCAGATGAGCGCCGCGTTGTTCGGATTCCAGTGATAGAGGCCGGAACCGAAGGCTGTGACGATGAGGCCGAGTGCGAAAACGCGCTTGCGCGTCCACGACATCAATCCAACGACGAAGAACGGAAGGTTGGAGACGACGTTCCAGAAATTCGGAACGCCAAAGAACGCGCGCTTGTCCGCGAAGTTGTGATAGCCCGGATCCTGCGGGTATGCGTCAAGCACGAAGAATGTCCCGATGATCGCGGCGAGCGCCAGGATGGTGACGAATAGAACGACCGCCGGCTTCATGCTTCAGGAGTGTAGTGCTGGATCAGCGTCAGCCGCGGAACTTTGGCGGTGATGCCGTCGCCCGACGAGCGCCCTCGTGAATGCCGCCAGAGCCACGGCAGGAGGTGACGGCGCGTCCAGGCGGCTTCGGCGCGAAGACGGTCGCTCCATCGCGGCGGCGGCGCGTCCGGCAGCGGCTCGGACCACGATCGATCCGCACTCGACAGGCCGAGGTGCTCGGCAAGCGCCTCGGCGATGCGAGCGTGGCCGGCGGTGTTGGCGTGCAGGCGATCGTCCGACCAGAGACGCGGATCCGCCGCCACCGGGTAGGCGGCGAAATCGCAGACGATCGTGCCCGTCTTCGCGCCGGCGTCGCGGATGATCTGATTCATCTGCAAAAGTCGCCCGCGCACGACCCGCGCGAGCGGCATCACGTCGCCGAGGTCGGGAAGGGTAAAAGTGATGACGGTCGCGCTGATGCCGGTGAGCGCGCTCTGCATCGCTTCGACATCCTCGCGAAGCGCCTCGGCATCGAAACTCGGACGGAGCAGGTCGTTCGTTCCGGAGACGACTGCGACGAGGTCCGGCCGCATGGCCAGCGCCGCATCGAGCTGCTGGCGTCGAATCTGCCGCGTCGTCCGTCCGCGAATGGCCAGATTGGCGTAGAGCACGCTCCCCTGCTCCGCCGCGAGCTTCTCGGCAAGCCGGTTCGCCCAGCCGCGATAGCCGCCGCGGCCATCGGGATCATCGAGACCTTCGACCGTGCTGTCACCGATGGCGACGTATCGCTCGAATCGGGACATCCTGGCTCACGCCGTGGCGTGCCGCACGTTGAACTTCCGCTCGACGTGGATGACCCCTTCGATGTCGCCAATGGCGCGGATGACGCGCTCGAGGTGCTTGAGATCGGCGATCTCCAGCGTCAGTTCGGCGGTGGCTTTCCCGTCGAGGGTGCGGCTGTCCATCTGGCGGATGTTGGTCTTCATGTTGGCCACGGTGGAGACCACGCGCGCCAGGATGCCCTGCCGATCCTCCATCACGATCTCCAGCTCGACCTGGAACTGGGCGTGCCGCTGGTCGGCCCATTCGACGGCGATCTGGCGATCGGCGTTGAACATCAGATTGCGCACGTTGGGACAGTTCAGGCTGTGCACGCCGACGCCCTTGCCGCGCGAGATGTAGCCGATGATCGGCTCGCCCGGCAGCGGCTTGCAGCAGCCGGCCAGGTAGGTCATCAGGTCGTCGTAGCCGCGAACTTTGATGGCCGGCGAGGTGCCGGTGAAGGGGAAGATCTTGCGGACGGCGCGGGTGATGACGCCCTCGTCGACCGCCGGCTGATCCTCCTTGGCGAAGCGCTCGACGATCGATCGCGCCGAAATCTTGCCGTAGCCGACATCGGCGTAGAGCTCATCGAGCTTCGGCAGGCTGTACTCGGCCAGCACGGCATCGAGCGCATTCTCGGCCACCAGCTTGCGCCACTGCACGCGGTAGCGGCGCGCTTCCCGCTCTACCAGCTTGCGGCCGACTTCGATGGAGCGATGCTTCTGCTCGGTGTTGAGCCAGTGCCGGATCTTGTGACGGGCTCGCGAGGTGACCACGAGGTTGATCCACTCGCGGGAGGGCGACTGATTCGGCCCGGTCAGCACTTCGATGATGTCGCCGTTCCGCAGCGTGGTCTTGAGCGGCATCAGCTTGCCGTTGATGCGCGCGCCGACACAGTGGTGACCGACGTCGGTGTGGATGCGATAGGCGAAATCGAGCGGAGTGGCGCCGCGCGGAAAGGCGAAAACGTCTCCCTTCGGCGTGAAGGTGTAGACCTCATCGGGATAGAGATCGATCTTCAGCGAGTGCATGAAGTCGCGCGGATCGGTGATCTCGTGCTGCCACTCCACCAGCTGCCGGAGCCAGAGGAAGTTGGTGTCATCCGGCTGCGCGCCGACGCGGCCTTCCTTGTATTTCCAGTGCGCGGCGATGCCCTGCTCAGCGATCAGATCCATCTCCCGCGTCCGGATCTGCACCTCGAACGGCTGGCCCTTGTCCGCCACCACGGTCGTGTGCAGCGACTGGTAGAAGTTGGGCTTGGGCATGGCGATGTAGTCCTTGATCCGGCCGGGGACCGGGCGCCACATCTGATGGATGATCCCGAGGCAGGCGTAGGTGTCTTTGATGTTCGCGGTGACGATGCGGAAGGCCAGATAGTCGTAGACCTGTCCGACGTCGATCTCCTGGCGCCGGAGCTTGGTCCAGATGGAGAACATCGACTTGACGCGGCCGAAGACGTCGCCGTTGATGTCGTTCTCCTGCAGTTTGGCGGTCAGCGTTCCCTTGATGCGTTCCACGATCTCGCCGGACACGGCCAGCTTCTCGTTGACGGCGCGCTGCAGCTCTTCGAACTCGCGAGGGTGCATGTGCCGGAAGGAGAGATCTTCGAGCTCGCTCTTGATGCGCCCCATGCCCAGCCGGTTGGCGATCGGCGCGTAGATCTCCATCGTCTCTTTCGCAATGGCCAGCCGCCGCTCCTCCGGGAGGAACTGGAGCGTGCGCATGTTGTGGAGACGATCGGCCAGCTTGACCAGGACCACGCGCAGGTCGCTGACCATGGCCAGCAGCATCTTCCGGAAGGTCTCGGCCTGTTGTTCTTCGCGCGAGACGTAGGCGTAACGGGAGATCTTGGTGACACCGTCGACCAGCTCGGCCACGTCGTCGCCGAAAATCTCCTGCAACGTTTCCTTCGTGGTCAGCGTGTCTTCGAGGACGTCATGGAGCAGACCGACGGCGATGGAAGTCTCGTCGAGCCGCATCTCGGCCAGGATGTAGGCCACGTTGAGGGGATGGACGAGGTACGGCTCGCCCGAGCTGCGCACCTGTCCGCGATGTTCGCGGGCCGAGAAAACGAAGGCCCGGTCGAGCAGTTCCTCGTCAAAGTCGGGCTTGTAGCTTTCGACCTTGTCGAGGATGTCTTCGAAGCGGATCATCGGCGGGGATCGTAGCACCGGCGGCCTCCGGCGTTGTCGGTGCCCGGTTGCCGGTGCTCAGAGCGGGTGGCGCTTTTGTGACAACAGATAACCGACAACCGATCACGCGCCGCGAGCGGCGCACAATATCCGGCACCCGTCTTGCTCCGTTCGCCGTCGGATACCGGTCGCAGTGGTCGTTGGGCCATGACCGCCGGGGTTAACAGAAACGGTGGGGTGGTGACACCTCACACAACAAGGAGGTACTCGTCGTGTCCAAGCGTTTGTCACTCTTTGCAGCATTCGTCCTCGTCCTCGCGTTTGCGGCCATTCCCGCGTTCGCCGGTCCGGTTCCGTCGAAGACCGCGGCCGATCAGAGCATCGACCAGCGCGCCGCCGATCTGGCGCTGGTTCGCGATGTCGCCGCGAACGAGCAGGTGGCCAAGGTTCTGACCGATCGCGGCTTCACCAAGGAGCAGGTCGATCAGCGCCTGGCTCAGCTCTCGCCGCAGGACCTTCATCAGCTGGCCCAGAACATCGACCAGGTGCAGGCCGCCGGCTTCACCCGTCAGGAGTGGATCTGGATCGGCATCGGTGCGCTGGCCGCGCTGATTCTCGTGATCGCACTCGGGTGAGTTTTCGATCCGCCGTAACGTTGGGGCGAGCGGGCGACCGCTCGCCTCTCTTTTTAGGAGACACGAAATGTTGAATGTTCAATGTTCGCGGCCCGCGGGAGTCGGGAGTCGGGAGTCGGGAGTCGGAGTCCAAACCCGTCCGACGCCCGACTCCCGACTCCCGACTCCCGCGTTCATTCAACATTCAACATTCGCGCTTCTCCTCCTGCTGACCTCCTGCATCACCATCACCCCCAGAACCCAGCATCACTCCACCACCGCCACCGTCATCCCAAACGTCCCCGAACAGCATTGGGGCATCGAGGAGTGCGGCGCCGGATCGCTCTCGACCGTCCTCCAGCACTACGGCGACGCCACCACCATGCAGTCGTGGGATGCCACGCTGCCGAAGACCCGCGGCGGGGTGATGACCATCGACATGCTGCTGGCAGCACGCAAAGCCGGCTTCGAGGCGCAGCTCGTCACCGGCACGCCGGCCATCGTCGAGCAGGAGCTGATGCAGGGGCGACCGGTGATCCTGATGCTGCAGGTGGTCAACTCGATCGGAAAGCACTACGACTTTTTCCACTACATCGTCGCCGACGGAATCGATCCCCAAGCCGGCCTCATTCGCACGCAGTTCGGCGACGGCAAAGGACGCTGGACGACCTTCGACCGCCTCGAAAAAGCATGGTCCGGCGGCGCACACGCGGCGATCCTGATCCATCCCGGCAATGACGCCGTGGCCCTCCGCGCTGCGGTGGCACTCGAAGATGCCGGCAAGTACGCCGAGGCGGCGCGTGCGTACCGAGCGATTCTCGATCACCATCCCAACTCCCTCCTCGCCTGGACGAACCTCGGCAATGCCGAAACGCACCTCGGCGATCGCGTCGCGGCGGAGGAGGCGTTCCGCAAAGCGCTGGCGATCGATGCCACGTCGCGCGATGCCCTCAACAACCTGGCCTGGCTCCTCTACGAATCGAAACGCTACGACGAGGCGGAGTTGCTGGCCCGCAAGGCGGTGGCCCAGAACGGCCCCGATCCCTACATCGTGCTCGACACGCTAGCCCGCGTGCTGGCCGCGAAGGGTTCCTGCAACGAAGCGTTGACAACGTTCCGCGCCGCCATCGACGCCGTGCCGCAATCGAACCCGGACGCGCGCGGCGATCTGGAAAAAGCGATGGCCGAGGCAAGGACGAGCTGCCGGTCGTAAAGGCGCACATCATCGTAGCGCCGGCGGCTTCGCCGGCTGGACCGCCAGCGGCTCGCTGGCGGTTTACGAGACTCGCCGCCGAGCCGGCGGCGGTACAGCCGGCCAGGCGGCCAGCGCTACGACAATGTGGCAGAGACACTCTTGTCTGTGCTTTCATCCTTCCATGCCCGCCAAACTGGTCCCGCGCCTTCGTGTCGTCGCCGACGACGGCACGATCGTCCTCGGGCCGGGAAAGGCCGACCTGCTCGAAGCGATCTCCCGCACTGGAACTCTTCGCGACGCCGCCGCGGCGATGGAGATGTCCTACATGCGCGCCTGGAAGCTCGCGCGCGTAATGAACGAAGCCTTCCGCGAGCCGCTGATCATCACCACCCGCGGCGGCGCCGACGGCGGCCGCGCCGAACTGACGGCGGTCGGCCGCGAAGCGCTGAAGCTCTACCGCCGCATCGAGCGCGAGAGCCTCGCCGCCACGAAGGCATCGTGGAAGTCGCTGCGGAAGATGCTGCGCTAAGGAGCGCTGGCGTCCCGCCGGCTGGCTCGGCGCGCGTCCTCGCCGCCGTGGTGCTTGACAAAATGTTGGGGGCTGGCCGGAAGGCGGCGGGACGCACGCCTAGCCAGCCGGCGAGGACGCCAGCGCTCCACGCCGATATACTTGACCAGATATATCGCCTCATGCTCTCCTTGCGCCCATGCGCGCAATGCCAATGGCCCTCGCGGTCCTCATCGCCACGAACGCGATGGCGGATGACAGTGCCATCGAGGCCCGGCTGGCGAAGCTGGAACAGGAAGTGGCGGCGCTGCGTCAGGAGAATCAGCAGCTTCGCCGTGACCTCGGCGTCGAAGTCGTAGCCCGGCAGGCCGACGTCAGGATGGGCGGGAAGGCCGAGGCGCTGCAGATCGGCGGCATGGTCCAGGTGCAGTCGGAAGCCGGCGATGAGGGGGATGCGCGCTTCTCCGACGCCAGCGACCGGGTCTACCTGCGGCGGGCGCGCCTCAACGCCGGCGGACGCTTCCTCGAGGAATTCAACTTCCGCGCGGAGATCGAGCTGGCCGGCAGCCTGGCCAATACATCCGGCTTGCGCGCACAGTTGACCGACGCCTATCTCAACTGGAACCGCTTCGACTCCGCCAACGTTCGCATTGGCCAGTTCAAGACGCCGTTCGGATTCGAGCAGCTCTACCAGGATCCCCAGCTCTACTTCGCCGAGCGATCGCTGGTCAGCGACCGCCTGACGCCGGGGCGGCAGCTCGGGGCGCAGGTCGGGGGTGAGGCCTGGTACGACCGCTTCAACTGGTCGCTCGGCCTCTTCAACGGCAACGGCATCAATCAGAACTTCAACGACAACGATCGCTTCATGGAAGTCGCCCGGGTGTCGGTGGCGCCGGTCAGCGGACGTTTCTTCGATCAGCCGGGACGATGGTCGATCGGGATTGACAACTTTCACTCCGGCGATGCAAACGTTGCCGTGGCCACAGACTTCGGCATCGACTCCACGCCATCGAGCCCGGCCAAGGACAACATCTTCGCCGGTACGCGGCGCGGCATCGGCTACGACTCGCAAGTGCAATTCGGCCCGGTCGAAGCGTGGGGCGAGTATCTGCAGGTCACGTTCGATCCTACCGACCGGCTGCCGTTCCGCGGCTTTCGTTCCAGCGGCTGGTCCGGCCAGCTGACGGCGTTCGTCATCGAAAACAAGCTGCAGCTCGCCGCGCGGCGCGAGCGCTTCGATCCCACCGGCAGGATCGCCGGCAATGAAACCAGCACCACCACGCTGGGCGCGAACTGGTACTTCAAGCAGAATGACATCAAGCTGCAGCTCGACTGGCTGCGCAGCGACGTTCCCGGCCTGACCAAAACGCAGCAGAAGTGGATCGCACGTTTGCAGACGGTGTTCTGAGGATTTGATGACCCGACGATTGTTTCTGCTTCTCTGCTGCCTGGCACTGGCATCGACGGCGATGGCGGCCAACATCCGCGTCTCCGCAGCGTCGAGCCTGACCGATGCGCTGCACGACATCGCCCGTATTTACGAGCGGGACACGCACGACACGATCCTCTTCGATTTCGGCGCCTCGAGCACGCTGGCGCGGCAGATCGCCGAGGGCGCGCCGTCGGATGTGTTCTTCTCGGCCGATGAGCTGAAGATGGATCAACTCCAGCAGCGCGGATACATCGTCAAAGCGTCGCGCCGCAGCATCCTCTCCAACACGCTGGTGATCATCGTGCCGAGCGACAGCAATCTGAAGATCAAAGGCGCGGCCGATCTCGCCGACAACGCCATCTCCAACATCGCCGTCGCCGAGCCGCAGAGCGTTCCCGCGGGCATTTACGCGAAGGAGTACCTGCGCGCGCAACGCGTGTGGGACCGGATCAAGGACAAGATCATCCCCACCGAAAACGTGCGTGCGGCGCTTGCTGCCGTCGAATCGGGCAACGTGCAGACAGGCATCGTCTATCGCACCGACGCGCTGGTCTCGCGCGCCGTGCGCATCGTCTTTGAAGTGCCCGCCAGCGAAGGGCCGAAGATCTCCTATCCGGTGGCCATCGTCGGCGATTCGAAGCAGAAAGCAGCCGCGCAGAAGTTCATCGATTTCCTGCTGTCTCCGCCGGCGCAAGAGGTCTTTCGCAAGTACGGATTCATCATCAAATGACCGCCGAGGAGTGGCGGATCGCGGCATTCACACTCCGGATGGCGGCCACGAGCACGTTGCTGATCCTGCCGCCCGGCCTCCTGCTGGCCTGGCTGCTGGCGCGGCGCAACTGGCCCGGAAAATCGCTCGTCGAGACGCTGGTCACCCTCCCGATCGTCATGCCGCCGGTGGCCACCGGGCTTCTCCTCTTGCAGACCTTCGGACGGCGCCGCGCGCTGGGCAAACTTCTCGATCGCTTCGGCATCGACGTCGTCTTCACCTGGAAGGCGGTGGTGCTGGCGATGATGGTGATGTCCATTCCGCTGCTGCTGCGCGCCGCGCGCACGGCATTCGAGGAGGTCAATCCACGCCTCGAACAGATCGCCGCGACCCTGGGCGCCTCCCCGCTGCGCGTGTTCTTCACCATCACCCTTCCGCTGGCGCGCCGCGGCGTGGCGGGCGGCGTGGTGCTGGCCTTCGCCCGCGCCGTCGGCGAATTCGGCGCCACGATTCTGGTGGCCGGCGATATCCCCGGACGCACGCGCACGATCGCCCTCACGATCTACGAGCGCGTGCAACTCGGCCACGACTCCTCGGCATACCGCATGGTCGGCGTCTCCGCCATCATCGCCTTTGCCGCGCTCTGGATCAGCGAGACACTCCTTCGACCGCGGCGACGGGCATGAGAATCACGCTTCACGACGTGCGCCTTCCGCTGGCCGAGTTCGAGCTCGAAGTGACGCTCGAACTGAGCGCACCGGTGGTCGGCATCGTCGGTCCGTCCGGCGCGGGGAAGACTTCCCTGCTCGATCTCATCGCCGGCCTGCGCCGTCCGATCGCCGGCACGATCGTGTTCGACGAGGAGCCGGTCGATGACGTGGCCCGCCATCTTCACCTTCCGCCTCGTCATCGCCACATCGGCTATGTCCCGCAGGACAACGCGCTCTTTCCGCACCTCAGCGTCGAGCAGAACATCCGCTACGGCACGCGTGCTCCGTTGGATTCCGAGGTTCTCGACCTGCTCGAGATCAACACGCTGTTGAAGCGAAGAGTGACCAGCCTTTCCGGCGGGGAGCAGAAGCGCGTGGCCCTCGCCCGCGCCCTCATGGCTGCGCCGCGGCTGCTGCTCCTCGACGAGCCGCTGGCCGGCATCGACCGGCCGTTGCAATCGCGCATCAGCGGGTATCTCGACCAGCTGCGGAGCCACTTCTCCGTGCCGATGATCTACGTGACGCACGATCGCGAGGAGCTGGCCAGGATCGCGGAGCAGACGGTGACGCTGAATCGGGGACGGGTCGTCTAGCGGTCGCGCGGTGCGCGGTCGGCGGTGTTGGTAATGTCCGCACCGCGAGACCGCGAGACCGCGTAACCTCGCAACCGCAACGATGTTCTCCAACCGCGCGCAATGGAACGCTCCGACCAATCGCCTCACGCTGGCGCGGCAGGCGTATCGAGGCACGCTGCTCGATCTGACGAATTCGAATCCGACGCAGGCGGGGCTCGTTTATCCGCTCGATGAGCTCGCCGAGGTCATGAGCCGGGCCGCGCGCGCGGCGTATGACCCGAGGCCGCTGGGGATTGCCTCTGCCCGTGAGGCGGTGGCGCGCGAGTTGGATTGCGATGCGGCCGACGTCATCATCACCGCGTCGACGAGCGAGGCCTACTCATTTCTTTTCAAGCTGCTCTGCGATCCGGGCGATGCGGTACTGACGGCGCGGCCGTCGTATCCGCTCCTCGAACATCTGGCCGCGCTGGAGCTGATCGAGCTGCACTACTTTGCGCTGGAGTTTCATCAGCGATGGGAGATCGATTCAGAGCGTCTGCGCCCGCAGAGGACCGATCGCACGCGGGCGATCCTGGTGGTCAATCCCAACAACCCCACCGGCTCATACGTCACCGCGGCGGAACAGGATTCGATCGCACGATTTGGATTGCCGGTGATCTCGGATGAAGTCTTCCATCCGTTTGCCTTTCGACAAAGCGCACCGTCGTTCGTCCGCGACGATGTCCTCACCTTCACGCTGGGCGGCCTTTCGAAATCGGCCGGCCTGCCGCACTACAAGCTCGGATGGATTCGCGTCAGCGGCCCGGGCAAAGCCGCCGCGATCGATGCGCTGGAGCTGATCGCCGACAACTTTCTCTCGGTCGCCACGCCGGTGCAGATAGCGTTGCCGGAGTTGCTTGCCATCGCACCGCGCATCCGCGAAGCCATCCGGATGCGGACTTCGCAGAATCTGGCCAGCCTTCAGGCGACGGTGACCAATTACCCCGCCGCGCGCGTTCTTCCGGTCGAGGGCGGGTGGTCGGCCATCATCCGCGTTCCGCGCATCGACTCCGACGAGGCGCTGGCGTTGCGGCTCATCGAAGAGCACGGCCTCATCGTCCATCCCGGCTACTTTTTCGATTTCGAGAGCGAAGGGCACATCGTGGTCTCGCTGCTGACGGAGAGCGCCGTCTTCGAGGAAGGAATCACGCGCCTGATAAGCTCCCTTCCCCGATGAAAGAGCACTGGACCCTCGATCCCACCATCACCTACCTGAACCACGGCTCCTTCGGCGCGGCGCCAAAGGTGGTGCTGGCGAAGCAGAACGAGCTGCGCCTGCAGCTGGAGAGCGAGCCGGTGCGATTCATGGTTCGCGAGCTGGAGCCACTGCTCGATGAGGCGCGCGTCGTGCTGGCGGAATTCGTTGGAGCGGATACGGAATCGATCGCCTTCGTTCCGAACGCGACTTCCGGCGTCAACGCCGTGCTTCGCTCGCTCGATCTCGACCAACACGATGAGCTCCTGGTCAGCTCGCACGAGTACAACGCCTCCCGCAACGCCCTCGACTACGTCGCCGGGCTGGTAGGCGCGAAGGTGGTGGCGGTCGATGTGCCGTTCCCGATCGCTTCGCCGGACGAGGTCTTCGACCGGGTCATGGAGCGCGTCACCGAGCGCACCCGCCTCCTTCTCGTCGATCACGTCACCAGCCAGACCGGATTGATTTTTCCGATTGCGCGGCTGATCGATGCGCTCAAGCAGCGCGGCATCGATACGCTCGTCGACGGCGCCCACGCGCCCGGCATGTTTCCGCTGAACCTCGATGCCCTCGGCGCCGCGTACTACACCGGCAATCTGCACAAGTGGGTCTGCGCGCCGAAGGGAGCCGCGTTCCTCTACGTTCGCGCCAACCGGCGGCGCGGCATCCGCCCGGTAGTGATCAGCCATGGCGCGAATGCCACCCACACCGATCGCAGCCGCTTTCATCTGGAGTTCGACTGGCCGGGCACGTGGGATCCGACGGCGTGCCTGAGCGTTCCCACCGCGCTGCGCTTCATGAACGAGGTCGTCGACGGCGGCTGGCCGGAAGTGATGCGTCGCAATCACGAGCTGGCTCTCCGCGCGCGCGACATCCTCTGCGCCTCCCTCGGCATCGACAAGCCCGCTCCGGACGAGATGCTCGGCTCGATGGCGGCGGTGCCGCTGCCCGACGGCAAGCCATTCGTCCCGTCGCTCTACGGCGAGCCGCTGCAGGATGCGCTCTTCTTCGAGCAAGCGATCGAGGTTCCGATCCACCCCTGGCCGTACCAGCCCAAACGCGTCCTCCGCATCTCGGCGCAGCTCTACAACACCATCGAGGACTACGAGAAACTGGCGAGCGCACTCACCGAACTGCTGCCGCGGTATTAAGCGAGGATCGATGTGGCACAGACACTCCTGTCTGTGCTTCTGAAGTCGCGCGAGATCGAGCACAGACAAGAGTGTCTGTGCCACATCGGTCCTCGTTTGCGTTGTCTGCAAATTGCCACGCGCGAGTACTATCGGAAATACAAACGTCACTCACCGGACTCAGCACGACGTGAAACGCACCGTTACAGCTTCCGCCTACAACTCCCTGGCCATTCGCTATCTCATCGCCCTCGTGGTGACGCTGATCGCCATCGCCCTCCAGATCTGGCTGGCGCCGTTCCTGAGCGGCGGGCGGTACCTGGTCCTGATCGGCGCGATCGTCATCAGCGCCACCTATAGCGGCTTCGGCCCGGCGCTCCTCTCCATCGCGCTGGCGTCGGCGGCGGTGCAGTATCTCTTCGAGCTTCCCGCCTATGCACCGAGGTTTTCGTCGGCCAACTCCGTACAGCTCATCGTCATCGATACGTTCATGATCCTGCTCTCGTGGATCATCGCCGCGCATCGCGCCGAGGCGGCCCGGTTGCGCGACGTACGCGGGCGGGACCTCCAGGAGATGGCCAATCGCATCGAGGCGGAGCGCCGCCGCCTGGCGGACATCGTCTCCAGCGTTCCCGGCGTGGTCTGGGAAGCGCAGGGAAATCCGGATACGGGCTCGCAGCGAATCGACTACGTCAGCGAGCACGTCACGCGGATGCTCGGCTACTCGGTCGAGGAGTGGCTGTCGACGCCGAACTTCTGGCTGACCATCGTCCATCCCGACGATCGCGAGGCGGCGGCGAATCACGCGCGGGAACACTTCGCTGCCGGCGACTTCCGGACCAACACGTTCCGCTGGATGACGAAAGACGGCCGCGCCATCTGGGTCGAATCGCATTCGATGGTGGTGAAGGACGACGACGGCAAGCCGGTGGGGATGCGCGGAGTGACGCTGGACATGACCGCGCGCCGGCGCGCCGAGGAGTCGCTGCGATTCCTTGCGCGCGTCAGCGAGCTGGTGACGGCGTCGCTCGACGCCAGCACCACGCTCGAAATTGCCGCCGAGGCCGCGCTGCCGATCCTCGGCGAACTGTGCGTCATCGACGTCGTCGAGGGCACCACCATCCGCCGCGCGGCGGTAAGGCATCTCGACCCGGCTCTGCGGGATACCGCGCATCAGCTCAAGAGCTACAACCCGCAGTTCGATCTCCCCTACGGACCGCCTGCCGTGATCCGCATCAGCCAGCCGGAGATCGTGAACGAGCTGCCTCCCGAGGAGTTGGCAAAGCGCGGAAACAGCGAGGCATACCGCGATCTGATCCGGCGCCTGGGAACGCAGTCGTACATGGTGGTGCCGCTGATTGCCCGCGCCGGCACGATCGGCGCGGTGACGGTCAGCTCCAGTCGGAAGAATCGATACGACACGGCGGATCTCGAGCTGGCGCAGCTCTTCGCGCGCCGCGTGGCGCTGGCGCTGGAGAACGCCCAACTGCACACGGCTGCACTCGAAGCAAATCGGGCCAAGGACGAGTTCCTGGCCACGGTCTCCCACGAACTGCGCACGCCGATGACGGCGACGCTCGGCTGGGTGCGCATGCTCACCCTCGGATCGCTCGACGAGGAAACCATGCATCTGGCGATGGATTCCATCGATCGCTCCACCAAGGCGCAGGCGCGGCTGATCGAAGACATCCTCGACGTCTCCAGCATCATCAGCGGTAAGTTCCGGCTGGAGGTCGGGCCGGTCGATCTTCGCGCCGTGATCACGAACATCATCGAGACCCTGCGGCCCGCGGCGACGGCGAAACAGATCGACATCGACGTCGCTCTCGACGTCACGCCGCTGGTGCAGGGCGATGTCAACCGGCTGCAGCAGGTGGTCTGGAATCTACTGTCGAACGCGATCAAGTTCGTTCCGCGCGGCGGTCACATCGCGGTACAGCTCACGCACACCGAGCACGCGGCCCGGATCGTGGTGAGCGACGATGGTCCCGGAATCGATCCGGCGTTCCTGCCGCACGTATTCGAGCGCTTCCGCCAGGCGGACAGCGGCTCGGCCCGCGCGCACAGCGGTCTGGGCCTCGGGCTGGCCATCGTGCGCCATCTGGCCGAGCTGCACGGTGGCAGCGTGAGCGTCGAAAGCGACGGAACCGGACGAGGGGCGCGGTTCACGGTGGAGTTGCCGATCGAGGCATCGCAGAGTGATCAGCGTCCGCAGGAGCTTGTGAGAATTACGCCGCAGGCATCAGCGTAGCGAACCGCCGCCGAGCCGGCGGCGGTACAGCCGGCCAGGCGGCCAGCGCTACGCTTTTGCTTTGCTTTTACGCCGCTTTTTTGGCGGCGGGCTCGCTGAAGAGCTGCAGCGCTTTCTGGAGGATCAGATCGTCCTTTGGTTTCGGCGGTGCGGCCGCGCCTTTCGTGGACGGCTCCGTGTCGCGCAGCGCCAGGGCGGTGAGATCGACGACGACGTCCGGACGGATGCCGCCGGCTTTGATGGCCTTCATGTCTGGGGTCGTGTAATGGGCGACGGTCATGTAGACGCCGCCGCCGCTGGGAAGGGTCACGAATTTCTGCACGATCGACTTGCCGTACGTGGTCACGCCGACGACTTTGCCGCGCTGGTTGCCGTGAATGGCCGCGGCGAAGATCTCAGCACCCGAGGCCGTCGAGCCGTCGGTGAGGACTTCGAGGTCACCGTCGTAGGCGGTGTTCCGGTCAGCCTGCCATTTCTTCGGATCGACCTTGCGTCCTTCGAGCGAGGTGATCAGACCGCTCGTCAGCAGCTCATCGGCCGAGGTGATCGCTTCCTCGACGTCGCCACCGGCGTTTCCGCGGAGATCGATGATCAGCTTGCGGCTGCCCGCCTTGCGAATGTTCTCCAGCGAAGTCGCCAGCTGCGCGGCCGTCCCCTTCTCGAAGTACGGAATCTTGACGTACGAAACGCCGCCGTACTGCTCGGTGGAGATGGCCAGCGGATGAAACGCTTCCTGCTTCAGGGTGAACTCGTCGCGCTTGGTCTGGCCGCCGCGGAGAACCGACAACTGCACCGGCTTGTCGGCGCGGAGGAGATTGCGAACCTGCCAGACGGCCATTTTCTGGGTCGGCTGCCCGTCGATCTTTTCGATGAAGTCGCCGCGCTCGATGCCCGACTTCGCCGCGGGCGAGCCGGGAACGGAAGCGATGACGAAGGCGTATCCGAAGCGCTTGGTGACGATGAGGCCGACGCCGTTGTCTTCGACGTCGCTGAAGTTTTTGTACGCCGCCATCTGCGCGGGCGGCACGTAGTAGCTGAATTCGTCGATGGCGTCGGTGACGCCGGAGAAGGCTCCGTCGAGCAGCTGATCGGGCGGCACCTGCTCGACGTAGTTGTTTTTCACCAGGTCAAAGACCTCGGTGAAGATGCTGATGTAGCGGTAGACGTTGTTCTTCTGCGTGGCCTGTCCGAAGAGCGCGCCGCCGAGCAGGGAGAGGAGCAACGCTACGGAGATGGAGAGGAAAACGATTTTCTTTTTGGTCATGCTTTTACCCGTGTGCTCGCTCGTTGTGCTCGCTACCGCAGCCATTTCTGCGGATCTTCAGGCTTGTTGTCCTGCCGGATCTCGAAGTAGAGGTAGCCGGAATGCGCTCCCTCCGACTCGCCGACTCCTGCAATCGCCTGTCCAGCGTTGACGCGGTCGCCGACGGCGACGGCCGGCGATTTGAGGTTGCCGTAGAGTGAGAAAACGCGGTTGCCGTGATCGAGTATCACCAGATTGCCGTATCCCTTGAACCACTGCGAAAAAAGAACTGTTCCCGCGAAAACAGAGCGTACCTCGACTCCCGGCGCCGCGGCGATTTTCAGGCCGTTGCTGAAGGTCACAGTCGAGAATTTTGCGTTCCGTTGCTTTCCGAAGTGCTCGATGATTTTTCCCTGGACCGGCCAAGCCAGCGCGCCCTGCACGCTGCGGATGTCGATGGCCGCCGCGGCCGTTCCCTTCTGACGGGCCAGCACATCGAGAAGATGCTCCAGCCGCTTGGCCTTCTCCTCGAGCTCGGCCAGTCTCTGTTCGGACTGGCTCGCCTCGCTGGTGAGCGAGGCCAGCATCCTCTCTTTTTTCGCGCGCGCGGAGGCCATCTCCTGCCGGCGCCGCTCGACGATGAGGCGAACGCCGGCCAGTTTCTGCTGGCGCTCGGCGAGCTCGGCGTTGCGCAATCGAAGTTGCTCGCCCGCGGCCTGGAATCGCGAAACCGATCGTGCGTCGCGCGAGACCAGGAAGCTGAGCATCGACACCGCCTGCACCGGATCGCGGCGGTCGTCGATCGAGAGCAGCAACCGAAGGTAGCTCAACCCGCCGAGGCGATAGAGAACGGCCAGCCGTTTGCGGAGAAAGGCTTTTTCGCGGGCGATGTCGGACGTGATCGCAGCGATCTGCGACTCGAGCTCGTGATGCTGTTGCTCGAGCTGCGACTGCATGTCGATGGCCAGCTGCAGCTCGTTCGTGCGGATGCCCAGCTCGAGATCCGCTTCCTCCAGCTCGTGCTCGGCGGTGCGCGTTTCGGTGCGAACGTCATCGAGCCGCTTGCGAAGACGGGCGATGTCGGCACGGATGCGCGTGAGGTCGGCGTCGCGCGCCGTCTGCGAATGCGCAGTCAAGCTGATCACCAGGATCAGCCCCGCGGCAATGGCCCTACGCGCCAGGTAGCGATTCGCGCAATGCATGCTTGGCCGCCTGCTGCTGCGCCTCTTTTTTCGACGACCCTTCGCCGCGCGTGGCCAGATTGCCGACCTTCACCTCGACGATGAAGCGCTTGTCGTGGTCCGGCCCCACCTCGCCGACCACGCTGTATTCCGGCAGCGCCATGCCGCTCCCCTGCGCCAGCTCCTGCAGCGCGGTCTTGTAATCCTGAAAGAGGAGGTTCTGCTCGTCGATGGCTTCGAGATCGGGCGTGAACGATCGCTCGATGAGCTGCCGAACCGGATCGATGCCGCCATCGAGATAAACCGCCGCCAGCATCGCTTCGAAGAGATTGGCCAGCAGCGAGTCCTTCTTCCGGCCGCCCGACTTTTCCTCGCCGACGCCGAGAAAAAGGACCTCGCCCATGCCGTACGAGCGCGCCTTCTCGGCCAGGCTGGTGGCGCTGACGAGATAGGCCTTCATTTTCGACAGCGCTCCTTCGTCGAGCTCGGGAAAACGGCGGAAGAGAAGATCGCCGATGACGAAGCCGAGCACGGAGTCGCCGAGGAATTCGAAGGTCTCGTTGTCACGGGGCGAGCCGTTCTTGGCCTCATGCGAGTACGACTTATGGGTCAGTGCGCGGACGAGAATCTCCCGGTCGCGAAACGGATAGGAGATTCTCTCCTCGAAGGCGGCCAGGTCAGTCATTCGATCAGTGAAGCGCCGAAAAGTATAACGGCTGCCATCAGTGCAGTTGCGCCAGCATCCGCTGCGCGTTGACGATGTCGGCGGCGTAGCGCGACTTCGGCGCGGTGTTGACGAAGCGGGTCAGCGCGTCGCGCGCGTCGGCGGCGTTTCCCGATTTTGCCAGGACGATCCCGACGTTCAGCAACGCGTCGTACTGCCGCGGATCGATCTCGATGGCGCGATTCCAGGCGTTGACGGCGCGGGTGATGTCATTGGTTCGGGCGTAGGCGACGCCGAGCGTGTTCAGCGCCAGCGGCAGCCGCGGGTTCAGCTCGAGCGCGCGGTTGAGATAGTTGAAGGCCGCGGCCACGTTGTCCTGCCGCAGCGAAAGGATGCCCAGGTTCTGCAGCGCCGGGGCGTTGTTGGCGTCGATGGCCAGAACGCGCTCGAACTGTTCGCGCGCCTGCGGGCCGCGACCGAGATCCGAGAGGGCCACGCCGTAGGCGTTGAGGACGTCGGGATTCCTCGTCGTATTCAGCGGCGCCAACAGATCGACGGCCGCTGCCGGCTGGCCGGTTTCGCAGTAGAGAAGGGCGAGCTGGACGCGATCGTCGACGGCGGAGGTGGGGTCACTGACGATGTGCTTCAGCTCTTCGATGGCTTCGCCGACGAGATCGTTCTGCCGGAGCATGAAGGCCAGAATCTCGCGGCCGGCGATCATCGTCGGCCGTTCGGCCACGAACTCGCGCGCAAGCTGCAGGCCGCGCGCGGGATTGTGCCGTTCGAAGGCATCGATCGAGGCGTGCATCTTGTCGTCGATGCCGACCAGCGATTTCGGGTCGTCGGCGGCGGTGTAGTGCGATCGCGAAGGAGCCGTTCCGGCGACATAGCCGAGGCTGCGAAGCCTTGCAATCTCCTCGGGGGAAACCGAGCGCGGCGCGGCGGCGGATTCGGTCTTGATCCTATCGAGCAGCTGGCGGGATTGTTCGACGTCGCGGCGGCGATCATTGACCAGATTGGCCGTCTCGTGTGGATCGCGAGGCAGGTCGTAGAGCTCCGCCAGCGGCAGATCGATGTATTTCAACCCGTCGTGGATGATGCCCGTCAGCGGCGCCCAGCCGCGGTTCAGCGACGCCGAAAGCGCTTCGAAGTAGCTGTCGCCCGCGGTGACCTTGCCGAGCAGCGACCGGCCGGGCAGCTCTTTCGGAATCTCGATGGCCGCGGCGGTGAGAATCGTCGGCGCGATGTCGACGTGGCGGACATACGCCGGCTCGACGCGATGCTCGATTCCGGGCCGGGCCACGATCAACGGGATCTTGAGCGTCGATTCATAGGCGTAGAGGCCGTGCGTTTTTTCTCCGTGCTCGCCGAGCGACTCGCCATGGTCGGAAGTGAGGACGACCAGCGCGTCGGGGCTGGCGGCCAGAATCGGGCCGATGGCCTTGGAGAGCGCGTCATCGACGTAGGCGATCTCGCCTAGGTATTCGTTGTAGCGATACTGCGTGAGGAACGGCTCCGGCGGCAGATACGGCGCGTGCGGATCGTAGAGGTGGACCCACAGGAATCGCTTCTGCCCTTCCTTCTCCTTCCACCAGCGGACGGCGGAGTCGAGAACGGCGGTGGCGCGGCGCTCCTGCTCGACGAAATCGACCGAGGCCTGGCCCTTGCCGTAGTTGTCGTCGTAGGTGTCGAAGCCCTGATTCAGGCCGAAGCGCGCGTCGAGCGGAAAGGCGCCGACGAACGCGCCGGTGGTGTAGCCGGCCTGGCGCAGCCTGCTGGCGACGGTGAGCGTCTTCGGATCGAGGGCGAATCCAGCGTTGTCGTGAACGCCGTGCTGGTACGCGTAGAGGCCGGTCAGGATGTTGACGTGCGACGGCAGGGTGATGACGTTGTGCGCGTGCGCGTTGGTGAAGATGACGCCGCGTCCCGCCAAGCCGTCGATGAAGGGCGTCTTGATGTTGGTGTTGCCGGCGTATCCGAGGGCGTCGGCACGCGTGGTGTCGATCGTGATGAGGATGATGTCGCGGGCGGGAGCGGTGCGTTTCGCACGGAGGAGCACGAACGCACCGATGACAATGATGACGCCCGCGATCGCCAGCAAGACCAGCGTTCGACGGCTCTTTGGCGGTGCGGCCGATTCCGGGATTTCGGGCGCGCGCGCGGGAGGCGCTGGATTCCGTCCGCCCGATTTCCTCTTCTTAGCCACGTTAGTTCAGGCGCGACTTGAGCAGCGGCGTGACCTCGGCCAGCCGCTTAGGGAGGCCGCGAAGCTCGGCATCCTGAGGGAATTGCTGCAGTCCCTGAAGAGCCCAGTACATGGCTCCTCGATCGTCGCCGATGGCCTTCAGCGTCTCGGCGATGACGACGAAGGTGTGCGGCAACGGCGAGGCCTTGATGGCGGCATAGACGACCTGCGTGGCATCGTCGAGCCGGTGCTCCGTTGCCAGGAGCATGACCAGCGATGAATAGGCGCGCGGATCGGCCGGGAAGTCGTTGATCTCGGCGCGGAATTCGCGCTCGGCCTCGTCTCCGCGGTTCAGCCGCGCCAGAGCGTCGCCGCGCGTCAGGTGCAGGTTGATCAGGCGCGGAGGATTCTTCTGTCGCACGCGCTCGGCGGCGTGATCGAGATACTCGATCGCTTTCGGGTAGTTCGCGCGATCCATCTCCACGCCGGCGAGGAGCATGTACTCCGTAGTGGGATCGTTGACCGTCTGCAGCGCCAGTTTCGCTTCCTGCTCGGCGCGCTCCGGATTGTGGCGCTCGACCCAGATGCGGGCAAGGATCTCGTGCGCCTGTCCCGGCTCGATCTTCACCGCCAGCTCGGCATGCTGCTGGGCGGCATCGAGGTCCCCGGCGGACATGGAGAGATTGGCGACGTCGAACACCAGCGCGATGGCGCCGGGGTTGCGGCGGAGGCCTTCCTTGGCCGTCTCCAGCGACTCGCGCTTCAGCCCCATCTTCCACTGGATCTTCGATTTCAGATCCCAGAGAT
>Ga0157378_10001232_pt1 | contig 23149 bp, 21 predicted proteins | sample M65metaG_FD_115309 | JGI IMG/M metagenome (GOLD analysis project Ga0157378, IMG submission 115309) | Miscanthus rhizosphere microbial communities from Kellogg Biological Station, Michigan, USA - M6-5 metaG | ecosystem: Host-associated > Plants > Roots > Rhizosphere > Soil | place: USA: Michigan...
CCGCGATCGGCCGGGGTGATGAGCACATCGGCCGACAACAGCCAGTGGTCGGGCTGCCACGCCACCCGCGCGAACACGTTGTCGCGCCGCAGGTTCGGCACGTCCAGCGGCGTGGCCTGCCACGCCAGGTTGCCGGCGGCCGCGCGCACCAGCGCAGGCGGCAGGCCGGGCTGCGCACCGAAGCCGGCCAGCGCGCGGTTGCGCGCCATCCATTGATCCCACTGCGCGTCGCTGAGCGTGGTGCCGTCGTACCAGTATTCGAGCAGCACGCTCTGCTGCTGCTGACCGGTCCAGCTGGCTCCCGCCAGCCACTGTGATGTGCGGCCGAGCGTTGCCTGCGCCCACGGGTTGCTCGCCAGTGGGCGGCCGTCGGCCTGCGCGTCGATCAGCCAGCCGTCGTGGCGCTGCAGTGCGCGTGCCGACGCATGCAGTTCGAGCTCGTCGCTTGCCACGAAGGCGAGCGCGGCGCCGCCACTGGCCTGCGTGTGCTCGCCCCAACGCGCGAACAGGTGGACATCGGCGGCACCCTGGCGCGCGTACCAGCGCGCCGCGAGCGCCTGCTCGCTGGCGCCGCGCTGCTCGTCGACCGGATCGCCGGCGTGCTGCGGATTGGCCCACACCAGCGTCGCGACCTGCTCGGCGCTGAAGTGCTCGAGCTGCAGCAGCGGCCGGCCCTCGGGCGTCTGCGGCAGCAGCGTGCGCCGGCGCTCCTGCTGCACCACGTCGTTGGGCCGGAAGCCGTAGCCGACATCCCAGCTGACGATTTTCTTGCCGATGCCGAACTGCCAGGCGCCCCAATCGCTGGCCGCATGCAGCTCGTTGATGCGCGAGTCGTCGTGCGCCGATCGGCCCGCGCGGCGGTCGGCCGCCAGCAGCACGTCGCCCGCCAGCACCGACAGCCACGGCCGCGTCGCCTGTGGATGCCAGGCGCCGCGCAACTCGGTCTCGACGCGCAGCCCGCCGCCGGCAAGCGGCGCGATACCGGGTGCGAGCGCATTGGCGGCGCCCAGCGGCCCGGCGTCGTTGAGGTCGATCGTGTCGGCCTGCAGGCGTGCTTCGCCGCTGCCTTCGAACGACGCGGCGTGCGCCGACAGTGCGAGCGCGGCGAGCAGCGCGAGGCCCGCGCGCGCGCGGCGCGATGTCGATCGACGCACCACGGCTCATTCCAGCGCGGGGTTGCGCGCCAGGAACATCGGGTTGAGCCATGCCTCGGGCACCACCTTCGGCTGGCGCGCCACGTAGCGCACGCGCGTTTCCTTGTGGTTGCTCAACTGGTCGAGCAGCACCATCTCGCTCACCAGGGTCGGCGCATCGGGCCTGTCGAACACGAAGCGTGCCTGCTTGGCCAGCTTGTCGGACTGCACGTACAGCTCGGCGCGCACCGGCTCATGCCGCGTCTTGCCGAGCCACAGTTCGATGCGCTGGTAGCTCACGCCCTTGCGCGCGGCCTGCAGGCTCAGGTGGCGGCACAGTTGCTCCGACTCGGGCAGGCACGGCTCTTCGCCGGCGATGCTGCCGGTGTAGTCGTCGGACCAGCTGAGGGTCGCGATGTCGCCGGTGGACGCGTCGCCGAGCAGCTTCTGCGAGGGCGTGATGCGCAGCGGCCGCTGGCTCCCCGGCATCAACAGCCAGAAGTCGTCGCCCAGCATCAGCACCTTCTGCCCCGCCTCGGCCGGCGAGCGCATCAGCACCAGCGATTTGTGCTGCGCCTGCACGAACACCGTGTAGCGGCGTTCCTTGTCGGGGCTGCCGTCTCGGTTGAGCACGCTGACGTGGGTATCCACCTGCAGGTTGTCGGTGCCGGTGCGGTAGCGGTCGGCGGCCTTCAGCAGCGCAGCCACGTCGTCGGCGGCGTGGGCGCCGGCGCCGAGCGCGAGGCCGAGCGCCAGGCCATGAAGCAGTCGTGTCATCTCGGTTCTCCGAAGTTCAGACGTGCGCCAGCGCATCGACGATCGGCCTGCGCACCGTGCGGCGCGCCACCCACGCCGAGGCGGCCATCGCCAACAGCACCATCGCGATCAAGGTGGCGCCATACAAAGCGCCGTCGATCACCACCTGCAGCGGGTAGCCGGCGCTGCGCCCCGGCGGCGGCGGCATCTCGACCGGGAACCCGATCAACGCCAGCGACACCGCCAGCGCGATCAGCGCACCCAACAGCGCGCCCGCGCCACCGAGCACCAGGCCTTCGAGCGCCAAGGAACGTGTCAGCTGACCGGGCAGCGTGCCGAGCGCCCGCAGCGTGCCGATCTCGCGCGTGCGCTCGATGATCGCCATCGCCATCGCATTGGTGACGACGAACACGACGATCACGCCGATCACGAGTCCGAGCGCGCCGAAGATGCGGTTGTAGAGCTCCTTCACGCTCCTGTAGAACACCGCCTGGTCGAGCCAGGTCTGCACCGCCAGCTGCGGCAGCGCCGCGGCGATGCGCGCGCGCGCGCCGTCGGTGGCGCCCATGTCCGACAGGAACACGCCCAGGCTCGACACGCGCGCTGTCACCAGCAGCTTCTGCGCGGTGGCGACATCGAGGTAGACCAGGCGCTTGTCGACGTCGGGGATGCCGGTGGAGAACACACCCTGCACCGTGACGTCGAGCGCATTGAGCGCGCCCTCGGTGGTGCTGGCCAGCAGCGTGAGGCCGCTGCCGGGCGTGGCCCTCAGGCTGCGCGCCAGGCCTTCGCCGAGCATCACCGTGCCCGGCTTGTCGGCGGCCAGCACCTCGCCGGCCAGCACCCGCAGGAACGGGCCCTTGACGGCGAACTCGGCGTCCGGATCGATGCCGGCGGCCAGCATCACGGTGGACTTCTCGCCGTTGCTGATCAGGCCGGAGAACTCCACGCGCGGCAGCACGTGCCGCACCTGGCGATCGGCCAGCAGGCGCGCCTTCAGCCCGGTCACGTCGTCGAGCCCATGCTGCAGCGGCGTGTCTTCGTCGCGCTGGAACTGCTCGGGCTTGGCGACGATCAGGTGCCCGGTGGTGCGCGCCGAGATCTGCGCCAGCCCCTGGTAGGTGAACAGCGCGAAGCCGCCGGCCAGCAGGATGGCCGCCGTGCCGAGCGCGGCGATCGACACCGTGACGATCGAGCGGCGTCGGTTGCGCAGCGTGTTGAGCACCGCGAAGCGCAGCCAGCGCCACGCGCTGGCCGGCCCTGGCGCGCGCGGCCGAGCGGCTTGCAGCGCGCCAGCGGGAGAATCGTGCGGGCTCATGCGGTCACCTCGTCGGCAGTGCGCGCGTTCGTCGCGATGCGGCCGTCGCGCAGATCGATCACGCGGTCACAGCGGCGCAGCGCGCGTGCGTCGTGCGTGGCCACCAGGAAAGCGGCGCCCTGCGCGTGGCCACGCTCGCGCATCAGGTCGAGCACCTGGTCGGCGGTGTGCGAATCCAGGCTCGCGGTCGGCTCGTCGGCGATCACCAGCGCCGGCCGCTTGACCAGCGCACGCGCGATCGCCACCCGCTGACGCTGCCCGCCCGACAGCGCGTCGGGGCGATGCGCGGCGTGCTCGGCCAAGCCCACCGCGCGCAGCACCTGCGCCACGCGCTCGCGCCGCTCGGCCGCCGGCACGCCGGCCAGGAACAGCGGGTAGTCGACGTTGTCGGCCACCGTCATCACCGGCACCAGGTTGAAACTCTGGAACACGAAGCCGATCGCGTCGCGCCGCAGCAGCGTGGCCTGCGTCTCGTCGATGCCGTCGACGCGCTGGCCGCGCAAGTGCACCGCGCCGCGGTCGGGGCGGTCGATCAAGCCCGCCAGATTCAGCAGCGTGCTCTTGCCACTGCCCGATGGGCCGGTCAGCGCCACCATCTCGCCGGGCTGCACGCTCAGGTCGACGCCCTGCAGCGCCGGCACCACGTGCTGGCCGAGGCGGTAGGTCTTGTGCACACCGCTCAGCTCGATCACTGCGCGCGCCGCGCTCACGATGCGAGTTCCTTCAGCTTGGCCTGGGCGCTGGCGGCCTGCGGTGCACCGCTGGCCACCACCTGCTCGAACCAGCGGCGCGCGTCGGCCGGCCGGTTGTCGGCCACGGCCGCGACGCCGGCGCGCAACCAGACGGTGCCGCGAAACGGCAGCGGCGCGCTGGCCAGCAGCGGGCTTTGAAGCACGTCGTCGAGCAGCCTGCGGCCACGCGCGCCGCGGTTGAAGGCGCCGGGCATGCCAAGGAAGGTGTTGGCGGCCACGAAGCGCGTCTCGAGACTAGTCGGCGTGCCCCGGTGCAGCAGCGTGTCGTGCGTCGGCTGCAGCAGGCCGAGGGCCTTGTCCAGTCGCGCCAGCCCCTCGTCGGCGAGCGACAGCTTCTTCCACGGCAGCAGCGCGGCGCGCGCCTGCAGCGCCGTGGCCGCGCCGCTGTAGGCCAGCAGCAGCGGATCGCTCGGGTCGGCGTCCGCCAGGCCGGTGAACTGCTGGGCGGCCGCGTCGATCGCGTGATCGTCGCCGCCGGCGGCGCGCTGGAAGGTGGCGAACGCGGCCTCGAAGCCGGCCGCGTCGGCCGCGCAGGCGGGCCCGGCCAGCGCGATCCAAGCGGCACCGAGCGCGCTCAGCGCGGCCACGGTGGCCACGCGCAGCAGCGCGCGGCGGGGCAAGGTGGGATTCACAGGGTTCATGCGGCACCTCGTCGATGAGTCGGTGTCGCGCAGTCTCGTGAGCGCGCCCACGCGGCGCAGCTGTCAGGCGACGAAACGACGCCGGCTGTCGCGAAGCGTCGGCCCGGGCCGACGGCGCGTTGCGGGTCCGCTGGCAGATTCCACGCACCGCAGGGCCGCCGCGCTGCATCCGGCGGCGGCCGGTCGGCGTATGGCTGCTCAGGCCCGCCGTCGCGGGCGGGAGCGCGTGCGTGCAAGCCGGGTCGGCATTCGGGCGAAGGGTCGGGTCAGTGCGCTGCTCCGGCCGCGGGCTGCGGCTTCAGCACGTAGCCGAAGTGCGGCGGCATCGCCTCGAACGCGAGCGCTTGCGGCGCCCACAACCCCTGCTCGATCGCGCGCGCCGCGTCGAGCATGTCCTGGCTGTGCACGATGCCCAAGCCGTGCGCGGCCTGCAGAAAGAGCCTGCCGTGCTCGTCGAGCCAGGTCCCCTGCACATCGGCCGGCTCACCGGTGTGCGCCTGCACGCGCAGCAGGTCGCCGTCCCATTGCAGGCGCCACACCAGCGGCGCTGCTTCGAGCTCGACATAGACGCGCTGCGGGCCGTTCTGAAAGAACCAGCAACCCTGGGCGTCGGCCTCGTAGTTGCGGTGAATGAACTCCAGCAGCTTGTCGTGCCGGATCACGCTGCCCTTCACGCGCGGGAACGGCCCGGCGCGCTGGATGCGCTCGTCGCGCATGAACCACTGGCCGCGCGCGTCGAGCGCGAGCCAGCCGTAGCAGTGCGGCACCGTGGGCCACTTCTTCAGTGCCGCCTTGACGATCGCGTCCACGCGGGCGACCTTAGCTCAGCCGGCGACCTGCCGCCAGGGGCAGGCCGGGCCTCCCGGGGGGGCAGCGAGCGCCGCGGGGCTGGCGCTCTACGGGCCGTGGGAACGCATCCAGCCCATCACCGCGTCGGGCAACGTCATCAGGTGGCCGGGGAACGTGCCGCCCGGAAAGCCGACATGCCCGCCGTGCGCCGGCTGCCACAGCGTGACGAACGCGCTGCCGAGCCGCGGCAGGCTAGTGGCCGGCACGAACGGGTCGTTGCGCGCGTTGAGCGCCAGCGTCGGCACGCGGATGCGCGCCAGGTGCGGCTTGGCCGACGCGCGCGTCCAGTAGTCGTCGGTGTCGCGAAAGCCGTGCAGCGGCGCCGTGAACACGTTGTCGAACTCGTACAGGGTGCGCGCCGCGAGCAGCCGCTCGCGGTCGAACAGGCCCGGGTGCTGCGCCAGCTTGGCGAGCGCTTTCGGCTTCATCGTGCGCAGGAACATGCGCGCGTAGACCCGCCGGTTGAAACCCCTGTCGATGGCGCGGCCGCCGGCCGCCAGGTCCAGCGGGGCGCTCACTGCGGCCAGCGTGCCGACCAGCGCGCCGGCCCTGTCACCCGCTTCGGCGGCCCAGCGCAGCAGCGCATTGCCGCCGAGCGACACGCCGACCACGTGCAGCGGCGCGCTGGCGTGCTCACGCAGGCGCTGCAGCATCCAGGCGACTTCCTCGAAGTCGCCCGAGTGATAGGCGCGTGGGGCGAGGTTCAATTCGCCCGAGCAGCCGCGCCAGTGCGGCACGGCGACGCGCCAGCCAGCGCGCTGCGCCCAATGCGCGAAAGCCAGCGCGTAGTGGCTGCGCGAAGAACTCTCCAGGCCGTGCAAGAGGACCAGCAAAGGCGCCAGAGCATCGGCACCGTCGAGCCAATCGACATCGACGAAATCACCGTCGGGCGTGTCCCAGCGCTCGCGCCGCCACGGCGCATCGGGCGGGCGGCGTGACCACAAGACGGGCCAGATCGTCTGCGCGTTGCCGCCGGGCAGCCAGCGCGGTGCGCGCCAGCCGCTCAGCCCGGTCGCGTGCGACGAGGCGACGTCGGCCATCAATGCAGCGTGGTCGGCGCATCGGCCGGCTCTGGCGGCTCGCTGGCGCTGCCGGGGCTCGCGTGGTGCGCGACCATGCGCCAACCCAACGCGGTTTTCAGGTAGACGTTGGTGGCGACGACATGGGCGCGCTGCGCGCCCTCGGTGCTGCGGATGGTCACCGTCTCGACGACGCTGTGCACGGCGGTATCGAGCGCGAGCGTGCGCCGCACCTGCTCCGGCCGCACCGGGATGCCGCCGCGCTCGAAAATCGCCTCGAACGATCTGCGGATCGCCTGCGCGCCGATCGTGCGGGGCCCACCCGGGTGCACGCAGACGATGTCGTCGTCGTCCGACCACACCGCCATCAACTTGCCGATGTCGGCCTCACGCAGCGCTTCGTAGAACTGCGCTTCCACGTCGTCGGGCGAGGCCATCAGGTGGGCGGACTGCGGGCGCGGCATCGGGGTCAGTCGGCGCTGTCAGCGGAACACCACGGTCTTGTGGCCATTGAGCAGCACGCGATGCTCGCAGTGCCAGCGCACCGCGCGCGCCAGCACCAGGCTCTCGACGTCGCGGCCGGCTGCAGTCATGGCGTCGGTGGAGTCGGCATGGTCGACGCGCGCCACGTCCTGTTCGACGATCGGCCCTTCGTCGAGATCGGGCGTCACGTAGTGCGCGGTGGCGCCGATCAGCTTGACGCCGCGCGCGTGGGCCTGCGCATACGGGCGCGCGCCCTTGAAGCTCGGCAGGAAGCTGTGGTGGATGTTGATCGCGCGGCCGGCCAGCTGCTCGCACAGCCGCGGCGACAGGATCTGCATGTAGCGCGCCAGCACGACCAGATCGACGCGCTCGCGCGCCACCAGCTCGAGCACGCGCGCTTCCTGCATCTGCTTGGCCGCGGCGTCGGCGCCCGCCGCCAGCGGCAGGTGGTGGAACGCGATGCCGTAGCCGCGCACCAGCTCGGCGTGCGTGGTGTGGTTGGACACCACGCACGGCACGTCGATCGCCAGCTGCGCGCTGCGCACGCGGAACAGCAGGTCGTTGAGGCAGTGTCCGTACTGGCTCACCATCAGCAGCACGCGCGGGCGCACGTCGCGGGCATGGAAGTGCAACGCCATGTCGAACTGCTTGCGCGCGTGGCCGAACAGAGCCTCCAGCATCGGCGCGTCGGCCAGCTGCGGCGGCGCGCTGAAGTGCACGCGCATGAAGAAGCGCCCGGTGGCATCGTCGCCGTCGACGTCGCCGAACTGCTGCGACTCGACAATGTTGCAGCCGGCCTGGTACAGCAGGCCGGACACCGCGTGCACGATGCCGGTGGCGTCCGGACACGAGAGCGTGAGGATGTATTCTTTGGCGCCTTTCATCGGCGCGCATTGTAGGCAGCGGGCATTCGAGGACAGCATGGCCGTCACTCCCACCGAACGCAACGCCTGGGCGGCACGCAGCGTCGAGCTGGCGCAATTGATGTCGCGCGCTGCGCTGGGCGATCGCGGCGCCTTCGCCCGCCTGTACGACCTGACTAGCGGCCACTTGTACGCGGTGGTGCTGCGCATCCAGCGCGACCGCGCGCTGGCCGAAGACCTGCTGCAGGAGGTCTACGTCAACGTCTGGCGCTCGGTGGGCAGCTTCGATGCCGCGCAGTCGCAGCCGATGACCTGGCTCACCAGCGTCGCGCGCAACAAGGCGATCGATTCGCTGCGCCGCGCGCAGTCGCAACCGGTGATGCAGAGCGTGCATCGCGACGACGATGACGACGAGCGGCCCGACCTCGACCAGCAACTGGTCGACGAAAGTCCCGGCCCCGCCGACTTGCTGTCGCAAGCGGGCGATGCGCGGCGCCTCGACACCTGCATGCAAGGCCTCACCGCGCCGCAGCGGCAAAGCGTCGCGCTCGCGTTCTTCGACGGCCTGTCGCACGCGGAGGTGGCGGCGCACTTGCACCAGCCGTTGGGCACCGTGAAAAGCTGGGTGCGCCGCGCGCTGCTGTCGCTGAAGGAATGCCTGGAGCGCGCCGCACAGCGCGATCAGCGCGACACGGTCGGAGCTTGAGATGGACTACGCAAAACCAGAACTCGCCGACGCCCTGGCCGCGCAGTACGTGACCGGCACCTTGCGCGGGCCGGCGCGCCATCGCTTCGAGGCGCTGCTCGGCGCGCACGCCGCGCTGCGCGCCGCGGTGCGGCGCTGGCAGGATCGCCTGATCCCGCTCACCACGGTGCTGGCGCCGCAGACGCCGCCGTTGCGGGTGTGGCAGGGCGTCGAGCGCACGCTGTGGCCGCAGCTGGCAGCGCACGCCGCGCCACCGTGGTGGCAGCGCCTCGCGTTCTGGCGCGGCGCCTCGGGAGTCGCGACGGTGGCTGCGCTCGCGCTCGCGCTGCTGTTGGCGATGCCGCCGGTGCAGGCGCCGCCGATCGTGATCGTGTTGCAAGGCACCGGCGGCGCGGCGCAGCCCCAGGGCTCGTTCGTCGCCAGCTTCGCGGCCGACGGGCGCTCGCTGGTGACGCGTCCGCTGCAACCGGTCGCGCTGCAGGGCGATCGCGTGCTCGAGTTGTGGGCGGTGCCGCCGCAAGGCACTCCACGCTCGCTCGGCCTGATCTCGACCAACGGGGTCACGGTGATCGCCCGCGACAAGCTGCCCCAGCGCGTGCTCGAGTCGGCCAACACGTCGGCGCTGGCGGTCAGCGTCGAGCCGCCGGGCGGTTCGCCCACCGGCGCGCCCACCGGGCCGGTGGTGTTCGCCGGCAAGCTGACGCTGTAGGCAAGAGTGACCAAGCTCCTGCGCGGATCCGGCTTTGCCGGTCCGCTGCAAGGGCCCCCGCGGAGGGCAGCGACCGAAGGGAGCGTGGGGGCTTCATTCAGGCGCGCATCTTGCAGCGAATGCGCCGTGGGCAGCGGCGAGTTGATGTTGGCCGTCATCACGGCGGCGGCGATGGTGCCCGACCTCGACGACGAGGACGGCTGGGCCGAGGCCGACCGTTTGCGGGTGCTGGTGGGTGGCTTGCGTGAGGCCGGCTACCGCGTTGGGGCGGTGCTGCCAGCCGACGCCGCGTTGCACGCGCGATTGACCGCGCTCGCGCCCGATGTGCTGGTGGTCGACGCCGAAAGCGGCGCGCGTGACGCGATCGAGCACGTGGTGTGGGCATCGCGCGATGCGCCGCGCCCGATCGTGCTGTTCACCGACGAACACGATCCGGCGCACGTGCGCGAAGCGGTGGCGCAGGGCGTGGTCGCCTATGTGGTGTCCGGCATGGCGCCCGAGCGCGTGCGACCGGTGATCGACGTCGCGATCGCTCGCTTCGAGCACGAACGGGCATTGCGCGCACTGGCTGCGCGCGGCCGTGAGCGCGACAAGGCGCAGGTGCTGGTGACGCGCGCCAAGTACCTGTTGATGTCGCGTCACCAGCTGAGCGAGCCCGAGGCCTACGCGCGCTTGCGGCGCACGGCCATGAACCAGGGCCTGACTGTCGCCGAGGTCGCGCAACGCCTGCTTGAACTGGGCGATCTGCTCGGCTGACGCGCCGTCCATCAACACGCGGGCTGGATCGCCGAGTTTTGGTGCGCCGCACCACCGCCGTTCGTCGAGTTGGTGCGCGCGAGCCTTGCACGCACGAAGAAATCAAGCAGTTAGCGGCGTTCGCGGCTTGGCACGCAGCTTGCGATAACGGAGATGCGGTTCAACGTCGAACCGTGTTGTCGTCGATTTTCGAACCGTCTCGGTTCAGGACAAAGGCGTCCGATGGTCGTGCAGTGAGTGCGCGGCCTCGGGCGCCTTTTCGTTCTTGGGCTGGCAGACGCACAGGGAAGGCTCGCTCATGCTTGGATCTGCCGCTCACGCCCCGCAAGCCATCGCGCCCGATTGGTCGCGCCGTCGCTGGCTGCAGGCCGCCTCGGTTGCCGCCATCGGCGCCGCAGCGGCCGGCACGCCGCAGCGTCACGCCTGGGCCGCGGGTTCCGACAAGCCCGAGCAGGAGGAAGTCAGGATCGGCTTCATCCCGCTCACCGATTGCGCCAGCGTGGTGATGGCCTCGGTGCTCGGCTTCGACAAGAAGTACGGCATCAAGATCGTGCCGACCAAGGAAGCGAGCTGGGCTGGCGTGCGCGACAAGCTGGTCAACGGCGAGCTCGACATGGCCCACGTGCTGTACGGGCTGGTCTACGGCGTGCACCTGGGCATCGCCGGGCCGAAGAAGGACATGGCCGTGCTGATGACCCTCAACCACAACGGCCAGGCGATCACGCTGAGCAGGAAGCTGGCGGACAAGGGCGCCGTCGACGGACCGTCGCTGGCCAAGGTGATGGCCAGCGACAAGCGCGAGTACACGTTTGCGCAGACCTTCCCCACCGGCACGCACGCGATGTGGATCTACTACTGGCTCGCCAGCGCCGGGATCAACCCGATGCGCGATGCCAAGGCGATCACCGTGCCGCCGCCGCAGATGGTGGCCAACATGCGCGTCGGCAACATGGACGGCTTCTGTGTCGGCGAGCCGTGGGGCCACCGCGCGATCATGGACGGCATCGGCATCACCGCGATCACCACGCAGGACATCTGGAAAGACCATCCCGAGAAGACGCTGGGCACCACCGCCGAGTTCGTCAAGAAGAACCCCAACACCTGCCGCGCGGTGATGATGGCCGTCATCGAGGCCGGCCGTTGGATCGACGCCAGCCTGTCCAACAAGATGAAGATGGCCGAGACGGTGGCCGACAAGGCCTACGTCAACACCGGTGTCGACGCGATCAACCAGCGCATCCTCGGCCGCTACCAGAACGGCCTGGGCAAGAGCTGGGACGACGCCAACCACATGAAGTTCTTCAACGATGGCGCGGTGAACTTCCCGTACCTCTCCGACGGCATGTGGTTCCTCACGCAGCACAAGCGCTGGGGCCTGCTGAAGGATCACGTCGACTACCTCGCGGTGGCCAAACAGATCAACCAGATCGGGCTCTACACCGAGGTCGCCTCGGCGATGAAGGTCAACGTGCCGAAGGACCCGATGCGCTCGAGCAAGCTGCTCGACGGCGTGGTGTGGGACGGCAAGGATCCCGCCAAGTACGCCGATTCTTTCAAGATCCGCGCGCTCGGCGCGGCCTGACGGGGGCGCCGACATGGTCTCCGCCGTGTTCCATTCGCCGCTCGACACCACGCCGGTGCCGCTGCCGACCAAGAAGATCGAGCGCTCCGCCGCGCCGCTGACCGCAGTTGCCGGGGCCGAACCGGCTCGGTTTGCAGCGCCGGGCGTGAACCGGGTGCCGATCGACTGGCGCGGCTGGTGGCTCAAGGTGCTGCCCCCCGTGATCGGCGTCGCGCTGCTGATCGGCATCTGGGGATTGCTGACGCTCAAGAGCAGCACCTTTCCGACGCCCGGTGAGACCTTCGATGCCGCCGTCAAGCTGTTCGCCGACCCGTTCTACCAGAAAGGACCGAACGACCAGGGGATCGGCTGGAACATCCTGAGCTCGCTCAAGCGCGTGGCCCTCGGGTTCGGCATGGCGGCGCTGGTGGGCATACCGCTCGGTTTCTTGATCGGGCGCTTCGAGTTCCTCAACCGCATGGTGTCGCCGCTGGTCAGCCTGCTGCGGCCGGTGTCGCCGCTGGCGTGGCTGCCGATCGGCCTGCTGGTGTTCAAGGCCGCCAACCCGGCGGCGATCTGGACCCTCTTCATCTGCTCGATCTGGCCCATGATCATCAACACCGCTGTCGGTGTACAGCGGGTGCCGGCGGACTACCTCAACGTCGCGCGCGTGCTCAACCTCTCCGAATGGCGCGTGATGACGCGCATCCTGTTCCCGGCGGTGCTGCCCTACATGCTGACGGGCGTGCGGCTGTCGGTGGGCACCGCGTGGCTGGTGATCGTCGCCGCCGAGATGCTGACCGGCGGCGTCGGCATCGGCTTCTGGGTGTGGGACGAGTGGAACAACCTCAACGTCAAGCACATCCTGATCGCGATCTTCGTGATCGGCATCGTCGGCCTGCTGCTCGAGCAGATGCTGATGGCGATCGCCAAGCGCTTCTCGTTCGACGACTGAGGAGGACCTCATGCAGCACTCAACCTCACAGGCCCGTGCGCGCGCGGAGCGCCGGGCCGCTGCCGAGCCGGCACGCACCCCTTCGGGCGATCGGCCGACGCAATCGTCGGACGCGGGGCGGGCATGAGCGCATTCATCGACGTGCAGGGCGCCGAGATGGTGTTCGAGACCCGCAAGGGCCGCTTCCATGCGCTGCGCGGGATCGACCTCAGCGTCCACAAAGGCGAGTTCGTCACGTTGATCGGCCACTCCGGCTGCGGCAAGAGCACGCTGCTCAACCTGATCGCCGGGCTGCTGGCGCCGACCTCCGGCGTGCTGCTGTGCGACAACCGCGAGATCGCTGCGCCGGGCCCCGAGCGCGCGGTGGTGTTCCAAAACCATTCGTTGTTGCCGTGGCTGACCTGCTTCGGCAACGTGCACCTGGCCGTCGAGCGGGTGTTCGGCGGCCGCGAAAGCAAGGCGCAACTCGATGAGCGCACCCGCGCTGCGCTTCAGCTCGTCGGCATGGACCATGCACTGCACAAGCGGCCGCACGAGATCTCCGGTGGCATGAAGCAGCGCGTCGGCATCGCGCGCGCCCTGGCGATGGAGCCCAAGGTGCTGCTGCTCGACGAGCCGTTCGGCGCGCTCGATGCGCTGACGCGCGCGCACCTGCAGGACGAGTTGCTGAAGATCGTGGCGCGCACCCAAAGCACCGTGGTGATGGTGACGCACGACGTCGACGAAGCGGTGCTGCTGTCGGACCGCATCGTGATGATGACCAACGGGCCCGCGGCGACGATCGGCGAGATCCTGGCGGTCGCCCTGGCGCGCCCGCGCAATCGCGTGGAACTCGCCGAGGACCCGACCTACGTGCACTTGCGCAAGGAGGTGATCGACTTCCTGTACACGCGGCACGCGCGCCACGAGGCGCTCGCCGCCTGACCGCGGAGCCGCGATGAAGAAGATGAAACTCGTGGTGGTCGGCAACGGCATGGCCGGCATCCGGGCGGTCGAGGAGCTGCTGAAGATCGCACCCGACCTGTACGACATCACCGTGTTCGGCGCCGAGCCGCACCCTAACTACAACCGCATCCTGCTGAGCCCGGTGCTGGCCGGCGAGCAGACGATCGACCAGATCATCCTCAATCCGCTGTCGTGGTACGCGCAGCACGGCATCACGCTGCATGCCGGCAGGAAGGTGACCGCGATCGATCGCATCCAGCGCGTCGTCGTGGCCGATGACGGCACGAGCGCGGCCTACGACCGCCTGCTGATGGCCACCGGCTCCAACCCGTTCGTGCTGCCGGTGCCGGGCAGGGACCTCGACGGCGTGATCGCCTACCGCGACATCGCCGACACCCACGCGATGATCGACGCGGCGGCGCGGCACAGGCACGCGGTGGTGATCGGTGGCGGCCTGCTGGGGCTCGAGGCCGCCAACGGTCTGAAGCTGCGCGGCATGGACGTCACCGTGGTGCACATCATGCCGTGGCTGATGGAGCGGCAGCTCGATGCAGAGGCGTCCCACTTGCTGCAACGGTCGCTCGAGCAGCGCGGCCTGAAGTTCCTGATCGGCGCGCAGACCGCCGAACTGCTGGGCGACGCCGCGGGCCGCGTGCGCGCGGTGCGTTTCAAGGACGGGCGCGAGATCGCGGCCGAACTGGTGGTGATGGCTGCCGGCATCCGCCCCAACACCGAGCTGGCCGAGCGCACCGGCCTCCTGTGCAACCGCGGCATCGTCGTCAGCGACACGATGCAGACCATCACCGATCCGCGCATCTACGCGGTCGGCGAGTGCGCGGCGCACCGCGGCATCGCCTACGGCCTGGTGGCACCGCTGTTCGAGCAGGGCAAGGTGTGCGCCACCCAGCTTGCGCAGTTCGGCATCGGCCGCTATGCCGGCAGCCAGACCTCGACCAAGCTGAAGGTGACCGGGATCGACCTGTTCTCGGCCGGCGACTTCATGGGCGGCGACGGCACCGAGGAGATCGTGCTGTCCGATCCGATCGGCGGCGTCTACAAGAAGCTGGTGATCCGCGACGACAAGCTGGTGGGCGCCTGCCTGTACGGCGACACGGTCGACGGCAGCTGGTACTTCAAGCTCCTGCGCGAGGCGCGGCCGATCGGAGAGCTGCGCGACCGCCTGATGTTCGGCGAGTCCAACATCGGCGACGTCGGCCACGAGGGCCACAACCGCGCCGCCGCGATGGCCGATGCCGACGAGGTGTGCGGCTGCAACGGCGTCAGCAAGGGCGCGATCTGCAAGGCGATCAAGAGCAAGGGCCTGTTCACGCTGGAGGAGGTGCGCAAGCACACCAAGGCCAGCGCCAGCTGCGGCTCGTGCACCGGGCTGGTCGAGCAGCTGCTGATGTTCACCGCCGGCGGCGACTATTCGAAGGCACCGGCCAAGAAGGCGATGTGCGGCTGCACCGATTGCAGCCACCAGGAAGCGCGCGAAGCGATTCGCGAAGAGCACCTGCTGACGATCGACAGCGTCTACCAGCGCCTCGCCTGGCGCACGCCCAACGGCTGCTCGTCATGCCGCCCCGCAATCAACTACTACCTGATCAGCACCTGGCCGAAGGAGGCTCGGGACGATCCGCAGAGCCGCTTCATCAACGAGCGCAGCCACGCCAACATCCAGAAGGACGGCACCTACTCGGTGGTGCCGCGCATGTGGGGCGGCGAGACCAGCGCCGACGAGCTGCGCCGCATCGCCGACGTGGTGGACAAGTACAGGATCCCCACCGTCAAGGTGACCGGCGGGCAGCGCATCGACCTGCTCGGCGTCAAGAAGGAAGACTTGGTCCACGTGTGGCGCGACATCGGCATGCCCAGCGGCCATGCGTACGCGAAGGCGCTGCGCACCGTGAAGACCTGCGTCGGCAGCGAGTGGTGCCGCTTTGGCACGCAGGACTCGACGCAGATGGGCAAGGACCTCGAGCGCGCGCTGTGGCGCATGTATGCGCCGCACAAGGTCAAGCTCGCGGTGTCGGGCTGCCCGCGCAATTGCGCCGAAGCCGGCATCAAGGACGTCGGCGTGATCGGCGTCGACTCGGGCTGGGAGCTCTACATCGCCGGCAACGGCGGCATCAAGACCGAGGTGGCGCAGTTCTTCGTCAAGGTCAAGACCGCGGCCGAGGTGCTGGAGTATTCGGGCGCCTTCCTGCAGCTGTACCGCGAGGAGGGCTGGTATCTGGAGCGCACGGTGCACTACGTGGGCCGCGTCGGCATCGAACATGTGAAGAAGAAGGTGCTCGAGGACGCCGCGAACCGCAAAGCGCTGTGGGAGCGGCTCCAGTTCGCGCTCGACGGCGAGCCCGATCCCTGGTTCGAGCACGCCAAGGCGCAGGTCGACCTGCGTCAATTCGCGCCGCTGGCGCCAGCCGTCACGGCATGAATGCCCGCTCCACCATCTGGCAGGCGGTGTGCCGCGTCGACGACATCGCGCCGCTCGGTGCACGTCGCATCGCGCGCGAGCAGGGTCTGGGCGTGGCTGTTTTTCGGGGTGCAGGGGACCGCGTGTTCGCTCTGCTCGACCGCTGCCCGCACAAGGGCGGTCCATTGAGCCAGGGCATCGTGTTCGGCGACAGCGTCGCCTGTCCGCTGCACAACTGGACGCTCTCGCTGGTCGATGGCCAGGCCAAGGCGCCCGACGTCGGCTGCGCGGTGAGCTTCGCGTGCAAAGGCGAGGGCGACACGGTCTACCTCGACGCCGACGAGCTGGCGCACAAGGCGCTCGACGTGACCGCGCCGGTCGCCGGGCCGCGTGCGAAGTCGACCTGCTGACGCATCGGCGCGCCATGCGCGACACCAGGTTCACGTGTCCGTTCCGTGGCGTCGGCTGTGGGTCGCGCCTGTCCAACAGCACGCGCGCGCTGTTGGAGGCGCAGTCCTCGCTCCCACCGCCGGGCGCGGGGCGCTGCAGCCGATCGGGACGCTGAGTCGTGCGCGAGACGCAATCGACCTGCCCCTACTGTGGCGTCGGCTGCGGCGTGATCATTCAGAGCGACGGTGACCAAATCACCGGCGTGCGCGGCGACTCCGGGCACCCGGCCAACTTCGGGCGCCTGTGCAGCAAAGGCAGCACGCTGCACCTGACCGCGACGCCGGCGGTGACGCTGCACACCCGGCTGCTGCAGCCGATGCGGCGCGCGCAGCGCGGCGCGGCGCCGCAACCGATCGGGTGGGATGGGGCGCTCGACCTCGCGGCCGAGCGCATCGCGCACACGGTGCGCACGCACGGCCCCGACGCGGTCGGGCTGTACCTCTCGGGTCAGCTGCTGACCGAGGACTACCACGTCTTCAACAAGCTGGCGCGCGCGCTGATCGGCACCAACAACGTCGACACCAACTCGCGGCTGTGCATGAGTTCGGCGGTGGCCGGCTACAAGCTGACGCTGGGGGCCGATGCGCCGCCGGCGTGCTACGAAGACCTCGAGCGCGCGCGCACGGTGTTCATCAGCGGCAGCAACCTGGCATGGGCGCACCCGATCCTGATGCGCCGGCTCGAGGACGCGCGCCGCGCGCAGCCCGAGCAGAAGTGGATCGTCGTCGACCCGCGCCGCACCGAGACCGCCGCGATGGCCGATCTGCACCTGCAGATCCAGCCCGGCACCGACATCACGCTGTGCCATGGCATCGCGCACCTGCTGCTGTGGGAGGGCCTGGCCGATGCCGCCTACATCGCCGCGCACACGCGCGGCTTCGACGCGTTGCGCGACCTGGTGCGCGAGCACACGCCGCGCGAGGTGGCGCGTGCCTGCGGCATCGACGAGACCGCGCTGGTGCAGGCGGCGCGCTGGTTTGCCGGCGTCGACGCCGCCGCGCCCGGGGGGCGCTGGCCGACGCTGTCGCTGTATTGCCAGGGTCTGAACCAGAGCGTCAACGGCACGCACAACAACGCCGCGCTGATCAACCTGCACCTGCTCACGGGCCAGATCGGCAAGCCCGGCGCGGGGCCGTTCTCGCTGACCGGCCAACCCAACGCGATGGGCGGCCGCGGAGTGGGCGCGCTCGCCAATCAGCTCGCCGCGCACCGCGACCTCGCGAACCCGGACCACCGCGCCGAGATGGCGGCGCTGTGGGGCGTGCCGGAGTTGCCAGCCCAGCCCGGACTGTCGGCGGTGGAGTTGTTCGAGGCGGCGGCCGATGGCCAGATCAAGCTGTTGTGGATCGCCTGCACCAACCCTGCGCAGTCGATGCCCGACCAGGCGACGGTGCGCGCGGCGCTGCAGCGTTGCGACTTCGTGATCGTGCAAGAGGCGTTTCGCACCACGGCCACCTGCGACTTCGCCGACCTGCTGCTGCCCGCCAGCAGCTGGGGCGAGAAGGACGGTAGCGTCACCAACAGCGAGCGCCGCATCTCGCGCGTGCGGGCTGCGGTGCCCGCGCCGGGTGCGGCGCGCGCCGACTGGCGCATTGCGGCCGATGTGGCGCAGCGGCTCGAAGTGCTGCTGAAGCGCCCGCGCAACGACGCGCGCGCGAGCGGATTCGCGTTCGACGATGCACAGGCGGTGTGGCTGGAGCATCGCGCAGCGACGCGCGGGCGCGACCTCGACATCAGCGGCCTGAGCTACGCGATGCTCGATGCCCAGGGACCGCAGCAATGGCCGCTGCCCAGTGGCGCTGCGGTCGGTCGAGCGCGCCTGTACGAGGACGGCCGCTTCGCGTTCGACGATGGCCGCGCGCGCCTGGTCGCATGCCAACCGCTCCCGCCGGCCGAGCCGCGCAACGTGCGCCATCCGTATGCACTGACCACCGGGCGGCTGCGCGACCAGTGGCACGGCATGAGCCGCACAGGCACCCTGGGACGCCTGTTCGGCCACGCGAGCGAACCGCTGATCGAGCTGCACCCGCGTGACCTCGAACGGCTGCATGCGCAGCCCGGCGATCTGCTGCAGGTGACGTCGCGCCGCGGTTCGATCGTGCTGCCGGCACAGCCGAGCGAGGCGCTGGCGCCGATGCAGGTGCACATCGCGATGCACTGGGGAGCCGAGGTGCTCGGCGGCAGCGGCGCCAGCGGGCGCGTGTTGGCCGGTGTCAACACGCTGACCACCGGCGCGTTCTGCACGCTCAGCAAGCAGCCCGAGCTCAAGCACTGCGCGGTCAAGCTGATCAAGGTCGAATTGCCGTGGCGGCTGCTCGCGATGGCGTGGCTATCGCAGGCCGATGCGCACGCCGCGCGCGCCGCGCTGCGCGAGCTGATGCCGCTGTTTGCGTACGCGGCCTGCGTGCCGTTCGGCCGCGAGCCCGACGCGCGAGGCCGGCTCGGCGTGATGCTGCGCGCCGCGGCCCACGAGGCCGCGCCGCCCGATGTGCTGGCACGGATCGAGCGGCTGCTCGGCCTCGACGGCGCGCAGGCGCTGAGGTATGTCGATGGCAAGCGCGGGCTGCGCCGCACGATCGCGCTGCACGGGGTGGGCGAGGCGCTGCTCGTGCGTGCCTTCGTGCTGGGCGGGGTCACCGACGCCGAGCCGTGGCTGCGCGCGTTGCTGGTCGATGAGGGGCCCGCGCAGGCCTATGGGCGCGGCCTCTTGCGCGCCGGCGCTGCGCCGCCCGGTGCGCTGAGCGCTCGCTCGCCGCAGGTGTGCACCTGCCACGACGTCAGCGAGGCGCGCATCCGCGAGGTGCTGGCGGCGTCGGCCAGCGCCGCGCCGGCCGAGCGGCTGTCGACCCTGCAGCGCCAGTTGCGCTGTGGCACCGAGTGCGGGTCGTGCCTGCCGACCTTGAAGCGCCTGGTCGCGACGGCGTGAACGGCTGGCGCACCGGCGCCCGTTCAATCCGGCGCGGCGCGCTCGTCGGACGCCGGTCCGGCGCGCATGCGACTGAGCATCGCCAGCGCCTCGAGGTACCGCGCGAGCACGAAGGCCCGGGCGGCTTCGAGGGTGGGCAGGCGCGGCCGCGCGCTGTCGCCCGACCTCACGAGCCCGCCGCCGACGCACACGCCGTGCTCGAACAGGTCGTAGCCGGTCTTCTGGATCACCAGCGCCGGATGCGCCCGGTTCGGACAGTGCGTGAAGCAGCTGAAGCGCGCCGGGCGCGCAGTGCAGTGCTGATGGCCGATTGACAGCGGCAGTTCTTCGATCAACGGCTGCGCCTGCCAGGGCTGCGGACGTGCGCGTGGCGTGCGTCGATGAAAGGCATCCCACTGCGCCCGCACCGACTTGGCGTGCGGGCACTCGGTCTCGGGGCAAGTGAGCCGCAGCAGCACCGCGCGCTCGACGCGGATGCCGTCGAGCAGCAACTGCTCGCGCCGGCGTCTCTTGTGGTCGATGCGCGCCGTGACGCTCACCTGGTGCACCACAGCGCCGATCGTCACCTGCGCGATGCCGCGCCAGCGCACGCCCAAGGGGGCGCCGAGGGGCACCCGTTGCCTCGCATCGCGCATCAGTTGCAGGACCACGCTCACAGAACGACTCCGCTGACAGCGCCGACCCTGCGCCCGTTGCGGCGCGCCGTCAAGCGCTCGGTCTCGTCGAGCGACGTGGGATCGCTCGAGCGACGGGCGTGATCACGCAGCGCGCCCGCGAGGCGCCGTCAGTGGCCGGAGGCCTGGCGCTCACCGGCTTTCAGGCGGTACTCGGTGCCGCAGTAAGGGCAGCGCCCGGCACCCTCGGTGGCGACATCGATGAACACGCGCGGGTGGTTGCTCCACAGCGGCATCTTCGGGTTGGGGCAGAACACCACGCCGGGACCTTGCAGGTCGCCGGCGGTGACTTCGACGGTGGCTTTCGCTGGCGCTGCACTCATACCGCGGTCAGCCACTCGGTGTACTTGGCGTTGCGGCCGTTGACGATGTCGAAGAAGGCGTTCTGGATCTTGGTGGTCAGCGGCCCGCGCTCGCCGGCGCCGAGCGTCACGCGGTCGTACTCGCGGATCGGCGTCACTTCGGCCGCGGTGCCGGTGAAGAAGGCCTCGTCGGCGATGTAGACCTCGTCGCGCGTGATGCGCTTCTCGACGATGCGGATGCCGAGATCGGCGCAGATCGAGAAGATCGTGTTGCGGGTGATACCGTTGAGCGCGCCGGCCGACAGGTCGGGCGTGTAGATCACGCCGCCCTTGATGACGAACAGGTTTTCGCCCGCGCCCTCGCTGACGAAACCGGCGGTGTCGAGCAGCATCGCCTCGTCGTAGCCGTCCTCGGTGGCCTCCAGGTTGGCCAGGATCGAATTGGTGTAGTTGCTGACCGCCTTGGCCTGCGTCATCGTGATGTTCACGTGATGGCGCGTGTAGCTCGAGGTCTTGACGCGGATGCCGCGCCGCAGGCCTTCCTCGCCCAGGTAGGCACCCCACGGCCAGGCCGCGATCATCAGGTGGATCGTGTTGCCCTTCGGGCTCACGCCGAGCTTCTCGTCGCCGATCCAGGTGAGCGGGCGCAGGTAGCAGCTGACGAGCTTGTTGACGCGCACCACCTCGCGCTGCGCCTCGCACACCTGCTCGAAGCTGTAGGGAATCCTCATGCGCAGGATCTTCGCGCTGTTGAACAGGCGCTCGGTGTGCTCGCGCAGCCGGAAGATCGCGGTCTTGCCGCTGGCCGTCTTGTAAGCGCGCACGCCCTCGAACGCGCCGCAGCCGTAGTGCAGCGTGTGCGTCAGCACGTGGATCTTGGCGTCGCGCCAGTCGACCAGCTTGCCGTCGAACCAGATCTTGCCGTCGCGGTCGGACATCGACATGAAAATCCCCGAAAGCAGGAAGCGGACTGCGATTCTAGGCCGCGGCACCCTCGAACAGCCGGCGCGCATGCACGCCCAATCCGGTGGCCACGCTGGCAAAGCGGTCGCCACGCACGCTGCGCGCCTGCGGTGCGACCGCGGCGATCGCGCTCACCAGCGGCTGCAGGCCTGTGGAACCACCGGTGAAATACATTGCATCGAGCTGCGTCGGCAACAGGTTCGCTTGCGCCAGTGCCTCGCGCGCCGCGCCGACGATGCGTTCGCGGTCGGCGGCGATCGACTGCATCGCCTGCGGCTCGCGCAGCAGCGTGGCGAGGCCGCCTTCGACGAGGCCGAGGTCGATCGGCGCCGCCGGCTGCGCCGACACCGCAATCTTGGCGTCTTCGGCGCGTGCCGCCAGCGCATGGCCGAGGCGTCGCGTCACGATCGTCATCAGCCGTGCGTGCAGCCGCTCGTCGGCGTACCAATCGCGCAGGCCGCGCAACTCGAGCACCCGTGCCGGCGTGTAGCAGGTGTTGATCAGGTGCCAGGTGGCGAGGTCGAAGTAGATGCCGCTGGGCACTTCGCGCGGCACGGCGCCGTCGGCGCGCGCGGGCCCGACGGCGCCGTAGCCGGCCAGCGGCAGGATGCAGCCGAGTTCGATGCGGCGATCGAAGTCGGTGCCCGCCACGTGCACACCGTGGTTGGCCAGGATGTCGGCGCGCCGGTCGAGCTGCCTGCGCTGGCGCGGGCCGACCCGCACGACGCTGAAGTCCGACGTGCCGCCCCCGATGTCGGCCACCAGCACGGTCTGCTCGCGCTCGACCGAGCGCTCGTAGTCGAACGCGGCAGCGATCGGCTCGTACTGGAACTGCACCTCGGAGAAGCCCACCTCGCGCGCGACGCGCGCCATGGCGTCCTGCGCCGCGGCATCGCGCGCGGGCTCGTCGTCGACGAAGAACACCGGCCGGCCGATCACCGCGCGCTCGATCGGTGCGCCGGCGCGCGCCTCGGCCCTGGCTTTGAGGTGGCGCAGGTAGCTGCCGATCACGTCGAGGTATCGCACCGAGTGGCCGCCGCCGACCTCGGTGCTGCGCTCGACCAGGTCGGAGCCGAGGATGCTCTTCATCGAGCGCATCAGGCGGCCCTCGGTGCCCTCGACGTAAGCCGCGATCGCAGCGCGTCCGTAGAGTCGCTGCGGCTGCTGGTGCGCGGCCAGACCCTCGACCGCGTAGAACACTGCGGTCGGCATGCCGGTGAAGGCCCCTTCCAGCGCCACCAGCTCGACGCCGCTGCCGCGGGCAGGCAGTGCCAGCGCCGAATTGCTGGTGCCGAAATCGATCGCGCAGTGCAGGCGGTTCGTCATCTCGCTGGCGCGGACACCGCGGCCCGCGCAGCGCGCGATTGTGCCCGCGCACGCGGGCACGGTTCAAGTTCGCCTGGCCGGGCTCAGTCGATCGCCTTGGGGGCGTGCGCGATCGTCGCGTTCTGTTCGCTGTCGTGGTTGATCCACAGCAGCGCGCGCTCCGACAGCAGCAACTGCGCGATGCGCTCCATCGACGCCAGCGACTGCTCCTTGCTGTAGTTGAAGCCCGGGACGCGCCGCTGGTCGAAGTTTTCCTTGAAGTGTGCGAGGTCACCCGACAGCACGACGGTGCCGGTCTTGGGCAGCCGCAGCAGCAGCGACTGGTGCCCCGGCGTGTGGCCCGGCGTGGACAGGATCACCACCGTCGCGTCGCCGAACACGTCCCTGTCGCCGTTGAGCTTGACCACCGGGTTGCTGCGCAGCTTGTCGTACAGCGCGGGGTTGAAGCCGTACTTGGCCGGCTCGGAGCCGAACGCGGCGTCGTATTCGGCCTGCTGGATGTACAGCGTGGCAGCGGTGAACAGGTTGGCATTGCCGACGTGGTCGGCGTGGGTGTGCGAGAACGCGAGGTGCTTGATCTGCTCGGGAGCCACGCCGAGCTCGGCGAGCTGCGACGCCAGCGTCTTGGTGCGCCTCATGAGCATGC
>Ga0157378_10001233_pt1 | contig 23140 bp, 17 predicted proteins | sample M65metaG_FD_115309 | JGI IMG/M metagenome (GOLD analysis project Ga0157378, IMG submission 115309) | Miscanthus rhizosphere microbial communities from Kellogg Biological Station, Michigan, USA - M6-5 metaG | ecosystem: Host-associated > Plants > Roots > Rhizosphere > Soil | place: USA: Michigan...
CAGCGTGTGGTACGTACGCCAGTCAAATGAAGGCACCTTCTGGTCGTCCCACGTCACTTCTTCCATCAGCGCGCGGCTCATCCCCTGCAGCGTACCGCCTTCGATCTGATTTCTAATCCCATCGGGATTTGAAATCGGTCCCGCATCATTGGCAGTCACAATGTGTTTCACGGTTACCTGGCCGGAATTTCGATCCACTTCGACTTCCGCAACCATGGCGCAGTAACCGTTGCCGCCTTCATACGCCACACACCCGAAGCCGCGCCCTTTCACGGCGCCGGTTTTTGGATTCTGCGGATTGGGTGAAGGACGCGCTGACCAATTCGCCGCCTCCGCCGCTCCCTTTACCACATCGCTCAAGCGGGAATCACTCAAGTGCCGCAGCCGGAACGCGACCGGATCGGTTTTTGCAGCCGCAGCCAGCTCATCCATGAAGGACTCGTGCGCAAAAGTGTTCTGCAACCGCTGCGGGGAGCGCAATGGGCCCGTCCAGAACGGCGATACGGTGTTGTGAACGAGCGCCCTTTCGGACCTGACATTGCCTGTGCCTTGCGACGCGCCGCCAACCTGGCCGCTGAAATACGACGGTACACCATTGCTGTTGTTGACGAATTCCGTGGGTTCAGGCGCTACGGATCTCGGCTGGAAAGGTTCCGGTTGATGACCCAGCAAAAATCCGGTGATGATATTTCCGGGATTTTTGTAACCCGGGCGATTGCCGAGAACCGGACACCACGCCTCGTGATCCCACGTGATTATATTTCCCTTGGCATCGAGACCGGCGCGCTCGTCCATCACAAATGCGAATCCGTAATTTTCCCAAGCCATTTCGTCTTTTCGCATCAGTTGCACGCGAACCGGTTTGCCCACTGTTTGCGAGAGTATCGCGGCATCATAGGTGACCGCGTCAGCGCCATTAATTCCGTAGCAACCAGAGCCTCTGCGAAAGATGACGCGAACATCCTCGGGCTTCAGGCCAAGGAGCAGGGCAGTGGCGTGTTGTTGGTGCCAAACACCCTGTGTCGGAGACCAGATCGTGGCCTTGCTTCCCTGAACGTCAGCTACGGCGCAGGAGCTGCCCATCGATCCATGCATCTGATAAGGATGGTAGTACGTGGCCTTCACTACTTTTGCCGCCAAGGCCATCTTCTGATCGACATCCCTGGAATTCACGAGCAAAGTGTCACGGGTAGGCTGCTGCTTGCGCAGATAGGTGTAGAAATCCGCGTGGCTTGGCAAACCGGCGCCGGGAGTCCACGTGACCTTCAACTTGCTCGCCGCTTGCACGGCCTGCCAGGGCTTTTCCGCAACGACGCCGACGAAATTTTTCCTGACGACCACTTTTACAACGCCGGGCATCCCCGCGACGGAACTTTCGTCCACACTGACCAGCGTAGCGCCCACCGCCGGCGGCCGGACCACCCTGCCGTGCAACATGCCGGGCACGCGCACATTGTGCGCAAATTCAAATTGTCCAGTCACCATGTCGGCCATGTCTCGGCGCGGTATGGGTTGGCCGAGCACAGTCCATTCATTTGCAGGTTTCCGCTTGGCGTTGGGGTCGACCTTGAGGTCAAACTTTTTCCCTCCGACCAGCTGCCCGTAAGTTACCTTCCGGGACGGGTCGGCCTTTACGCTGATGACGCCGTCTTTGGCCGCAAGCTGATCGACAGGCACGCCGAGTTGTTTCGAGGCGAGCTGAAACAGCGCCTCGCGCGCCGTGGCGCCAGCCTGCGCCAAATTTTCATGGTTGAAATTTTTAGGGTGAGACTGGCTGCCGGAGGTGACGCCCTGATCGGGCGTCATCGAGGTGTCGCTGAAAATCAGGTTGACGCGGTTGAACGGTAAGGACAGTTCCTCGGCTACCAATTGAATCTGCGCCGTGGAAATGCCCTGGCCAAGTTCACATTTACCCGTGTATGCCGTCACATTTCCATCGGCGGCGATGGCAATCCATGAGTCCACCTGAGTCGCCAGCGGCGAGCCCGCGACGCCCCCTTCGAGGAGACCCTGGGCTTCGGAGGTTTCAAACATTCCTCCCACGCTGAAGGTGACAATCAGCGCACCGGTCGTTTGCAGAAAACTTCTGCGAGAGAATCCAGCGCGCCGCAAGGCTGCCTGTGCGTTCGGCGCCATTGCGGGTTTTTTTGCGCCATGCGATTTCTTTTCCATATGTTTTCTCATCGCGCCATCTCCGCTGCTGCTTTCTTGATGGCTCGAAACATCCGCATATGCGTGAAACAGCGGCAAAGAACACCGGACATCGCCTGCTGGATTTCTTCGTCGCTGGCTTTTGGTTTCTGATCGAGGAACGCCTTGGCGGTCATGATGACGCCATTCAAGCAGAAACCGCATTGCGCAGCCCCTTCTTCGATGAAGGCTTTCTGAATGGGATGCGGCTTTTGATTTGTTCCCAGGCCTTCGAGCGTGGTGATTTCCGCTCCGTCAACGCTCGACACGGGCGTGATGCAGGAGCGAATCGATTGGCCTTTGACGATGACCGTGCAGGAGCCGCATTGGCCAAGGCCGCAACCGAACTTCGCTCCGCGCAGATCGAGATCGTCGCTGAGGACATAGAGCAGCGGAGTCGCCGGATCCACGTCCAAGGTGTGAGAACGCCCATTAACCTTCAATGTAATTGTGCTCATAGCTCCGTAAAGTATTCCCAAGGACGGCAGGAGTCAAGCGCGGCGAAATGCACGAGCAGTTTGACGGTACCCTTCTCTTGCTACGCAACTCTTCGATCTGTTCGTGCCCACCGCGGCATACAAACTGCCCGACTCATTTTGCCAACGTGATCGAATCAACTTGAATCGTATGGGTCTTGTCATCAAGTGTGCCGATTACGCTGACTTTTTTCCCGATGAACTTTTCTGGCGCCCGCTGGTCGCTCAGCGGATAGAAGGCATTGCCGTCATATAAACCGTACACGGCGCCATGCGCGTCAAGGCAGGCCATGGCACACTCGGCGTCCGTCGGTCCCATGCGCATTTGGGAGTGATCTGCTTTAGGGCAATTATCGTCCGTGATGATGCCGCGAAACGTTTGCTTGGCGGGAGCCGCGGCCAACGCTGCGACGAAAAGAAAATTGAACATCAGATGTTTCATAGCGTCCTGCTATTCCTGATCTGCACGAAGACGATGCTCTAAGCGCCAGGAGTCATTAGGTGCGCGGTTGAGGTGCCCCCGTTCATAATCCACACGGTGCCTTGCTTATTGTTATCCGGCAGCCCGAGCGACTGTGCCGTGGCGCCCGGTACGGCGATGGTCAGATGCGCGTGGGCGTGTTCACGATCCGGACCGATGATGTGGTACCAGACCGATCCATACTCGGGCTTCACGCGGGTTCCATCCTTTTCCGCGGCATCGACCATCGCTTGTGTTTTCACCTTGTCGCCCACCGACTCAAACTTCAAGTTCTGCGCGACGCGGTCCAGGTTAGCGATGCTGGTGCACTCAACGGAGAACGGCTGTTGTTCAGGGAAGCCGGTACGGTCGTAGCAGACCAGACGGTTTGTGCCTTTCTTCAGCGTTTCGTAGGTGTAATCAGACTTCCACTTAATTACCGCCGCTCCCTCGCGCAGGTTGGCTGGGGCGGCAAGCAATGCCGTCTCAATGGCGGCGTCCGGCGCCTGCGCCGCGGCGCACGTCGAAACCACGATTACAGCGAAAAGAAACATGGCAATCCGCATCATCGGAGACCTCCAATCGAAATCCGCTCAGATTTCATATAGCGAGACCCGGAGTATACCACTACTTTAATATCCGATTTTCGATGAACAGTGTCAGTGGGATGCCGCTGGGAAAATGAAGGGAACGAGACTCCTCGACATCAAAATCGAACGAAGAGTCATTCTTTGTATTAGCGCGCGGCGCGCAAAAACGCCAGGATTGCTCCCAGATCTTCATCCGAATAATTTCCCAGGACTTGCGAATGCTTCCACGCGCTGCCGTCCTTCATTTCCACGGAAGCTGGCGAGAAGGTCCGCAGGACGGGAGGGAATTTGGTGAGATCGTAGATCTTCGTCTCGGTTGGTATTTTTGATGACAAGAGCGCCGGGAAGGTGTCCGAGCCGGCCGTCGCTGTGGAGACCTGTGGAGTGGCCAGGTTTCGCAACGCCGCGACATCGGCGGGAACGTTGCCGAGCGCCGGCGTAACTTGAAGTCCCCTGTCATTCACACGATGACAAAATGAGCAGCGGACGGAATGCTGCGGGTCGAAAAACAAATCGCGCCCGTGCGCGGCTTCCCCGGTGAGCGCTGGTGGAGGTCCGGAGCGCATGGATGGCGCGATGCCATTCAGGCTTTGCACGTAAGCGATCACAGCCCGGACTTCATTCAGCGGAAGAATTTGTCCCCAGGCCGGCATCGGAGTGCCTGAGATTCCATAGGTGACCACCCGTTCGATGTAGTCTCCGGTCAAACCGCGCCCGGCAAGCTTTGGGGCTCCCCCGGCCGCGCCAGCGGCCCCGTGGCAATAAGATTGAGTGCAGGTCTGTGCAAAAACTTCCTCGCCGTGCTTGAGGTTTTGCTCCGTCGAAAGCTGCTGAGCCTTTGCCACTACCGGAACAAACAGCAGCGCGGAAAAAATGATGGAGCGGACCCTGACGCTTAGCTTGCTCATTTCGAATCCTCCGGAAGGGCAAATACCACGAGCGCCGAGCCCAAGCGCCACTTGTCTGAATCCGTCCAGAGCACGCTCATGATGTCAGCCGAGACCGATCCCCAGCCCGTGGGAGTTGCAACATACTGCTTCCCGCCGACCGTGTACGTCACGGAAGACCCGCGGTTTCCCGCGCCCGTCTGAAAACTCCACAACTTTTTTCCATCGCGCGCGTCAAGCGCGAAAAAGTCTCCCTCGGCGTCGCCAGAAAAAACGAGGTCGCCCGCCGTGGCCAGCACCGAAGCCAACAGAGGGTACTTGTACTGGTATGTCCATTGGCGTTTCCCCGTCACGGGATCAAATGCGTCAATGTGGCTGTAACCCGTATCGTGGTTCGGGGGTGGTTTCATCACCCAGATGCCGCCGGCCGAACCTGGCACACCCAGGATCGCCGGACGCGCAACGATGTCGTTGCACATCTCGATCATGGGAACATAGATCCACGTCGTCCGCGGAGAGTACGCTTCATGATTCCAGCTCTTGCCTCCCAGATTGCTCGGGCACACGAGCCACGCGGGCTCATTCTCGACGACGTCGTGTCGCCCGATCAGCTCGCCCGATTGGCTGACTTCCTTGACCCAGTTGATGTGTTCGTTGTCAGGGTACGTGCCCAGGACTTCACCCGACACGCGGTCCAGCACCCACGAGTAACCGCCCTTGTTGATGTGAACCAGCAGCTTGCGCATGCGTCCCTTTACGATGCGATCCATCAAGACAGGTTCCCAGTTCGAATCGTAATCCCAGGAATCATGCGGTACTTCCTGGGTGTACCATCGCAACTTCCCCGTGTCCGCGTCCAGGGCCACGATGCTACTGGAATACAAATTCGCCCCTTTTCGAGTGGCTCCGAAGAAGTCGGGCTTGGCGTTTCCAGTTCCCCAATAGACCAGGTTCAAGTCCGCATCAAACGAGCCTGAGTTCCAGTTGATTACGGCGCCGGTTTTCCAGGAGTCACCCGACCAGGTGTCATTCCCGGGCTCGCCCGGCCCCGGGATCGAATAAAATCGCCATGCCTCTCGCCCGGTCTTCATGTCAAACGCGGCTATGAATCCTCGCAAGCCGCCTCCGCTGACGACCACTTTGTCCTTTACCGCTGTTGCGGCCGCGGACATGCTGCAGCGGCAGGTGTACGGGTCTTCCACAGTCACTCTCCAGACCTCGTGTCCAGTCTTTTGGTCGAACGCGATCAGGAAGTCATCGTAGGTGGCCAGGAACACTTTGCCGTCGGAGACCGCAAGCCCGTAGCTCTTGCTCCGGGCGGGTGGAGAGTATCCGGGGAGCATCTGATGCTTGTACTGCCAAAGCAATTTCCCGGTGGCGGCATCCAGTGCAAATACGTGGCTGCGACCCGTGGATACAAACATGACTCCGTTCACAACAATTGGAGTCGACTGCAGACCTTCCTGATAATCTCCGGTCTGAAAGATCCACGCGGGAACCAGTTTCTTGACGTTAGTGGTGTTGACCTGGTTGAGCGAGCTGTAGCGCCAGAACAGGTTTGTGCCGCCGTATGCCGGCCAATCCGCGCCCGTTGCGCCCTGCTGCACCTGAGGTTGCGAAATTACGGACTGGCTCTGGGCATCGCACCGCAAGGAACCAAAGAGAAGAGCGGCCGCCAGAACCGGCAAAAGTTTGAACCACGACCTCTGATGCATTTCTTCCCCCTGTTCGAAAGCACAAACAATCACCTGACCGGCGCTCGCAATTGGTTGGAACTACAAACTATTCCGCTTTGATCCGAATATTTCGAAAATGGACATCCCCGCTTTCAGCTTGAAAGCCGATATAGCCAGGCTCCTTCCAGCTGTGCGAGGTGACATGGGAGATCAGGGTCCCGTTCAGATAATTCCAGACCTCGCCGTCCTTTGAAACGATCTCCACGGAATTCCATTGCCCCGCCGGATTCCTTGCTCTCGCTCTCGCGGCATCGTCAAAGGTAGAGGTGGCCTTGCCGTCCATCGGATTGATGGCCATTTCAAAATCCGTCTTCCCCTGAATTTCTAATGTGCTGGGCCAGACGTCGTGCTTGGTGATAAAAAGCAAGTACCCCGTGTTTGAGTAGAGATCGTCATCGGTTTCCATGCCTTTGTATGCATCGAACCGATACTCAAGGCGAAGGGTAAAATTCCAGAATTTTTTGAGCGGATACATATAACCATGTGGCCTGCCATAATCGTGGATCAATCCGTCTTCAACCTTATAGGTGTCCCCTGGTGTTGTCTGAGCACACCCTTCCGGTCGAGGTGTGCAATTTCCCCCCACCACGAATCCCCACCCAGTAAGATCCTTTCCATTGAAGAGGCTCTCGAACCCTTTGTTGAGAGTCATATCCCTCATGAGATTTCGATCAAACTTGAGGGGATTTTTCCCGGATGGAAAGCCGCTCTGCTTAAGCAAATACGCCATGATGTCCAAGTACTCTTCCGTGCTTTGGCCGCCTGGATCGTAGGCAGGTTGGGCGGTGGCACTCTTATTCCACAGATCGTTCACGGTGTCCCATCTCTGAGGTCGACTTGGAATGCCGGAGGGAGTTTTGAGAAAATTATCGCCTGAGAGGAAAGTATAGATGTGGTGTTGACCATAATGCCAGCCGAGACCCGTCGAAGGGGGCATATCCCTGCCGCTGGGGCCGTTTGGGTCGCCTGCATGACAAACACCACAGGCGGCGTGAAAATAAGGTTCTCCACGCACAGCTTGTTCCTCGGTGTAATAAGCGGTTGAAATGCCGACACTGTTAACTGGGCTGGCGCCTTGCGGATCGGTGTGCAACGCAGAACTATTCCACAACATCATGCTTTTCATCGCTTCTTCGCTGGCCTTGAGGTCTTCGCCTCCCGCCGGCAAACCATTCTGCTGGAGGATGTACGCGACGATCTTCATGTTGTCCGCCGCGCTAAGGGAATTCACATTATCCGCCGGCATACTCCACTTCGTCCTGATATACAGATCCGCGACGCTGTAAAAGCGCTCCGTAAAAGACTTACCAATCAAGGGTGGCGCGGTGCCCTCTCCGGCGCACACGTATGTTTTGGGGCGGGATGCCATTTCCGTGTCGCATGATCCCTTCAGGCTCTCCAAATGGCACTTGCTGCAATTCTGCGCGTACAGGGACTTGCCGGCGTCGGCCTGCGTCTTGCTGTAGTAGGGACGCGTTGCTCCGCCGGAAGGCCGGCTCGCCTGGGCGTGGACAGCCAGCGCAAGGATCAGCATAAGCCCAATGGCAGCACACAGGTTGCGCATACGAAAGCCCTTCATTTTCATTTGCTAACTCCAGGAAGTACTTCGCGCTTACGTCTAACGTGATCCAGCACTCAAAACGGGCCTGAGAGACGACTGTGGCAATCACAAGCGCTCGCCCTGTTCCTGCTCGTCGCACACACCGACGCGCCCTAAACGGTATGCCTTCGAAGGATTTGGAATGTGCCAAAACGAAATCTACAGATGCGGCTTAACCAACTTACATGCGTTACGTTACGGCCAATGCTCGGACGCTCGCGCTCACTCGAGTCGCTCTGAGCATCGGTAGCTCGAGTGTCACGATCAGTCCGCCGCTCTTTGCATTGGCTGCGGTTACTTTTCCCCCATGCACACGGAACGCGCGTTCAGCAATCGCCAGGCCAAGGCCCGCGCCATCCGAACTTTTGCTGATTCCATTGCTGCCGCGATGAAAGGGGACGAAAAGCTGGGCGAGCTCGTTTTCAGGGATGCCGCACCCGTGATCGCGAACCTCAATCACCGCGTGTGTGCCGGACGCCGATTCCGCATGTCGGGTCACAATTTCCACATTTGTTCCGGGCGGCGAATAACGAATCGCATTGCGCACTACGTTTTCCACCGCACCGCGCAGCATCTCAAAGGCTCCTTCCACCGGACACTCTGAGCTGTAGCCGAACTTCACGCCACAATTGTGGCTGCGCGCTTCATAATCGCCGTCCGAGGCTACTTCCTGCACCAGTACACACAGATCGAAAATCTTTTTTTGCTCCAGATCGACTCCGCTTTCCACCCTTGCCAGCGTCAGGAGTTGGCCGATCAATTTATTGAGGCGGTCGGTTTCGTGTTCGATGCGGTCCAGATGCTCCGTGGTCGCGAAGCTTACCTCATGCCGTGCGAGACCCAGGGCCAGGTTCAAACGCGTAAGCGGTGAGCGCAGTTGGTGCGATACATCCGCCAGGAGCCGTCGTTGGGCGGTAACCAGCGCATCAATGCGCTCGGCCATTCGGTTGAAGTCGCGGCCCAGTTGGGCCAGTCCGTCGCTTCGCTTCAAAACACTGTCGTTCACTCTTATATCCAGGTGCTCGTTGGCAATCCCGGTGGCTGCCACGCGCAAAGCATCAATCGGGCTGGTGATGTTTCGCGCGAGCCAGTAACAGAAAATTCCAGCCACGACCAGCACGGTAGCCAGATAAATAACTCCCGCTTTACCAATGTCTTTGGTCAGGAAACTGTTGACCTGGCGAAGGACGGGTGTTTCCGGAATGGGAAGAATGAATGTGTAGATTTGACCGCTGGGACCCGTAATTTTGTCCACTGCCAGTCGTTGTTCCCGGAAAAAATGCGCTTGACCGACCTGGAACTTCTTCATTTGAGGAATAATGTCCAGGATCTCGGGCGAAATCTGTTGATCCAGCACCTCTTGTCCATTTTCATCCAGCAAATAATCCCGGACGGACTTGCGGTCCGCAAAATAATTCCCCGCATCCAATCGTTCCAGGGAATTGACATATTCCAGCGCGGCTACTTTCCCCTCGCGATCGGCCAGTTCCGCGGTGCGCTTGCCGCGGACCTGGACCAGGTAATTGTAGAGCTGGTTCCAGCGCTCATCGTCCTGCGAGCGTGAGCGGATAACGCCCGCTGACACCACCAGCGTTCCCATCACGAATACAATGGACAACCAAAACCAGAGGAATATCTTGATGAACAGGCTCTGCATGGAAGCCTCCGCCCGCTAGCTTGCTAATACGTAGATGTATCCAATGCCCCGCACACCCTTGATCCGTTCTGAACCATCGCGTCTCGGACCGAGTTTCTTGCGGAGATTACTGACGTGCGTATCAATGCTCCGGTCGAACGGAGAAAACTCCCGGCTGAGCACAGCGCGCACCATCTCCTCGCGCGAAAGTATGTGCCCCGCGGACATCAAGAATGTCCTGAGCAGATCGAATTCGACGGCAGTTAGATCGACATCCTTTCCGGCGCGGCGAACCACCCGGGCTCCGCTCAGGAGTTCGACGTCCTCGTCTATGAGGCGTTTTTCGGGGCCCAGGCGAATTTCCGTTGGAGGCAGACTGAAGCGCCGCAGAACGGCTTCGATCCTTGCCAACAACTCCCTCGGATTGAACGGCTTGGGCAGATAATCATCCGCTCCCATTTCTAATCCAAGGATACGGTCCTGGTCGTCGCCTCGAGCGGTGAGCATCAAAATGGGTATCCGCGACTGGGCGCGTATGCGCCGAAGGACTTCAAATCCTTTCATGTCCGGAAGCATGACATCCAGGATTACGAGGGCGTGTTCGCCGGAAAGGCCCCTCTCAACCCCCTTGGATCCCTTGTGAACCGTTTCCACTGCGAAGCTGTTCTGCAGTAGATACTGCGAAAGCAGCTTGCACAGCTCAACGTCATCGTCCACTACGAGTACCCGCGACCCCAGATCCTTGGTTGGCTTTTTCATCCGACGATTGGCGCAATTCTCTCTCGGTTAGTGACCCAATGCAACAGCTAAGCCTTTAGTTCAAAGGCGGCCCTACGACAAGTGAAGTTTTGTCAAGGTGGCGGCCATAGCGCTTAACAAATCTTTACATTGTTAGACAAAATTTGACTATCAAAAAACAGATCGTGGACTAGGATGCGGCATACAAAGTGACATTCGGAGTCCTTGAATATGACTAGCCGCGAAAATTCATCCTGCTGGCCGGAGTTTCAGCTGCTGCCGGATGACGTCCTGATGAAATTCGTGAAAGAAGGGCAGTCTGAAGCTTTGGCCGTGCTCTTCGACCGTTACCGGCGCCTGGTGCTGAGCGTGGCCTGGCAAATCCTGCGCGACAAGGGTGAGGCCGAAGACCTGGTGCAGTCTGTTTTTCTGGAAATTCTTCAGTCGGCTGCGAAATTCGATTCCGCCAAGGGCACGGCTAAGACCTGGATTCTGCAATACGCCTACCATCGCAGTTTTAATCGCAAAAAATATTTGCATCTCCGTGGAATTACGAATTGCCCTGAGCAATTCATTCCCGCTCGCCAGCCGTCGGCGTCGTGGTGCGACTCTTCGTTCGAGCTCGTGGAGTCCGAGCGTTTCATGCAGGAGGCGCTGGCCTGCTTGAACCACAAGCAGCGCCGCATCCTCGAACTGGCTTTTTACGAGGGTTTAAGCATGCGTGAAGCTGCGGAAATCACCGGCCAATCTTTCGATACGGTCAGACATCATTTTTACCGGGCCATTGGAAATTTGCGGTCCATCATTCGCCGCGGGCCGGATGGTCGCATCACCAAATCCACGGAGGAAATGGTTCCGTCGATGGTCAGCCTTCCAATCGCGGCCTCCCGGGAGTCGTTTGAACGCGCGAAGTCGATGCGACATGTGCCGCCATTACGGGCATCGCGGATCGGTTCTCGCCTGCCGCCAAGAATCCAGAAAGCAGTTTTCGCTCGGGCTTAGTGACTCTGGAGCGTTCCTTCGGAAAGAGTTGAACTATTTCTAATCGGATGAGGGGAGATACGTTCATGAAAATGAGTGTGGGGAATCTGATTTCGCGGGCCATTTTTCTCGCCGCTCTTTTCGCCGGCATCGTGCTCCGGTTCCCTGCGCCGGATGTCTATGCCGATCAGATTCCCGCCGGCTGGGCAGCCAGCAACATGAAGCCGATTGGATACAGTGAGCTCGATGGCCGTGGCGGAGCATTCAAAATGGCCATTCGTCACATCGGGGACCACTGGTACCTCTATATGGGTCACCTCTGGCATCGCGGCTGGACCATCGTGGATGTTACCGATCCGGCCAACCCAAAGGTCGCGAAATTCATTCCCGGCCCCGAGAATACGTGGACCATTCAGATGGACCTCCACGACAACATCATGTTGACCTCGGTGGGAAGCTTCGCTAAAACCTGGGGCGGCGATCCGACCAAACCCTCCGAAGAAGGCGTACTGTTTTGGGATATCAGCAATCCGACCAATCCTGAGATGTATTCACACTGGAAGACGGAAAACCCGGGTGGTGGCATGACCGGCACGCATCGCAACACGTATCCGGGCGGCAAATACGCCTATCTCTCGGCCGCCATGGCCGGATATCGGTCCAATATCCTGGTGATTCTCGATGTCAGTGACCCCAAAAAACCAAAAGAAGTGGGGCGATGGTGGATGCCCGGCCAGAAAGAAGGGGAGCAACCCGCCCTGCAGAATGTGGGATTTCACGGACCACCAATCATTGAAGGCGACCGCGCGTATCTGGGATATGGAGGATCGGTTGTCATCCTCGATGTTGCAGATAAAACTGCGCCGAAGTTGATTGGACGACTCGATTTTTCTCCGCCGTTCAAAGGTGGATTCACCGGCGTACATGACGTTCTGCCGATCCCGGGCAAGTCCGTCCTGTTCGCCCATTCCGAAGGGAGCGGTAGCGACACACCCGAAATGGCTCCGACGTGTTCAGGAGCGCCTCTTGATCTGGCGGCTATGGTTGACATCAAGGATCCTGCCAAGCCACGGTTGATGTCGATTTTCCCACTGCCCTCTCCGCCGGCCGGCGAATCGTACACAAATTTCTGCGACAAGGGCGGCCGATTCGGACCGCACAACACGAACCTCGAACAGCATCTCCCGGACGTGGAGAAGCAAGGTGATCTGATCTATCTCACGTACTTCAATGCAGGCTTGCGGATTTTCGACATCAAGGATCCCCGCATGCCCAAGGAAACAGGTTGGTTTATTCCGCCGACTCCACCAAAGCGTTTCGGGCCGATTCCAGCGAAGCTGGTGACCCAGACGGAGGACGTTTTGGTGGATACGCGCGGAAATGTCTATATCACCGACAAACAGTGGGGACTCTGGATACTCCGCTATACCGGGCCGGGCGAACCTGCACCGACGGCCAAGTAATACTCAAGGGCTGCATCGAGGGAACTTCGTTTGGTAAGTGGGGCGGGGAATCCGCTGTAGTAAAATTAAATGTCACTGCGGCACGTCAGGCTGCAGTGACATTTATTTTTTGGAGCCGAATGTACAGCCTGCAGATAAAAGCTGACGAGCACGGCCATCCTGCCTGTATGAATTTGTTGGGTTAGGCCAAAACACGCCACATTCAGGAACTGCTGTGCGCCAAAGACCGACTACAAACTGGATGCGTTCCTCAGTGTCTGTAGACCGGCTCCCAATTCAAATTAACTGCCCGGACTGGCTGATTACTCCGCCTTGATTCGAATATTGCGCCAGTGCACCGGGCCGCTTTCGCACTGGAACCCGATGTAGCCCGGCTCCGTGAAGGGGTGTTTGGAAACGTGCGTTACAAGCGTTCCATTTAAGTAGCTCCAAACCTCTCCGTTTTTGGACACGATCTCGACGGAATTCCATTGCCCAACCGGTTTCCGGACGCGCGCCCGCGCGGCGTCGTCTTCCGTAATGGTGGACTCCCCACGGCCCATGGCAATGGTCATTTCGAAATTATTTTTTCCCTGGATCTCCAGCGTGCGTCCCCACACGCCGGGCTCCGTGATGAAAAGCAAGTAACCCGTGTTGGTATACAAATCCGCGTCGCTTTCCATTCCTGGATAGGGATCGAACTTATATTCAGTGCGCAGCGTGAAATTCCAGTATTTCTTTTTCGGATAGGCCATGCCGTGCGGAGTTCCGGAATCGAAGAGCGTCTCTTTTTCGGCCCTGTAAGTTGTCCCTGGCGTGGTCTGACCGCATCCTTCGGGGGCGGGCGTGCAGTTCGTTCCAATCAGGAAGCCCCATCCCGTCAGGTCTTTTCCGTTGAACAGGCGTTCGAACCCTTTATCGAGCGTCATATTTCTCATCTGCGGGACATCGTCCTTCAGTTCTTCGTTTCCAGCCGGAAATTCATTCTGCTTCAGAAGATAAGCCACAATGTCCACATATTCGTTGGTGCTGAGGCCGGCGACATCATAGGCAGGCTGAGTGGTTCTGATTTTGTTGTACAAATCGGCGACGGTGTCCCAGCGCTGCGGTTTTCCGGGGACGCCGGATGGGGTTGACAGCCACCTTTCGCCCACGAACAATCCGTAGGAGTTTTTGGCGTTCCCGGTCCGCCAGCCAAGATTTTGCGAAACGTCCACGGCGCCGTTCGGCCCGTTCGGATCGGCCGTGTGGCACCTGCCGCAAGAACCGTAGAAGTACCCTTTGCCGCGCTCAGCTTGCGCCTCCGTATAGTAGGCCTCGGAAATACCGAGGTCGTTTAGAGCCTCTTTCACTTTTGTCGCGGAGCCGCTGGACGAGCCCTTCGCATTTATGACCATCTTTTTCAGTTCGGGACCGGCCTTCAACTCTTCACCGCCGGCGGCAATTCCGTTCACCTGCAGCAGGTAGGCGACGATCTTCAGATTGTCGGATTCGCTGAGGCTATTGACCTTCGTCAGAGGCATGGTCCACTTCACCCTGCCGTACAGATCGCCAACCGAATACCAGCGCTTCACAAATGATGGGCCCACGAGCGGCGGGGCACTGCCCGTGGCGGAGCATACATAGGCTGCCGCGGAGACATTCTCCGCCGGGCAGTTTCCCTTCAAGTCTGCGCGGTGGCAACTACTGCAATTCTGCTCATAGAGGGCTTTGCCCCGGTCAGCCTGGTCTTTGCTGTAGGAAGCGTGCAGCGAGCCCTTCGCCGGGCCGACGGGTTGCGAATGACCGGCCAGCCCAATTGCTAAAATGAATGCACCGACTGCCAGAAATCGCCGCATGAAGAATCCTCCAGAAAGTTAAGGAATGATCCAGCGCTGACGCTCGCTGATTGCTGAAATCCGCGCGCTCAAGAAACGTGAGGGCTGGGGATTGCGCGGAGTTCCTGGCAGCCCCATTCGGCTCATTCTCAAGAGTTTGCCTCCCACACACTCGAGATGTGCCATACGTGGAGTGGACGCCAGCCTGTTGTGCTGGCACAACTTGGACCATCTAACGGCATACCTTGAAGAGTAGTACATCTCCGGTAATCAAATTTTGGCGGACGGGTCTCCAGGGCTATCGCGTAGATATTGCTTCTAAGAATATGGTCATTCGGAGAGCACCTTAAACCAATGCACAGAAGGTTTCAAAATCCGATCGGCGGTGGCGCCGCGATTTTCCTGGTCGCAGCCGTCTGCATCCTGGGCGTCGCGCCAATCGCCGGGCAGGCGCCATCTGCCAGGCCGCCGCGGACCGCTACTCAATTTCCGCCATACCAGGCGGCTCGAAGTGCGGACGGCAAAGCTGACTTGAGCGGGATTTGGCAAGCGCTGGTCACGGCTGATATCGACGTTCAAGATCACGACGCGCAGGCGGGGCCACATTCCGACCTTATGGGCGCGTACGGAGCGTGGCCTGGCGGACAGGGAATTGTGGAGGGCGGCGAAATTCCATACCGTCCCGAAGCGCTGGCCAAAAAGAAAGAAAACGAAGCCAAGCGAATGATAGTGAACATCACCAACGATCCGTCGCGGCATGCGACCGGTGATCCGGAGCTCAAATGTTTTCGGCCCGGCATCCCGCGCGCAAACTACATGCCCTTTCCTTTTCAGATTATTCAGGGCCAGAAGTCGATTGTGATCGTCTATGAATTTGCAAACGCCCTTCGAACGATATACATGGACAAGAAATCGGAAGCTCCGGCGGATAGCTGGATGGGCTGGTCCACCGGCAGTTGGGATGGCGATACGCTGGTTGTAAGCACGACGGGCTTTTTACCCTACACCTGGTTCGACCGGGCCGGCGATTTTCATAGCGATGCGCTGCATGTAACCGAGCGCTACACCCCGGTGAGCCCTTATCACCTGATGTATGAGGCGACGATCGAGGATCCCAACGTGTTCACGCGCCCCTGGAAGGTGCGCTTTCCTCTTTATCGCCGGATGGAGAAGAACATTCAGCTCATGGATTTCAACTGCGTTGAGTTTGTTGAGGGGATGATCTACGGCCGGTACCGAAAGCAGCCGGGACAGTGAGCGCTGAGATTCACCTATGAAAAATGGTTTGCCAAACTTTTCAAGAATGCTTGTTCTGGCGATCGGTATAGCGACCGCGCCATTTGCGGCGGCGCCGGCCACCGCACAAACGCCGCCGGCCGGGAAAAAAGCATGGACGGTGGGCCACACGCCCGACGGCCAGCCGGACCTGCAGGGTTATTGGACGAACCTGAGTTTCACTCCGCTGGAACGGCCCGCCGAATACGGAACGAGGGAGTTCTTAACGGACGAAGAGTCGGCCAAACTCTTCAAGCAAGGCGTCCAACATTCCTATGAGTTCACGTATGACAATCCAGCGGGGACTCCGGTTTACGATTCTACGACGTTTGGCCTGGACGCCTGGCAGAACGGCGTGAAGCCGAACAAACGAACCTCGTTGATCGTCGATCCGCCCGATGGAAAAATCCCGCCCCTCACGCCGGAGGCTCAAAAGGCACGAGCGTCGCGGGTCGCGAAGACGCGACTCGAAACTCCCGAAGATTTAACGCTGGGTGTGCGGTGCCTCACATTCGGCCGGCCGCCAATGCTCCCCGCCGCTTACAACAGCGACTACAACATCGTTCAGATGCCGGGATACGTGATGATCGAAGCCGAGTGGAACAGCGAGGCACGCATAATTCCGCTCGACGGACGCCCGCAACTCTCGCACAACGTTCACCGGTGGCATGGAGATCCGCGCGGCCATTGGGAAGGCGACACGCTGGTTGTGGAAACGACTAATTTTAAAGCGGGGGCCACGTATCAGAATGCCAATCCCGAGACCCTGCGCATCACCGAACGTTTCAGGCGTCTTGACGCGAATACGATCGAGTACAAATTCACGATTGACGATCCATCGACGTGGACCAAGCCCTGGTCCGCAATTATCCCGATGAATCGGGTTGAGGGTCCGATGTTTGAGTATGCCTGCAGTGAGGGGAACAACGACGTTATTAATATGCTGGAAGCAACTCGCGCCGGCGAAAAAACGAATAGCCAGGGAAAACAATAAGCAGCGATCGAGCATGATGTGTGACAGATCATTATAACGGTGGTAGGAAAATCATAGGAACGGGCAAGGATTAGGTGAGGAGGAATTTTCGGATGCGTATCACTCTCATAGCTGTAGTCGCTGGACTTATTCTGTTTCTGGATATGGTCCCGGCGCGCGCTCATCATGGCTTTGACTCGACCTTTGATTCCAAAAGGCCGCTGGTCCTGAAGGGTGTGCTGACGAAAGTGGAACTGATGAATCCGCATTCGTGGTTCTGGTTGGACGTAAAAAACCCGGACGGCACGGTGGTCAACTGGGGATTTGAAGGCGGCAGCCCGAATTCTCTGATCCGTCACGGGGTTACCAAAAATACGCTGCCCGTTGGAACAGAAATCATCGTAAATGGTTTTCAGGCCAAGAGCGGCGAGAACAAAGGTGTTGCCGCCACGATGACCTTTGCGGACGGCCGGAAATTATTCCTGGGTGGAGCGGCACCGGGCGCGGAACCCGACTCACCACCCGAGCCGCCGAAATCAACCGCGCCGCGAAAATCCAGCCACCTGCTGCTGCGTCCGATTTATTGCTAGTCCGCCTAACTTTCCCAAACGTAGGACAGGCTTCACAGGCTGCGGAAAAACTGACTTATTCCGTCATTCTGAGCGAAGCGAAGAATCTATCTTCGATTTAAGTACAAGACAACAAACAAAGAGAGATTCTTCGCTTCGCTCAGAATGACAGCGTTTTGAGTTTTTCCGCAGCCTGTGAAGCCTGTCTGGTTTAAAGTCGCGCCAACTCAAAATTTAAACCAGACGGGCTGAAGCCTGTCCTACCTAATCGCATGTCGAAATCCTGCGCATCGCCAGCGGAAATTCAAGTGCGGGTTAGAAAACGTCTCGGATTCTCAACCGTCATCACGCGAATCGCCTGCTCGGGAACGCCCATTTCCTTTAAGCGGGGAACAACCTGACGGCGGACGAAACGAATTCCGTCAGGATTTCGCGCGCTCCGGGATGCCTGATCCGCGGTTGAAACGAGAGTCATTGCAAGTGGAACGTCGGTCCCAAGCATCACGCGATCGCCGAATCCGCCCTCGATGAGGCGCTTAATGGAAGACAGCCGCTCATCCAACGTGGCTCGAGGCCGGTCGGGCGGAGGCGCGCCCGGAGCGAGCGGAGAACCACCGCGTAGCCGGTCCATGCCGACGAAGTAGCCGCGGCGCGCGAGCCCCGTAAGATATTCGAAATCGGTTGTGTCGTCGCTATGGCCGAGGCAAACCATCGAAGGGCTGATTTGCTCTTGCTCGAAAATGGCGGCTTGTTTTTCACCGATGCGGTCCAACGCAAAAGTATGAGTGGAAATCGGCGTCCCGGTGGCCTTGCTGGCGCGGGCGGCGGCCCGAAGTAGAGTGTCGCCGAACGGCGTGATTCCCTCCATATCGTTGGCCACTTTGATCACACCAGCCTTGATATTCGTACCTTCAATGCCGACCTGGATCTCGCGAATAAAAAACTGTGTGAGCTCTTCCATCGTGCGCTGCTTCATGGACCACGAGGGATCGAGCCAATGTCCCGTGCAGGGTACGATGTGCACTCCGGACTTGTGCGAAACTTCTTCGATCAATCGGATGTCGCGTCCCAGATCGATCGTGGTGAGATCGATAAACGAATCCAGTCCCTCATCCTTTGCTTTTCTGAGCTTGTCGACTGCCTCCCTGACAAATTGTGCGCGGCCTCCCAGAATTTCGGGCCAGGCGTTCCAGATGCCAGCGGATACGGAACAAACATGTTCGTGGGACTGGCAGAATCCTAGTTTTGCGGCGTCGAGAGGCCCGAGGACGGTCTGCACGGTCCCCGATTTTGTTTGCGGAACGTTTTGCTCGGCATCGCCCAATGCGGCGATAGCTGGGATTCCATTCGAAAGAGCTGCGGCACCGACCGTGCCTGCGATGAAATCCCTGCGCGAAAGAGGCGAGTCCATGCTCATCACTATTCTCCCGTGGTATTGTCGCGGTCGAAAAAATCGGGCAGGTGCGTCCTGAATGTTCTAGTCAACGCCAAAGGCGAGCAGCAGATTCCCGGGAGTGTCACCCCCGTATCCATAGCCTGAGTTGAAAAACACCATACCGCCAACGATGGTCGGTCCCGCCCCGTTGATCGAGCCGCCGGTTCCGCGAACGCCATTCACGGTGGTGATGGGCTCGCCCATTGCGCTGAATCCCCACAAGACATGGCCGTCCGCCGTGGAATAGGCTCGCATGGCGCCGTTCGTTGAGCCGGAGAAAACCGCTCCCGGAATTACGCTGATCGCGGCAGATTGCCCCGGCGCGCAACTTTCGTCGCTGACCTTGCAGTCCGGAACAGGCGGTTTGATACTCCAAACTTCCGTACCTGTGTCGAGTCCAAGAGCCGTGAGGCCGCCCGCCTTGCCCGGGCCAAGTTGGGTGTCGACGTTCGGTACGTAGACGACTTTGTCATCGGCCGCGGCTCCCCACATCGTGCCGCCTCTGCGGTTTCCGGCGCCCACTCTGTGCTCCCAGAGAATTTCCCCTTTTTTGTCCGGATTCAGCGCATATGTCATTCCGGATTTCGATGAGGCAACCAGGATGCTGCGCCCGTCTGGCAGCGCTTTCAGAATGACAGACGCTCCGATGTCAAAATCCGGCGCACCTGGACTGTCGGCAATATCGGATTCCGTCAACTGCCGAGACCACAGCAGCGCGCCCTTGGAAAGATCGATCGCCAGGATGGCATCCACAGTCTTGGCTTGCGGATCGGTATAGGAATCTCCGGTACCAACATAAAGCACCTTCCGCCCAGCGTCGATCGTGGGCGATCCCCACACGGCTCCGCCGGAGGGACCCCATACCTGAACTCCGGCCTGGGTTTTCCGGGTTGGCTTTGGCTCCTCGGGAATGGTGTAGCTTTTCCAAATCTGTTCCCCGGTGTTAGCATCGTATTTGACGACGCTTCCTCGAAATTTGCAGCATTCTGTATGAGGTCCGCGCGCCGTTGCTTCCCAGGAAGCCACCGGAACATAGAGATATCCTTCGAACAGCTTTGGCGCTGCTGTAATTCGGGCGGCGGGGTTGGAGTCCGCGGACTTCATCCACAAAAGTTTCCCGGTTGCGGCGTCCACGGCGTAAACGTTGGCCTTCACATCTCCGAAATACAGCGGGTATTGTGGGGGATTCGATCCTTTCACAGGCGGACCCATCGTGATCGCGGAGCGGACGCCGGCCTTCGCTTCAAACGACCAATAGACGCAGCCGCGAGCGGCGTTCAATGCATACACCGATCCATTGCTGGAACCGACATACAATCTTCCGCCGACCACAACCGGCTGAGCCCACGCGGAGTTTGCGTTTGGAAATGCGAAGGCCCACTTGAATTGCAAATGAGGAATCTGAGCCGCCGTCAGACCTGCCGCATCCGCAGACTGAAATCGCGCGTTCGTCACATCTTTTCCCCAGCCATTCCACATAGGGCCCGTAAACGGTTCGCCGAGCGATTCGGCCGGGCAATGATTCTTCATGGCGGAGGCATCGTTGCTTTGAGCGGTTCCGACCGGACGGCCGGCAAGAAACTCGGCAATGTCGCGCTTCTGGTCGTCTTTCAGTTTGATGGCATTCGCGTGGGCTGCGATCGAGCTTGAGGAAAGCGCGCGGTAGATCGATTCGGGCGACAGTTGCGTTAGTGCGTTGTGATCGGGAACGTGGGACGGAGTAGTGTCGTGCGGTTCGTGGCACGACGCACAATTTGCGGAGTAGAGAGCACCTGTGCCGGGACCGGGTGAAGTTGTCTGGGCGGACGAATGGAAGATTGGCAAGCTGGCCGCGGCAACGATTAACAAAAACGAGAAAAGACTGACCCTGTTTAACGATTGCATTCAACGCCTCTACCGAGGAGCCGTTTCTTCTTCCCCAACCATTGATATCTGCTGAGAGTTGCCGGGGAGCAGTTGGTCCAAACACCGGTGCAGCCTTGAGATCCGGCTGCACCGTGCATGGCCTCCGACTGCAACTTCCGGCTCGTCAACATCTCTTCCATTCCGTTCTCACAATCCGTGGATCAGTGGGCCGTCGGAGGGGGTTGTCCCTTCCCTGTATACCGCAAGACGAAGAGTCCCCACTGCTTGTCTGTAATGTAGATGTTTCCGCGAGTATCCACCAGCACATCTTCAGTTTGATTGACGAGGGTCCCGATGGGGATCGGCCCAGCGCGCTTGGACGGCGTCGGAGGAATAAACCAACCGACTTCCATGGGTAGACGCGGATCTTCAATATCAAAAATCCGCAAGCCCGCATTGAAGTACGTGGCATAGACGAGATTGCCCGGTTTTTCCACGTCGGGAAGATGGTATTCCAGATTGGCGTTATGCGGACCGAACCTTCCCCCTTTGCCGCAGAAATCGCGGTATGGAGCGTCCTTGGGCGGAATCGGCGTCGGAAAAATGGACATCAGTCGCGGCTTGGCTGGATCCTTCACATCGACCAGGCCCGAAAGAAAATACGGTTCATCGCAGGACTTGGAGTCGGGATTGTCTCCCGCAGTTGACTCGGAATGGGCGTAGAGCACTTTCTTTTCGGGGAACCATTGCACGTCGTGGACCGGGATGCCTCCGCGGAAAGGCGGCCACATGTTGAGATGGCTGATTTCCTTGGGATGCGCGATATCGCTGATGTTGAGAATCGCAACCTCGTTCGAATAACCGAGATACGCCGTGTCGCCGTCAATGATGGCGGGCCCGTGAAAAGAAATCGGCGTCGCCGGGGCAGGCTCGTCTTCCTTTTGCCCATACTCCCACCAGCGACCGGCCTCTTTTGGGTTTTTGGGATCGCTGATGTCCAGGAAGACCAGGATCTGCCCGCGATATCCGGGCATGTTCGCGGCGAGATTCACGTACTTGCCTCCGGGGTAGCCCAGGCGGTGAACGCCGTAGCTTCCGGTCTTCCAGTGCGAAATTTGTTTCGGGTTCACGGGATCGGAGATATCCCAGAGCACAACGCCTTCGTCATACGGCTTTTCGGGATCGCCTCCCCAGCCGCGTCCCTGCGCTCGCTGCAGGGCGGTGACCATGAGGTTGTCGTGCATCTCCATCTGAATGGTCCAGGTGTTGTCCTGCGGCCAGGGAACAAATTTCACGTATTTGGGGCTCTCGGGGTTCGTTACGTCCACGATGCTCCAGCCCCGATTCCAGAGGTGTCCCGTATACAGGTACCATTTGTCGCCAATGTGGCGGATGGCCATCTTGAAAGCGCCGCCGCGGCCGTCCATTTCGCTATAACCGATGGCCTTCATGTTGCTTGCTTCCCAGCCGGTAGGAATCTGGTCGGCGTAAGCGGGCCGGGAATACATCACTAAAACAAGTAACGCGATGCCAATGGCAGCAGCAATCGTCCTCAGCAGGAAACTTTTGAACGGCCTTTCCATGAGTTGGCTCCTTGGTCTTGTGTCAATCGTCGGTTGACAGTCCATCGACGCACTATTTAGCTTATCCGCTAACCGGCGATCACCTTGTGTGGTTGAAGTTCCCTGGAGAAATCGGGAATGATGCTAGAAAGTATGCCGCTGGCCACTGCATTTTGTGCGGCGCGAGCGCCAATTTTTTTTGGATATAATTCGCCCAGAAGTATTGCGCCGGAACACCCATCTGCCTATACTGCGTCGGCTCTTGTCAAGAAATATGCGATGGGACGATTTGACCAGGCGTGGTCGATTTTTTGATTTATTTTTAGCGCTTCCGGGGGATTCGATCTGCGCGTCATTATCACATGCCGTTGAAGCGCAACCCCTCGCACCGGAATCGAAAGGGAATCAATGCTGACGCGACGCAATTTCCTCGCAGGAGCGGCCGCTGGCGTCCTTCTTCGCGGCGATTTTGGCTTTGCAAAAGCGGCTCAGCCCTCCACGCCGGTGAATTTTGAAATTCCACCGCATGCCTGCGATTGCCACACTCACTATTACGGAGACTCCAGGAAATTTCCTCTGGGGCCTCAGCATGTCTACACGCCGGAAGCTTTGCAGCCGGAGGAAATGTTGACGCTTCACCGCGCGTTGCACATCGAACGCGTCGTTATCGTTACGCCCAGCCCGTATGGAACGGATAATTCCTCCACGCTCTTTTGCATGAAAGCGCGCGGCGCCACCGCGCGCGGCATTGCGGTGGTCGACGACAAGACGCCGGAGACGGAATTAGAAAGCATGCGGCGTGCGGGGATTCGAGGCGCCCGGATCATCGCCACTCCGGTGGCCTGGCCCGATCCGAGGGCCGCGCGTCCCCTTTTCTCCGCGGCAGCGGCTCGTTTCAAAAACCATAACTGGCACATTCAGATTTATG
>Ga0157378_10001235_pt1 | contig 23131 bp, 22 predicted proteins | sample M65metaG_FD_115309 | JGI IMG/M metagenome (GOLD analysis project Ga0157378, IMG submission 115309) | Miscanthus rhizosphere microbial communities from Kellogg Biological Station, Michigan, USA - M6-5 metaG | ecosystem: Host-associated > Plants > Roots > Rhizosphere > Soil | place: USA: Michigan...
CTCGTCGTCGCAGAGCGGCCAGACGCCGACACTTCTCGAACCCACCACGCAAGCGAAAGAATCAGCGCATCGCCGCCATCATCCTCTGCGGAGGTCTAAGTTAGCGCCTATGGGCGTCCCGCCTGCTCCCGACGGGCGTCCTCGCCCGGCGGGAGTTTTGGTCTTTCACGGAAACCACCGTCGGGCGGGACGCCCGACGGGAGCAGACAAGGATGTCTGCTCTACGCTAGATAACGCTCCCTGAGGATGCGCAGGTGATGGCGCTCGTGGCCGAGCAGGATGTACGCGAGCGCGCGGACGCTGATCGGATTGTCGCTGGCAACGCCGCGGCGCTGCCAGGCCTCTTCGGACAGCGCGCGGAACATCATCACGTTTGCTTTCCGCACCGTGGCGAACTCCTCGGCCAGATCGGCGATCGATCGATCATCCGAGGCGGCGTTGGCAACGTACGGATCCTGATCGAATCCCGGCAGCGGAGTGGTTTCCCCGCGCGCGAACGCAAGTGCGCGAAAGGCGAAGATGCGCTCGGCATCGATGACGTGGCCGACGAGCTGCTTGACGCTCCACTTGTCCGGTTCGTAGCGATGCGCCGCCTGCGCCTCGGACAATCCGCCGAGAACCGCCGCCGTTTCCCGCGACTGCGCGTCGAGCGCGGCCACGATGTCATCCTCGGTGGCAAGATCGATGTAGCGTCCGTAGTAGCTGTTGTATTCGCCGGTCTGGGGACGTCCCGCGTTTTTCATTCGCGCATCATCGCGTAGACTCGGATCGAAATGGAAGAGTTGACGATTGGGCGGCTCGATGGCGATGCCGAGGCGCGTGCCTGCGCGGAGATGATGGCGACGAGCGATCCGTGGATTTTCTTCGGCCGCACGTTCGAGCAATGCCTCGATCGCGTCAACAATCCGGCGGGAGAAGTATGGGTGGCGCGGGAGAACGGCATCCCGCGCGGATTCATCATTCTGATGTTGCACGGCGCGTTCGTCGGCTACATCCAGGTCGTCTGCGTGGCGGCGGACGCGCGCGGCAGCGGCGTCGGATCGCGCCTCGTGGCCTTCGCCGAGGATCAGATCTTTCGCCAGTTCCCCAACGTGTTCCTTTGCGTCTCGTCGATCAATCCGCGCGCGAGACAGCTGTACGAACGACTCGGCTACACGCTGGTGGGCGAGCTCGGCGACTATCTCGTGCGCGGCTACTCCGAATTTCTGATGCGCAAATCGGTCGGACCGCTGGCGGAGTTTCGACCCCCGATTGATACCACGGCCGGCTAGTTGGAGGCCGCGGCTGCCGCCGCCATTGCGCGGAAACGCTGACGCAGCATCTCCAGGCGCTCTTCCACTCCGGGAACCGACATCACTACCTTCTCCAAGTGTTTGGCGAAGTTCGGACCGGAGATCTCGCGGACTTGCGGGAGCAGGTGCTGAATCTTGGCAAAGGTGGCGAAGATCTCGCCATTGGCATCGAGGAACATCTCCCGATCGATGGCGTCATGCACGACGAGCGAGCAGGCCATGTCCCAATAGCCGACGACCATGCGCGCGTGCGGATTGTGCGGGCCGGCCAGAGCGGCCTTCACATCGTCGATGGTTTCGGGGTTGAAGTCGCGAACGAACCAGAGTCGCGCTTCGCGGAGGACGGCCTCGCGGCGCATTTCGAAGATCTGCAGAATCAGTTTGGCGCTTTCGTACGGTGTCGGCATGGCGGCGAACTTTACCTCAGCGCGCATCCGATCGCAGGCGCGTTTCGCCGCTCGTCACCCACGTGTACGGAATCTCGGGCGAGTCGAACGGAAGGCGATAGTGATCGGGATCCTCGTAGTTGTAGGCCCTGGTCGGACAGTTGATGACCAGGGCGTCGGTGGATCCGAGGTTCTGAAGACCGTGCCAGATGCCGATCGGAAGAACGATGAACGCGGGACGGGCATCGCCGGTGTGAAGCTCAACCACCCGCCCGAACGTCTTGCTCTCCTCGCGGCCGTCGTAGAGCACGACTTTCAGATGTCCCTGATTCACGAACAGGCGGTCGATCGTCGTTGCGTGGCAACTCCACGCGCCGATCGCTCCCGGAAAGAGGCGCGATTGGTAGATGTGCACGATCGGAAGGCCGGTCGGATCCCATTCGGGCCGGAACATCTCGGTGATGACGCCGTGATCGCGCGGCACGTGGAGGACTTCGCGAACGACCACGCCTTCGATCTGCTGCTCGATCTTCTGCCACTCCTTCGTCACCAATTGCGAATCTTTGCGTGCTCCTGAAAGCATTCGGTCTCCTGCTACAAACCTTTGAAGCGTCGAACACGATCGATGACCGCGCCCTTCCGCGGCCGGAGTGTTGCGATCAATGCTGCCCGGTTGGTCAATCGCCGGCGCACGCGGATCATCGTCTCCGCGATGAGTGTCCGGACGAGATCCCGATACGACATGCTTTTCGCGGCTCGATTCCCGGCGATCATCTCCACCAGGAGCCTCGCTTCAAAATCGGGCTCAGCGGCCATCCGGGCGCTCCACGCCGCCTGCTCATGACATGGCCGGCTCCGATAAACACCACGCCGCATCGAGGCCGGAAACTTCAACGCCGTCATCCGCGGCACGAACGTGAATTGGAAGCCGGCATCGCGCGCTCTCCGCCAGAGATCGATCTCGGGCGGGACGGAGATTGCGCGATAGTCACGCCATCCGCCCAACGCTTCGGTGACCTCCCGCCGGTGAACCGTGGCTGTCGGCGGACTCCACCGGCCAGCCTGGGGACGCGGAGTGGCTGGCCAGAGCTGACCGTCATCCGGATCGAGCCAGAACAGTAGCGAGTACGACATCGCAGCACGGGTAGCGTCGATCGCGGACACATGCGCCTCGAGGTGATGCGGCAGCCAGAGATCGTCGTGCCCTAGGTAGGCGATCAACTCGCCGCGCGCCTGCCGCAAGCCCTCATTGTTCGGACCGCTCTGATGTTGCGTATTCGTCGGCAGATTGATCCAGCGGACGCGCGGATCATCGATCGATGCCACGACCTGCTCCGAATCATCGGTGCAGCCATCGCCGACGACGAGCAGCTCGAAATCGGTGAACGTCTGCCGGAGCACGCTGCCGATCGAGTATCGGAGGACGCTGCTCCAGTTGTAGGTGGCGATGATGACCGTGACCCGAGGCGACATCGCCGCCGATTGTGTCACGCCGTTTTCGCGCGGACGACCACGAACGTCACGTCATCGTTCGGCGGCCGCTCGCCGTTCCACCGCTTCGCCGCCGCAGCGAGCGAGGCGATCACGTCATCGGCTGACGCGCCCCTGGCTGCGGATGCGAATTCGTCGATGGCGGCGGCGTAGCCGAGTTGCTGGCCGGAGTCATTCTGCAGCTCCGGGAAGCCGTCGGTCATGAAGAGGACGGTGTCGCCGCCAGCGAGATCGATCGACACGTCGTGATAGTCAGCGCCGAGCGTGCCGAGCGGTGTAGCACCGCGTGCGACCTCCTCGATCTTCCCATCCCGCCGATGGACGTAACCCGGCAACATTCCGGCCGAGGCGACGGTCAGGCGATCGTTCTCGAAACGGGCAAGCAGGAGGGCCATGGCCATTCTGCCGAGGTCCATCCGCTTCACCTTCTCCGCCGCATCGCGCAGAAACTGCGCCGGCATGACCTCGGGCGTATAGCCCGCGAAGAGCGCCTTGATGACGGTGACCATCGTCCCCGCCTTGGCGCCATGTCCGGTGGCATCGCCGATGGTCGCGGAGAGCACGCCATTCGGCGCGACGTGGAAATCGTAGTAATCGCCGCCCACTTCCGCAGCCGTCAGCGTGAAGACGGCGACGTCGTAGCGATCGTGCGCCGGCACCGACTTCGGCAGCATCGACAGCTGGAAGCGCCGCGCTTCCTCGAGATCGACCGACTTCCGCTCGTACTCGAGAGCCAGGATGCGCTGCTGAATCTCCTGCTCCTTCCGCGTCCGCTCCTGCTCGACGATGGTCTGCTGCTGCAGACTCAGATCCTGGGCCATGCGATTGAACGCCGCGGCCAGCTGGCCGATCTCGTTGTTCGACTTCACCGGCAGGCGCGTCATCAGATCGCCCTGGGCAATGCGTTCCGCGCCTCGGGTGACGAGATTGACGTCGCGCGTCATGTGATTGGCGATCGGCACGATGCCGATCATGGCGATGAAAATGAGGCCGATGCCGTAGCCGAAGTTCTTCGCGGCGGTCTTGCGCAGCTCCTCGAGGTTGTCGCCGACCGGCCGGGCCACGCCGACGCGCAGACCGCTCTGCGGATCGCGCGACATGCCGATGACCCAGTCCTTCACGTCGTTGACCGGCTTGTTTTTCAGCACGCGGTCGGTGATGCCGAGGTTGTCGAGCGTCTTGCGATCGTCGGGAGTGCGCGTGTAGACGTTGTTGTCGCGATCGACGGCGAAGGTGATCTCGTCGCTGTCGTCGCCGTGCACGCCGAGAACGCGGCGGACGACTTCCTGCGTGCTCACCTGCGCCGAGATGTGGCCGACGATGGTCCCCTCTTTTCGCAGTGGAATGTTGAACTTCTGGCCGAACAGTAGCGAGGCACGGCGCTCGGCCTCCTTCAGCTTCTGTTTCTCGGCGTCGGTCAGAACGCGTTTGATGGTGACGACGTCGGCTGCTGCCGGCGCTGGCGGAGCGGGTGCGACGAGGGGCGCCGGCGCGGCCGCTGGACGCGGCGGCACCGCGCGGGCCTGCCGCGCCACTTCGCGCTGCTGACGCCGCGCTTCGAAAAAGGTCTCGCGCTGTTTCTGCACCGCCTCGAACTGCACGTTCCACTGCGACTGCGTCGCTCTCATCGAGGCGCTCAGCGCCTTCTGCAGCTCCTGCAGTTTCTGCTGCGTCGCCTGGCGTTCCTCGGCAGACATAGCCTGCGTGTTTCCGAGCTTCGCCCCCAGCGTGGCAATCTCGTTGATGGTGGCGCGCTGCTCGGGCGACATCGTGAACTTGGGCAACCTCGGCGGCGAAGGCATCCCGATGACCACCGGCGCCGGCGCGTCGGGGCGTTCCGGCTGATCGCTCGGAGTCTCATCGGAGTCGTTGTCTTCATCGTCCCCCGCGATCTGCACCGGCGCCGGCTCCTCGACGCCGGGCGGAACATTGCGGCTCGCATGCGGCGTCGTGGCGACGGCCTCGCGCACGATCGTCCGTACCGCCGGCATGGCAATGCGCATCGGATGAATCTCGAGCGAGTCGACCAGCGACGCGGCGTCGCCCATGGTCATGAGGATGTTGCCGACGTCCGGCGTGCGATCCTCTTTCCCCGCCGGTACCGGCAACGCCGAGACTTCGGCCAGACGCTGCTGCAGATCGCCCCGAATCGTAGCCAGCCGCCGATCCATCTGCCGCGTCCGCGCATCCGCCTCCCGCCGGTACGCCGACTCCAGCGCCCCGCGAGACGACTGATACGAATAGACAACGATCACACTCAACGGCAGAACCGAGAGGAGAAAGCAGGCAAGCACGAGCTGAGCGCGGATCTTCATCAGGCTACGGGATGGTAAGACGAAATTCGCCGTAGAAGGTTTGGAGATCCCGATGAGATGGGGTTCTCGTTGCCCACACGGCTCTGAGCCCAATTCAGAATTCTTTCATCAACGATTCAGCGATCCCAAACGACTTCCTCCCTTTCGCTGCCTAGATTGCACCCACCAAAACAATTTCAGTGGGGAGGAAAACATGTTCCATTTGTTCAGGAGAAGTGCGTCCGTTTTCATCGTTCTGTTCGCGCTCGCAGCGGTGCAGGCGCAAGCGGGAAACTCGTATCTCTTCCGGGCCACCGACGAAGAGATCGACACGGTGATGACCCATTATTTTCCGAAGGGTTATGACCGGGAGGCGGCGCGTCAGCAGTTGTCCGCGCCGTTCGATTGTCGCAACTACGGCGATCTTTGCCGCGAGGTCGGCGAGGATTCGGCGTATCAGATGCTCCGAGGGGTGTGGGAGGAAGCGAAGCAGCAAACGCCCATCGACATGATCGCGCGCGGTGCCGAACGACAGCTCGACGACCTCGCGCTGCGCTGGTTCGATCGCCTTTATCCAGACGGCGTCGACGCTCGCGATTCCTATTGGGGCGTCCTCGCGGCCTCGGGAGGCACGACGCCGTGCGAGGACACGGTTACCGCGCAAAGCAATGACGGCGAATTCCGCATCGTGCACAAGAGCCGCCGGCACAGAATCCTCGCGATCGCATGGGGTCGAATCCGCCTCGAGCACTTCCGGCGAAACATCTTCGGCAACTACAAGCCGGCCAAGGCCGATCGCCTGCAAACCACGGGTACCGTAATCGTGGCTAAGCTCCTCCAGGATCCGGTAGGGTTTCCGATCTCCGAGACGCAGGACGATGCGAAGCAGGTGGATGCTGCGCATCCCGTGATTGCCGATTCGCGCGACGTCATTCCGTTCGTCGAAGGATGTGGCTCGGCGGACGGCAGCGGAATCGCCACGGTGTGCAGTTGCTCGGGCCAGATCCCGTTCGGCTTCTCGTTCGAGCCCTGATCAGGGCTGCCGTTAAACCAAACAATTCAGAAAGGAAGACAGACATGACCCGTCTGCTCAGGAGAAGTGCGTTCGTTTTTCTCATTCTGCTCGCGCTCGGCGCAGTCCAGGCCCAGGCCGGAAGCTCGTATCTGTTCGGCGCAACCGAAGAAGACATCGACACCACCATGCGCCATTACTTCCCGAAGGGCTACGACCGCGACGCGGCATTCCGACAGATGTCTGCCCCGTTCGACTGCCGGAACTTCGGCGATCTTTGCCGCGAAGTCGGTGAGGACTATGCGTATCGGATGGTCGAGATCGTGTGGTTGAAGGCGAAGCGGCAGACGCCGCTCGACATGATCGCGCGTGCAACCGAACAGCAATACGACGACCTCAGTCTGCGCTGGTTCCAGCGCCTGTATCCGGATGGCATCGACGATCGTGACCCGTATTGGGGCGTGTTTGCTGCGGCGGGCCAGACGATCTCGGACACTGTTTCCGCGACCAGCAGCGACGGCCAGATCCGGATCACGCACAAGAGCCGGCGCCATGTGATTCTCGCGGTGGCGTGGGGCCGGATCCAGCTCGAGCACTACAAGAAGAATGTGTGGGGCAAGTTCAGACTATCGAAAGCCGATCAGCTGGAAGTGTCTGGCGATGTTTTCGTCACGCGCGAGGGCGAGATTCCGACATTCGTCCTGATCTCCGACACGAAGGACGACGCAAAGCAGGTGGCGGCGGCGCATGGCGAGCCGGCCATCTCGCTCAATGTCATTCCGTTGGCCGAAGGTTGCGGTACAGCGGTGGGCAGCGGAATCGCCCAGGTCTGCAGTCAATCAGGGTCAATCCCCTGATCACGCGGATCTTGACGGGGCGCGTGCGTGAAGGAAAGCGCACGCGCCCACACTCACGACTCCTACTCTTCCATCAACTCTTCCGGGATGTCGGCATTCGTATACACGTTCTGCACGTCGTCCTGGTCGTCGAGCATTTCCATGAGGCGCATCATCTGTTTTGACTTGGCCTCATCGAGCTTGACGTAGTTCGAGGGAATCATGCCGAGCTTCGCTTCGACCGTCGGGATCTTGTTCTTCTCCAGTGCCTGGCGGACCTGTTCGAAAGCCTCGGGCGATGTGTAGACCTCGTTGATCTCGGCGTCGTCGGTCTGCAGGTCGTCGGCGCCGGCTTCGAGGGCGATTTCCATCAGACGGTCTTCGTTCGCGGCGCTCTTCTCGATGGCGAAGTAGCCCTTGCGCTCGAACTGGAAACGCACCGAGCCGGGGGTGCCCATGTTGCCGCCGCACTTTTCGAAGACGTGGCGGATCTCGGGGGTGGTGCGGTTGGTGTTGTCGGTCATGGTCTCGACCATGATGGCCACGCCGCCGGGGCCGTAACCTTCGTACGTCAGCTCTTCGTAGTTCACGCCTTCGAGCTCACCGGTGCCGCGCTTGATGGCGCGGTCGATGTTGTCCTTGGGCATGTTGTTGGCCTTCGCTTCGGCGACGGCGGCGCGCAGGCGCGGATTGCCGTCAACGTCTCCCCCGCCCATGCGCGCGGCGACGGTCATTTCCTTGATGATGCGGGTGAAAATCTTTCCGCGCTTCGCGTCGGCCGCACCTTTCTTGTGCTTGATGGTGCTCCATTTGCTGTGGCCGGACATCGGGATGCTCCTTTTTGGTTGAGACGGGACCTCTCGTCCCGGGTATTTTGAGGGGGCGCGATTATAGCTGATGACGCCTGACTTCCCGATTCGCATCATCTTCGACGACGGCGAGGTGCAGGAGCTCGCCGACGCGGATGCATTGATGGAGGCGATCGATACGATCGATTCCACCGATCCGGGAAACCGCATCTGGATCCGAGACGGACAGGATCGGACCGTTCGTCTGCGGATGCGTGGCGGGATGGTGGAGATCTTCGAAGTCTGACGCCGAGGCATACGGCCTGCAACGAAGCGGGCGATGTCTGATGATCGCGAACCCCTTTCGCTCCCCGAGACGCTGACCCACGTTCTCGATGAATGCCGGATGGTGCTGCCGGGGATTCAGGCGCTTTTCGGCTTTCAGATGATCGCCGTCTTCAACAACGGCTTCGCGGAGAAGCTATCGGAGAGCCAGCAGAAGCTTCACATCTTCGCGATCGTGCTGGTCGTCCTCGCGATCGGGATGCTGATGGCCCCTGCGGCGCTGCACCGCGAAGCAGAACCGAGACAAGCCAGCAGTCGCTTCATCTTCGTCTCTTCGCGGTTGCTTGTGTCGGCGATGGTGCCTCTTGCCGCCGCGATCTGCATCGATGTCTACCTTGTGACGACGATGGTCTGGCACGACCCGCTGGCCGGTGCCATCGCCTCGATCGCGTTGTTCGTATTTCTGATCGCGATCTGGTTCGTGTTCCCGCGCTGGTACCGCGGGCGCTAAACGAATGGGATCGGACCATTCGTCGGTGCTGATCCAAAGGTCTTAGCGGCCTGTGGCCGGCGTGGCGCTGTTGCCGAAGTGCACCGGGACGTTCATCTCGCGGAGCAGGTTGTGCGCGCCGTCGACGGCGTCCATGACCCAGAGCATGTAGACCGCATCGACGTGGATCGAGCGCGTGATGTCGGGATCGACCACGAAGTCGGAGCCGAGCGATTCGTACGTGCCGTCGAACAGCAGGCCGCACAGCTCGCCCTTCGCGTTCAGGGTCGGCGAGCCGGAGTTGCCGCCGGTGGTGTCGACGGTCGAGAGGAAGTCGACCGGAACCGCGCCGAGGTGCGGATCGACGTAGCCGGCGGTCTTGTTGGCGCGGATGGCCTCGAGCTCCGCCTTCGGCGCGTCGAACTCGCCGGATGCGGTGTTCTTGGCCACGATGCCGCTGAGCGTCGTCTGCGGCGTGTAGACCACGCCGTCGCGCGGCGTGTAGCCCTGCACCTGACCGAACGTCACGCGCAGCGTGCCGTTGGCATCGGGATAGAGACGGCCGCCGCTGGAGGTACGCAGCGCTTCCATGTACATCGGTCGGACGCGCGACATGGCGCCGCCGAGCTCTTTCTGCTGGCGTTCGATGTCCATGGCCAGCGGGTTGATGGCGATGGCGAGATTGAGCATGGCGTCGTTGCGCGCCGCCAGCTGCGCGGCCGTTTCCTCCTGCATGGCCTTGCGCGCGGCCAGATCGCCAATCTTCGTATTGGCGTAGAGCTGATCGAGGAACGGCTCCACGCCGCCGGCCTTGGCGATCGCTTCGTCGACCGCAGCGATGCGCTGTCCCGCCGTGAGCTTCTGCGATTCGTTCAGGAAGTAGCGCAGGCCGGCGCGGTCGCTGTTCGGCTCCAGGCTCTTCTGCGCGCGATTCACGCCCTCGGTGATGCGCGGCCAGTCGCGCTGCTGGAAGCCGGACTCGCGGTCGATGTCGGCGGCCTTGGCCTTCTCGATCGACAGGCGATTGAGGGTCGCGGCCTGCCCCAGCATCGGCGAGCTGCGGAGGATCCAGTTCAGGACCGTGTCCCGCTGCTGGTTGGCGATCGACTGTGCCTGAAGCGCGTTGATCTGATTCATCACCTCTTTGTACTTCGCCGCATCGGGATGCGATGCGATGTACGCGGCCAGATCGGCCTCGCGCTTCTGGCGCTGAGCGACGATGTGGAAGTTGTTGAAGCCGGTCAGCGTCCCCGTGTAGTTCTTCAGGACGTTGTCGTTACCCTTGATCCGGCTGGCGTTCGCGATCTCAACTTTCTTATCGGCCTTCCCGAGCTCGCGAAGGATGTTGTTCAGGTCCGTGGCGTATTTGACCGTGGTCGGATACGAGTAGCTCTGCATGTTGCCGACTTCCGAGGCGGTGCGGTAGCGGAAGGTGCGGCCGGGATAGCCGGCCACGAGGACGAAATCGCCCGGGTTCACGCTCTCGGTGGAAACCTTGAGGATGTGCGCCGGGTGATAGGGGACGTTGTCTTTGGAAAAGTCGGCCGGCTTGCCGTCCTTGCCGACGTAGGCGCGGAGGTAGGACCAGTCGCCGGTGTGGCGCGGCCACATCCAGTTGTCGGTCTCGCCGCCGAAGTCACCGATGCCGAGGGCCGGCGCGTAGACCAGGCGGACGTCGCGAATCTCCATCTGCGTGGTACGGAGGTACTGAGCACCCTCGAAAAAGGAGGCCACGCGGCAGCGGACGCCGCCCGGTTTCTCGCATTCGTCGACGAGCGTCTTGACGTTGCGGTCGATGGCCTTCTCGCGATCGATGTTCGAAAGCGACGCGGCCACGTTGCCGGTGACCTTCGCGGTGACGTCTTCGATGTTGGTGGTGACGAAGATGCGCGAGCCGGGACCGGCCGGCAGTTCCTCGTCTTTTGTTTTTGCCAAAAAGCCGTTGGTGATGAGGTCGCGCTGCGGCGTGGAGTTGAACTGGAGCGCTCCGAATCCGCAATGGTGGTTGGTAACCACGAGCCCGTCCGGCGAGACGAACGAGGCGCTGCAGCCGCCGAGCGAAATGACCGCGCCCATCGGATCGCCGGTCAAGTCCGCAAACCGATTCGCATCGATCTTCAAACCAGCCTTCTTCAACTCCGCCGCCAGCGACGGAATCTGCTGCGGCATCCACATCCCCTCGGCACCAAACGCCGACACCGCGGCCAGGGCGAGGATTCCAATCAAGAGTTTCTTCACACGTTCTCCTTCAGTTAATCGTTGGGGACCAAAGCGGACGGGACGGGCTACGTCCCGGATCTCTGCCAATCTCTCTTCGACAGCATATCGCTGACGGGCATTCCCGAGTTGACGCGCGGAACAAGCGGGACAATCCTGCTGGCGACAAATATGAACAAGACTCCCGAGGACGACGAACTCAGGCCCCACTACGATTTCGACTACACGAAGATGAAGCTGAATCGCTTTGCGGGCGTGAAGAAGGTCTACAAAGAGTCGACGATCCCGACGAAGGCGACGCGGAAATCACGGCACGATTCGAAGAAGTGAACGTCGAACTGAGCCAATGGATAGGGCTCTGCGCGCGAAGGCGCGCTTGATAATCCAGCCCCGCGCTCGGCGCGGGGTAACAATCGTCATCCGAATTGGCGGCCGCGGAGGCGGCCGCTGCAAAATGTCGCGGCGAACGTTGTTGCGACCGCCTTCGCGGTCGCGAAACACACAATCCCGAAACCCCGCGCCGAGCGCGGGGCTAGGATTGTTGAGCGCGCCTTCGCGCGCGACGCTGGGCGTGAATCGCGACTACAACTCCAACAGCCCCCCCACCGCCTCCCCCGCCGCCCGGGTTCCGAGGGTTCCGCCGAGGTCGTGCGTTGTTTCGCCGGCGTCGATGGCGCCGACTACGGCGCTCTCGATGATCGAAGCCTCGGCGGAGTGTCCGAGATACTCCAGCATCATCGCCGCGGTGAGGATTGCGCCGATCGGGTTGGCCACATCCTTCCCCGCGTACTTTGGCGCGGAGCCGTGGATCGGTTCGAACAGTGACACCTTGCCCGGGTGGATGTTGCCTGATGCCGCCATCCCCAACCCCCCCTGCAATGCGGCGCCGAGGTCGGTGACGATGTCGCCGAACATGTTGTTGGTCACGATCACATCGAACATCTCCGGCGCTCGGACCATCTGCATCGTCAGCGCGTCGACGAACATGTGGAAGTGTTCGATGCCGGGGTACTCCTTGGCCACTTCTTCAAACGTGCGTAGCCAGAGATCGCCGCCGAAGCGCATGACGTTGTTCTTGTCCGACATGCAGACCGACTTGCGCCCGCTCGCCTTCGCGAACTCGAAGGCGTGGCGGATGATCCGCTCCACCCCTTTGCGCGTGGAGACGTCTTCCTGAATCGCGATCTCCTCGCTCGTCCCCTTCTTGAAGTTGCCGCCCATGCCGACGTAGGCGCCCTCTGTGTTCTCGCGGAAGATGACGAAATCGATGTCCTTGCGTCCCTTGTCTTTCAGCGGGCAGAGGCGCTCGTTGAGCAGCTTCACCGGGCGGTAGTTGACGTAGAGATCGAGCTGGAAGCGCATGCCGAGGAGGATGTCCGCGGCGTGCTTCATGTCGGGGATGCGCGGATCGCCGAACGCGCCGAGGTAGACCGCCGCGTAGTTGTTGCGGATGTCGTCCATGCCGCCGGGCGGGATGGAGATGCCGGTGCGCAGGTACTCGTCGGCGTTCCAGCCGAAATGGACAAACTCGAGGCCGAGCTTGCGGGAGTCGTTCACACGGTTGAGGATGCGAAGACCGGCATCGATGACTTCGGGACCGATCCCGTCGCCGGGGATCACGGCAATTTTTTTAATGGTTTCGTTCGGCATGCGGCGGCGGATTATAGGCGGGGAGCGAAACGCAGTTTCGTATACTTATTCGCATGAAGACGCTCTCCCTGACCCTGCTGCTCGTCCTCGCCACGACGCCGCTGCTTGCTTCCGCCGATCTGACGATCACCGCGTTCACGGCGCCGGGCACCGTGATCCACGCCGGATTCCCGTACAGCGTCTCGTTCCTCGTTCGCAATGCCGGGCCGGACGTGGCCACGAATGTGACGGTGTCTGTGACATCAACCGCAGGCTCCTGCTCCCCGTGCAAACTCGGCGATATCCCCTCCGGACAGACAGGATTCGCCTTCGTCTCGGTGACAGTGCCCGACACCGACGCCACGATCACATTCAACGCTACCGTCACCAGCACAACCACCGATCCGAATCCATCGGACAACAGCGCAGCGCTGACGATCACCGTATCGACCGACCCCGACCTCTCCCTGAATCTCAGCGCGCCGCAGCAACTCGACCTGGCACTTCCGTTCACGTTCGACATCTTTCTCAGCAACAATTCGATCACCAACGCGCACGACGTCGACGTCACCGTTGACTTCCGCACCGATGTCGGCATCAAGTCGTTGCCCTCCCGCTGCAGCAGCCCGTCCTCCGGACGCGTCGTCTGTCATTTCGATACGCTGGAGCCGCAGAGTCCCCAACCCGCGTTCCGCCTGACGCTGGTCGCGCCGGCAACGTACGGCAGCGGTTCGATCGTCTTCAACGCCAAAGCGACGGAGCGCGAGCACGACTTCGATCCGACATCGAACACGCGGTCGATCACCTCGGCGCTGAACGAGACCATCTACGTCACCACGACCGCGGATGACGGCGCCGGCTCGCTGCGGCAGGCCATCCTCGATGCCAACGCGCATTGTTCCGGCACGGCGCTCTGCGTGATCGCCTTCCGCATCGCCGAGCCATCGACGACGCCGTGGAAAACGATCCGGGTCGCCGCGCCCTTGCCGAGAATCACGGCGCTGCTGGTTCATATCGACGGATCGACGCAGACGGGATTCTTCGGCGACGCCAACGCCGACGGCCCCGAGGTCGAGATCAGCGGCGGCGCCACGGTCAATGGCGACGGTCTGCACATCACCAACTGCAGCGCGGAGATTGCCGGCCTGGCCATCAACGGCTTCCTCGGGAACGGCGTCTCCGTAACGGCCGGCACGCCGGACTCTCCCGGATGCTCGCGATTCAGCGGCAGCACACTGCACGATCTCTTCGTCGGCACCGATCCGACCGGAACGTCAGCGAGGCCGAACGGACGCGGCATCGGAATCTCGGTGCCGAATGGCAACAGCTTCAACGGAGTGCTCGGCGCCACGTCCATTTTCAAGTGCGTCGTTTCTGGCAACGTGCACAGCGGCATCTTCGGACTCGCAGGCCGCCTCAACGTCAGTAACAACCGCATCGGCGTCAGGGCGCACTCTGATCTTCCGCTCCCGAACGGCGCCAGCGGCGTCTTCGTCGGCGCTGGAGGTTACGGCTCCGACATCGGCGCGACCGGGTTCATCTCGTCCGGCGGAAGTCCAAACGGCGGAGGAAACGTGATCGCATTCAACGGCGAGACGGGCGTCGCCGTTGCCAGCGGCGTCGGCGACGTCGCCATCCGCGATAACCGAATCTTCAGCAACGCGCTCCTCGGCATCGACATCGGACTCGATGGCCCGACGCCGGACGGCGCCGTCACTTCCATGCCGGTGTTGACGCTGGCGCACTACGACCCGGTTTCCGGCAAGACCATCATCGAGGGCGACATCCAGAAGAACCCCGGCAGCGCGTACAACCCGCTCGTCCATTTCTATGCGAACGACGCCGGCGATCCGTCTGGTTACGGCGAAGCACAGCGAGCGCTCGGCTCTGTCTCCGTGACCCAGCCGCAGCTCCACTTCCGTTTCGAAGCCGCCGGCAACCTCACCGGCCAATTCATCAGCGCGACGACGACGCGGCTGAATTACGTCGGTTTCGCCAAGCCGGAAGGAATCGACCAGGGCCTGCTCAGCCAGACCTCGGAGCTCAGCCGCTGGATCGAAGTGCGCTAGGCGCGATCAATTGGATGCCGTGATCCGCGATTGCCTTGCGCACTTGCGGATCGCACAGCGCCTCGGTCTCGGCATCCCACGCGTAGTTCCAGTGCGAGTACGCGTCGACGCCGATGCCGGGATGCGTGACCAGCTCCGTCGCGCCGCCGACGTGCTGCAACAGATCGATGATGCGATTGGCAGTGAGGTGGCCGGCTTCCAGGATGCCGATCGTCGATCCGCCAGGTCCCAGCGCGTTCAGCGCCGCGATCGAAATCCGCCGGACGATTCCTCCCCTTCCGCCCTGATCGCGCACGCGCCGCACGTAGCCGATTCCGAATTCGCTCGCCAGCCGTTCGACGATTGCGAACAGGCGCGGCCACATGTGCAGATGCTGATGCCCGTTGATGTGCGTGACGCGCAGTCCCGTCGCCAGCACGCGCTCGATCTGCGCCCGAAGCTCGCGCTCGATCGCGGCGAAGTCTTTCCGGCCCGCTACGAAACCGGCGTACGACCGCGGAAAGCGCATCCCAGTCAGCGAGCGCTCTTCGACCAGCGTCAGATGCACGCCAACTTCGAGGGACGGCACGTCGCGCAGGCGCGCAACCGCATCGTCGAACGCCACGCCGTTTGCGACGACGCTGCACGCGGTCACGATCCCCTGCCGATGCGCGCGAATCGAACCCTCGGTCATGCCGCGATGAAGGCCGACGTCGTCCGCCGTAACGATCAGGCGCGTAAAAAACCCCTCACCACAGAGGCACAGAGAACACAGAGAAAAGCTCTGCGACCTCTGTGTCTCTGTGGTTCATTCTTTCTTGAGACTAAGCGCTACTTCTCGATCGGATGGCGGTCGTCGGCGAGGACGCCGGCGGCCGCCTCACGCTTTTTTCGCACGACCTGCTGCACTTCCTCGTGCGAGACGCGCTCGCGCATCTCCGGATAAAGCCTCACCAGCTCGACGAGGATCTTGAGAATCACGCGCGGTGACCCGAGGTGCGACTCGCCGCGGATGCGCGGGAAGTAATCGAGGCCGATCTGCTGGATGGTGAAGCCGCGATTCTTCGCCTTCACGATCAGCTCCGCATCGATCAGCGAGCCCTCCGATTTCAGATCGACCGCCTCCAGCACCTCGCGCTTCATCAGCTTGAACGAGAAGTTGATGTCGCGATGCGGCCAGCCGAACAGCATCCCGATCAGGCCGTTGTAAATGTACGAGTAGAGCGTTCGCCGCGGCCCTTCCACCGTCCTGTCGAGACGGTATCCGGCGATCATGTCCGCGCCGGTGACCTCGAGCGCGCGCATGGCCTTGCCGAGAACGTCGGGATCGAAGGGAAGGTCGGCGTCCATGTAGAGCACGAGATCCTTCGTCGCCGCGGCGAATCCCGTCTTCAGCGAGCCGCCCAGCTTCCGGTTCTTCTCGTGGCGGATCATCCGGATGCGCGGATTCTCGACCGCGCGGCAGGCCACGAGAAACGGCGACTGGTCGGTGGAGGCGTCGTCGACGATGATGATCTCGTAGTCGTCGGTGTACTTGGTGCAGGCCTCGACCGCCGCATTCATAGCGTGCTCGATATTCAACTCTTCGTTGAACATCGGGATGACAAGCGCGACGGACCGGTTACGCACTTCCGGCGATGATAACCGGAAACGGCTCAGCGCATGGTGACGCCGGTCAGCTGGACCGCCAGCGTGCGCGGGTCCGCATTGTGGAGCAGAGCGCCGGGCGAGAACGATCGCGACGAGCGTAAGCGAATGTCGATCACCGGCTCGGCCGGCAACGCCAGCCTGGCGACGACCGGCTCCCTCCCCACGTTGACCAGCGCCTCATCGCGTCCATTGACCGAGATCTGCACTGCGTTGGTGGCGTACGGCGCATCCGTCGAATAGCGAAGAGTAAGCGCGGCCTCGCTGCCATGCGCACGCGGCAGGCGGATGGTCGCGTCCGGCGCGAGCCACCGCCATTCGTCGCCGCTCGGCGTCCATTCGAGCGCATAGACGCCATGAACCGGCAGGTAGCGCTCCTGCGGCATCCTCGGCACGATCATCACCTGCCGATAGAGTTGCCGCGTCAGCTTTTCATAGGCGTCACTGGCCGGCCAGCTGAAGACGTGCGCGCCGCTTCCGCTCGACGCGCCGCCGGCGAAAAGGAACAGCGGCACATCCGGACGATCGTAGGCCTCGGCGATGGCCTTCTCGATCGGCAGGAGCCGGAAGCGCGACAGCAGATACTCCGCATGCGGCTTCAGCGCGACGTCGTAACCGATGATGCTGTTCGGCGGCAGATTCGCGTTCGCATACGCGGCCGCCGCGGCTGGCGGCGACGGCACCTTCGTCCGCGCGCCCACCAGCGGCCAGACGTAGAGCAGCGTTGCGCATCCGAGAATTGCTGTCGCCATCCACGGCGTCGCCGCGAACTTGAGGCTTTGTCGAAGAACACCGAATCCGAGCACTGCCAACAGCGCGACGAGGATCATGATCGGCAGGCTGTAGCGCGCGCCATCGGCTGGATCCATCCAGCCCAGCTCGAAGATCAACTGCGTGATCGTGAAAACGAGCAGCGGCCAGAGAGTCGACCGCAGGCTGTCGCGTCGAAGCAGACGCACGAACGCGGCGACGCCGAAGACGACGCAGGCGAACAGCGGCAGGGTCACGTACTTCGAGCCCCACGGATGCAACACGAAACGGATGGCCAGCTGCATCATCGACATCCCGCCGCGCGACACCGAGGCATCGTGCGCGGCGACGTAAGCCATCTGTTTTGTTTCGTACAGGCGAAGCGCTTCGACTCCGCCCGCGGCATCGGCCAGAGGCAGAAACCACATCGCCGACACCAGGCCGAAAGCGATCACGCACGCCGCGCGCTGACGCAGCGTCCGCATCTGCAGCAGCGCCACGATCAGCATCGGCGCGATCGGTACAAAGAGCTGTGGGCGCGTGCCGACGACGGCCGAGGTCCAGATGCCGACGAAGATGGCGTTGCGCTCGTGCGTCTCGTCGTGCGGGCTGCTGATGGCGAAGAGCGCCAGACCGAGGAACATCATCGCCGGCCCGTCGGAAAGAGCGAGTGTGCCGTGCACCAGCATCGACGCCGAGAAGTAGTAGAGCAGCGCGCCGCAGACGGCGAGGTTCGGATCGTCGATCCAGTTGTGGAAGGCGCGGGCGATGGCCACGAATCCGATCGGTGCCGCCACGATGCTGAAGACGATCAGCGCGCGCCACGGGTCGTGGATGAAGGCGTTGAATACCTTGCCGAGGATGACCAGCAACGGAAATCCCGGCGGATGCGGGTGGTACCGCGACGGATCAAAGTTCCGCACCGCCTCGGCGAACAGAAACTCGTCGTTCTCCCACGGCGTACGCGGCGCGGTGAGGATGCGCGAGACGAGCACGATCACGGCGCCGAGCGCTTCGCGCCACCACCCCCGTACAATCGCGCCTGTGGGATTCATCCGGTCGTTAATCGTACTGCACGCCGTTTTCCGCCAGCGCCGCGCGCGCGACCGCGTTCACATCCTGCTCCGCTTCCTGACCTCCCCGATGCTGCGCGTCCTCGACGCCCTCCCACCCGGCGCCTCACTGCTCGACATCGGCGCGGGACACGGGCTCTTCCCCGCCCTCGCCCGCAACGGGCGCCGCGTCGTCGCCGTCGAACCGGATGCCCGCAAAGTGCGGGCGATCCCAGGCGTCGAGTTCGTGATCGGGTTCGATGACGTGATCACCGGAACGTTCGACGCGATCTCGATCATCGATGTGCTCTACAAGATCCCGATCGATCAGTGGGACGCGTTACTCACCCGCTGCCGTTCACGCCTCGCTGAGGGTGGCATTCTCATCATCAAAGAACAGGACCCGACGGCGCGGTTCAAGAACGGCTGGAACGCAGTTCAGGAGCGCGTCGCGACGGCGCTGCATCTGACTCTCGGGGAATCGTTCACGTATGAATCGCCTGAAGCGTTCCAGGCGCGGCTGGAACGGCTTGGGTTTGGTGACGCCCGTTCACGGCGAATCGATTTTGGGTACCCGCATCCGCATGTGTTGTATGTCGCGCGGCGGTGACCCAAAACGAGAGTGTTGAAAGTCACTTCTCCTTCAGTTCAACCAGGATGAGGTGAATCGTCGTGGTCCCAATATTCTCAGCCCAGTGCGTGAGCGGGTCGCGATAGATCACGTCGCCAGCTTTGAACTCCGATTCACTGACCTTGCCGTCTGCGGTGTGATTGCGCATCGTTCCGCCGTCGATGACGTAGAAGAGATAACCCGGATGAGAATGGAGGTTCTCCTTCTCTCCCGGCTTCAGCGTCGCCTCGAGCACGCGCACGCGCGCGTTCTCGAACTTCAGGCGCAATGTCTTTGCGTTGACCACGAGTGGATCCTGAGCAAATGCAACCTGGGGCAAAAGCACAAGCAATCCGATCACCACTGCGAGTTTCTTCATGCAACAAAGTCTAACCCGCTGTGGCAATTCTCAGGTTCACTCAAGGACTCACGCGGAGGCGCGGAGACGCGGAGGAGATGACGAGAACTTTTTCCTCCGCGTTCTCCGCGCCTCCGCGTGAGATCACGGCTCTCCAGAGACTGCGGTTGCACTCTTCACAACGAGACCAACTCTAGGTGCTCGATCTCCCTCTCCAGAAAGTCGCTGGCAATCCGCCGGAACCTTTCCTCCGCATCCGTAACGAGAAACGTGTGCTTCGCGACACCGTTTGAGCGAGGCTCGATAGCAGCCAGGACGCACGCCGCCGTCGTCTCCGCGCTGTCGACGATGTTGATGCCTTCGCCGACCACCTGCTCGATCGTCCCGCGCAGGATCGGATAGTGCGTACAACCGAGGACCAGCGTGTCGATGCCGGCGTCCAGCAAAGGAGAGAGGTAGATCTCCGCCACCTCGCGGGCGACGTGCGTGTTCGCCCATCCCTCCTCGGCAAGGGAGACGAAGAGCGGGGCGGCGGATTCGATCACTTCGATCTTCGCGTCGAGTTGGTGAATCGCCTTCGTGTAGGCCTTCGAACGGACCGTCCCCTCGGTGGCGATGACGCCGACGCGTCCGCGCGTCCGTTCCACCGCTGCGCGCGCGCCGGGCTCGACGACGCCGATGACCGGGATCTTCAACGACGCCTGCAGCGCCGGCAGCGCCGCGGCGGTGGCCGTGTTGCAGGCCACCACCAGCATGCCGATGCCGCGATCGAGGAGATGTTGGGCTGCCTGCAGCGAGTAGCGTGTCACCGTCTCTGCCGACTTCGTTCCGTACGGCACGCGCGCGGAATCGCCGAGGTAGATGAGGGAGTGGTGTGGGAGCGCGCGGGCGATCTCGCGGAAGACCGTGAGTCCGCCGACGCCGGAGTCGAAAACACCGATGAGCGCTGCGTCAGGCGCCATCCGCGCCTTCCGCCGCCACCATCGCGCCGCCGCCTTCGCGCTTGATGTTGTATTGCTCGATCTTCTTGTACAGATTCGAGCGCGGCGTATCGATGGCCTCGGCGGTCTTGGAGACGTTCCAGCCGTTCTCGCGCAGCTTGGCCAGGATGAAGGCCTTCTCCGCCTCGTCCTTGAAATCCTGCAGCGTGGCCAGGCGCATGGCCGTGGAGATGATGTCCGCCGCCGCGCGGAAAAACTCCGCCGGCAGGTCGGAGATGTCGATGGTCTCGGACGGCACCATGATCACCAGCCGCTCGATCATGTTGCGCAGCTCGCGCACGTTGCCGCGCCATGACGCGTCCTGCATCGCCTTCAGGGCGGACGGCGTGAACTTCTTCGAATGGCGGTTGTACTGCTCCGAAAACATGGTGGCGAAATGCTGCGATAGCGCCGGGATGTCCTCTTTGCGCTCGCGCAGCGGCGGCGTGCGCACCGGGATGACGTTCAGGCGATAGAAGAGATCCTCGCGAAAACGGCCGGCGCGGATCTCTTCGACCAGATCCTTGTTCGTGGCGGCGATGACGCGGACGTCGACCTTGATCACCGTGGCCGAGCCGACCGGCTCAACCTCTCCTTCCTGCAGCACGCGCAGAACCTTGGCCTGCGTGCGCAGCGACATGTCCCCGATCTCGTCGAGAAAAATCGTCCCGCTGTCGGCGGCGACGAACTTCCCGGTCTGCTTGCGAACCGCCCCGGTGAACGATCCCTTCTCATGTCCGAACAGTTCCGACTCGATCAGCTCCTCGGGGATGGCCGCGCAGTTGACCTGGATGAAGGGCATGGCCGCGCGCGAGGAACGTCGATGGATCTCGCGCGCCACCAACTCCTTGCCCGTGCCCGACTCGCCGGTGATCAGCACCGTGGCCTTCGTCGGCGCGGCCAGCTCGATCTGCGTCTTCAACTCGCGCATCGCCGCGGCGTCGCCGACCAGTTGGTAATCGCGGGCCTCGCGCTCGCGCAGCTCGCCAACTTCCTCTTCCAGCTTCTGCTGCCGGACGGCGTTGCGAACGGAGAGGAGGAGCTTGTCGCGATTGAGCGGCTTCTCCAGGAAATCGAACGCGCCGCGCTTCGTGCACTCGACCGCGGTGGAGATGTCGCCATGCCCGGAGACCATGATCACCGGCGACGGCACCTTCTGCTCTTTCAGGTTCTCGAGGACTTCGATGCCATCGAGCACCGGCATCTTGATGTCGAGCAGGATGGCGTCGTACGGCGCCGCCGTGCGCGTAGCTTTCTCGATCCCATCCTGCCCCGAGCGGGCCTCGTCGATGCGGTAGCCCTCGTACTCCAGCGTCATCCGGATCGCTTCCCGGATCGCCTTCTCATCATCGATCACCAGAATTCGAAACGCCATTCAGTTCCCCCACTCGTGCATGAGTCCGGCCAATTGTATGGGGAGGAAGCGTAGCGCCGTCGGCTCGACGGCTGTACCGCTGGCGGCTCGCCGGCGGTTTTCGTTTGTTGCCGCCGAGCCGGCAGCGGTCCAGCCGTCGAGCCGACGGCGCTACGCGTGTTCTCTCCTTCCGATACAATCCGCGCCGCATGGACGTCACAATTACTCGAGAGCCCAAAGTTGCCAAAGCGGATCATCTGTTTGTTTTGATAGCCGAGGGGAGCAGGCCGGATGTCGGCATCGCGGCGAAGGCGATGCAGGCTATCGCCGCGGCTGGTTTCACCGGACGCGCGGACGAATCACTGAGCACGGTCGCCGGCGAGCCGAAGAAAATCACTCTGGTCGGCATCGGCAAGGAAGAGTGCCTCACCATTCGCAGCCTGCGGGCGGCGATTTACAGCGTCGCCAAGATGGCGAAGAAGGGGCGCGACCGCACCATCATCGTCGTCCTCCCCTACGCGGTGTCGAAGATCGGCGCCGAGGAGACCACGCGTGTTGCCGCCGAGGCGCTGGCCGCGTCCGACTACAAGTACGACATCTACATCACCAGGAAGGACGACAAGCCGCTGCCGATCGCGGCGTCGCTCGTTCCTCCTGCTTCCGTCGATGCCAAGCAGGCCAAGCGGCTCGATGATGAAGCGAAGGCCGTCGCTACAGGTGTGCGCACCGTGCGCGACCTCGGCAATGCGCCGGGCAATCTGGCCACGCCCACGTTCATCGGTCAGCGCGCCGAGGAAGTGGCCAAGGAGATCGGCATCAAGTGCACCGTCTACGGGCGGCGCGAGATCGAGAAGATGAAGATGGGCGGCCTGCTCGCCGTCAATCGCGGTTCCGCCGAAGAGCCGCGATTCATCGTCCTCGAATACTCGCCGCGCAAAGCGAAGAAGCACGTGGCGCTGGTCGGCAAAGGCATCACCTTCGACTCTGGCGGCATCTCCATCAAACCTGCCGAGAAGATGGAGGAGATGAAGTTCGACATGTGCGGCGCCGCGGCGGTCATCGGCACGATCCAGGCGGCGGCAATGCTGGCGCTGCCTGTGCGCGTCACCGGCATCATCGCCTCGACCGACAACCTGCCGAGCGGGAGCGCCTACAAGCCGGGCGACATCATCACCACCATGAGCGGCAAAACCGTGGAGGTGGTGAACACGGATGCCGAGGGGCGCATGATTCTCAGCGACGCGCTGCACTACGCCTCGGAACTAAAGCCCGATCACATCCTCGATTACGCCACACTCACCGGCGCCTGCGTGGTGGCACTGGCGAGCGAGGCAGCCGGACTTTTCTCGAACAATGACGAGCTGGCTCAGAAGTTGATTGAGTGTGGGGAGCGCGCCGGCGAGCGACTCTGGAGATTGCCCGAGTGGGACGATTACAAGGAACTGATCCGCAGCGAATGGGCGGACATGAAAAACTCGGGTGGACGATGGGGTGGCGCAACGACCGCGGCAGTGTTTCTGAAGGAGTTCGTCAATTGTCCATCGTGGGCGCATCTCGACATCGCCGGCACGGCATACGCGGAACACGAAACGGCGCGGGAAGCGCGCGGCGC
>Ga0157378_10001236_pt1 | contig 23120 bp, 32 predicted proteins | sample M65metaG_FD_115309 | JGI IMG/M metagenome (GOLD analysis project Ga0157378, IMG submission 115309) | Miscanthus rhizosphere microbial communities from Kellogg Biological Station, Michigan, USA - M6-5 metaG | ecosystem: Host-associated > Plants > Roots > Rhizosphere > Soil | place: USA: Michigan...
ATTTGACGGAACTCTTAGCGGGGACGGCAACACTATCAACGGAAAGTGGACGCAGGGTGGTCGCGTACTCCCGCTGAATCTGGTTCGCGCCACGGACCAAACGGCTTGGACCATTCCGGAACCTCCACCGGCGCCCATGATGCCGACGAGCGCGAAGCCGGAATTCATCGTCGCCACGATCAAACCCAGCCGCCCTGACGCGCCGCGCGGGGGGTATGGCTTCCGGTGCCAGGATGTGACCACCACCAACGTCACAGTGAACTGGATGATCAAGCTGGCCTACAACATGCATGCCAACCAGATCACGGGGGGGCCGGCGTGGCTCGATTCCGCCAAGTACGATACGGTCGGACGGCCGGATACTCCGGGTCAGCCCAGCAGAGATCAGATGAAGCTCATGATTCAGAAATTGCTCGGGGATCGCTTTCAACTCAAATTCCACATCGAAAAGAGGGAACTGCCGGTGTACGCCATGGTCGTGCTCAAGACCGGCGCGAGGATCACCCCTAGTGCAGGGGATCCCAATGCTTTTCCGGGAATCGGTTTCGGTCAAGGGCCGGGGGTGATTTCCCTGGTGGGCCGCAACACTACGCTCGACGGCGTGGCGAACGGCTTGCAGAGCAACATATTGGACAAGCCCGTTGTAAATCAAACCGGCCTGACCGGAAGATACGACTTCCTACTGAGATTCACACCCGACCCATCCCAAGTGGCCAACTTCGGCGGGCTCGCTCCGGGCAACGCTGCCGATCTCGATGCTCCCCCCGATATCTTCTCTGCATTCCAGCAACAGCTCGGATTGAAACTGGAATCAACCAAGGCGTTCGTCGATGTGATAGTCATCGACAAAATAGAAAGGCCTTCGGAGAACTAAACAGTGTCGGATCCCGATCCGATGCGAATATGGATTAACAGTCGAGGATTGCCGTCGGCTAGAGTCGGATCGCCGACCTGTTAGTGCAGCGTGAAACCGGCAGTTCACCTAGAAGTTCTTTTTTCGCTTAATTGGGCTGCGCGCGTCCGGCTCGCGCCTTTCGATGCCGGGGGTACCCCCTTCCACAATTCCCGCACCCAGAAACAACGTGAAAGAAAGCGATCGGATCAGCCTAGCTCCATTCCACCCTGCGAAGTCTACGAAACGAGCAACGCGACGGAACCGTTTAACCCGCCATACGACGGTGCAAACACAATCGAGCTTGCCAGTGAAAACAATCACTTGCGCTTAGCGGCCTGACGTTCGCGTGCGAGTCGGTCCGCTGTGCGTTTCTTAGCGGCTGCCAGCGATCCCTTCTTAGCGCGCGCGGAGCGCTCAGCAGCTGATAGATTCTTCGCGGCCGTCTTACCACCAAGCTTCCCGTACTGCCTGCCGATCTCCTGGAGGTACTCAAGCACTTCCGGAGGCATCTGTTTCGCCATGCCACCAGTGTTACACCTAAGGGCCCTAAGATTCTTGAGAGCGCCTGCAGATTTGTCTTGCATCGAAGGGGGGTACGGTGTATTCTGACGCTGGTTCTGGTGTTCGATTAGTAAAGCGAATCGAACAGTAGACCGAAACGGGACCGCGACAAGTTGGAGCTTGCCACGGCCCCTGAACAACGCGAAAGGGGTATCTTTCACGATGTCTAACATCGACAATACCGCAACAGAGAAACGGGACGTTTACGCGCGCGTGACGGCCCAAATCATAGAAGCAATCGAGCAAGGTGTCGGAAACTGGCGCATGCCGTGGCATACCTCCGGCCGGTTCGCCTTCTCGCCGATCAATGTAATCCGCAAGAAGCCATACAGGGGCATCAACACTGTCTGCCTGTGGGCCGCTGCGCAATCGAAGGGATACGAGTCAGGCGAGTGGGCAACCTATCAGCAATGGCAGGATAAGGGCGCGCAAGTGCGCAAGGGCGAGAAGTCCACGCTGGTGGTGTTCTGGAAGTTCGCCAATGATCGCGGCGAGTCTCAGAGCGACAGTGACAGTCCCGCCAGCGGTTCACGGTTGCTGTTCACGCGCGGATACTCAGTGTTCAATGCCGCCCAGGTGGACGGCTACACACCTAAGACAGACGCGGAACGGCCCATGTTGGAGCGTGTGGAGCAGGCTGACCTGTTCTTCAAGGCCATCGGGTCAGACTTGCGCCACGGCGGGAATCAGGCGTTCTATTCGCCCGCTGGTGATTACGTCCAGATGCCGCCCTTCGCGGCGTTCCGTGAGAGCGTCTCCTACTATTCGGTACTGGCGCATGAACACACGCATTGGACGGCTAACGGGGCCCGCTGCAATCGGGAGCTGGGCAAGCGGTTCGGTGATAGCGCGTATGCCGCTGAAGAGCTGATCGCCGAACTAGGGGCCGCCTTCACGTGTGCACACCTGGGACTGAGCACGGAACCGCGCGAGGATCACGCGCAATACCTTCAGTCCTGGCTGCGAGTACTGAAAGCCGATAAGCGTGCCATCTTCACGGCCGCCAGCAAGGCCCAACAGGCTACCGATTGGATGATTCAGCGGGCGGGTGAGTCCGCTCGCGGGCTGGAGGTGGCCGCATGACCGGCCGCTACCGAATCACCTTCGCACGCGTTGGCCAGGACCGCGCCGGAGAACGCCTTACCCGTAAGCGCTGGTCTATCTTCGTCCACACGTGCGAGTCACTCGCGGCGGATGGGCTAGATTATGCGGTTACCTTCGCGCTAGCGGCCGACGATCCGCACGTTCTGATAACCGCATCCGGTACGGCCACGCGCAAGCGTAGGCAGTTGTGCCCGCGTCATGGAATGGTGCAACCCCTAAAATCTGACACCTGCGTTATGCACGCGCGAGAGGCGGAGTGGTTCCTCCCTGAGAACGCCACGAAGCGAAACAGCAATACAACGCACTGGCAACGCAGGGGCGCACGCTTCGCCGAGCTGACCGCAATGGCTGGAGAACAGCTCCGGGCCGAAGCTGACTTCTGGCGCGAAATGGAGTTGCTAAGCGGGCAGCGTCAACACTTCAAGCCCGGCCTGACGGATGAAACGGCATGGGCGGACGATGAGGTGGCGGCATGAATCCCGCTACCAATCTGACGTTAATTCCCAATGGCGAGGGGGCGGACCTAGTTCCGCCCTCCCTCGATCGCGCGCGCGAGTTCGCACGGCACAGCAAAGCCGAGAGCACGCTCAGGGGCTATCGCGCGGACTGGCGCGACTTCTGCGGATGGTGCGAGCGCAACTGCCAGCGGGCCCTTCCCGCGTCGCCTGAGACGGTGGCCGCATACATCGCCGAGTGTGCCGGGCGGCTCAAGGTCGGCAGCATTCAGCGGCGGCTGAACGCGATCGCGGAAGCGCACAAAGCCACGGGGCTGGACTCGCCGACTTCAAGCGGTATGGTCCGCAACACGCTCAAGGGAATCAAGCGCACCCTTGGGACGGCGGCCGTGCAGAAGGCTCCCGCTCTAACTGCGGACATTCGCGCGATGGTGGAAGCTACCGACGCGGGCATGATCGACGTGCGTGACCGTGCCATCGTGCTGCTTGGATTCGCGGGTGCGTTCCGGCGGGCTGAGATCGTCGGTCTCGACGTGTCGGACCTGACGTTCGGTCGAGACGGACTGACAATCAATCTACGGCGCAGCAAGACGGACCAAGAGGGGCAAGGCCGCCGGGTCGGTATTCCCTACGGCTCGAATCCCGCAACGTGCCCAGTGCGTACGGTTCAAGATTGGCTAGAAACGGCCGGCATTGCCGAAGGGCCGCTGTTCCGCTCGATCAATAGGCACGGGAGAGTACTGGTGGGTGCGTTGTCTGCCATTGATATCGCGCGCGTGGTGAAGAAACTCGCCGAACGCGCGGGCCTCGATCCAGCCCAGTACGCGGGCCACAGTCTACGGGCCGGGCACGCCACTAGCGCGGCGGCGTCCGGAGCGTCTGAACGGTCCATCATGAATCAGACTGGGCACCGGTCTGTGCAGATGGTACGGCGTTACATTCGGGAGGGAAGCCTGTTCCGAGAGAATAGCGCGGGCAAATTGGGACTCTAGCCGCGCGGTCTTGGAACGAGACCCGCGAACTTGTCGAATATTGTTAGTGCCATGCTGATTGGATAGACTTAGCTGCATTATGCCCATGCGGCTTTCTATTAAGAAACGTTTCGTGCTTGCGATCCTGTTCGCCACATGTGCTCTCACCTACGCACAGACCGGACCGAGCGGAGTAACCGGCACATGGCAGACGGAGTCCGTTTGCACGCGCGGATGCGACTGGATGGTGGCGCTCAGAGCGGATGGGCCCAAACTGACTGGGGCGGCCCGTTCGTGTGCTTCGGCACCCATCGAGATTTCCGAAGGCCGCATTGATGGAAATACCATTACGTTTAAGTGCAACAGCGCAGACGGTGGGCGGACCATAACATTTACTGGGCGCATCAACGGCGAGGTCATTGCGTTCGAGTGGGAGATCCAGGTTCACGAGGGGGGCTCTCCCCCTGCGCCGGAGAACGGAATGTTTGGAGGTTCAGCTCCCCGGAGGTTCACCGCGAAGCGCGTTGCTGACTCTACGGACACCAGCTTAGCGGAAATGGCCGACCACGCCTGGAAGCCCCCGGCTGTTACCTTCGATCGGATTCTCAACTCCGATCGGGAACCTCAGAACTGGCTCACTTACTCTGGGACCGTCTTCGGCCAGCGTTACAGCTCACTTGCCCAGATCACACCTGGGAACGTAAAGAATCTGGAGTTGTCCTGGCTGTGGCAGGCTCAATCCCAAGACCCGTTTGAGGCCACACCGTTGGTTGTGGATGGCGTGATGTATACCGTCGAGCCGCCCAACCATGTTGTGGCGCTGGATGCGGCTACGGGGAAGGTGCGTTGGAGGTATCTCCATACACCTAAGGATTTCCGGGTGTGTTGTGGACGCGTGAATCGCGGCTTAGCCATCCACGGAAACACGCTTTTCATCGGGACTCTCGACGCCCATCTGCTCGCGATCAGCACGGAGAGCGGCAAGCTCGTTTGGGACACGGTGGTTGCCAATTCCGCTGATCCCTCCTGCCGCGGGAACAACTGCTACGCGATCACCCATGCTCCATTAGTCGTGAAAGACAAAGTACTCGTTGGCACCGCCGGAGCCGAAGGTTTCGTGCGGGGCTTCGTCGCCGCCTTCGACGTGACGACAGGCAAGGAAGTCTGGCGATTTTTCACGGTACCGGCTCCGGGTGAGCCAGGAGGAAACACCTGGTCGGGAGATTCGTGGAAAACCGGCGGCGCTACTGTCTGGAACACCGGATCATATGATCCTGCGCTCAATCTCACGTATTGGGGGACTGGGAATGCAGCGCCGGATTATGATCCGGCCAGTCGACTCGGAGACAATCTCTATAGCGACTCCGTCATAGCCCTTAACCCGGACACCGGGAAGCTACAATGGCACTACCAATTCACCCCTCATGACGATCTGGACTGGGATGCGGCGATTGTTCCAGTCCTGGCAGATATCCAATGGCAGGGACGGCCCCGCAAAGTGCTCCTCGCCGCCACCAAAAACGGGCTCATGTATGTGCTGGACCGAACCACCGGAGAATTTCTTTCGGGCAAGCCGTTTGTCACGGTGAACTGGATGACGGGGTTCGACAATCGAGGACGTCCGATCCGAGTCGAAAGACCGGCACGCCAACGGGGCCCGATCACAGAGGAACGAATCTTCATCGCACCTTATGCGGCCACCAATTGGGATCCTCCCTCATACAGTCCCGTTACGGGACTCTTCTACGTTCCCGCATGGGAACGGGGCACGGATCTTCTCAGTACCGGATTCTTTCGTCCAATTCCTCCTACGCCCGGCTATAGCGCAGTGCGTGCTTTCGATCCCAAGACGGGTGCGCAGAAATGGGAGTTCCGAAAGAATGATACGGTGTTCAGCGGCATCTTGACGACAGCGCCAGGCTTGTTATTCACCGGCGTATCCGGCGATTACTTTTCGGGAGGCGAAGCCTCGCGTCTCGCAGACGGGTACTTTTATGCGCTAGATGCGCGCACAGGACAGCTTCTCTGGCAGATGTCGCTTGCCGGAAATGTTCATAGCGGCCCGATGAGTTACTCGGCGAACGGCAAGCAATACATAACGGTAGCTGCCGGCAACACGCTGTTCACATTTGCCTTGCGGCAATAGCTCGTTTTGCGTTCCAGGCACTCATTCCCGCACCACCTCCGTCGCTTTCTTGTCCATTCGCAAGGCCACAAAATGTGAGTGCCTCAAGTGATTATCCGGTGTCCACTCCACAAACTCGAATTGCGCGACTAGCACGGGTTTAAGCCACCGGCACTCCTTCATCTTCGCGGCCGTCAAGCCCTGACCCCATCGACCGAGCCTCTTCTCGGGCAGATTTGCAAAAGGGCACACATCAGTTTCCAACCCAGCGAACTTACGCATCAGCTCCGCGCGTATCGCGGGAGTGAAACCGTTCCTAGTCTTCGCGGCGAAGAGCAGTTTCTTCCCTTCGTAGTATCCGAAGACCAGTGCATCGAACGTCCGGCCGCCCACGGTATACCCACCGATCACAAATTCCTGCCCCTGGTTGATGCGCATCTTCTGCCAAGCGCCGGATCGCTGGCCAGGCTCGTAGTGACTGTCTAGACGTTTTGCCACCACGCCTTCAAGGCCCTGCGATTTGACCGACGCAACGATGTCCGCAAGACTAGCGTCGAGCACTGACGATTCTCTGACCGGTTCCTTTAGCTTCCCGATGAGTTTCGTTAGAACCGCGCGCCGGGCCGCCAACGTCTCTCCGCGCAGATCCTTCCCTTTATGGAGCAGCACATCGAACACGTAGTAGAAAACGGGGGCCTGGGCAGTTCCGTAATTCTGCAGGACATTGAACGATGGCCGCCCCGTCTCATCCAGAGCGATGATTTCTCCATCTAGGACCGTGTCATCGGGCAGGCCAGACAGCGCCTGCGTGACGCCGGGATATCGAAGTGCGAAGTCATTGTCATTGCGCGAGCGAAGATGAACCTTCCCGCCCGTCTTAAATGCGATAGCTCGATAGCCGTCCCACTTGATTTCGTAGGTCCATTGATCGCCTTCCGGTAGCTTGGAGGTCCGCAGCAAAAGCATGGGCTCGATGAACTTGGCTTTCACACCCGTACTCTACCGATTTCCAGCTCGTTACGGAAGGAAAAGTGAGACGAATGGCGAAACGAGCCCAACCCAAGAAAAACCATCCGCCTAAATCCCGCCCGATTCCCGCGCCCCAGCTGTGCCCAGCGGGCCGAAATTCCTTTTCCTGCTTGCAATTTGCAGGGCACGAAACAGGCGTGCGCCGTATAACATCACTTCTATAGCAAGGTGAATCCCATGGAGACGAATCACCGAGCGTATACTTCAACTGCGATGGAAGTATACAAAAAGGAAACTCAAGACGTCGTGGGGCGGTTCCTATCGCACCAGCTAAGTTTCCCCGACTGCGTGGTCGCCCTGCACTCCGCACTAGCTCGCCTGCTCCCCACATTAGACCGAGAACAGTTTGATGAAGTTCGAGTTGTAATGCTGGCGAACAACGACACAGTCATGGACGAAATGGCGCGGCGCTCTGCTAAACAAAAGGCGAGTAGCGACCAGATACGCTAACCCTGCCTTAGACTCGGTTTTTGGAGAGTAGGGTCCTTTAACTTCACAATCGGGGTGATCCATCCGCCAGCGGCGGGGATAGTGCCTCTTGATCCTAGAAACGTTGTGCAATGGGCTGACTCTAACCCTGTGCCAGTCGTAGTTGCGCCAGGTATACGCTCTCGCTTCTTGCTGTTGGTAGAAAGGAGCGCAACGTGCCAAAGGTCACCTACAGAACCACGGAAGATTTCCTGAAGAAAATGGATGCGGGAGACTTTGACGGAAACCTTTACGTTGAGCTAAAAACACTCTCCAAGGAGCAGTTATCGCAACTTGCCCTAATCCTCTTGGAACGCAGCGCCAAGCCCCGCCCCAAGAAATAGCGGACCCCTCAACGGCGGTCGGCTGGTTGCCCACAATCAATATTGGCAGCCGTGAACGGCGATATGGGCATCGAGTGTGGCGCGGGCAGCCTCGTAGGCGAGTCGGGCACGCTCTGCGTCCCGATGCACCCTCGGAAATTCCTCCGGAGCAGGCTCTAACTCAAGAGCGACCACCGATTGCCTGTAAACCCGTAAATCGGCCCGCATTCGATCGTGTAGTATCTGGCGGTCCTTACAAGGCTCCGCGGCCTCGGCTGGGTGCATTTCGGATCAGATCGCTCACGAGCGGGTTTTGTTTCAGAACATCCTGCACTAGTCCAGCGGTTCGGCGCGATGCGTCAGATCTTCTGCGAACATCTTAACGGTCAGCGTTTCCCACTTGAGTGGTACCAAGCCGGTCGCTGGCAGCGGTTCGTGGACGGTAAGGATGCTTCCCTCGGGGATAGTCATGATGCCCGGCTTGCCGCCATCTTTAGCGACGACAACATGGGCTTCCCTGATTAGCCGGTAAGTGCTGGCCATGAAACGTACTCCGTCGAGAGACCTCAGGATATACCAACCTTTGCCACGTTTCAAGGCGGTTTTGAGGTATGCCGTCCGGTCTGAGTGAAGTCTTGTATCTTGTCGCGGTAGGCGCATCGATGCGGCCGTCAGACGCCTGTGGCTATCTGTAGACTTGCGCATGTTGGTATGCCGAGGGCGCTCTCTCTCGCGCGTCTGCTGGGACGGCAGGGGGGCCTACGGCTAAAAAGGGAAACGTACTAGGCCAATGGCAAACGTCCCGTGTTTTGAGAATGGAACTGTTAGTGCCGCGACTTCACAATCGGGAGCCATCTGGCCCCCTAGGATTTCAGTCGGTTGGGGTCGGGGCCGTACTCAACCAATAGCCCAGCGACCTCCTCCAGCTCCTCTTTGGATAGCTTCTTGATCTCCGAAGTCAGGTTTCCATCGAAGTCGCCGGCCTCCATTTTCTTCAGGAAGTCTTCGGAGGCGTCAGACATTTATTGGCCTCTACCCTCTACCGCGTCTGCCGCAACGAGTTCCCTGGCATGGTGGGGGGTGCAACGTAGTCCCCCAGCGCTCAATTCGCACTGCTTGCCTGGGATCGAGCCGCATGTAGGACATGGAATCGCCAGGACCTGATTTAGGGTAAGATCACGCGTTTTCACGCCTCAACCTTGGCACGGATTGCCGGGAAAAGATGTTCCCTTTTGCACACCAGCGCATCGTTTTAAGCCGTGAGCTATTCGGTACAGTACGCAAATCCAGGCGATGTTAGACTCATGCCAGCATTCGATTTCAAGAGCCACGTACTACTCGGCTTAGGGTTCCTCTTTCAACCTGAATGCAGAAGGAGGACTCGTGATCTCCCAGCGCTTTAAAATCAAAAAACCGATCATCGCAATTGTTAAAAACAACGGGCTGCACACATCGAAGTTCACGGATATCGGCGACATTGTAACCATAGACGATGGCCCGCTGGATGGTGTTCGTATGGTAGAGGTGCAGTGGCGCGACAGAACCGCGCTCATGTTCACTAAGGAGCTACGCGAACATGCCGACCTGATTGAGGGAGCGGCCACCTAAAATATAGCCCGGCCCGAGTCTAACGTCTTTTGGCCGTTGGCCGCTGACGCCACCCTGGACATTTGTCCAGTCGTATCCAATCTACGAGCCTGTTAATCTGACCATCTACTCATTCCGTGCAGCGTGGAGCGTCCGAAATCGGAGGATTTGGGCGCTCTCACGCGGCGCGTACTAGGATCGCCGACGGCTGCCTGTTCGTTTCGCTGGGGCTGGCGCCGCTTCGGGCCGCTTCCGCTTGAACCAATCCGCAGCGTCCTGGTATCGCACGTCTTCGTGCTGCTTCGCGCGACTATAGGCTTAGTAGTGTTCTAGAGCATCGATCACGAGCGGGACATACTCTTCGGGCAGGTCGATTTTCACGCTTTCGATTCTATCAACGCGCTTCCATTCCGTAGCCGATTTTCGCTGCGGCGTTTACGGATCGAGTCAATCCGGAGGCCTCACCTGTCCGCGCGTCCGCTGGATTCTAGGGGGCCTCCGGGTCATGTCATCGCATGACACTGTGAAGAGCTGTTCCGCCTAAGGTCTGTTTCGCTGGATGATTCAAGGGCGAACAGAAGGCGAACATGATATCCTGGCGGATCTATGGCCGAGCCGGACCGCCCACTGACCGAACAGGAACTTAAATCCCTTCAGGAGAACCTAGCAAGATTGAGTGAGCCGAGTGTTAAGCAGGTCTACCGGCAAGCGTGGGACGAATGCAGAATGAAGGGCGAGCGCCTACCCCCGGCAAAGGCTGTGCAGCAACTAGTCCAGGCTTGGAAGCAGTTATGGAAATGGCAGCGATGAGGGGCGCGACATGACCACCGGTCGCTCAGCGTGGCGGAGTTCGCATGGTCCCGACGCCGAGAACGATGAATCCAACTGCGATCACGAAACGAAACACCGTAGGCCCAATCCGATCGCCTCGCACGACGCTTCGGAGTCCAAGCAGAATGAATGCCCCACCGATGCAGATGTACCACCAGGCGAGCATTCGCGACCGGCGGTTTCTCGTCTCAAGCGCTGAAGGATCTTGCCGCACAACCTCACGTATTATCCAGCGTTAGTGACAACTGTCCTCCTATCCGCCGTTGCCCATGCCCGTCGTGTTGTGACAGACTATTACAACTCATGGATCTTGTCCAAATGTTATCCGAGCTGCGCTCTCAGAAAGACCACATTGATGAAGCCATCTTGGTCCTGCAGCGACTAGCCTCTTCTGGGGCGAAGCGCAGAGGCAGACCACCGAAGTGGATGGCGTCAGCAGAGCTGCCCGGCGCGACGGTAGCCGTGCCCCAGCGTAAGCGGAAGCCCTTCAGCACTGCCACTCGCAAGAAGATGGCCGATGCGCAGCGGAGAAGGTGGGCTGCCGCTAAGAAGGCGGAAGCTGCTTAGGCTGGGCGCGAAGACAACAAAGGGAATTAGGTGAGTACCGCTACTCTGGTAGATGAAACCTCACATCGCCCCTGCCTTCCACTTCAAGCGCCTCAACCCAAAGGGGCCCGTGCAAGTGCTCAACCACCAGTCATACGTCATGGGCGAATACAATCAGAGCACCGGGACAGTATCCTGGCAGCGCTTTCTACTCGCTACGCAAAAAACAAACATCGAAAGCTGGCTGCTGCAACACTACCCGGTTGGTTAGGCTAGAACCTCTTCGGATGCCAAACCGCACTGAGCCAAAGACTGTCGGTCAGTGGGTCAGATACATCGCTGTCGCCGTGATCGCGCTGTGGCTAGTTCTTTGGATGCTCAGAATATCTGGCATCGACATTTTGTAGGGCCTAGCTTTGAGCGGAACCGTCGTGTTAGCCCGGAGGACCGACGCATCGGGCGATTCTTCCAGGTTGGAATTTGGCCTTTCGCTCAGAGTGTGACGCAAGGATAATGTGGGCATGAGCGATCAACCCGAAGGCCAGTCCGCGAAACGGATTCCAATCCGCGATCTCCGTGTCGAGTCCGGCGCAGAAGAGTTGCTCCAATCGGCCGCCATGGAGCCTTACAGGAACTTTGCCATGGCCGTGATGGGTCAGAAGGACACAGGCCCGGCCATCGAAGCACTCACCGCCCTGCCGCTTGAGGAGCGATACGTCTGGCGGGTCGCATCAGCGTTGAAGTGGGCCTTTGCGGATCTTGAGACGCTCAGTGTCGAGGCCGATCGCCAGACGATGTCAAAGCAGGATCTAGACAGGTTGGTCGAACTCCTGAATCACCGGCCGCTTCAGCTCTGCCTTTTTTTGAGCGCCCTGTTTGGTCAGAAGCAGATGGAGCTAATGATGGTGTCGGCGATTCGGAATGCGCGGATGGTTGCGGAGCAGTCCGAGGGCGAACAAACCTAAGTCCTCGGCGCTGCTCGCGCCCCCAAAGCTGGCGAGTCCTTCCACCATGAATCATGACGAGAATCCGTGGATAAGCGACGGCGATTGAAGTTCTACCTCAGGCGCACTAAAAGCTAGCCGTTCAGGCGCGGAGGCCAGCTGAAGACGATGCTGGTCCTTTTATAGTTAATTCGATGGGGATGGTGGAGCGGATGGACGGAACCTGAAGCAAACTGTGGTTCCCCGAGAGTGAAGAGAAACTCGAAACCGCAAACCTTGAACGTCGCGGCAGAAACTTGGGTCGAACCATTGATCTCGAATGTCTTGCGTCGGTAGATCAGCCGATCCTCAATGTCAAAGGTGGTTCCTATTCGGCAAGGAAAGAAAAGCCCGCTGTTAGGAGGAAAAGGAGCCTTGCCGAACGCTCTTTCAACTATGACGCTCGATGGTGAAACCGCGAAATCTGAGACGACTTCGATGTTGATAAGGGTCTTCAGCAACCACCTTTCAAATAGTGGCCCGTCGATCTTGCTCTTTCGCGGTGCAGACGAACTGATGATCGTCTTTATTGCTGTGAACGCATCAGCCCCGGCCTGATCGACTTGAGAAAGCTCATTGTTGTGTTTGCGACAGAGAATATTGCTCTTAAACTGGCCCTTGGGGAGGTAGTATGTCGACCCTTCCTGGAAGGGGAATCCACGGAGGCCCAGTTCAGGGCCACGGATCGTCGCTGCACTGACGATGTGCTCTCCACTTGGGTCAGCTGAACAGCCGCCTAGCGGTTTCGCCCAGCAAATCGGTGTTTGAGGCGTGGGTATGAAGCCCATACAGAAAAGGATAGCTGGTCACCTGGGCTATTCTCACCGATCGGACGAACAGAAATAAGGTTCCCTAAGAAGCGCCGTGATAATCCCATCAGTCCGAACATCGAGGTCTCGATTGAATCAAAGCCCGTGCTTCCCGAGAATCGTCTCGTTGTAATGCTCCTGAGCGCGTTCACGCAATTCCGCTCGCGTGATGCGGCCATTCTTCGGAGCGAACTCTTTGCACTGCTGGCATCTGTGCGTCTGAGTGTGGTTGAAACGGTGGCAAAGAGGACAACGCCAGTCCGAGTCATGGGAACCGCCCGGACGGGGCCTATGTGAACGCGGCCGGGAAGCACGCCACGGTTCCACATCGATCCCCTGCTCTGCCGCGATCGCGCCTACAATCCTATGGACCCGTTTCAGTCGTCGAGTTTCACCGCTCTTGATTCCACCGAGACGCGCGCGTTCACGCATTTCGTCCGCATTTTTGGGGAGATAGTTGGCCATGCCTCATCATGCTCCTTCCTCCGTTCCGTGTCCAGTCGAAGCGATACACCGCCATCATTAATAAGACAACAGGCGACTTCGGTTTTCCGGACAAGAAACCAGGACTTAGTTAGGTTTTGGTTCGACTCCGGCTTTCCCGGTAGAAACGATTAGCATGAATCGGCGAGGGAGTCGTACCGACTGTTTAAGCCCTCCGAGTGTAGGTCTTAACAGGGAGATGGGCTTCGTCAGTACTTGTACTTTTTGCGAAGTTCGTCAGCCGAAGGCTGTTTCTTCCTTGGCTGCCCGTCCGGTCCCCTTTCCCAGACTTCAATATTGTGATCTGCGTTGTAGAGATCCTCGCAGAGCGGGAGTTGTTCGCGCTCTGCGTTGGAAAATGTCCGGCATAACCGACCTGTCTTTGTGTCCAGCGCGAAGGCCCCTGACGGGTTGCCCTCAGGGATCGAAACAAATCTTTGGCTCTCTGGATCAGCTGATGTCTGCGATGTTGGTGGCTGCGTCGGCTGCGGTTGGCACCCAAGTAGCGAGAGAGCCATAACGCCGACGAGCCAATGAGTCCTTGTAAGGTCCATATGTAATCTGGTGATCCCTGCTTCCACTTGCCGGGCGTCACTCGCAAGCGACAAAAGCTATAGTACGCGAAATCCAAGGCCAGCGCCGTAGGTTTTCGCCCGTTTTTGAGAGATGTAGGTCGACAGCGTGACAATCTTGCAGTACTGGTGAAGCAATCAGTTTTTCCGTTTTGAGGCGGAATGCACGCGCACCCTGTTGTCCCCATCCCAACCAAACGCGGTAGACTGTTTTCCAACCATGAATGCTCGCGAGGGATTCCGACGTTTAGGGCTCGTGCTGGGACTAACTGGCGTTGCCGGAGGACTAATTGTTGCGTACCTTTTTGGGGATAACCTTCTCGAAGAGCGCAAGAAGCATCAACTTTTTTCAGAGCTGCTTAAATCCCCCGAAGTTCAAAAGGATCTTCCGCTCTACGAGCAATACGACATACAGTCAACAGAATTTACCAAAGAGTCTCCGAGCAAACAGGGCATCCACAAAATCTTCTATGAGACAACAAATGGCAAGCATTTGGAAGTAACCAAGTTCGAGATGGAAGATGGTAGAACGTTGTATCCGACTGATGCGCCGTCGCTATTCTCGTATTTCGAGCTGTTGGCATTTCCGCTAGTTGGCTTCATCCTGCCTTGGGGATTGCTCAAAATTGTAGTCTGGATAGGCAGTGGTTTTTGGAAGCCGTGACTACTTCACGCTGACTATTTCGCCGGACCAAAGACTTGCTACACCTCCAAGAAACGATGGACCAAGGCGGCGGAATTTAGAAGCTGTTCTTGGCGCAAGGCCTATCTCAAACGCTCAAGCCCGTTGCTGAAGATGTATAATCGCCGTCATGTGGCGGCGGCCTATTAGCGGGTGGTGGGGGGGAGTGGTCGTTCTCATTGGGATTGCAGGCCTGTGGTACGTTTCTACGTTGCGTCTGAACTACTCGGAGCAGGAAGACAACAGCGACGCTCTGAGGCTAATGAAACGCTTCGATGATTTGACGGCTAAGAAACAAGAAGCCTTGAAGAACAATGACGTATCTGGCGCTGCTGCTCTTGATAAACAAATAGAGGCGGTGGAGGCAGAATCCGACGCCCTGTTTGCTCAAAAAAGAGAACAGCAGGAACTAGTTCGTAAAGCCGAAGAGGCCAGAACTCGATTGGAACAGGAAAAGAAACTGCGCGAAGAAGCAATCGAGCTTGCGAAGAAATGTGATGCCGTTAAAGAGAAGAAAATGGTCGATCTCACCACGTACGACTTGGAACTTCTAAAGACCTGTGGAGCGCCCGCGCCCTATCTACCTATTCGGTAGTTGTCGAGAACTGTAAGTAGCCGATCAACCAACTCCCGTACGATTTCCCGGGATCTACGCGACCCGTACCGTGCGCGAAAGCGCCCCAACCCCTCGGAACAACTTGGGCTGGGGGTGTACTCCGTTTGTACTCCGTTAAGAGGACTTCGAAGTACAGGATTGGAAACTCAGTGACTTTCCGTCGCTTGAAATCGCTGCCAGAGACGCTAAAGTCTGTATTGTCAATATTTGCTCAATTTCCCAAGCTGGACGTCGCCGGTTCGACCCCGGTCTCCCGCTCCAACTTTTCAATAACTTGGGAGCCACAAAGTTTTTCGCCATACTCCGTTTACTCCCTTAAGGCCACCGAGCCACTCACGCTGACTGCTTTGGCCTCTGTTTTCGAATCACAGAGTCGAGCTTTCTGACGGCATCCCTCTTCTGCTGAACATCCGACTCGTATAGACCTCCATGCTTACCCGAGCCCGTGGCCTCGCTGATCCACAAGGGTCGCATTGGCCCTCCTTAGCACCTAGAAAGTCGCCCAAACCAACTTTGTCAAGCGCCAGTCTGCGTGTGGTGTCTCCAAAGGTTGTCTCGCGAGATCGGCCGGCTGCAAGTGCGGCGATGCCTGCACCTGCAAGCGTTCGTGAGCGACAGCAATCGTGCCGCGTATTGTACCCTCAAAAACGGTTCTACAGGGTGCCGGCCAATACGCGGCCGAGCCGTGAAGACAGCAGGACGCTCAACCCCGGAATCGTAAAATAGCCGGATAGGTAAAACGAAAGGACTTGTATGGGATACGGAATTGGAAGCGTGCTCTCGGTACTTGTGTCTGTGTTCGCAAGGTTAGTAGGCTTGGATCGCGATCGCGCTTTCTACCCAACGGTGCTAATTGTAGTTCCTTCGTACTACGTCCTGTTTGCAGTGATTGGGGGGACCACCCACGCCCTGATCGTCGAATTGAGCGTGATGACGGCGTTCGTGGTAGCTGCCGTCGTAGGATTCAAGGGCAGTCTGTGGATCGTCTCCGCCGCGCTTGTTGGCCATGGCGTATTCGATTTCTTCCACGCCGGCATTGTGACAAATGATGGTATGCCCGAATATTGGCCCGCGTTCTGCGGGGCGTATGACGTTGGTGCAGGGGGCTGTCTGGCATTGCTGCTCAGGCGCGGTAAGATCACCGCCAGCAATGCCGCGTAGATGACAGAAAGGCTGCCCCGCGTGGCACGCTCGAACCCGGCCCAACCGCCGGACGGGGCCAAATACGCGGCATCGTCTCCAACCAAGAAAGGCTTCCATCATGAATAACTACTCCGGTGTTCTAGTCGTTGTCGGCAGTCTTTGCTTGACCATCACGCTGGTGCTGGCGTGGTGTCTGGTGGGCGTTCGTACGTCATCGCGTGTGAGGAAACTGTTCCCCAGCGTTCCGAATTTACTGAAGGCCCATATCGACTATCTGCTCATGACTGGCTTGTTGATGATCTTCTACCTGTTGTTTGCACATTTCCGGCTGTCCGTGTCGCCGGTCATTCTGGTGGCGATGAGCATTGGATCTCTGATGAACCCCGCCGGATTCCTCGCCCTCGCGATCAAGCCAAACATTCGACAAAACCCAACCAGCCCATTCGGCGTCCTCATGGCCGGCAGTTTCACGCTCACGACGATCGGCTACACTGGCGCAGCCTGGTCCGTCGCGCACGCCGCGGTACTCGCACCGTGACCGTAAGGAGCCAATTTGAAAGCCATTCTGCACGCCCGATACGGCTCCCCTGACCTTCTCCGCTTCGAAGAGGTGGCGAAGCCCGCGCCAAAGGACGACGAAGTTCTGATTAAAGTACATGCGACCACGGTGTCGACCGGGGATTGCAACATGCGCAATTTCACGTTCGTCACCAAATCCATGCTGCCGATGGCCAAACTTATGTTTGGCATTGGAAAACCGTGGAAGGAACGCATCCTCGGGACGGAGTTGGCTGGAGAGATCGTCGGAGCCGGGAAGGACGTTGTGAGGTTCAAGTTGGGAGACCGGGTTTTTGGATCGACGGGCATGGCGGGAGGCGGGCACGCCCAATACACATGCCTCCATGAAACTGCAGCTTTGGCGATCAAGCCCGATTCTCTGAGCTGGGAGGAGGCGGTAGCCATTCCTTTTGGCGCCAACGCCGCGTTGTATTACCTCCGGGATCTGGGAAAGATCCAAGATGGACACAGGCTTCTGATCATCGGTGCTTCAGGGAGTATCGGTTCTGCCGGCGTACAGCTGGCCAAGCATTTTGGTGCGACCGTGACCGCAGTGTGCAGTGGCGCGAATGTGGAACTAGTGAAATCCTTAGGCGCCGACAAGGTGATCGATTACACCAAGGAAGATTTCACCAAGAATTCGGAAACCTACGACCTGATATTGGACGTCGTCGGCGCAACCACGTTCGAGCGCTGCCAAAAGTCGCTGAAGCCCCAGGGCGTCTTCCTCTCCTGCATCATGGGTTTGCCTGATGTGGCCCGAAGCCTTTGGGCCTCCATCGCCGGGGGGAAGAAGATAAAGGGTGGCGTGGCAATCAATAACCTCGAGAGAATGACTTTCATCACGGAACTTACCGCCGCTGGAATACTCAAACCGGTCATCGACAGACGTTATCCCTTGGAGCAGATCGCGGAAGCTTTCAAGCATGTTGAGCACGGGCACAAGAAGGGAAATGTGGTGATCACGGTGGAGCATGCCTAACGCCCACAGATCACAGTAACGGCAGACCCTTGTCGATAGGGATTGGCCAGTGTATTATTCTGAGGATCTCCCGTAGAGTAGAGGTTAGATTTCAAACGACTGTGAGGGAGTTACACAAGTGAGAAGCCGGCTGTTCGTTCCGTTCTCGTTCGCGCTGCTGGTCGCACTTGGCTCCATGTTCCTGCCCACCGTTCCGATTTCGACAACTGTCTTCGCGCAGCAGCCGGCAGCGCAGCCCGCGGGACGGGGACAGGGCCAAGGCAAGCAGGGCGCAGGCGGCTTCGGGCGGGGTGGTACGCCAACATTCCCCGGGCCACCGGCGGGAATGCAGGCGTTGCCTCTGGATTTGTTTTCGTCGAAGAACTTCTATAGAGATCAGAAACTTTGGTCGGACCAGCGCTATTTCCGGTGCAACACACCCCGCCAGCTGACCGACATCTGGACCTCGCGCCGAATTGGCGATAAGCCGCCGGCGTCGGCTGCGTGGAGCGACTGCAGCATCGACTACCCGCGGGAAAAGATTGTTAGCCCATACCCCTATAAAACGGCCAAGGAACATTATGAGGCGTTGATGGCGGCAACCAAGGCCAAGGGCGGCCCCACGGTCTATTCGAAGGCAACGACGCCCGATTGGGATGGCTACTATGCACGGGACCAGCAAGCCGATCATGGAGCCGAGTGGATTTGGGGAACCGTCAACCAGGTTCCAACGATCCTGTCTTTGCTCACTCCGGAATATCAAACGCGAATGGTTCAGATGAATTACCACGAGGCTGTGGACAATGCACCCCAATGGGAGGCGTCCTTCTGCTATCCGGAAGGATTCATGCGCTGGTGGGCGCAAGCCTCGCAAGGCGGGAATTTCCAGCTTACGGTGACCCCGTGGCAGGTCCAGTTCCTGTCGGGCATCGCGGCCAACTTTCTGCGCCAGGTCTTGATCGGCAAAGAGCATGTTCAGAAGGTCCCGCAGTGGTATGGCGAGACGATTGGATTCTGGGATGGAACTACTCTGATTACCTGGACGGCGAACGTTCAAGCCTGGACGCTGTCCCACTCCATGTTCGAATTCAGCGGCAAGATGGAAACCGTGGAAACCTTCAAACCTGTATACGACGCGAGTGGCAAGTTTACGGGACTCGATCACGAGACGGTGTTTTACGATCCCGAAGCGTTTGTCCAGCCGCTGCGTGCAACCTATCGTTATACGCGCCGGGCGACCACGGACAACCCCACCCAGCGATACACCTACATCGAGTGTCTGAGCAATCTCCGGAATACGGATGGCCGGCCGACCCAACTGACCAAGGCCGACCCTCGATATATTGACTACTATGGGCGGCCGTGGGCCCAGAACTGGGAGAACTATTTCGAAGTCGGCTGGGACAGGCCGCAGAATACGCTCCCCCAGGACATACTCGACCTTTTCAAATAAAACAGGAAGGGAATCATGAAAGAACAACTAACCAGGTGGGTGATTGCGGGACTCCTCGCATTTGCGACCCTGTGCGTCACGCCGGCGTGGGCGCACCATTCGTTCGCCATGTACGATCAGACCAAGACCGACGTGCTAACCGGCGTGGCCTACCAATTCGTCGCCCAGGCCAACCACGCTGAGATCCACTTCTATTTGATCGGCCCCGACGGCAAACTGGCCAAGGACAAAGACGGGAAGAACGTTGATTGGGGCGTCGAAATGGCGGGCGCGGCGGCCGTGGCAGCGCAAGGCATTACGGCGGCCTCGTTCCCGGTGGGTACCATCTTCAGCGTCAAGTTGAATCCTCTCCGCGACGGGAGTAATTTTGGATCCCGGGTAGGCGGCATCGCTAAATGCCCCTGGAAAACTCCACCCGCTCCCGGCAAGACCTGCGACACCGTGAAGGGAATGGAACTTCTGGGCGCGACCACGTTCTAATCGCGGGACATCTAAATTTGGCACAGCAATGGTGAAGCAATTTGCGGAGTGGCTGTCCACAACATCTCCCAGCGTCTTCATACAAAACCACAACAGTTGGGTGATTCCAGCCATCCAATCCGTTCATATTATCGGCATCGCGGTGGTCCTGGGATCTGTGTTCATGATCTACCTGCGCATCCTCGGATGGGCGGGAATGGACCAGACACTGCGGCAAACCACCAGCCGGTTCGGTCCCTGGTTGAACGGCGGGTTGTATCTGATGCTGGCAACGGGAGTCCTGATGGTGATCGGGGAGCCCGTGCGTGAACTGGTGACGCTCTCGTTCTGGTTGAAAATGTTTCTGGTGGCCGTCAGCACGGTGTTCGCTCTCATTTTCCAGATTTCGCTGCAGAAAAACGAACGACGCTGGGAAGACATCCTGGTCAAGCGCAGATCCATTCAAGGATTGGCGATCGTGACGTTTTTAATTTGGGTGTGCATCATTATTCTGGGACGCCTGATCGCCTATGACCACATCTGGGGTTCCTGGTCGCCGGCAACGAAGGCTTGATGCCAATGGATGTTGCCGCGCTTCTGAAACTCCTCGAAGATTCCGGGCTTGCCGCTAGAATTCGCGATTCGGTGTTTCTGTTTCCGATGATCGAATCGACTCACGTTATTGGCCTGGCTCTGGTTTTCGGCACCATTGCGATCATCGACCTCCGGCTGTTGGGAATTGCCTCTAGCCAGCGCTCATTCCAACGGATGGCCTCCGACATCCTGAAGTGGACGTGGGGCGCTTTCGCGTTGACGGCATTGACCGGATCGTTGATGTTTATTACGAACGCGTCGGTGTACTATCACAATTTGTTTTTCCGTACGAAGATGCTCTTGCTGGTGCTCACCGGCATCAACATGCTGTTCTTTGAGCTGACTGCCGGCCGGACGATTCACGGCTGGGACCAGGCCCCTTCGGCGCCTCGCACGGGCAAAGCCGTGGCGGCCCTGTCACTCGCGATGTGGATCGGCATCATTTGTATGGGCCGTTTGATCGGCTTCACCACCAGTCGCGCTGCCGCTGTACCGCCGCCACCGGCCGGCGTCAATTTCGACGACTTTCTTCAAGGGACTCCGAACGACAACGGCGGAACCCAAACCACACCTCCCAGGGAGCACTGAAAACTATGACTCGCATGCCAGAAAAGATCGCCTTGACTGTCGTTATCGCTGCGGCAAGCGTGATAAACGCCTGGGGGCAGTTGCCCATTCCAGCGCCCGGCCAAAATCCGGTCCAAGGTGGCGCTCCGGCTGGAGCTCCCGGTGGCGGCCAAGGACGTGGCGGGCGGGGCGCGCAGGCGACGGCGCCACCCGTCAAGCAGGTAGCCGCTCCCATGCCGACTGCCGTCGAAGTCGCTGGTCCCGGCCAGTTCTACGAGACGTTCATGGATGATTATGACGACGCCAAGAAAACCAACATCCCGCCAAAAGACACATACGCCAAATTCAATTATGAGGCGAAGGAGTATTTCATCTCAGGCACGACGTCCAGCGGCATGCCTTACAAGACCCGCATCGTCATCCGCAAACCCAAGGACAACACGAAATTCAACGGTCTGATTCTTGCCGAATCGATGCATCCGAGCGGCAATCCTTGGGTATTCCACTTCACTCAGGTGCATGCCATGACCACAGGAATCATCGGCCTGGAGATCTTGACCACCACGCCCGCCGGGCTCGCCGCGGCCAATGAGGCGCGTTATAAGGATCTGGCGGTACCGAACGGGGCGACCAACGATATCCTCGCGCAGGTAGGGGCGCTCATCAAATCAGACCACAAAGACAATCCTCTCAGCGGCTTCGCGGTTAGGAAAATGATCCTGGCCGGGTCGTCCGCGTCCGCTGCCGTGGCTCAGAATTACCTCTCCAACGCCCACATGGCCCAAAGACTGGCGGACATGAAACCGATCTACGACGGGTTTATGCCCACCAGCGCCAACGGTCAGATACCGGTCATCGATGTCCCCACCATCCTGGTGCCCACCATGCGGGAGGTCTTCGCGGGGAACGGGACCACGCAGCCGGACAACGAGAAGCTGCGCGTCTATGAATTTGCCGGGATGGCACATATCGATGCCCGCGTTGCCGGCCAATACTACCCTGATCCCTGTAAATATCCGATCAGCAGATATCCCCTGGGAGCGGAAATGGCAGTTGCCCTCGACAAACTCTTCGCGTGGGTGGATAAAGGCGTTGCGCCGCCGCATGCCGACCGGTTCTATGTCGATTTCAATCCGGACAACAAACCCAAGCTCGACCGCGACAAGGGGTCGCTGCTGGCATTGGATGAGTTTGGAAACGTCAAAGGCGGAATACGCAATACCTATGTAGATGTGCCGGTGAAGAGCTACCACGTTCCGGACGAAGGCGCCGACCCGCGGATTTCGAACCCCAATCACTTCATCGCAGAGCGCCGGATCAACGGTCAGGATCCGGACGCGCAACTGTGCGGCCTAGGAAACTTCGAAATCGCGCTGTCGAAAGATCAATTGAAGAAGCTTTACAGGAATCCCAAGGACTACTACAACAAGGTCGGGCAGCGATACGACGAGCTCATAAAAGAAGGCTGGGCGCTACCCGTGTACAAAGAGATGGTCCTGGCCGAAGCAGCGCGCGTTACCTTTTGAAGGCCTTCATGCAGGCGACAGTTTAACCTGACAGATTCCCGATTACTTCCGGTAATGATTGGCGTCGCGGTTGTTTTCGCCGCAGACGAATTCCATGATCTCCTCGTCCGCGGAAGCCAGCGTTGCTGTGAAGGTTCGCTTCCAGGGGCCGGTGAAGGCCTCCGGATCCTCCATCACGATTTCCACCTCGATATGCCCGAAGTCGGGGCGGCGGATATGCTCAACGGCGTGGAGTTTCTCGGTGTGGGGAATGCCGGATAGGGAAAGCCAACTCTTGTCGTTGTAGCCCGCAGTATCGATCACCAGTGTGTCGCCTTCCCAATGGCCGATGGAGTGACCCTCCCAGGTGGGATTCATATCCGCGGGGTGACCGCGTCCGTCCATGAAGATCTGCCGCAAGCCTGGTGTGTCCGATTCATGCAGCACCACCATCAGCTTGGGAGTCTGGACGAACTTATACGGAAAGGCCCGCGTGATGGGCGCGGCATTGGCAGGCAGACAGAATCCGCCGGGATAGTCCTTGGAGTTGTCGGCCATGCGCTGGCGCAAGAGCTCCGCGGCCCAAGGCTGCAACGGTGGCGCCGGCGTATCGGGATTGTACACGTTGATCCAGATACCGGAAAGATCCGGTGTGCCTTCAGGCGTGCGCGGGGCGGGTCCCGGGGGAACAGCGGCGCGATCTCGAAAATCATTCAGCAGCAGGATGGGATCGTCGCCCAATGTTCCCAGGTTGGATCCCCACGGCAGGCGAATGTTCAAGCGGAGCGGCTGCCCTGCCCGCACGGCGACGTTCGATTGCGCGAAGGAACCCCATTGGCA
>Ga0157378_10001237_pt1 | contig 23117 bp, 19 predicted proteins | sample M65metaG_FD_115309 | JGI IMG/M metagenome (GOLD analysis project Ga0157378, IMG submission 115309) | Miscanthus rhizosphere microbial communities from Kellogg Biological Station, Michigan, USA - M6-5 metaG | ecosystem: Host-associated > Plants > Roots > Rhizosphere > Soil | place: USA: Michigan...
AACACTTTTCGGATTCCGGTTGACCTGGAGCCTGAGTTCTATCCCTTCTTCGGCCACTATGCCAACGCTCCCAGGCAAATAGACGATGGCAGACGCCCAAGCCTCATAGGCAGTCTGTTCGGCCTCATTGCCGGAGCGAAACACGAAGAACCACAGCCTACCTACGACAACGAGATACCGGACGTCAAAGGGTATCCCTACGACAATGAAGAAAAGCTAGGTGTGTACAAGATAGTGCTGCCAAAGAGTGCAAAGGTTGACATTGAGGACGTGGAGCATTTGTTCCTCATGCTCTCATACACAAAGCAGCCTATTAGTTTTGAGATAGTCGCTACGAGCAAGGAAATATCCCTGCAGTTTGTCTTCCGGCAGAGCGACAGCGCACAGGTATATAGCCAGATACAGGCCTACTTTCCCGATGCGTCCATAACCAAGAGTGAGGGAGATTTAGAGATTCTCAAAGACATACCGAGGACTTGCGTTGTTGACTTCGGATTGTCGGAAGAATTCATGCGGCCCATCCGCACGGCAGACAAAATAGACCGCGACCCATTTGTCGGTCTGTTCGCCTCCCTCGAGCACTTAGACCGCGGAGAGCGGGCCTGTATACAGGTACTCTTTAAGGGAGCTATCAATCCATGGTCAGAGAGCATCATGCGCTCCGTGACAGACAATCGAGGCGGCTCATTCTTTGCCGACAGTCCTGAAATGCTGAAGTATGCGCAAGAGAAAGTTTCCGCGCCGCTCTTTGCCGTCTGCATCAAAGTAGCAGGACAGGCGTTTGTTAGTAGTAGAGCGGTGGAGATTGCCCAGGGAGTAAGCGTGGCCCTGATGCGCCTCACTCGCTCTGGGAGCAATAGCCTCTGTCTCATGTCTCAAGACGTCTACACACCGGATGACATAATAGACGACATGATACTGCGCACCACGCAGCGCCTTGGGATGATATTAAACTCCAAGGAGCTTGCGACATTGGTGCATTTTCCCACAAGCGATGTCGTATCTCCCAAAGTCGCGCGGGATATGCGGAAGACCAAGGCCTTGCCGGAGAGCACCATGGGGCACAAATTCGTCCTTGGCCTCAACAGCTATCACGGCAAAGAGCATCTGGTAAGCATCCCCGCCGAGCTCCGGCTCAAGCATACGCACATTATCGGCGCGACAGGCACCGGCAAATCTACGCTTGTGCTAAGCATGGCATTGCAGGATATGGAGCTCGGCAATGGCCTTGCGGTCTTAGACCCGCATGGAGACCTCATAGAAGCCCTCCTTGCTCGGGTGCCTGCCCATCGCACCGATGATGTTATTCTCATAGACCCTTCAGATGGCGACTTTCCGGTTGCCTTCAATATTCTCTCTGCCCATTCGGAGATTGAGAAGGACATACTTTCTTCCGACCTCGTTGCCGCGTTTAGACGGCTTAGCACCAGTTGGGGCGACCAGATGAATAGCGTTCTGGCAAACGCGATACTCGCGTTCTTAGAGAGCAGTGAAGGCGGCACGCTCCTTGACCTCCGCAGGTTCCTCTTAGAGAAGAAGTTTAGAGACACCTTTCTCACTACCGTTGCCGACTCTCATGTTGTCTACTACTGGCAGCATGAATATCCGCTCTTAAAAACCAATTCCATTGGTTCCATACTCACCCGGCTTGATACCTTCCTCCGGCCAAAGCTCATACGCAACATGGTTGCGCAAAAGAAAGGTTTAGACTTCGAGTCCATCATGGACTCAAAGAAAATATTGCTAGTGAAGCTCTCGCAAGGGCTCATTGGCACAGAGAACAGTTTTCTACTTGGCACCTTCTTTGTCTCCAAACTATATCAAGCAGCCATGGCACGTCAGGCCAAGACGGTACGCAATGATTTTTTTCTCTTCATCGACGAGTTCCAAAATTTCATAACCCCGTCGATGTCACACATACTCTCAGGGGCGAGGAAGTACCACCTAGGCTTAATACTGGTGCATCAAGACATGCAGCAGCTACAGCGATATGACACGGAGCTGGCCAGTGCCGTAGTAGTCAACGCCGGCACGCGCATATGCTTCCGGCTTGGAGACGTAGATGCCAAGCGCTTTGCAAGCGGCTTCTCATACTTTGAAGCGGACGACTTGGAGAACCTCCATACAGGAGAAGCCATTGCCCGTATTGAACAACCTAATTTTGATTTTAGCCTTACCACGATACCGCTCCCTCAGCTTGAAAAAGGAGTTGGAGAAACTACGGCAAAGGCTGTCATTTTCAAGTCACGATTGAAATATGGCACACCCAAAGAAGTTGTTGAATCTGCATTGCGACAAGCTACCATTGTCACGAGTGAGCCGATACCACAAGAGACAGAGGCGGCTGAATCCTCGCAGCCAGAGCCGAGGCCGGTTGAGAAAGTGAGCCAACCATTTGTACCTGTTGAAATACCTACGAAAGCAGTAAAGAAAACAGAAAGCGAGCATAGATACCTACAGACACTCATTAAGCGCATGGCCGAATCCCGTGGCTACATTGCCATTATTGAACAGAGCACGCCGGACGGCAAAGGCAGGGTTGATGTGAGCCTGGAGCGCAACGGCAAGCGTATCGCCTGTGAGATTTCTGTTACTACTGGCGATGAATGGGAAGCGCACAATGTAGAGAAATGCCTTGCTGCAGGATATGACCACGTTATTGTGTGCTCAAAGGATGCAAAGAACTTGAAGCGCATACGCATGCAGCTGAAGGCAAGCTATCCAAAGAGGAGTTTGCAAAAGTGCTTATGCTTGACCCTGATGGGGTCACTCAATATCTCGACAAGCAGATTGTTGAGGAGAGTAGTTCTGAGAAGGTTGTGAGGGGGTATAGGGTGCGAACTGATTTTGGCAATTCAACAGACAATGAGCAAAAACAGGAAGGGATTATTAAGGCGGTTACGAATTCTATAAGGAAGAAACGAGGAAAATAAATTTCAGTCAGCTATGGCTCTATCATGACTGTTTTTGATTGGCATGCTTCTACTTTAATTTGACCGCTGCTACTGAACATGGGGTGTGGCTCTAAAGTTAGTGAATGATAAATGGCCTCATATCCGTAGGTGTCTGCCTTTAAATCGTAGAAACATTTGCTCTCCCCACCTTTAAGTGTCATTTGATATGGGCCGTCAGTTGAATGACTGAAATACATCGAAACTTTTAGGGGATAGGTTGTATTGTTCTTAAAACAATAGTCGCCAGTATTTTTTTTCTCACATTCTTTCGGTTTTACGGGCACTGGTTTGTGTTGCTGGGTCAGGTTAGCGTCATCGGTTTTGCTTTTTTCAAGACTAGCCTCGTTTGGCTTATTTTTTTCAAGCTCCTGTTTCTTTTGTTCTTCGGCTTTATTCCAGCCTCTCATACCCGCGAATATCCTTTCATTCCTAGGTGGATGGGTTTCGCATCCAAGTTTGGAAACACTACCGAAAACAACAAGTATATCTTTAATACTACCCCCTAGTTTATTCAAAACATAGCCAGCGAATTCATCTGCAATCAATTCGCTTTCCAACCTGCTTTCTACAAAATCAACATTGTTTGTCGATAGATGATGTCCTATTTCATGGGCAATAATAAAAATGTCCTCATAGTTATCTCTACTGTCACTAAGATTGATTCTATCAACTACTTTTTCGTTCAAGTAAATCAATTTCTTAAAGTCCGGTGAAACTCTAGCTAACGCAACGTTGTCGTCAATATCTGCGGTGCGAACTTCAAATTTGGCAGGCAACCCAATTTGTGCGAGTATTTTTTCGGCAATTGCATTTGCTTTAATCGATGAATCAAAGCTTTTTAATTCTGAAACAGTTTTGCCACATGCAAACATACATGTGTATTTTGGATCTATTTTTTCCAATCGCTGGGAGTAACAGAAAAAATTTGAACACATAAAAAAGACGGTAGACAGGCAAATCTTGTTCATAACTCAATTTTTAAAAACACCGCCGTTATTTCGCCATGCTTATTGCAGAGCCGTTATTTGCTACTGTCATGACAATTACGAATTCGATAACGGGAAACTGGGCAATCAATTTTGCTAGTTTGGCCTAATTGTGAAGGTTTGGGACTGGCAAGTTTCTACCTTAATTTGCCCCATGTCACCATTGTAATTATGCGGACTTGGTATTAATGTTGCCCAACCTACTTCAAAGCGGTAAACGCCGGCTGGTATGTTGTAAAAACAACCGCTCTGCCCGCCGGAAACCTGTATTTGTTGATTGTCACTCCTGTTATGATAGAACAACGTGACTCTTAAGGTGTATTCAGTAATATTTTTAAAACAATATTCTCCAGTGTTTTTTTCTTCACAGTCCTTTACTTTGGCTGGTGCAGGGTTAGCACGTGGCTGTGGTTGGATTATGATTGGTTCATTTTTTTTATTTTCTTCAATGTTATCTTTCTTCTGTGTCTCTGCATTTTCCCAGCCGTGAGATGCTGCCATGATTCTTGTATTTCTTGGGGGATGCGTGTCGCACCCCAATTCATCTACCGAACTAAGAATAACCGATATGTCATTCAGACTTGCACCTAGTTTATTCAATACAAAACCAGCGAACTCATCTGCAACCACCTCACTTTGCAACCTACTTTCTACAAAATCAACATGGTTTGTAGATAGATGGTGCCCTATTTCGTGGGCAATAATGAAAATGTCTTCGAAATCACCCCAACTGCCATTAAAATTGATTCGATTAACTACCTTTTCGTTCAAGATAATTTCTTTATCAAATGTTGGTGAAATAGTAGAAAGTGCAACATTATCGTCAATATCTCCCATTCGAACATCGAACTCAGTAGGCAGTCCAATTTGCTTAAGTATTTTTGCGACAATTTCCCGCGCCTTATTTGACGACTCACGACTATTAAATCCCGGGATTGTTTTGCCACATGTGAACATGCAGGTATATTTTGGATTTATTACTTCCCATCGTTGGGCGAAGCAAAAGCTGTTAATAAGAAGAGCCGCTGGGAAACAAAAAAAATATTTTAAATGCATAGTTCAATTTTTTTCACCTAATTCCTCTTGCTTTATTTTGTCTATGAAGCGCCTAAATGCGTCATTAGTATTTAGCCCTCTTAAATCCAAAGCGCGTTTATTCAATTTCTTCCTTTCATAATCACGTAAATCCAATGCGTAAGCCATTAAAATTTTATGCATTTCGCTATCGTCGAACATTTTGCCTTCTCCATAATACAAACTATAATAGGTAGTAATTGCCGCCTTCAATTTGGGGTCAAGGGAGTCATTAGCAACGATTTCACCTATTGAAGACGCAATTCTAACATATGTGTCCAGCTTTTTTTCGCGAAATTTATTCACAACTTCGTTCTTCAATATATTCCGTTGGTTTTCATTAAAATTAGCTATGCCGGAGTACATTACGGCTGCTGAGACTCCGAGAGTAAAAACGCTGATAATGATGTCAAAAAAGTATTTCTTTGAACCGCTGCTCATTTAAAAAAATATTCTATAGTCGTGTTTTTCATAGTTGTCGGTTTTAATATTAAGTAGTTTCCCTCATTGCGAATAGCAAAGTCAACAGAAGATAATTCAGTAGTGTAAACGAAACCTCTAACAGTGTTAAAGACATCCGCATTAAAGCTGTCTATTCTAACTCCAAAAGTTCCGTTGGTCATTCGAATAACATGATAATTAGTTTTTAGGGTCGGCCCACTATCTGGAGTCCCCTCCTTTCTGATTTCTAGTTCATTTGACTTGCTGTAGAAAAAATAAAAACCAGATAGCTTTTTCTTGTCTTCATACGCTAGCCTTTGTTTATCCTCAATAAATTTCCATCCATTTTTTTTTTCAACTAACAACTTAACGACACACTCTTTATTAGAAACGCAATCTTGTGATTGAACATTCAAATACAATATGCTAAATATAATTGAGGTAAATAATTTCCTACACATAGCGCTAAATTTATTTGCAATTTATATAAACTCTTCCACAATAAATAAAAGGCTACCGAATGTGGTAGCCTCATTTGCTGATTAGGTCATCATAACTTTAATAGGTAAACATCTTAACCTCTTCATACAGGCATTTTACAGACGTCGCCTCGTGCATCCCAATTACCCACTTTTTCTGTGTAGGATTCCACCATACAGTGACAAGACTTCTTTCCCAGATTTTGGATGAAGTCGGAAAACAATTCCACTCGGTCAATTGAAGAGCTCCCTCATTACCGTTTAACTGTTTTGATACAAGCGACCAAATGTAACCGGACATTTCGTTAATCGGAATTACCTTTTGGGGGTTATCAAAAACGACATCAACCGATTTGATTAATTGCAAAAAACCAGTTGGGAATTTATGTTCCTTGTCAATCTGATTTGTAACCAATTCTGCTGCGACTCCATCAGGTAACTCGGGAAAGAACTCCAAGTTAACGTCACAATATTTCTTTAACTCCTGTACTGCGACTGTTTGTGCGTAGCTCGTGCAAGCCAAGAAAATAAGTAAAACGAGTGTAACCGATGCTATTTTCATTTGCTATTTATTTAAAGGTGATTAAAACAGGTATAGTACGACCTCCTTTAATCACCTTTAAACCGTTGTAAAAGAGTTTCCGAAGCTCAAGACCATTATACACCTTAAATCATTTTTGTCAAGCACCCGCTATAACCTTACACTACAAGCACTAAACGGCACGCTTGAAGCCCCGTCAACCATAAGCTTCAAGTACATCGAATACCGCGGCAAATTCACAAGGTCAATAGCCTCAAATACAGGATAGAATTCTTTAGCCAAGAGCTCCGCATCATTTGCCCCAACCCGGAAGGATATAAGGGTACCGCAGTTGCCAAAGATTGCTGCCCGTATCTTCTCATCCAGCTGGTCTAAGAACTGGTTAACCATGAAGACCCCAAGGCCGTACTTACGGCTCTCTGCAAGCATCTCCGCAAAGCTCTGGGTGGTGAATACTTGGAACTCGTCGATATAGAGGAAGAAGGGCTTGCGCTCTTGCTCCGGCTGTTTCGCCCGGTAGAGAGCAGCGAGCTGTATAGAGGTCACAAGCATACTGCCAAGGAGCGTACAGGCATCTTCTCCAATCTTACCTTTGGAGAGGTTGCAGATTAATATCTTCGAGCCATCTAATACCTGCTGCATACGGAAGCCGCGGGTCTTTTGACCTACTACATTACGGAGCGGGACACTGGTAAGAAACAGGCCGGTCTTGTTGAGTATCGGGCTAATGGCCTCAGCCCTGAGCGCAGGTGTATATTTTGCAAATTCATTTTGCCAGAAGGCAATAGTATACGGGTTCTGTACGTAAGAGAGAATCTTGTCTCTGTGCAAGGTATCAGTAAGAAGCGGTTGCACATCTAACAGCGTAGCATCGGGATATTCAAGCAGGGTTAGAAAGGCAAAGCGCATGATATATTCCATCCGCGGCCCCCAGGAATCAGCAAAAAGCTTCTTAAAGACAGACACTAAACCGGAAGCCACAAGGTGGTGGTAGTTTGGATGTACGCCATGCAGAGGATTGAACGCTATCGGATGTTCAAGGTCGGCGGGATTGAAGTAGATGAGGTCGCGCTTCCGGTGCTCTGGTATGTGCGCTAGCAGGCTCTCGGCCACGTCCCCGTGCGGGTCAATGACGCAGAGCCCTTTGCCTTTCTCAATGTCGGAGAGCGCCATGCTTTTGAGGAGCGTGCTTTTGCCTACACCGGTCTTACCAATGCAAAAGATATGCGCGAGCCTGTCCTTGTCCTTTATACCAAACTTGATATTCGTACTTCTGAAGTTGGTTATGCCTATGTGTGTGAGCGAATCGGATTCATACATACCTACATGGTAGGCAAAATCGAGAGGACGCATAATCATGCGGTATGTCGGGCACAAACGAAACCGGGACAGTGTTAGTGTCCCGATTTGAGCGCAAGCTCCGCGCAGGCTATGGCTTCCACAAGCTTTGCCATGTACGCTTTAGACTGTTTGCTGTTACTTCTCTTTCTGCCGAGCTGTGGGTACTTGTGTATGAGCGCCGCCGTCATTACCTCTTTGGTGCAGCCCTTTTCTTGGTCGGCATACTGCATACGTATTTCGTCCAACGTCAGCTCACGCGTACTCGCGTTATACCAATTGCCGAGTTCCTTGATGCCGTCCACCAGTTCCTTTATGTTCTCGGAACAATGCTTGGCATCGGGTATTTTGTACACAAGTTCGTCAACGCGGTGCCGGGTCATAAGGAGTTCTACTACATCCCAAATGCTATCGCACTTAGCTCGTGTCCATTTGCCTTCAAAGGTACGTATGCGGTAGTCCGTAAGTCGTCTCTGCTTCATTACAGCCAACCCGACATTCCGGGTACCAACACTAATTGCGAGGACTACGGCCATACGTTTTTATTAGGTGATTAAATAATCGTGCAGGATTGCGAACATTCTTTGTCTCGAATACTTGCTTCAGTCTTTCGCGGAGAAACTCTTCACTGTATCGTTTCGTAAGCCCTATGTGCCAGTCAATAGAATGCAGGTCATTCAAGGCATTGGCTATCTCATAGGCTAGTTGTACTTCTTTAGATTGTTCCATGTCGGGAGTAGGTTAGTTAAGGGTGGATAGTGGCGCACACGTTCGTTATTTTTATGAAATAAAAACGTTCGTACCGTTACGTTCGTTTTAGGGGTTTTTCAGCTATCCATATCTTGCCCTATGTGCTTCTAACTCTTTCATGCGCTCCTCAAGCTCCGGCAGGAACTCCATACGGATATCATAGAACAGGTCGTCCAGTGGCGTCTTATACACCGCACTCAGCTTTAAGGCATTTCCCAGGCTCGGCATGGTTTCTCCCGTTTCCCATTCAGATACCGGCGTGTGGCTTTTGAGCCCAAGGAGGAACGCAACCTCGGACTGCTCAAGGCCTAGTAGCTTACGGAATTTATAGAGGCAGTTCGGGATGAGGCGATTCTCGAAATTCATGACCGGATTGTCGCAAAGACAGAGAGGGGCAATAAGTCTGCTGTACTTCGGGAGTGGATTAGGACATATACTTTGCCGTTGGCAAGCGTCGAGGTTATACCAGTCTTGATTAAAAAAATTCTAAACTGCAGAACCTTTGACCGGACGACGGGAATTGTTACTTAAAATACCGGTCATAGATAAAGTAGGCTGCATAATTTCTTTTCTATTTTAAAAAAAAGTATTTTTAATGCATCTATTTTTATTCACCATGAGAAAGAAATATCTATTAATAATAGGCGGTATAGCATTTTTTTTATGCTTGGGGTTCTTTGTTTTTTTCAATTCAAAAAGCGCCATAGTAAATGTCCAATGCGATAATGTTGAGAATTTTAAATCAACCCTAGGTTATATCAATTCACGTCCAGTAAGTATCGGCGACGTGTTTATTGTGGATTCACTAAAGAAACAGATGGCTTATGTAGCCCATATTAATATTGACGACAATAGTATTTTTTCAGACAAAAAGCTGCGTAAGAATAATGATTCGATGCTCGTTAGCACGGCTTCAAAATTCACCGTCAAATTTGACGAATCCTTGCAAAAGAACAGTAAACTTAAAGGGGCAGTTGAAGATGCTATTAAGAATTATACGACATTTTATTTGGGAAATAGCTATGAAGAGAAAATCATTGACCCGGTCACATTCCTAAATCATGCCAACACGTTTGCATCTATCGTTAAGACTTATAAGAAATGTAAGCAGTTCAATCCAAACTGCAAAATCATGTTGGTGACAAACATGATTTATGCGGAGCGACTAGAGTTACGCCTTTCTCAACGGCAGCAACAAAACGCGAAGCTTAATATCGTATCTGTTGGCAATCTCAACGTCAATGTTTGCTATGATTGCAATGGTGATTTCAAAAAGTATTCTGAATGTGCCAAGGGAGTTTTCTATGCGCCGAATTATTATGACTATAGCGATAGGGACAAATTTTATTTGTCGCCGACAAGAATCGACCTCGGCACATATACCGCATGTAGCGAAGTAAGCGAGTTTTTCAACACAATTGATTACGAAAAGGGTAGTACTAGCCGGCACGCAGGTATAAATTCCTTATCACGTGAGGATTCGAAGATTTCGGAATACAATTTCAAAATCCATAAGATAATCCATAATACATGGGTAGGAGATTTGAAGCCACAACAATATGACACACTGCCGCAATTTGATAAATACTATCGGGATTCAATGTCGCACCTCGATTCTTCTAGTGCTTCTATTCATTCCGGCAATGTACTCAGCGAGTCGGACGATTCAGATTTATTACCACAGGCTCCTGTGCTTGACACCTCAATTGTCTCCGTCGAACTGCGGATAAGGCAATTACTCCGTGCAGATTCAGAACACAAATCTGCACATAAAATTCTTGGTATTGATAGCAGTAGCTTGGAAGAAAATAAAGCAAAATCGACATCAAACGTTAGAAAAATTCAATTGATACCGCTTGGCAAAGAAAAGAAGACGAACAAACACTTTTATTCGCTTTATACAACTGGCTCCACATGGTGTCTTTTCATTGACCCTAAAGGGACTAAAACAGTGACAGTAGAAGTAGCCGACTCAAACGCCAACATCGTGTATATTGACCAAAAAAAGTTTCATAGAGACAATATGGCAATATTAAATTTGAAAAGCATCAGCCCGGGGCGATATTATCTGAAACTATATTTTAGAAAGTACACACGTTATTTTCTATTTGATTATTAATTTTTTCGGAGCGTCTCCTAAGTTCCCGAACTGCCTAGCTATAAAGGGAAAATGATGGTAACGAATAAATATTCACCGCAGTATTAGGCTATTCAACGGGTGCTTTACCATTTGTGCCCGCAGGTGTTCGGCGCTGGCCGACAAATAAATAGTTGTAGTCTGAATATCGCTGTGACCCATCATTTTCGACAAGCTATAAATATCACAGCCGCCCTCAAGCATGAGCGTTGCGAACGTGTGCCGCAGCTTGTGTACACTAAATGGCACTCCCGTAGCTTGACGCACTTGTTCAACAAGTTTCTTTAGTCCGTTTTCTGTAAAGCCAATGTTCCCACGAAGAGAGCAAAAGAACTCTGGGTTAGTTTTATTAAGCCTTTTTCTCTCAGAAATATACCGCTTCAAGCTTTGAGCCAGGGTATAGCTCAGCGGGATTATTCTGTCCTTCGCGCCCTTACCCTGACGTATGAATATTGTAAGGTTCTCAACATCTACATCTGCGTATTTCAGATTAAGTAACTCTTGCTTTCGAAGGCCTGCAAAGATGAAGGTGGCAAAGATTGCGTGATTGCGATACCGTAGAAACTTGTATTCATAAGGGTAGTTGTAAACAACCTCAAGTAGTTGTAGTGCGGTTTGTTTGTTAAGCTTCGACGGTAACTTTTTTTCTGCTTTAGGTATCTCAATATCGTCAACAGGGTTCTTAGCTAAAAGCCCCTGTTTTATACACCATCGAAAGAACACAAGGAGGCTCTTACGATAGACCAAATACGTATTAGTTGACCACTTTCGCTGTAAACGACCATAGTAGAAAAGGCCGCGTACATTCTCGTCTGTTACTTGCCCAATCTCGGTGATATTCGCAATCCTGCAGAAAGAAGAAATCACATACCTGTACCTGCGCACAGTTTCCTTTGAGTACCCTTTGATAAAAAGCGAATAGTCGCAGAACTGCCCCAAGAGAATATGTATGTCCATTGTCTTGCGCACCGCGCAAAGCACACTTTGAATCTCGCAACATCAACCAATGACCTGTTTCCAAAAGGAACTGGTCCATAGGTATATGTTTCCAAACTTCAATTTCCAAACAAGTCTTTATTAGCAATGCAATTGTCCGCCCGGCAGGAATCGAACCTGCGACCCTCTCCTTAAAAGGTTTGAGGAAGATTCATTTTCCTCAAAAAGGCTTATTGTACAAAGCTAAAATTGGATTTTGGATAATAGTACAGGCGTTTTTCAACGACCTGTTTATTACTCAAGCGAAAGTTTCAAAAGAGTGCTTTGCCGGTGCATATTAAATAATAAACCCCGACCTCTAAATCATAAAGAGTCGTGGTTAAAAGTCAACGATATTATTGGTAATATCTTTTACTTTTGAAGAAAAGCCCATGGGAATAACAATTATCGTTGTTGCGCTCCTAGTCATAGCTATTGTTCTTTTCATTTGGAACATCTATAGTTTTAGACTTAAGGACAACCAAGACAAGCAATACTATGAGCTTAATTCTAAGCTAAACTATATTACAGCAACTGGCTCTGTTTTTATTCTGTTAGCTGCATACCTGGGATACACCAACGAACAAAATCTAAATTCAAATAACGACAGAAAAATCAAAGAGTTTTTCAATGAGAACTCATCAGTTCTTCAGAAAGAAAACGAAAGGCTTGTCACTAGGTTCATAGGAGAAAAGTCGCGGAAAATCGACAGCTTGATTGACAGCAAGGACATTCTAAAGGCCGGTGTCTATATCGTCAACGATTGCGAATTTGCAGAAGGCAAGGAATACAACTTTAAGGATTTGAGAACGATTGATGGCAAAGAGTTACCTAAATTTTCTTTTGCCCCAAAGCTTATTATCAACACGAGCACTGGAGAAAACTTGAGAATAAAAGCAGTAACTAACACATATTTTGTTCTAGGCAGACCAATCACAAAAGAGTTATACCTTATTACCGATGGCGCCAACCCCGGCTATCCTAAGAAAGTCAAATTTGATGTGTGGATTGCAGACTACAAAGCCAATTGATTTTATTGTTTGGAAGTTAACGACAATGTACGCACAATCAGTCCGCACGAAAATGAATAAAGTAAGTTGAGAACGTTTCTAGATGTAAAAGACCGCAAAGCAGATTATGAAAAGATTTGCAAAGAAATACAGAGGCTGGAATTAGGTCTTCGCGCTGTTTCTGTTATGTACGATGACCACTCCAGCGATATGTTTTCAAAGACCAATATTTTCAGGCTGAAGGATAACATTTACTACCGCTTAATTTCTGTACAACATCAATATAAATTGTTGCTTGAAGAACAATACCGCTCAGAAAAATATTTAGAGGAATTGGTGATTGGTAATCCCAAAGCCCTAGATGGATTCTACGGAGAGAACCCTTATTTCGAAATGCTGGAAATGAATATTTCGTCAATCTTTGATGGCCTAATATTTCACACCGTTTCAATCATTGATTTTTTCAGCCATGTAGTGTGCTATATCTGTCAAAAGAACAAATCAATTGAGATGTACTGGTCACAACTTGCGAAATCTTCACGTGGGGAGAAAAACGAAATTTCAAAGCTGCAAATAGCGAAAGTGATTGACAGTGTAGACCGCGATTTTGTTTGCCGTTTATATGATTATCGCTCGCGCCTAGTGCATCACAAACGAGACCGTCATTTGTTCACTGTGAACAGGGGTGCTCAACCGGGTATTTTTGAAGTAAGGATTTTTTCATCTCCCGAAGCAGTGAAACACTTTCAACTGATAAAACAAGACCATAAGGAAACTGAGGAATTTACGTTGCTATTTTTATCCTCATGGTTGATTAGCACCTCTATCAAACAAATATCTCTCATTTTAGAGGCCTTGGTTTTTGAAATTAAGTCCGCGTCCAATTTCGATGAAAACATGAAAAAAGGGAAAGGGAAAAAATGGTTTCCTATAGGAACATTTGACCCGAAAAGCAGGTCAATCACACTGACTTCGGACATATTGTGGGAGCAATTTAAAAGAGACTAAGATAGTATCAGGCAATACTCTTAAGAAAGTTGAAACGGCAGCGAGTCATATTGTTATCCTTTGAATGTCCTCCTCCATATTTTCCGTCCGCATTGAGCGTACATACTTCATGGTCATTACCAAACTTGTGTGGCCCATCATTTTCTGAATCTTGAACGGATGTACATCTGCTTCAGCAAGTTTGCAAGCGAACGTATGCCGGAAGCGGTGCAAATGAAAGCGAACGCCGGATTTTTGGATGAGTGTGTTTACCCAATGCTTTAACCCTTCGCTTGTCAGACCACAATCTCCCCGGTTAGCAATTATCAACTTTTCAGTTTTTAATGAGCGGCTATTACGCTCCTTAAAATAGTCTTTAAGATGTAAAGCAAGAGTCGGGTGAATTTTTAGCACTCGCCTGTTTCTCGACTTAGAACTTTCAGCCCGAACAACAATCTCTCTTTTGTCTAAATCAACATCCCGTACATGCAAGGAGATAAATTCATTTTTCCGAAGGCCGGTATAGAGCAAGAGGCTCACCATCATTAAGTCTCGTCGAAGCAAAAGCGAGTTTCTTGAATGCAGCGTGATTGCCGAATACATCCTATGAATATCCTTGTCTTCGAGTGCTCTCGGGTCTTCGTAACAAGGCGTAGGCGGTTTAATTGATTTTAGAGGATTAGATTTGATAAGCCTTTTTGCTTCCAACCAAACAAAGAAAACATGAAGCTTGCTCCATTGCGTTTTTACCGTTGAGTTTTTCACCCCGGTCTTAATCGTATTTCTTCCAACTATTCTCTCCCTCGTCTCAATTCGCTCAAAAAACTGCACTAACATTTCCGGGGTCAGGTCTTCAAACACGGATATCTCGGGCATTACTTTCAAGAAGAGACTGAATACCGCCGAATACCCCCTAATTGTTTCAGGGCTAAGGTGCGAACAATAGCGCCGCTCTCTCAAGTATTCTTCAAATTTCAGCGCGATAGGATTTTTCTCACCACGTACCGCCGCCCGCATTTCCGAAGAGCTATTAGTTTTCATAGTGATAGGCTCATGATGTACTTGCCGATGTCACTATGAAACCCTGTCAGATGTCGGATGGAAATTTGGGCGGGGCAGGATATCCTAGAATAGATTTTACTGGTCGCGGCTCATGGATATACAGGAATCTATTTTGTCTTTCCCCACCAGTTCACTTCAGATGGTTTCCATTTATACCACACTACTTTCATGTTCGACTTGAAGACTTTTGACGCACGTACGGCACCGTAAGTACTCGGATACACCTTGTAGCCTTTTGGGTTATCGGTCGCTTTAATCTTGTATGCATTCCCATCTCGGGTAAAAGGACGTTTTTCAGGAGATGGCGAATCCACTGTTTCCCCGTCAAAATGGTCGCTAGGAACTGGATATACCAACGCGATATGTCCGTTATGACCAGATGGGGCAATGTAGGTGCCAGCTACTACAACACCGTCGTCGGCTATATCTTGTGCTTCTGTTTCCTTTATTTCTTCCCAATCCACTCGGTTTTTAGCAATTGTTCTAACAATGTCGTTTGCTTGCAACTTTGTATTCGTCCATTCACTCGCTAACGGGCCGTATCCATTCTTTAGTAACTCCTGCCCAACCCCTCGAAAATAGATGTTGCAATGAAGAGTGTCTTCTTTATGCGCTCCGCCTTTGTTGAGATGTTTATTTGTGGTAGGTATTACCAGGTTCGTAGCTGCATCATCCAAAATCTTAACCAGCTTGGCTTCTCGCTCTGTAAATTCTCGCTTGTGTCCCTCAATGGACGTGTTCAACGAAAGTAGCTTTGCCTCTGTCTGTCCCTCGTTCCTAGCCCACGCCGTTGCCTCATCAAAAAACGCTCCATACTTATCTCCCACTACTTTTCTTCTATTCTCTATCTCTAAAGAATCAGCCTCTACTTGGTTGTACGCATTCTTATATCTCTGATATTGGTCAGCAGGTTCGTATGGAATCAGCTTGCCTTCGTAGTTCCGCTTATACTCCTCAACGCGGACATTAAATCTCTCAATGAAACTAATCAGTGGCTCGCAGAGCTCACGTTTACACCGGTCTACCCGGCCTAGTAAATCCTGCCAGCGAGCTTTTAGATTTACAACCTGCGGCTGCAACGATGCCAGCTCCAAGCTGTCCGCCGACTTGTATTTGCGCGGGTCAGACACAAGTTGAGCCTTTACTCCAGCCAATGCTTGTTCAAGTCGAACCAATCGTTTTGGATTATCGTTATCGTCAAATTCACACTGAGCAACACTCTTCGATGGCAGAAGCACCGTTGAAAAGAGAAGCACGAGAGAAAATAGCATTTCCAGTACCGGGTGTGTGGTTCCTTGTTTCATATTTCATGGATTGAATGAACCATAAAATTAGTAACATTTTAAATAAATTAGGTTCTTAATATAGCTGAATCGTCGAAAATACTTTCGCACCTACCGCCATGCATTGATGTAGGAACCGACGAGCCCGACATCCACCCGGCTATCGCCCCAAACCCTCCCTCCCTACACTTGTATCGAAAACATTTTTTAATTTCACATTTACAACCAAATAGCATGGAACAGAAAAAAGTAGGCATTTGGATTCGTGTCAGCACTGAAGACCAAGCCAAGGGAGATTCCCCGGAACATCATGAGAAACGCGCTAAGATGTACGCAGAAGCAAAAGGCTGGCAGGTGCAAACGGTGTACCACCTCGAAGCTCTCACCGGCAAGTCCGTCATGGGATATGCAGAAACCAAGCGCATGCTCGAGGACATACGAAGTGGGTTCATTACCGGACTCATATTTTCTAAGCTTGCGCGATTCGCCAGAAACACCAAAGAACTGCTCGAATTCGCCGACATCTTTCAGGCAGAGAATGCCGCCCTTATTTCCTTAGAGGAGGCCATAGACACAAGCACACCAGCAGGCAGATTGTTCTACACCATGATTGCCGCTATGGCACAGTGGGAGCGGGAAGAAATCGTTTCCCGTGTAGTCGCTTCAATACCCATACGGGCAAAGCTTGGGAAGAACATTGGCGGGCAGCCCGCCCTCGGGTATAAATGGGACGGCAAGGACTTTGTCGTAGACGAACAGTTTGCTCCCGTTCGCAGGCTCATGTATGAACTCTTCCTCAAGCACAAGCGCAAAAAGGCAGTCGTAAGAGTATTGAACGATGGCGGCTACCGGACGCGAAACGGTGCGAAGTTCACCAGCACCACAATAGGGCGACTGTTACGCGACCCTACGGCAAAGGGAGAGCGCAGGCTCAACATGACCGACAGCAGAGGGGGTAAACGGAAATGGGGGTATAAGCCGGAATCCGAATGGGTAACGGTTTCCTGTCCGGCTATCATCGCCCCCGAAGTATGGCAGGAGTGCAACACCATCCTCGACCAGACCGAGAAAAAGCAATCCAAGCCAGGGCGGCAGACAAAGACCCTCCTTGGCGGGTATGTCGAATGTACCCCCTGCAAGAAAAAAATGTATGTCTACCACGAAAGCAAAAACCCGGCATATTCCTGCACCAAATGCAAAAACCGAATCCACGTCGAAGACATTGATTTCATTTTTAAGGAGCAGTTAAAAACATTTCTCCTGACCGACTCGACTATCGCCAAGTATTTGGAAAAGATAGATTCGGAATTGCAAGAACGGGAAAAATTGATTTTGGTCGTTCGGGAAGAACGCCAAAAACTGAAAAAGCAAATGGAGGAAATGGTCAAGATGCGACTTGCCGGAGAATGGAATAAGGAAACGTTCGTTGAACACTTCAAGCCATTGGAGGAACGGACAATGCAAATCGACAATCAATTGCCGGAACTCGAAGCCGAAATTGATTTCTTAAAAATGCAACATCGTTCCAGCGATGCCGTTTTTTCTGAAGCACAAAACCTATATGCTAGATGGGACATACTGGAATATGAAGACAAACGCACAATAGTGGAAATAATAACCGATGTGATTTCCGTAGGTAAACAGGATGTACATATCAAGCTATCCTATTTGCCAACTAAGAATGCAAATGCATTAGCCCAATCGCCGGCCGCTAACGCGGCCGGCTCCGCCCCCACCCTATCTAACTCAGATATTTCTTCCTCTCAAAATCCCGTAAAAAGGGACCGCGTCCTTTGTGCCACAAAACCGTAAAATCATGAGAGAGAAGAAACCTCTGGCCCGTGAGATGTGCCTCGCCGGCTACAAGACTCAAAAAGAGATAGCCCTCGCATTGGGCGTATCAGAACGCACCATCTACACCTGGATTCATCAAAACAACTGGGACAAACAAAGGGCAATGCAACATCAACTGCTAACTCCCCGCGAAAACTGCACCATCCAGCTCCTGGAACTTCAGGAAGCCATCGCCGCCCGCATGCCCGGCAGTCGCTACCCCACCCCTGCCGAGGCCGATACACAACTATTGCTCATCAATGCCATTTATGGCCCGCAGACCGGGCAGGAAACAAATTATAGGCACATATAGCTTTCACTTTCTCGTGCAGAGAATTTGCACACCTGCCGGCCGGTAGGCGGGTTAGCATATTATTAATTTGAATATCGCTACGACTTCCGGCTCATGATTTTTCAACCCAACCGGAAGTCACAACACAATCAATTGATAATGAAAACAATGCGTTCCAAAAACCACTTCCGACACTGGAAAAGAACTGCAGTTTTCCGCAAATTCCGGAAGTATAAAATTTCTTAATCTACACCTTTGAAAATTGAATTTCTGTGGCATCTGTGAAATCGAATAAATCTGTGGTTCAGACATCCAAAACTTCCGGTTCGTGATTTTTTCAACCCAACCGGAAGTCACAACACAATCAATTGACAATGAAAACAATGCGTTCCAAAAACCACTTCGGCCACCCGAAAAAACCTGCAGTTTTCCGCAAATTCCGGAAGCACAACGTTTCTTAACACCCCCCTTTGAAAATTGAATTTCTGTGGCATCTAGTCCAGAACTGCGAATGAACTCCTCGATAGGCATTCTAAGATATTAAGATGAAGCCCCCTCTACTTCCCCGCCCGATGATTATTCACCAGCACTCGCCCACCTGCATCTTTTGAAACGATCACAGCAGCTTCGGGGCGGAACATGAGTTCGTCCATTTGCTCATAACAGGGGTCGGCGCTGTTGGGTATGGTGCATCTTACCATGGTGCAGCCATTGGGAATGGAGATGTACTTGCTGCACCGGAACCACAGACCGTAGCTATCGGCGGCAGTGCTGGTGAATACAAGATCTGTTCCGTAGAAGTACCCGGATTCATTAAGATAATCGAGCCGGATAGCTGGACTTAAGGAGTTTTGTGCGCTGAGCAGGAACCAGCAGGAAAACTCATAGTGTCTTCCGGGCGCATTGGCGGGCGCCGGAAACCAATAGTATTGTAAGGGCGGGTTGGCGGATAGCGCAATCTCTGCGATCAGCCGGCTTTCGGTACGCACATAGGGCGCTGCTCCGCGCCCGAAGAATGCATTAGTATTAGTCTTGCCGGTATCGAAATGCTGCACATACCAGTCGCCGGCATACTTTATGCAGGTATCCTTTCCAGGGGCAAGGGAAGCAGCAAGGTTAGCCATTGCAGCCTGTAGGGAGTCGTCCATGTGCCTGAGCCTGACGGGGTATAGCGCGTAAGCATAACAGTTCTGCATATCGCCTATAGAGTCGCTTGCCGTGAGGAGGTATTTTTCATCGGGGCTCAGTACATCCTGTTTGCGCCAGAGCAGCAGTATGGGTTTATCGCTCTTCAGCGCCTGCAGCACGGGTTTGCGGGCATATGGGCCCGCCAGCATTTTTGCCTCGTTTTGGGCCACAGTCCATGATGTGCGCGACATCATGCCGTCCATCAGCGGCAGCGAGGTCTGCAGCGAGGTGTATATGCCCGTTACAGTGGTAATATCGTCTCCGATCCACAGCTTTTCACTGCCTGTTTCGAAGAACTTGAGTACCATGATGGCCTGGAAATCGCCGGCCTGGTGGTGATGCTGGCGGAGATCTGCATTGAGGTTTTTGTCCCCCTCGGGCCGCACACAATAAATATTATCAGCCGCTGCGGAGAGGCCTCGCCTTATAAATGTTACCATGCCGCTGGCTTCAAAGCCCCAAAGAAGGAGAAGCAGGAGCAAGGAGGCATTTGCGGCTACCTGGCTTTTACGGTTCCGGGCCCAGCGGTCGGCAACAATCACTGCGCATATGGTAATGATGTAATAAAAAATCCAGCTCATGCGCCCCATGGCCCTGAACTGCCGAAAGAAAGAGATGTAGCTAAGCAGCCACTCCATATGCCACTTGAATGGCGCTCCCATGCTGACAAGCAGGACCACAAACGCCATGAAAAACCAAAGTAGCAAACCGGCAGGCTCTGCGCTCTTATGGCGCCTCACCAGCCTGGCAATGGCGCCCACGAGCGCCACTACTACAACGAGCAGCACGGCCAGCCCCGGGTAGCAGCCGCCCTCGCCGCTGCATAGGAGCGCCGCGGGATGGTTCTTATTCACAAAGACCCAGGCGGGAGAATAGCAGGAGGTAAAAATATCGGAGAGTGTGGTGCAGCCGTCTAATATGCCGAAAGGCGCTACGGGGCGATCTTTCACCGGGTCCGTGAGCTTCATGACAAGGGCAGCTACGGCAAACATGGCCACGACGCTCAGTATCAGTGCCAAGGCATGGCCCAGCTTCTGCCTGATGCCCATTGAGCCGGTGAGAAAAGTCCCCACTGCGTATAATGCCACCCACATAAACAGGATGCCGCAATAATATGGGTGCAGGAAGAAGGCAAGTGTGCCAAGCAGGAAAATGTACACCGCATACCGGATGCTGCCGGAGCGATGATACAGGAGCGTCCAGAAGAAGACCATGGGAATGACGCAGGCATAAGACAGGCCAAAGTGACCCATGGTGCGCAGCATTTGCGGGGCACAGATGGCAATAAGGCCGGAGGCGATGAGCGCGACTGCAGGACGGGCGCCGAGGGTGGTGATTATCCGGAAAGTATAGACAACAGCCAATATGAAGCTGATGCAGATGCTCCACTCCATGACCGTGAGCGCGCCACCCATGGTGATATGCGGCAGGTAGCTGAGCGGCACGGAAAGCAGTGGCTGGCCATCGGCAAAAGTTATGTGCTCACCATAAGGGTAGTTCATGCCGGTGAACCAGAAGCCTTTATCATGCAGCACATGGTGCAGGTAGGTAAAGATATTCTTGCCGGCATCGCCATTGAGCTCAGGTATGGTATCCCACGGATGCAGCACCATCTGCGGCATCACCAGCACTGCCAGCAGCAAGCCGGTAACTACTGCTGCAAGAAGCCAGGTTTTATTGTGGGTATGCATGATTAGAGGAACAGCAGGACGAAGATATTTTATTCTTTATTGCCTGCGAGAGAAATGTGCCGCTGAGGCTGGCAGAATCCTGCTTGCCTTCACTCCCCCTTTTTTCACCCTGTTTTTGCTGTTAAAGAAGCGCAAATCACGCCGTTTAGGGGAAGATAAGCCCCTATGCGGGAGACTACATTTGTACCAGCTATTCTTTAACCACAAACTAACTGTATGAAAAGAATTATTTTGATTCTGTCGCTGGCCGTGACTGCCGCGGCAGCTAATGCACAGGCCAGCGGGCACAGCAAATGGGAGGAAAACGGTGGCAGCAACCAACTAAAGATCCGGCAGGACAATGAGTTTGCCCTCACGGAGATTTCGGCCTCGGGGCGCGTCATTACGTTTACCGATCTTCCGGCGCTCACCAAGCCTACCTGGGCGGTTGTTACCGATGTGAACGGGGAGGTGCTGAGTCAGAGAAGGATCAGCCCCTCGTGCAATACCATGGACCTGGGCAGGCTGCCTAAGAACTCCTTATACTTTGTGACGCTGATGTACAGGAACAAAAGCCAGAAGGCCTTTACGCTTAATTTCTAAGCAACCGAGTTGTTTTGTTTCGTAATAAGGCCGGGTTTGCTTCAGCTTACCTGGCTTCTATTATTTTATCGAGCTCGCTGAGCGGGAAGATATCTTTTACACGCACACGGCCGTCGGTCTGAATCAGCGAGCAGCATTCATTTTTCAGGTCGTGCTCAAAGAACAGCACCCAGTCATTGGCAGCGGCTTCTTTCAGTAACTTCGTTTTCTCGCCCAGGGTATCCAATGGCCGCATATCGTAGGCCATAATCCATGGCAGCGATACATGCGCAGCGCTGGGGATGAGGTCGGCGCAGTAGAGTATAGTGGTACCATTGTACTTTATCTGCGGCAGCATCATACAGTCGGTGTGGCCATTTACATAGCGTATCCTTATATCGGGCATCCACTCATCGCCATCCGCGGCGTCTATCAGTCGCAGGCGCCCGCTGTCTTCTATGGGCTGTATGTTCTCGCGCAGGAATGAGGCTTTTTCGCGCTCATTGGGGGTAAGGGCGGAGAGCCAGTGTTTATGATTGCTCCAGTAAAAAGCGTTCTTAAATGCGGGTACGTACTTGCCGTCTATCTTCGAAATGGCGCCCCCGCAGTGGTCGAAGTGGAGTTGTGTGAGGAAAACGTCGGTAATGTCATCGGGGGTGAAGCCGTGGGCAGCCAGGCCCTTTACCAGCGAGTCATCGCCGTGCGGATAGTAGTGGCTGAAGAACTTTTCGTCCTGCTTGCTGCCCATGCCGGTATCCACGAGTATGCGGTAATTACCATGCTCTATGAGCAGGCACCGCATGGCCCAACTGCACATATTGCCGTCATCGGCAGGGTTGGCTTTGTTCCACATAGATTTGGGAACCACGCCAAACATGGCGCCGCCATCCAGCTTAAAATATCCCGCGTTTACTGAATATAATCTCATTGATTGTGATCCTGTTTTTGGCACTTCAAATGTATTGATTTTTCTCAGGCAGGTCAGTGAGGAAAGTAAAAAAGAAAAAGTGAAAAGTAAAAAAAGAGAGCGAACAACACCAGCGTTAAAGAGATGAAAAACTCAAGAACGCTTCCTAACCTTTGGGAGCACTTACCGGCGGGCTGGCCTTACCTCACCCTCAGTTCGTCGTCGTTCTTCATAAACGACGGGCACTTATAAGAAGTGAAATTGAAAGTGAGGCTCACCATAGCCATCAGGTACTGGTCTTTGCTAGCGGTATTGCCACGCTGCTTGCCCGCCTTGCCCAGTACCTGGTTTGGTGAGCGGTCCTGCAGTGCGCCGCCCACCGGGTTTTTAGTAAAAGCGCCGGGTCCTGCATACGTACTGCTCACATCATCAAGGTAGTCAGTATTGGTGAGCCTGTCAGATATTTCGAGCGCAATGTTCACGCCGCCGGCCAACCAGTATTTTACGCCCGCCCCAACCGGGAAGCAGGCGCTCACGCTGGTGTACTTGCGCTGCGCATAACCTGCATTCTGACCTTCGGTGCCAAGTTGCCGCAGATAATACTTGGTGCCATTGTAAGTGGTGTACG
>Ga0157378_10001238_pt1 | contig 23116 bp, 24 predicted proteins | sample M65metaG_FD_115309 | JGI IMG/M metagenome (GOLD analysis project Ga0157378, IMG submission 115309) | Miscanthus rhizosphere microbial communities from Kellogg Biological Station, Michigan, USA - M6-5 metaG | ecosystem: Host-associated > Plants > Roots > Rhizosphere > Soil | place: USA: Michigan...
CGACAACCGCGACTACCACCACCTAAATCAGGACGAGCAACGGCGTTATTGGGAATGGCGCCATCAGCACCAGCACGACCATGATCATGACCGTGATGATCGCGACCGGCACCGATAAGCACGAGAGCAGATTCCGCTTGGGATAACCCGCCGTGGAATGGACAAAGGCCGCCAGAGAAGGCGGCCTATTTTCTACCCTTCATTCAATGTCCGATAACAGGTATTATGTAAAGCTGACGGTACGACAAGCGCCGCGCCCGTTTACATCTTGTAGCGGCCCATATCTTCATCTCCTAGCCCTTCAAGCCACTTCCGCAGTTCGTCGGCGGTGACGCGGTCCGAGAGGTTGGTTGCCAGCTTGGAGTTCTTTAAAACCTCGTCTTCGACGAAGATTGGGCAATCCATGCGCAACGCCAGCGCCAGAGCGTCTGACGGACGCGAATCGATGCTGATGACGTGACCTTCGCGTTCCAGCCAAACGACCGCGTAAAAGGTATCCTCGCGGAGTTCGGTAACGACAACCTTGTGGACGTAGGTATCCAGGCCTACCAGGACGTTTTTGATGAGATCATGGGTCATCGGACGTGGGGTCGAGACTTTCTCGATTTCCAAGGCTATTGCATTGGCCTCGTAAACCCCGACCCAAATCGGTAGGACGGTGTCGCTGCCAGCGTCTTTCAGGATCACGATGGGCATGTTGGTGACGGGATCCATCATCAGCCCGCGAATTTTCATCTCGACTTCCATCAAAAGCTCCCCAAGCGAACCTCTTAATTGCCTTATATCACCATTTCTCCCGCCAAGCTGTTGGGAAAACTCGCCGTAGTGCGAACCGGAACGTAACTGCCGATTGCCGGAGCGGCATCGCCAGAGGCGGTAAAATTCATGATGGTGTTCTGTGACGTCCGCCCCACCCATTGACCGCGTAGTTCGTTCTTAGTTTCTACCATTACCTCTACAGTTGCCCCTAAGTGTCGCCGGTAATTAAGCTTCTGAATCTCCCTTTGATACTCCTGCAAGAAAGTCAGGCGGCGGGCCTTCTCTTCGACGGGAATGCTGTCGGGCATGCTTAACGATGGAGTGTTCGGCCGCGGCGAATACTTAAACCCGAAGATGCTGTCAAAGCCTACATGTGCAAGCAAAGAGAGGGTTTCGGAGAAATCATTTTCAGTCTCCCCCGGGAATCCGACAATGATGTCACTGGTGATGCTGATTTCCCGCTTCGCCGACTTCATCCACGAAATACGCTCGAGGTACTGTTCGCGAGTGTAAAGACGCTCCATGGCGTTCAGGACGCGGGTAGAGCCGCTTTGGACCGGGAGATGTACATGATTGCACAACGTCGGCACGGCATCGATTGCGTCAATGATGTCGCGGCCAAAGTCGCGCGGATGCGAGGTCGTGAAACGCACACGACGGATCCCAGGTACTTCGCCCACCGCAGCCAGCAATTCCGCGAAGGTTCGCTTCCCTGCTGAATCGTGGTACGAATTCACGTTTTGGCCAAGCAGTTGAATCTCCGTGTAGCCCAAGTCTGCCATTTGTCGGGCTTCAGCAAGCACCGAGTCAGACGTACGGCTGCGCTCTTTGCCGCGGGTAAAGGGCACCACGCAGTAGGCGCAAAACTTGTCACAGCCCTCAATGATGGTGATGTAACCACGATGGGGATTGTTGCGAGAGGTGAACTCGGTCTCAAAGCATTCGTTGGTCTGCCGATCGTCGAGACCCGTTACACGCTGGTTTCCCGCCTCAAGTTGCACCAGCATATCGGGAAGGTTGCGGTAGGAGGCCGATCCGCAAACCATGGAGACGTAGGGAGCCCGTTCAAAGATCTTTTCACCCTCCTGCTGGGCCACACAGCCTAGTACTCCAAAGCGCTTGCCTTGCTTCTGCAGTTTCTTGTAGTCGTTGAGGCGATTGAAGACCTTCTGTTCGGCCTTATCGCGGATGGAGCAGGTGTTGTAGAGGACCAAGCCCGCTTCCTCGACGGTGGGAACCTGGCGGTAGCCCTCCGAAATGAGGGTACCGACCACCTTCTCGGAATCATGGGCGTTCATCTGACACCCAAAAGTCTCAAGGTAGAACGTCTTTTGGGTTTCAGTGCCCATCAATTCAGTATAACCCGCAGTGCAAATCAGTTTTGGACTCGATACCTGAGCTTTCTTGCCCGCCAATTGCGCGTTAGTTTAGGTAGCGAGTAAAAAAGCCTAAGGAGATCGAAAAACCATGGAACCCTCTCGTCCGGCCGGGCCACCGCCCGATCCGATGCAGCAATTGTTGCAGGTTGGAAGCGGCTACTTTCTTTCTTCGGCCTTATGGGTGGCAACTGAGTTGGACATCGCCGGTCTGTTGAGCCAGGGACCGAAGACTGGGGCAGAACTGGCATCGGCGACTAACACCAACGCCGACATCCTCACAAGAGTTGTGCGATGCCTAACCGTTGCTGGCGTTTTCGCTGAAACCGTGCCCGGGAAATTCATCCTTACGCCGGCGGCAGAGTTGTTGAGACGAGATGTTCCCGGATCTCAACGCGATACGGTGATCTGGATGGCCGATCCCTTCCACCACCAGCTCTTTGCTGAGTTGATGCATACAACAAAGACTGGCCAGCCCGGCATTGAGCACGTGACGGGAAAGGCTGCCTTCGAATACTTCACCACCGACCCGGTGGAAAATGTGCGATTCAACGCCGCGATGACTTCGCTAAGTGCGAATCAGGTTCCGGGAATTTTGGAGGCTTATGATTTTTCACCATTCAAAACTCTGGTCGATGTGGGCGGCGGACACGGCTACCTCATGTCTGAGGTGTTGCAGAAATATCCCGGCATACGGGGGATTATTTTCGACCTGGCACACGTGCTTGGCGCTACCCAAGAAAAAATCGGGGAGCGCGGCCTCAAAGACCGATGCCGAACAGTGGATGGGAATTTCTTTGAATCGGTGCCCGAGGGCGGCGATGCTTATCTGATGAAGTTCATCATCCACGATTGGGATGACGAACAAGCAGGCACTATTTTGAAGAACTGCCGCCGCGCGTTGCAGGGAAAGCCGAATGGCAAGTTGCTGCTGGTGGAACTGGTTCGGCCTGCCGGCAACGAGCCCCATTTCTCGAAAATCATGGATCTGGAGATGCTCATGTTTCCGGGAGGAAGAGAGCGAACGGAAGATGAATTTAGAACCCTACTGGCGAAGAGTGGCTTCCGGTTAACACGCGTTGTGCCAACGAAGGGACCGATGTGCATAATTGAGGGAACACCGGCCTGACTCATCTTAACCATCTTTTTTCATCCGGCGGAGTGGATTTGCGACAGAGGATCCCTGCCCTGGGTAGAGAGGCAGGGATTCTTCGCTTGGCCCGGATTTTATGGGGAACCGCGTTTGACCGTATCGCCGAAAGTCCCGTAAAATATTGATTCGGCTAGTTTCCCGAATATTTCATTGAAAGACGAAGGACCCAGATGGCAAACCATTTTTCCGCACTGAAGCGGGCCAGACAGACCACCAAGCGGACCGCCCGCAATCGTGCGAACACCTCGCGGCTACGCGGTACTCTACGCGATCTGCGTGAGAGCCTGGCCAAGGGCGACAAGACAGTGACCGAGCAGGTATTCCGGCAGACGGTTTCCGCGCTCGACAAAGCTGTCCAAAAAGGCGTGCTGCACAACAACACCGCGTCTCGCTACAAGTCCCGCCTGAGCGCACGTTTGAACGTTTTAAAGTAAGCGCTCCTGCGAGCCCCAAATCATAAAAACCGTGGAAACAGGAAGCCTGTGTGCTTCCTGTGTTCACGAAAGGCCTCTCCGAATTGCTCGCCTAGCATTGCTTCTTCTTTCCTGGCCTTTATCGCGTAACCAGCGACCACCAGGCATACACCGACCACACATCTCCAGCGATCGGAAAGCAGGGCAGATCCCACCGCCGCCATGATCAAACCTGAATAGATCGGGTGTCGCAGACGACGGTATGGGCCGGTTCGGATGAGTTGGTGGTCTTCCTTAATCGTGATGCGCGCGCTCCAGTATTCCGCCAAGTGGTAGCGGGCCCAGATCGCGAGGGCGATTCCCCACCAGGTCATGACAACACCCACAGTCGCAAGCAGCGCCGTCCGCGGCAGCACATGTCTTCCCAAAAGTCCTAGGCTGAGAGCGTCGTTGAAAATCAGCAGATAGCCGGCGATTTCAACCAGCAGAATGCTTAGGCGGGAAATCGAGGATTCCTTCCTACGAGTGTCACGCGTCTTGAATGCGCCGATGATCCAGTAGATTAGAAAAATTACCCACGGAAGTTGTATTAGCAAGTGCCAAAAGTCGGAGTACGTCATCTGGATCGGCCCGCTCCTTTGCAATTTAGACGGGCAGTTCTTCCTGCATCCAGAGGCTTTCGGGTTTTGGTTGAGCGGTCAGGTCGAGGACCAATCTCTCCAAAACAAAGCGCTTGCTGACCGGATTCGATCGCAATGCCAGGTCGGTTTTCGCGATCAGGCGAATCGCCCGGGTCAGTTCCCTCTTCGATTTGTAGCGTCTTGCCTGACGGATAATGTCATCGGCGGCGAATGGCGGCACGCGGAATCCTTGCCACAATGCGGCCCACAACATGCGCTGGTCGCGGACATTGCGCTCGAGAATGACCAGCATCTGGCGAAAGGTCTTGGCCAACATGTAGAGGTGGCCAATGGCGGCCTCATCCCCATCGCCAGTGCTCAGAATTGCGTCAAGGATGTGCAAGGCTTTGACCCGGTCCTTGGCGGAGATAGCGTCGGTCAACTCATACAATGAACGCTGCTTGGCGGCGAGGACCATTGTCTCCACATCACCTAGCGTGACCCGTTTTTTCTCCCCGACATAGAGGATTAACTTTTCGAGTTCGTTGGAAACCATCATCATGTCGCCACCTAAAGCGTCGACAAGTTCGCGGGCAGCGTCCGCATCGATCTTCACTTCGCGGGTCACGCCGTATTCGGCGATCCAGCGGACCGCCTCGCCTTCCTCGACTCGCGCCAACTCGACGATTGCGCAAAAGCCGCCGATGGTTTCGCGGATACGCTGGTAGCGCTCCTTGTCGGTCATCTCCATCCGGCGAGTGTCGGCAGGGATGCTGATGTGGTCGGCGATGAAGATCAAAACCGCGTCAGGATTGGGATCTTTAGTGTAGCTTTCGATGGCTTCGATCTTGTCTTCGTTCGACCCCCGGCCGAACATCGTCTTCACTCCACGCACGAAGAACACCTGAAATGGGGCCATCAGAGAGGGCGTGCGGGCGCGGTCCAGCACTTCCGCCAGATCGGTCTCAGCGAGATCGAATTCGAACAAGCTGAAGTCGCGCAGATCAGGAGGCACCAAATGCTCGAGGATGGCCTCTCGGCAGCGGCGGCGGAAGAAGACTTCGTCTCCCACGAAGACGTACACGGGCCGCAGTTTGCGTGACTGCACCTCAGAAACGAAGCGATCAGCCTGGGCGAAGGCCCGCATTAAAAGCCCTCCAGAATGCTCGAAACCAGGGTGCGGGCAAATTCGCGAGAGAGACGATTCAAGGCGGGGGAGCTTTCCTCGAAGAAGCTGGAAAGTTCGCGGGTGACCTGGTACTGCTCGCGGAAGACGTACGACGGGTTTTCGTAGAGAACCTTGCCGTGTTTGTCGATGAGAGAAACCTTCATGTTTACAGTAATCAGAACGCTGGCGGCGCGGCCGGTCTGGGAATCGTAAGTCAGCGGCGCTGTGTAGGTGGAAACCACCGTACCACGCAGAGTCGCGTCGGCGGAAGCCTCGGCGTCGTTAACGATGTGGTATCGGGTGCGGGTGATAAGTTCCTTAACCACGGCACTGGTCAGAATCTGCTCGATGCGGTAGGTCTGAGTCTGATTGACAAAAGCTGGTATTGCGATCGTCTGGACGTTGCCGGGCAGAGTCGAAACATGCCCGGCGGTGTGATACCCGCAACTAGCGAAGGTGGAGCTTAGAAGCAGGGCCATCGCATACCACCCTCTCACTGGATCTTTCCCAGCGGGCGGGTGGCGGTCATCGTTTCCGCGCACTCGACCGCGGTAGAAGCGGCAATGCGTAGATTGTCGGTGGCCGCCCACAACCAGATGCCACTTGCCTGAGTTGCATCGGGCAACAAGGACACGAGAATATTGGGCTGTCCGGCGGCGTTGACGTTACTAGGAGAATCCTCCGCGGATGTCGTAACGGACACATGTTCTCCGGCTAGGGCCTGCGAGAAAACATCCAGGTCAGCCCTTTGCGCCATTTCCAGGTGGATGGAGAAGGCGTGTCCATGGAAGATCGGCGCCTGCACCAAAAGAACCGATGGAACCGGTGCGCCGTCTCCGGCAATGAGCCTGTAGTGGCGAGAGATGGTTTCCTGCGCAGAAAGAAGTGGAGAGAGGGCCCGGTCTCCGTACCGTCCCACCAGATTGAAGGCCACCTGGGCGTCGTAAATATTTTTCGGAAGTTGTTGGAAGGAGAGCAGGTTTACCGTCTGCTCGTGAAGTTCATCCATGCCTTTCTGCCCTTGCTCTGAAGCGGGCTGAAAAACGCTTGCCGTCACGTGCCGGATCGCTCCAATCTTTTGGGCGCGCGTCAGCAGAACGGCGAGAGCCACCGCCGCCGGATGTGCAGTCACTACGGGACCAGGTTGAAGCTCAGGAGTGAGGGTCAGGCCTAGCTGTCGCTCCATCCATGGTGAGCGCACCGACGCCCCCGGCTCGCCTTCCAGGGAAGCGGAAAGATCGATGATGGCGCTACCCCCATCGCGCGCAACCTTCCAGTTCTTGCGCGTGGACTCCGGATCGGAAGCAAAGAATGTGAAGTCGACCCGCTCAAACTGGTCGGGTCTCAGGCTCTGAATAAAACTGACTTCATCCCCCATGGTTTCCAACTGTCCCAGGGACTCCTCATCATCCAGCAGCTTTACGTCGAGCGAAGGAAAATTGCGGTCGTTCAGGACCTCGGCTACCTCTTTGCCTCTGAGCGTGGCGGCTCCGACGAGGGCGACGCGATACAGATTGGAAACACGCGCCGACTCGGAATGGGTCATGGGAGGCTTGGAGTGAGAGCTCATGAGATTTGAGACGCCTCCTTATAGGCGGGCGGCGACGGCGGACCCTTGCGCCGCAGTATCCATTGCAGCCGCCAGAATACGCCCGAGAACATGTAGGTCAAAGCCAGCACGAATAATAGCGGACGGGAGAAAACCCATAAGCCCGCGAACAGGGCGCCGAACAAAACAATCAGCCGGAAGGGCTGGCGCATTTGCAGGTCGATGTCTTTGAAACTATAGAAGCGCCAAGTGCTTACCATGAGGTAGGCGGCGGCCACGATCAATAGCAACCAGGTCATCGCCGTCCACCACAGTGTGATAGGTTCACCGCCAGAAAAATGAACGACCGCCGCAATCACGCCTGCCCCAGCCGGAATTGGCATGCCTACGAAATACTTTTTGCCCGGCCGGCCCGGATTTGAGGGCTGAGGGTTCTTTGTAATGTTGAAGCGTGCCAGGCGGCTCGCCCCGGCCATTAGAAACAGGAAGCTGGCAATGCCTCCCAGCTGCACCAGCTTCGACAAATTCTCTGCCGTAGACCAGGCCGTCAAGTGTTGAAATCCCCACATCCAGGCCAACATGGCTGGAGCCACGCCGAATGTGATCACGTCAGCCAGGGAATCCAGTTCCTTGCCGAAATCGCTGCTGGTGCCGGTGATGCGGGCGATTCTGCCATCGAGGCCGTCGCAGATAAAGGCGAGGCCGATGGCCTTGGCGGCATAGTCGAAATGAGCCGGTGTTACGGCTGAGCCATGCGTGATCTGCAGAATTGCGTAGTAGCCGAATCCGATGTTTGCGGTCGTGAACAGCGACGGCAGAATATACATGCCCTTGCTCAACCGCCGCGGCTTGGACTTATTCTGGGAAGCACGAACGCTATTGTCTGGAATATCGAGGTCGCTCATCCCCGTGCTCCTTGTCGATGCTGATCGATATTTGTTCCAACCTTACTTTCTTCTACCGGGGCCACTGCCAGGATGCTGGCTCCGCCTTTTACATGGTCGCCAACTTTTACCTTTAGGTTAGCTGAAGGGTCGAACAAAACATCGACTCGCGAGCCAAACTTGATGAGACCCACGCGTTCGCCGCGCGCCACTTGGTCGCCAGGGTGTTTAGTGAATACGATTCGCCTGGCTATCAAACCGGCGATTTGTTTGAAGACAACGGTCTGCCCTTCCCCTTCCACCGTCACGATGTTCTGCTCGTTCTGATCTGCAGACACCGCATCCATGGCGTTCAGGAATTTCCCATGCTGGTAGCGGGCATCACGAATAGTGCCGGCGATGGGGGAGCGATTCACGTGAACATTAAACACATTGAGAAAAATACTGATTCGCGTGCGCTCGACGCCGTTGTCCAAAACTGGGGCAATCGCGGTTACTTTTCCGTCTCCCGGGGAAACAATCGCCCCGGCTTCGCCGGGTATCACTCGGTCGGGATCGCGGAAGAACCACAAGAAAAAAGCCGCCAGCAGGAAAGCGGGCGTCGCCCACGGTGGACCGATAATCCAGGCAATCAGGCCACCCGCGGCCAGCATCGGCAAACCGTAATAGTAGCCTTCTGGAGCCATGAGAGTTTATTAAAAGGAATTATAGAGCAGTGAAAAGACAAGAGGGCGTTGAAACCCAAAACGCCAAGGGACTGCGGCATTTTGCGTCCTAAACTGCTCGCGCAAATAAGAAGGGCGCGAACCTAGGTACAACGATAATTTGGTGGAAAACTAGGCGACTTGGTTCGTTTCAAGATGTCGCTGATATTGCCGCTCGATGGATTCCATCTGATCCTTGAGCCGTAATTTCAGCTTTTTGAGTCGAACTTCCTCGAGTTTTTCGTCGTCCGTGAGAAATCGCTTTTCGACCAGTGAATCGAGTCTTTGTGAGTGCTGCGTATGCTCCATAGCCAGTTTGCGGAATTCCTCGTGATTGGCCAAGAGTTGGTCTCTAGAAGCAAGCATCCAGCTGACCTCCCTATACGATTTATAAGGGCAACCTACCATAGCCACGAAGCCACTTCAATCCCTGAATTCATCGAGAGGGAAATCCATTGGGCACAGCGGGATAGGACGTTAGGCCAGTAATTTGTAGAGAACGGCGTCCTCTAGTGGGTCTCGATAATAGCGCGAACGGTATCCGGTCTGGATGAAGCCCCATTTTTCGTAAAATGCCCGCGCTGCTTGATTTGACTTCCGGACTTCAAGAAAAATCGATTTCGTACCGCTTTGCGAGACCATGTCTAGAAAGGTTCTCAGGAGTTGGGAGGCGAGCCCGCGGCCCTGAAGCTCCCTGGCAACGAGAACATTCTGGATCTCCCACTCTCCGGCAACGTCCTGAGCGATAAGAAGTCCGGCCACGCTTTGATCTTCGATTACCAACAGGAGTCGTGAGCCTTCCTCTGCTGCAAATATGGCTTCGTAGTGTGCCGAAGACCAGTGTGCCGCCGTGGGGCTATCTCGCTCCAATTCCATGATCTGCGGGAGATCGTTAGCAGTGGCCTGGCGAACGTGCATTTCAACCCCCCCCGGGAGGAGAAAATAATTCCGCGTCGGTACGGCGCAAATAGTTTGCGTCCAATTCTTCGGGAGAGACAACTTGCCCGCCTTGGATCTTTTGCCAGCCCAGCTGGGCGACCGCGTCAGCTCGTGGGCGAGCTGATTCTTGCACCGCGAACCCTGCATCACGCGTGTGAGAGGCAACATTCGCGTCAGGCGTGATCACTGGAAAGCCTTTAGGAAGCTCTAAGAACTCTTCCATTGTAAGGAGTTGTTCACGGACGATGCGGCGTCCGGCGTATTCTCCGACGTAAACCTGGTGGCGTCCGGCGTCTAAAGCGGCCAAGCACCTGGTTTGGGTCTGTCCGGCCATCGCCACCACGTCAAGAAACGAAACCGGCACAATCGGTTTGGCCAGGATTTCGCCCAGAGCCTTGATTACCGCCAGGCCCACGCGTAGCCCAGTGAAAGAGCCCGGACCTGAGACCACGACGAAAGCATCTAGATCATCCTTGGTGACGTGGTGCGCGAAAAGTAGAGATGCGATCTGAGGCACTAGCTGGGCCGAGAATGTGCCGCCCTCGAGTGCGGCGACCTCGAGAACTTTGCAGAGATCTGGGGCAACGCAGCGGGCTAATGCGATGCTTCCGTTTCTTCCTGAAGTGTCTACGGCTAATAAAAGCATTCGGGATTCTCAGGTTGGCAGCTTGTGTCTGGGCGGAGATCTAGCGGAGACCTAGCTGTGCTGGGCCTCACACCATGACTTTTGCATGTTAGGACTGCACCAGTTCAAGAAGTACTCCTCCGGCGCTATTGGGATGAACAAAAATGTAGCGATGCCCTCCGGCGCCGATTTTTATTTCGTTTGATACAAGCCGCACCCCGTCCTGCTTAAGCTTCGCCACGGTCGCAGGTAGATCGGGAACCCGCAGGCAAACATGGTGCAGTCCCTCGCCACGCTTTGCGAGAAATTTGGCGATGACGGAATCGTCCGACGTTGGCTCCAGGAGCTCAAGCCGACTCTCTCCCACCGGCACCATCACCAGACGCACCCGTTCTCCTTCGACAACTTCATCCGGAGAAACCTGTAATCCCAATTTTTCGTAGAATGCTTTCGCGGACGCCAGGGACTTTACCGCGATTCCCAGATGATCGATCGTGGTCATGATGAGTTCTTTCCCAGGTTGCCCAGCAAATCTTCCACTAAGCTGTACGGATCGCGCTTGTGCTCGGCGACTTCGGTGGCGAAGCGCTCCAGATCGTCAGCCCGAAGCTGGGTTCGGGCCCGGAGCAAGAGAGAGTCGCGAAGCATCTCGATAATCCGCTCCTGCCAATTGTGGACGTTGCGCTTGAACAGCAAATTTTCGTTGAGCAAATACGTTTCGTACTGGCTGATTATCGTAGCAAGCTCTCCAATTCCCTGCCCTTGGCTGGCCACGGTTTTGACGATAGGCGGCGTCCAGTGATCGCCGCGGATCGCCAGTGATTGCAGGGCGCGAATCTCGCGCTCCACCCGCTCGGCGCCGTCGTAATCGCTTTTGTTGATCACAAAGATGTCGGCGATTTCCATGATACCTGCCTTGATGCTTTGTACGTCGTCGCCCATCCCCGGTACCAGAATGACGACCGTGATATCGGCCAGCCGCACGATATCTACCTCGTCCTGGCCGACGCCGACAGTCTCAATCAGCACGACGTCGCGACCGCTGGCATCCATTACTGAGGCTACGTCCGCCGTGGTGCGGGCTAAGCCCCCAAGCGATCCTCGAGTGGCCATGCTGCGAATGTAGATTCCCGCGTCGGAGGAGTGCTCCTGCATGCGAATACGATCCCCAAGAATTGCTCCGCCGGTATAAGGGCTGGTGGGATCGACAGCCACAATTCCTACCGTCCGTTCCTGCTTGCGATAGTGTCGGGCTAAGCCGTCGACCAACGTGCTCTTCCCTGCTCCGGGCGAACCGGTCATCCCGATGATGCGCGCCCGGCCACTGTGCGGGAATAGGGCCTTGAGGATTTCGGGTGATTGCGGCGAACGGTTCTCAACCACACTGATGGCGCGCGCCAACGAGCGAACGTCTCCGGACCGCACCTGATTGATCAAAGTTTGAAGATCGGGCGTCAAGGGGTTCAGTGTAGCAGCCTATTTCGCAGGCTCAGATTCGAAACGGTAACCCACACCACGAGCGGTCAGAAGATAGACGGGCGACGATGGATCGTCCTCGATATAGCGGCGCAATCGCACGATGAAATTGTCAATGGCACGAGTGTCGGTGTCCTCCTGCAGGTCCCAAACTTCTTCGAGAATCTGCTTGCGCGAAATCACGCGTCCGCGGTTGCGAATCAGATAGCGCAAGAGCTGCGCTTCCATGGCGGTAAGGTGAGTGATATTTCCGTTAACCCTCAACTCCAGTTTGCCGAAGTCAATGGTGCGTCCATTAAAAGAAAATAAGTCGCTCTCAGGCTCGCTCGGCCCCACGTTGGGAGAGATTGCTTGTTGCAACCATTGGCTGCGCCGCAGCAGGCCCTGAAGCCGTGCCAGCAGGATCGGCAGCTCAAATGGCTTCGGGAGGTAGTCGTCGGCACCCGATGCGAAGCCGTTGAGGACATCTTCCGCCCGGCCACGGGCGGTCAACATCAGCACCGGGGTGAAATTCTTGTTCTCCCGCAATTCCGATGCAACTGCGAAGCCGTCTTTCCCCGGCAACATTACGTCGAGGACGATAGCGTCGAATGGCACGTTTTTGGTCAGCAACAGGTCAATGGCCGCCTCGCCGTCGCTGGCGATCTTGACGTCGTGTCCTTCAGCTTCGAGGTTAAAGCACAGTCCCGTAGCCAAGTGGGTTTCGTCTTCGACAATCAGCACACGACTCACGCCATGCTCCTGGGAAGTTCGAGAAAGACGGTCGTTCCCCGGCCCTCACCCTCACTCTGTGCGAAGACGCGACCACCGTGTTTACCCGCTATGGAACGAACGATGAACAAGCCGAGGCCGGTTCCCTTCACGCTGGTCAGAGCACGGCTTGGTACACGATAGAAGCGGCGGAAAACACGCTTGAGTTCTTGGGCAGGAATACCGACACCATGGTCCTGCACACTTAGGGTTACATGCCTCTCATCAGGCGTCTCGAGCCGGACCAGAATATCTACTCCCTTAGTTGAATATTTCACCGCGTTGTCGAGAAGGTTGGAAACGGCGGTCCGGAGTTCTTCGGCGTCGCCCTTCACTACCGGACGGAATCCGTTGTCCGCACGTTGTTCAAAGCGGACAAAATCTGTCTTCAACTGATAACGCGCGCGAGTGACCTCGACGCACTCCCGCACCAGCTTCCCGAAATCCAATGGCACTTGGCGCGTTCTGCCCTTGTGCCCAGCCTCACCAGCCTTGAGAACTTGTTCCACTGTGCCTAACAGTCGGTTCGTGTCTTCCAGCATGGATTGGTAAAACTCGCGCCGTTTGGCCTCATCCACGTCATGGCGCTGCAAGGTCTGCAGGTAGAGGCGGATGGATGCGATCGGAGTCTTTAGTTCGTGGGTAACGGCGTTGATGAAGCTGTCGTGCTGTTCGTTGCGACGAATCTCCCGCACCAGGAAGCTGGTGTTGAGGATGAGTCCAGTGGTGATCGCCCCGAAGAAGATGATTCCAAAGACGACCTTGAGGTCCTGGCGCCAGTTAAGGATGATCCAGCCAAAGCCTACAGAGACGGCCACGGCAGCCAGGATTACGCCGAACGAAAGGAAGAAAATCTTCGCGTTTCGACGGCTAGCTATCTGCATATGTGGATTTTAGCGCGCCTAGCGCAATTTCTAAGATCTTCTGACGTAGGGCGGACACTCTTGCCCGCCGGGAAGTAGCATAACGCCAAATCACCCAAGCCTTTATGCAGCGGTTCCAGAGCACAAGAAGGGGACAAAGTGTCCGCTCTACATGGCCAAAAAAGTTTCGACCTGGAGCAGCGAAAGATAATCTATTCAAGGTGAACAATTATGACGACCAATAGGAAGCCGCACGTTGTGGTCATCGGCGGCGGGTTTGCCGGCCTTCTGGCGGTTCGCACCCTCAGCCGCTACCCGGTGAGCATAACGCTCATCGACCGCAAGAACCATCACACCTTCCAACCCCTGCTTTACCAGGTGGCGACGGCCGGATTGTCGCCCGGGGAGATTGCCGCGCCTATTCGTTGGATATTGCGAGGACATCCCGACGTCCAGGTCCTACTGGGCGAGGTGCAAGACTTTGATCTGCAACGACGCGTGGCGAAGCTGCCTGATCTTGACGTGCCCTATGACTATCTCATAGTAGCGACTGGGGGCTCGCATGCTTACTTCGGCCATGATGAGTGGGAGCCTCTCGCTCCCGGACTGAAGACTGTGGAAGACGCTCTGGAGATTCGCCGCCGAGTCCTTTTGGCGTTTGAGTTGGCGGAAAATGAAGCAGCGCGTGGAAAACAGCACGCTCCGCTCAATTTTGTAGTGGTGGGCGGCGGACCGACCGGAGTCGAACTGGCGGGGACGCTGGCCGAAATCGCCCGCAAAGTGCTGTCCGAGGAATTCCATTCGATCGATCCCAAGTGTGCGCGCATCCTTCTGCTCGAAGGGGGCCCGCGCATTCTTCCGGTTTATTCCCCAGACATGTCAGACAGCGCGGTGCGCCAACTGCAGAAACTAGGTGTCGAGGTACAGACGTCCGCCTTAGTTACCGGTATGGAGCCGGGCGCTGTGTACGTCGGTAAGACTCGCATCCCCTCGGCCGTGACATTGTGGGCGGCGGGAGTGGCAGCTTCCCCGCTGGGCAAGAAGCTCGGGGCGCCCACCGATCGCGCGGGGCGGGTGTTGGTAAACCTCGATCTGAGTGTTCCCGGACATCCGGAAGTCTTCGCCATCGGTGACCTGGCCTCACTCAAGGATGACAAAGGCAAAATCGTACCGGGAGTTGCCCCTGCGGCCATGCAGCAAGGAAAAGCAGTGGCCCACAACATTGGCCGCGACCTTGAGCGGAAACCGCGAAAAAACTTTCGGTATCTGGATAAAGGCAGCCTAGCGACGATCGGAAGATCGGCCGCCGTTGCTGAGTTTGGCAAGGTCCACATTTCAGGATTCTTCGCCTGGTTGTCCTGGTTGTTCATTCACATTTTCTTCCTGATCGGGTTTCGCAACCGATTGATAGTACTGATCCAGTGGGCCTGGTCTTATTTCACCTTTGAACGTGGAGCCCGGCTGATTACCGGGAATTCCACTTTGCCGGGCTGGTCGGAAGCGGAACAGCCCGAGGAAAAAGTGCGCCAAGCGGGCTGAAGTTAGTGCTGGACCTGGTTTTGAGCGACAATAGGCCGAGGCGTCTATGAAGCTGCTTCGTTCCTGGCGAAGGTTTGCGTTGGCCGGCTCGTTTCTGCTGTTCCCACTCTCCTCTTCCGCAGAAGTTCTGAAGATTGTCGTCAACGACACCATTCAGCCCATCACCGACGAATACATTGGGCGCGCGTTGGTGGAGGCGCAACGCAACAAAGACCAGGCAGTTCTTATTGAGCTAAACACACCCGGAGGATTGCTCGACTCCACGCGTAGCATTATCGAAAAGATCGTGGCATCGCCCATCCCAGTGATCATTTATGTCACTCCTAGCGGCAGCCGTGCGGCTTCTGCGGGATTTTTTATCCTGGAAAGTGCGGACGTAGCCGCCATGGCTCCCGGCACCAATACCGGCGCGGCCCATCCGGTGACCATCGGCGGCAGCAAGATGGATGACGTGATGAAGGAGAAGATCGAGAACGATACTGCTGCGCTGATGCGCTCCGTGGTGTCAAAGCGCGGGCGAAATGTTGAAGTGGCGGAAACGGCGGTACGTCAGTCGAAATCTTTTACCGATGGCGAAGCCCTGTCGCATAAACTGATTGATTACGTCGCACCCAACGAGCAGGACATATTCCGACAGCTACAAGGCAAGACCATCAAGCGGTTCAATGGAGAGACGGCCACGCTCAACCTGGTAGGACAGGTGATACGAAATTATGAGATGACACTGAAGCAGCGAATTCTCGGATATCTCATGGACCCGAACGTTGCCTTCATCCTGCTGGCGATCGGAGTGCTCGCGCTCTACGCCGAATTCAATCATCCCGGCGCCGTCGTTCCCGGAACGGTCGGCGTAGTGTTTATCCTGCTCGCCATCTTTGCATTGAACATTTTGCCGACCCGCTTCGCCGCCGTGGTCATGATTCTGGCGGCATTTGTACTGTTCGCGCTGGAGGCTAAGTTCGCTTCCCACGGAGTTCTGGGAATTGGTGGCATCGTCACATTGACTGTGGGTGGTCTGCTGCTGGTGGATGGACCGATCCCGGAGATGAGAGTCCGTTTCTGGACCGCACTGGCGGTTAGCCTGCCGTTGGGAGCAATTACCGTATTTTTAATGACGATTGCTTTGAAGGCACGAGCTAATAAAGTTACAACTGGTCCTCAGGGGATGATTGGCGAAGTCGGCCTAGCTCAGACCGACCTCGATCCATGCGGCAAAGTGTTCGTGCATGGGGAGATCTGGGACGCGCGCGCTCGCCAGCGCGTTTCAGCGGGCCAGCGGGTAGTGGTGAAGAGTGTGCACGATCTGGAAGTCGAGGTCGATCCCGTGACAGATTCCGCGCCGGTTCCGGCTTTAAGCAGAACAACCGGTGACTGATTGAGATACAATCCGCCGCAGCATCTTCCGCTCGCTCGAAAGCATTCTGGAGGTAGGCATGCCCTTTGAATTTGGCTTCGGTACCGTCGTGGTAGTTATCGTACTTCTATACATTTTGAGTTCCATCAAGATCCTGGCCGAGTATGAGCGTGGCGTGATCTTCCGCCTGGGGCGACTGCTTGGCGCGGCAAAGGGTCCTGGTGTGATCCTGGTTTTCGCTCCCGTTGACCGCATGGTACGGATCTCTCTACGACAAGAAGCGCTTGAGGTGCCGCCGCAGGACATCATCACCCGAGACAACGTGACGCTCAAAGTAAACGCCGTCATTTTCCTGCGGGTCGTGGATCCAAATAAAGCAGTGGTTGAGGTTTCGAACTACGCCTACCAGACTTCGCAATTTGCGCAAACCACCTTGCGATCTGTGCTCGGTGAGCAGGAGCTTGACGAATTGCTGGCCCATCGCGAAAAGATCAATCTCCGCTTGCAGAGCATTCTCGATACCCATACCGCCCCCTGGGGAGTGAAAGTAGCAAACGTGGAGGTAAAGCAAGTCGATATGCCGGAATCGATGCTGCGCGCCATGGCAAAACAAGCCGAGGCGGAACGCGAGAAGCGTTCCAAGATCATCCACGCGGAGGGCGAATTTTCCGCCGCTCAACGACTGGTGGACGCCGCACACCTGCTGGCAACCGAGCCAGTCAGCGTGCAGCTACGCTATTTACAAACTTTGACTGAGATCGGAGTCGAGAAGAATACGACGGTGGTCTTCCCGGTCCCGGTGGACGTATTCGCCGGCCTGAGGAACATTCTCGCCAAGGCACCTGATACAGGAACCAAGAGCTGAACTCTTGCTAAGGCGGCAGGCAGGGTAAGCTTGTAATTCCTATGGCGCGTTCCGACGACACCGAAATTACGCTGGGCACCGGCAAGATGGTCGGCATTTTCTTTGGCCTGGTGGCCCTGTGCGCGGTTTTTTTTGCCCTTGGTTTCAAGCTTGGCAAGAGCTATGTGGTTCCCCCCAACGCCACCCCATCGGCTGCGGCCTTGTCAGGAGGCGTCCGCCCATCGGCTGCGAAATCAAACATGACAGCGCCACAGAGTGCGGACTCGAAAGCTACGGTAAGCCCGACGCCCACGCCGGTTAGCGACAGCCCGGCTTCGGAAGGCGATCTGAGCAGTTCAGCCACGGGATATTCTGTCCAAGTGGCGGCTGTAAGCAAACAGGAAGACGCCGAGGCGCTGGTGGATGCCCTGAAGAAAAAAGGCTATCCGGCCGTCGCCGCAAGCACGGGCGACAAACTGTTCCATGTGCAGGTTGGACCTTTCAACGATATCAAGGACGCCGAAGCCGTGCGTGCCAAACTGGTCGCGGATGGCTACAATCCGATCCTAAAGAAATAACGGCTACCTGCTATTGAAGCGCTGCTCTTTCCAGGGATCGCCATACATGTGATAGCCGTTCTGTTCCCAGAATCCGGCAGCGTCCGCATCGAGCAGTTCAAACCCTCGAACCCACTTCACCGATTTCCATGCATACAGATGTGGCACAATCAGCCGCAGAGGATATCCATGATCGGCGGGAAGAGGCTGGCCGTCGTGGTGCGTCGCCAGCAGAACATTCGACCGCTGCAGGTCGGCTAACGGGACGTTCGCCGTATAGCCCTGTTCGGCGTGGACCAGCACGAATGCCGCCTCCGGCTTGGGTTTGGCGAGATCCAAAAGATCGCGGACAGATACGCCCCTCCACCGGTTGTCGAACCGGCTCCAGCGAGTTACACAGTGAAAATCGCTCTGGGTTTCAACTTTGGGCAGCGCATTAAACTCGTTCCAATTGAGTCTTATCGAAGATTCCACCCATCCGTAGACCCGAAAATCCCAACGGGCGGCGTCGAATTTCGGCACAGATCCATAGTGCAACACAGGCCACTTGAGGGTCAGAGACTGTCCCGGCGGCAGCCTTCCCTCGCGTTTCATTTCCTGCTCGCGTTGGCGACGCTCGTTTCCTTCGAATAACACCGCGCTCATTCTAGACCAATGAATGGAGTAATTCGTCTATATTGACAGCCATCAATTCGGCTTTTATTTGTAGTTCATATGAATCATTCGGAGCAGAATTTAGACCGCCGTTTACGTGCCATTGCCGATCCCACACGCCGCCGCATCCTGAAAGTGCTCAAAGAGAAACGATCCAACTCCATCGGAAAAAACGCCGGGCTTTGTGCCTCCGATATCGAGGAGCGAATCCCGCTTTCACAGCCTACGATCTCCCACCACATGGCGGTGCTTGCCAAAGCCGAACTGGTTGAGGCCAAAAAGATCGGACACTGGATGTGGTACCGCCGCAATGAGGCGACTCTCAAGGACTTTGCGAAGGGGCTTAAAGATAGTTTGTAGTCTGAAGTTAGCCAGCGGAGGCTGCCTGTGTCTTCTGCAATAACCGCTTGGCTTGAGCGATAAGATCGGCGACTTCAAACGGTTTTACCAGCGATGGCAGATTGTGCTGCTGCAGGAAGTCGCGGATCTCCGGCTCAGGAAGCGTGGAGAACGTGAACAGAACATGTTTCTGGAGCTCGGGCTGGGTTTCTCCGAGCCAGCGGTAGATTTCGGGGGCATCCCATCCGCCGGTGACTTTGCCGTTGATGACCAAGGCGTCAAACTTTTCTTTCGTCAACTGATCTTTGGCGCGATCCTCCGATATCTCGGTCACCACTTCGGCGCCGGCTCCGACCAGGACGTCGTGCTCGAATTGCAACACGGCCTCTTCCTCTTCCGCCAGCAGGATGCGTCCTGCAATGGCTGCATCGCGACGAGGAGCTACCGGAGCTGAGTCATGGCCGGCAATCACTCCCGCCGATGGCAGGCGAATGATGATACCGGCGCCTCCCTCTTTGCGGTTGTGGGCCGAAATATCTCCTCCGTGTTCCTTGATAATTCCATAGCAAATGCTTAGTCCCAGACCGGTGCCCTTACCCACGCTTTTAGTGGTGTAGAAAGGATCGAAAATGCGATTTGGCTCCTTGATTCCAGGCCCGGAATCAAGGAACTCAGCCTGCACGTATCCTTCGATGACAGAGACGCGCACGGTGAGCCTTCCTCCTTCCGCCTTTTCAAGCATGGCGTCAACGGCGTTGTTCACAATGTTGAGGAACACCTGCTCCAATTGGTGCGCGTCAGCTGTGACGGCGGGAATGCTGGCTGCGATTTCGCGTTCGACGTGAATGCGATGAACCTTGAGGTCGTAGTCGCGCAGCGCCAGAGTCTCCTCAATCACCTTGCGAACATCCACTGGCTGCTTCTGGGGCTTGCGCTGGCGCGAGAACGAAAGCAGGTTCTGCACCACCCGGTGGGTTCTCTGTGCTTGCTTGAAAAGCTTGCTGACAAAATCCGCGGCACGGATTCCCAGGCCTTCGCCTTCGAGAAGTTGGGCGTAGCCGAGAATGGCGGTGAGTGGGTTGTTCAATTCGTGAGCGACGCCGGCGATCAGTTGCCCCACGGCAGACATCTTTTCGCTCTGCAGCAATTGCTCCTGAGTGCGGCGAAGGTCCTCGTAAGCCCGGCAGGTTTCCTCGTACAAGCGCACCTTCTCAATAGTTGTGCCTAGCTGCCGCGCGACGGCCACCAGTAGATTTTCATCATTGGTAGAGTAGTCCCGAACATGGCTTCGGCTCACCCCCATCATGCCGACCGGTTTGTCTTTGCTCCAGAGCAGCACCCAAATCCAGGCCGACAGCCCTTCGGCTTTAATGAAGTCGGCCACCAGTGGCGGTAAGTGTGGGAGATAGTCCGGGGTAATGACTTCTGTCCGGGATAGAGTAACCAGGTGACCGAACCCTCCCGGCAACCGTATTTCACCCAGACGGGGACGGTCACTGCTACGCTGGCCCCAATCTGCGCGCCGTCGAAAGATTCCTTCCTCGCCATCGGTTAGATACACCGAACCAGCTTCTGCAGCGAGCAGCCCTAGAACTTGCCGCAAGGTGAGGTTCAAGATCTCGTCCAAGTCAAAGGATTGGGTGGCAATTACAGCCATCGCGTTCAAAGCGTTCAGCTCGCGATTACGGCGTCGGATTTCGTCTTCCGCCTTCTTCTTCTCGGTGATGTCGAGGAGAAATCCCTGATAGCGTTCGATTTTTCCGCTCGCGTCCCGGGTAGCAAAGCTGCTTTCCATTGCCGTAAGTAAGGCGCCGCTCTTTTTGCGCAGAGTAACTTCAAAATTTCGGACGTAATTGTGGACTTCCACTTCCTGCCGGAATTTTTCGCGCTGCTCCGGAGAAGCGTAAAGTTCACGGTCGAGATTCAGAGCCATCAATTCCGATCGGCTAGTGTGGCCCAGCATGCGAACGAAGGCGTCGTTGCAATCGAGCAGCTTACCCTCGGGGGTCGCCGCGAAGACACCTTCCTGCATCTGTTCGAACAACAATCGATATTTTTCTTCCACGATACGGCGGTCGGTGACATCGCGTATGACGTGAATCGTGCCCTTTTGTTTCGTGACTTGGTCTGTGTAGGAGGATGTTGAGACCATGGAGAAGCCGCCGAAGCAGGCGTCCAATCCCTCGTACAGAGTCTCATCTCCTTCGCTGCAATAGGGACAGCCCTGCCACCGGATCTGCGTCTTGGGCAGCACATCTCCACAGGTCTTGCCAACCACGTCCGCCACCGCACGGCCCAGTCTCTGCTGCAACGCGCGGTTGGATTTCATGATCCGGAAATCAGCGTCGTGAAGCAGGATCACGTCCTGAATGGAATCAAAGGTGTTCGTCCACTGACGATGCGAGCGAAGTATCTGCTCGAGCAATTGGAGGTTCTCTACCGCGAGTCCGAGCTGCAAGGCAGTTGTGGCCAGGAACTCCATATCGTCGACGGTGTAAGACACACCGCGCGGGCTACCGAGATTAAGCGTCCCAATTACGGATTTCTTTCCCCGAACGGGAACTACGACTACATGGTGGAAGCCTTCATCGCTCAGAATTACCGTACCTGATTCGTCCACCGAAGCCGGAGCCACGACAATGGGACCGCCATCGCTTAGGGTTCGTTCGAACGAGTCTTCCATGGGAATCGAAAGGCGTTCCTGCAGAAATGCGGGAGACAGTCCAATGTGTTGCGCGATTACCAGCTTGCCGTTTTCCAGAACCCGTAGCCACGCTGCCTTGGCGTTCATCAACCGCTTCAGCTCCTCGAGAGCCGTCGCCATCATAGGCCCGTGTTGCTGTTCACGCATGATGCTGGTGGTTAACGCGTTGATTACCCCAAGCCTGCGGGTGCGCGTCTTGGAATCGTCAAAAACTACGATCAACAAGCTGAGCCCGAGTACCATGTCGGACATTAAGGCAAGGCCTACCGGAATCCGCTCGGTGAAGACCCTCCAGGGTAAGTGCAACATCACCAGGCTGATACTCAGCAACCATGATCCGATTTCCCACCGCGCCCAGCGGCAGCGGACAAGATGGATAGCGGCGAATATGGCTACCAGCCGGTATCCAACCTCAAGTGGCACTCGGATCAAAAGTTCGTCAGGCTGAAAGAGTCCTGAAACAAAGGCGTAAACCGTGAGCCCCGCCCCGACATAGCAAAGCACGTATATCAGTTTTCGCGCGTGGGTGTAGAGAAAGACGGTGGCCGCGAACAGGCAGACGGCGAGCACAAATTCCGCTCGGCCAGAAGCTGCGAGAAGAGACGGCCCCGAGGCCGCCCCGCTTAAAGAACATTGCGAAACGAAGTACGCTGACCAAGCCAGGATCCAGACCAACAGATAGCGCTCGCGGAAGGTGCGGAAGACCAGCAGGCTGGCGGCCAGCATAATAAGCACAGCCGATTCGTGCGGCGTCGACCGCACGACAGTGAGCTCCGCTAGCGCAAAACAGGCACCTAGAGTAGTCGGATTCATCCCTGGAGGACCAATATGGCCCTCCCTTTGATAGCACGCAGCCCGGGGTTACTGATGTGTTTTCCCCTTGATTGCCATTACTTTGGGAACCTCAGTGCTGCTGTAGAATGGGCCTTACACTTAACTCTCCATGCCACAGGAACGGATACTCGTAGTCGACGACGAAGAGGCGATCCGCGAGATTGTCTCGTCCATGTTGGGCAGCGCGAACTACAGCTGCCGTCAGGCTGGCTCCGGTGTCGAGGCATTGGCGCTGCTTGAATCCGGTGAGGAATTCGAGCTCATGCTCACCGACTTGATGATGGACAAGATGAACGGGACGCAACTGCTGGAGCGGGCGAAAGAACGCTTTCCCGATATGCCAGTCATCATGGTCACAGCCGTCCATGACATTTCGGTTGCCTTGGGAGCGCTGCGCAATGGCGCTTACGATTATCTGCTTAAACCCTTCGAACGAGAGCAGTTGCTTGCGACAGTCAGACGCGCGCTGGAGAATCGTCGCCTAAAATTGGAAAATCGCGCCTACCAGACCAACCTGGAAGCCAAGGTTGATGCGCGTACCCGGCAATTGAAAGAAGCGTGGGCCAATCTTGAGCGCTCCTACGACATCACGCTGGAAGCGCTGGGCGATGCACTGGATCTGAAGGATGCTGAAACCGAAGGCCACTCCAAACGGGTGACTGCATTCACCATCGCCGTCGCCCGGGTAATGGGAATTCCCGATGACCAGATACGAATCATTGCCCGTGGAGCCTTTCTGCACGACATCGGAAAGATGGCAATTCCCGATGCCATCCTTCGCAAACCCGGCGCTCTTACACCTGACGAAGTGGCGATTATGCGTGAGCATTGCTATCACGGTTATCAAATGTTGAAGAAGATTCCGTTTTTGGGAGAGGCCGCCGATATCGTCTATTCCCATCAGGAGAAATTCGACGGAACCGGTTATCCCCGGGGTCTGAAGGGTGATGAGATTCCCTTGGGCGCAAGAATCTTCGCGGTTGCCGACACCCTGGATGCCATCACCTCTGAC
>Ga0157378_10001239_pt1 | contig 23110 bp, 22 predicted proteins | sample M65metaG_FD_115309 | JGI IMG/M metagenome (GOLD analysis project Ga0157378, IMG submission 115309) | Miscanthus rhizosphere microbial communities from Kellogg Biological Station, Michigan, USA - M6-5 metaG | ecosystem: Host-associated > Plants > Roots > Rhizosphere > Soil | place: USA: Michigan...
GCCATCGAGTTCGGCCATTCCGAGATCAAGAAGATCGTCGCGGGCATCAACGAATTGCGCGCAAAGGCAGGGAAGTCCAAGCGTACGGTGACGCCGCCTGAGTTTGATGAGACCTATTACAACGATCTGAAGAAACGCATCGGCAGCGATCTAACCGACCGTCTCGACACCGAAAAGCACCCCAAGGCCGAAAGCTATGCCCTCATCAAGGAATTGAAGAAGCAATTGATGGATGCGATTCCGGAAGAAGACGAGGCCGGCCGCGCTAAGGCGAAGACCTACTACGAGACTCTGCGTGAGCGCATCTTCCGCGAGCAGGTCACGGAAAACAAGCGCCGTCCCGATGGCCGCGCGTTCGATCAGATCCGCGCCATCTCAATCGAGGTCGGCGTTCTGCCCCGCACTCATGGATCGGCCATCTTCACCCGCGGTGAAACCCAAGCCTTAGTCACCACCACCCTCGGAACCAGCGACGACATGCAGCGTCTCGAGGTCTTTGAAGGCGAAGCCAAGAAGCGCTTCATGCTGCACTACAACTTCCCGCCGTTCTCGGTAGGAGAAGTCGCTTTCCTTCGCGGCGCTGGACGCCGTGAAATCGGCCACGGGGCCCTGGCGGAGCGGGCGATCTCATGGGTCCTACCCGACGAAGATCAATGGCCATACGCCATGCGAGTCGTCTCCGACATTCTGGAATCGAACGGTTCATCTTCGATGGCAACGGTCTGCGGAGCCTCACTATCGTTGATGGATGCGGGCGTCCCCCTAAAATCCCCGGTCGCCGGCGTCGCCATGGGACTGGTCAAAGAAGGCGACAACTACGCCATCCTTACTGACATTGCAGGCGCGGAAGACCACTACGGTGACATGGACTTCAAGGTGGCCGGTACTCGCGAAGGCATTACCGCCCTGCAAATGGATATTAAGGTTGGCGGTATCACTGCGCAGATCATGCGGGAAGCTCTGGCACAGGCCCAGCGCGGGCGCCTCTACATCCTCGACAAGATGAACGAGGCAATCGCCAGCGGCCGCGACAAGGTTTCGGCCTACGCACCCCGAATTTACACTCTGCAAATTCCGGTCGACAAGATTCGCGACGTGATTGGGCCCGGCGGCAAAATGATCCGCAGTATCATCGAGCAGACTGGGGTGAAGATCGACGTTGAAGACACCGGTAAAGTCAACGTGGCGTCGAACGACGAAGCTTCGGCCAACAAGGCATTGCAGATCATCCGCGATCTCACAGCCACGGCCGAAATCGGAAAGACTTATCTGGGGACTGTAACCCGCCTGGCGGACTTTGGCGCCTTCGTCGAAATCATTCCCGGCACCGATGGATTGCTGCACATCAGCGAAGTCGCCGAGCATCGCATCAAGGATGTTCGCGACGAACTCAAAGAAGGCGACCAGGTGCTGGTAAAGGTCCTGGCCGTCGAAGGCAATCGCATCCGCCTCTCGCGCAAAGCGATCCTCAAAGAACAGCGCGCCAAGATGGGTGGTGGTGAGGCTCCGGTGGATGGCGACGGTGGCGGCGAACGGCAGGGCGACGACTCGGGAACGAGGGAAGCGGTGCCAGCTGGGTCAGGCCCGATCACGATTGTGGGCGGCGGAGATTTTCCCGACGAAGCCGAGCCAAACTTCAACCGCGACGCCCCGCCTCAAGGGCACAGTCAGGACCGCGGCTTTGATCGTGGCGGCGACCGTGGTGGACGCGGCGGCCGTCCCGGTGGCGGTGGACGACGCCCGGGTGGCGGGGGGCGCGGACGCGGTGGACGCCCTGGCGGCGGTGGGGGCAGAGGCGGCCCTCGGCGCTAAAGCTTGAATAAATCGAAGGCTGCGACCAAAGTCGCAGCCTTTTTTCGCTCATTTATTCTTGGCCCAACTTTTACCCAATAGGATTTTCCTTAGGAAACCTTAGCGTCCTTCGTGGTTACCGCACAATGGCGGCTGACAATACTTGACAAGTACCAATGCCAGCCACTTCTTCCGCCCTTCAACTTTAAGGGTTAAAATCATTGCGCTTTGCAAAGAGGCCGGATGTTCCTCCGTTGTACCTTTTTCCCCTCAAACAGTTGTTGCGCCAAATAATTTCCGCGACCTTGTTCTGATTCTGCTTCGTGGCAACGGCGTTGGCCCAGCAGACTACGCCCCCCTGAGTCCACCTTGATCTCGCTCCGATTGAGAGATTTCTGCGGCGAGCTTCCGGCACGGACGTTAGAGAACCGCGCATCCCACCCGCCCAGCCGATCATCCTCGCAACCGCCCCAGGAAACGATCTCCCACAGGTCGGCGCCGCCGAAGAAGAACAAATCCCAACACCACGCCAACCATCAATACTCCCAGCGTCCGCCGTGCCTCATGCGTCGAAATGAAGCGGCTTTCGTTTGGTCCAATCACAAAGACGCCGACAGGTTTGGCCATTACTCCGCCTCCGCCGCCTCCACCCTCTCCCTTGCTACTAGCGCCGACGCCGCCAGTGCCCGATCCCGCGCCAAATCCGTAAGCCACCCGAGCCACCGGAATTACAACTTTGTCACCAGCGTTGATCGGGTCTCCAAAGACACTCTTGACGCCGGCCTTTTGAGAAAGACCATCATGCAACGATTGCAGCAGGCCCAGACTGCTCATAAAGAAAGCTCCTTTAAGAGGTGACCACTACTGTCGATCCCATAAATCATCTTATGCCTGCGCGGGGGAAGAGAAATATAGGGGGAAATTAAAAAACGCCCCAACGGTGCATCATGACTAACCGGAGCACCACCAGCGGCAAGAGAATGACCAGAGCAAAGTTCAGGGTCAGTTTGGGCGAGTTGATTTCTTTTTTATCCACGCAGCATCGTATCGGCAGTTGGTCCTGAAGGCATCAGTAGAATCCCGCAGTTTTGCGACTATTTTTCCGTATCCCGGCACTCAAGCCGGTTTCCGGCAATCTAAGTACCAGCATTGAAACGGGAGGTCCAATATGCGTCGTGAAGACTTGATGAAACCCGATGTCCTGAGCGAGATTGTGCTGATTGCCAGTGGCGTGGCGCTATTTATACCGTTACTGCTCATGCTGATCATGAGTCTTACCCACGTGCCGGTCCCATAGCTGAAGCCCATCGTTGCAAATCTTTCAAACCCTAACTCATTCCTTCTGCCCCAAAACATTCCTGTACCATACCGAGGTTATGAACATTGAGTGTAAGCTCTTTGGCGTTTTTTCTATCGTCCTTTTGTTCGGTTCCGCTCCTTGGCCCTGGGGCAGCGGCGATCCTATAGGCGCAGCTATGGCTGCAATCCGGCCAGAGGCCGTCCGCGCCGACATGCGCTTTCTTTCCGACGATTTGCTTGAAGGGCGTGGAACCGCTACCCGTGGATACGAAACTGCCGCGAAATTCATGGCCACGCAATTCGAGAGTATGGGCCTGCAACCCGCTGGCGATAACGGCACCTACTTTCAAAAGGTGCCGTTGCGCTCGATGCGGGTCGACCAGACCAAAACTGGGCTCTCTTTGAACCGAGGCGGTAAGCAAGAAACCCTGACTTTTGGAAAGGACTACACCACGCGCGGAAATCCCGGCTGCCCGGAAACTTCGGTAGAAGCCTCGGTGGTCTATGTGGGATTTGGAGTGACCGCGCCTGAGCAGGGTTACGACGACTATAAGGGCATAGACGTTAAGGGAAAGGTTGTGGCCATGGTATTCGGCGCTCCGAAGTTCCAGTCGTCGATGAAAGCGCATTACTCATCCTCTGCAATTAAGGCGAAGAATGCTGCCGACCACGGGGCCGTGGGGATAATCACCATCAATGATCCGGTACTGGAACAGCTATATTCCTTCAATAAGCGAGTGCGCGATTTGGCGATCCCCGAGTTCCGTTGGCTCGACAAGCAGGGCCAACCCAACGACTACTTTCCGGAACTCAAAGGCAGTGCGGCGTTGAGTCTGGATGCAACCGAAAAATTCTTTGATGGCAGCCCACACACAGCGGAACAAGTCTTTGCCGCGGCGAAAGCGGGCACCCCGCTTTCCTTCGCGCTTCCATTTACCGCGAAGATTCTGAACGTAACCAAGTCAGAAGAAACGACCAGCCCCAATGTTGTGGCCAAGCTCGAGGGAAGCGACCCGGATTTAAAACAGCAGTATCTGGTCTACAGTTCGCATCTTGATCACCTGGGCATCGGCGCTCCGGTTCAGGGGGACAAGATTTACAACGGGGCCTTGGACAATGCTTCCGGTTCGGCAACTTTGCTCGAGGTGGCGCGAGCCTTCAGTGGGATGAACCCGCGCCCGCGCCGCTCCATCCTGTTTGTGGCCGTAACTGGCGAAGAGGCTGGCCTGCTTGGCTCAGATTATTTCGCACACTTTCCCATCGTCCCCAAACAATCTTTGGTCGCTAATGTGAATGTAGATGAGGTCCTCATGCTCTGGCCGTTTCAGAGTGTGGTTGCATTCGGTGCGGAGCATTCCAGCCTGGACGGAGTAATCCGGAAAGCAGCACAGCGCATGCAACTCAGCCTGGATCCGGATCCGGTTCCCGAGGCCGTGGTATTTATCCGCAGTGATCAGTATTCGTTTGTCAAGCAGGGAATACCCGCCGTCATGCCGACACCGGGCTTCAAATCCGCAGATCCTAAAATTGATCCCATGGCGACTTTCGAAAAATGGGAACAGGCCCGCTATCACCAACCGCAAGATGACATGGAGCAGCCTGGACTGGACTTTAAAGTCGCCGCGCAATTTGCGCGATTTGCCTTGCTGTGCGGATACCTGATCACCCAGGACACTGCTCCCCCCAGTTGGAACAAAGGGGATTTCTTCGGCGACCACTACTCTCGGAAGAATTGACGGCAGGGGTGACTTAGGCCATCAGGTCGATTACGTTTTTCTGTATTTCGCTGGCGGTATGCAATGTCGCGAGATTGGCTTCGCTCTGGTTGCGTGCAGACATCAGCGCCACGACTTCCGCGCTAAGGTCCACCGAATCCAAACCAGCCCCGTCAGGCGAGGAAGCCTCGAACGAGGCGATTTTACTGGCAGCTGCATTTAGTTGCGCATCCGCCTGCTGCAGTCCTTGAAGGGCAATGGCAGAAAGGTCCATCTCGCTTCTATCGGCACAATTGGTGGCCGTCATCAGTCCGTAAGAACCCGTGATACTTCGCCTTATATCGGGCAGAAACCAGGAAGAAATGCCACCCAGACCCCCTCGGCTCTTAATGGGGTTTGGTCGAGAAGTTTTACAAATTACAGAGCACAGAGGAGAAACGGGAAAATTCCCCATATGGCACGTTCGGGCCATTTACGCTCAACGGGCAGGATTGTACTCTCCCTCTTGAGCAGACTTCGGGGGAGGGCTGTTCAAACCTTATCCCCAGATTCTAGAAATAGAGTCTGGGGATTTTTTTGTTCTGAGGATTTTGTCGACGCTCTTACAAATCCTTGGGTCCGCTACCTAACTCCGTACCCAACGACGCCTCACGCAGTAACGCGTGAAGATCGAGCCGGTGCGTATACATCGCCAGCTTTCCATCCTCCGTTCGGGGCCAAAGTTCGCGCGGCTTGTCGCAATAGAGCTCCACGCCATTATCGTCAGGATCCCGCAGGTAAATAGACTCGCTAACTCCATGGTCCGCGGCGCCTTCGAGGGGAATGCCCGCGGCAAGCACTCGACGCAGCCCATCCGCCAATGTCGCCCGACTCGGATAGACGATAGCGGTATGGTAAAGACCGGTGGTTCCTGCCGGGGGCGGGGAACCGCCCAGGCTCTCCCACGTATTAATAGCAATGTGGTGGTGATATCCTCCCGCCGATAGAAAGGCTGCACTATCGCCCAATCGCTGCATCACCTGCATTCCCAGCACGCCCGAATAGAAATTCAGGGAGCGAGCCAGATCAGCAACCTTTAAATGTACGTGTCCGATACGAACCCGGGCATCGATCTCTTCCTGCACAGCGTTTAACGTCGACATGGCAGTTCCTTAGCCGATCCAGTATGGCACCCCTGCTCGCATTTTCGGACTATGGCAGCCATTAGGATTTTGAATCAGAAAATTCCGGGGAAATGAGCCATAATCCCCCCAGGCCAGAAATGGGGTCGCGTGCGAACCATGCTGATTCGTCTGGGATACGACATGGAATTCGATGTTCCTGCTCCTGTAGCCATGGTGGGAGTACTGCACGTTCATCCCTCCCGCGTGAAGGACCTGCGCGAGCCAGACGAGGTGACGGTCACACCCGAGGTTAAGGTGGAGACCTACGTGGACAGTTACGGCAATCGCTGCTCGCGCTGGCTGGCCCCCGCCGGGAAGCTCAAACTAGCTGGCTCTAGTCTGATCGAGGATTCAGGCCTCCCCGACGCTTACAACCCCACGGCCAGGGAACACCCAGTGCAGGATCTGCCTCCAGAAATGCTGCGCTACCTCCTTAACAGCCGCTACTGCGAGGTCGACCGCATGTCCAACATCGCGGTCGAACTCTTTGGCCAAGCCAAACCCGGATGGGACCGGGTGAAGGCAATTTGTGACTGGATCCACCTAAAGGTCACCTTTGGGTACCAATACGCGCGTTCATCCAAAACCGCTGTGGACGTCTTTACCGAGCGCACCGGGGTATGCCGGGACTTCCAGCACCTGGCGGTCACCTTTTGCCGGGCCCTGAACATACCAGCGAGGTATGCGACCGGCTATCTGGGCGACATTGGCGTGCCTCCTGACGTTAACCCGATGGACTTCAGCGCCTGGTTTGAGGTCTACCTCGAGAACCGGTGGTGGACATTCGATGCTCGCCACAACCATCCGCGTATTGGCCGAATCCTGATGGCGACTGGCCGGGACGCCTCCGACGTAGCAATCACAACCTCCTTTGGAGCCGCCAACTTAGCCAGTTTCAAGGTGGTCACGGAGGAGGTTCAGGCGGCATAATTTCTCTGTCCATGGCCTGTTTGTGTGATGTACTTTAGGTATTCCCTGTAAGCTATTGTCATCATTGGGCAGAGTAAATCTTACTTGTCCTGCTGATTTTGAGTATTTACTAACTGATAAATATCTAAGTGGCTGTTTTGTAAGCTTTCTAGTAGTTTTCCTCAACCCATACAGCAGATTACCGAAGCAATAGTTATAAGAATGCTACTCTTTTACAGGATTTCCCCCGTTGACACGACTCCACCCAGAACTGTAGCCTTTGTGAAGCTCAGGCGATGTAGTACGGAGGAACGACACTAGAGACGAGAGGTGACTGGATGAGAAAGCGTTTTGCTCATGGACTGGCGATCATTCTATCGGTCGTTAGCCTGGGAGCGGCTCAGAGGCCAACCAGCTCAGGGTCGGAAAAAGCCCAAGTTGACGTACCGCCACAAGTAGTCGAGACGTTTCACAAGAAGCTGACCAAGGCAAAGCCGTACCAAATCGGTACCGCCTCCTGGTATGGAGAAAGTTTTCAGGGCAAGCCCACGGCAAGCGGCGAGCCTTACAACATGTACGACCTGACAGCGGCTCATCTCGAGCTGCCTTTGGGTACCATAGTTCGCATCACTAACCTGCGCAATGGCCATAACGTGCTAGTGCGCATCAATGATCGCGGACCCGTGGTTCCGGACCGCATTGTCGATGTCTCCTACAGCGCCGCCAAGGTGCTGGGCTTTAAGTCCCGCGGTGTACAGCGGGTGCGCATCGATATCGTCCGCCCGTCAATGATGGCTATGCTTCATCGTCCCAACTCTCCCATAGCTAACTAGTTCAAGACCAATTAGACTCCAGGGTGATGGATCCGCGCGAGCGTTTGATCGTCGCCCTGGATGTTTCTTCCTCGGCCGCTGCCCGGCAGATTGTCACTGCCGTGGGCGAGTCGGCCTCCATTTATAAAGTGGGGATGCAGCTCTACACCGCCGAAGGCCCGCCCGTGGTGCGGGACCTGATCGCTTCCGGACACCGTGTCTTCCTCGACCTGAAATATCACGACATACCCAATACAGTCGCCGCTGCGGTGAAAGAGGCGGCCGCGTTGAAAGTCAGCATGCTGACCGTGCACAGCTCCGGGGGCTCAAAGATGCTCCGCGCCGCCACCGACGCGGCCCGTTCTAATCCCGCTCTAATCACTCTCGCTGTGACAGTCCTGACCAGCATGGCAGGAAGCGATCTGGAAGAAATTGGGATATCTGCGGAAATGACGCTGCAGGTACTTCGCCTGGCTCGGATGGCCATCGATTGCGGATGCCAAGGGATCGTCTCCTCGGCGAGGGAAGTGTCCGACCTGCGCCGCGCCCTCGGCGACGAAATAGCTATCGTGACTCCGGGTGTGCGTCCCGCCGGAGCCAGCCACGGAGATCAGGCAAGAGTAGTAACCCCGGCCCAGGCAATCGCCGCCGGAGCCAGTCACATCGTAATCGGACGCCCCATCACGGAAGCTCCCAACCCTTCCGCCGCCGCACGAGCAATCCTCGACGAGATGACTGCCATCCAAGTGACTGCCGCTCGCTAGAACCAGATGTGTGATGTGGGAGTGGGGATTGTAATGGGGATGGGTGCGCGTCCAGGTTCGCTTGGGGGGATTTGGTCCGCGGCCCCTTAAAGAAAAAGTCATCCAATTTTAACCTCGCCTAATTAAAAAGTATTATTCCCAAACTCCGGCCCGCAACCGTAAACTCCCGCCACCCATGAGCACAGTCATAAACACGACCCTACGCACGCCCACAGTTTCAGCGGCCACTACGCCTAGCCGCAGGTTGGAAATAACGCTGTCGATTGTGATTGCTCTCGCCGTGGTCTTGATTTTCTGGACCCAGCAACGCTATCCCGCGCTACTCAAGCGATTACACGCCGGTACGGGTGTCAAGGTGCAGGGAGTGATTTCCTTCGATGCGCTCATGAAGGTAACTCCCGACATGCCGGCGACGACGCGGATATTCCGCACCAGTGTGAATTGGATCTACACCAACCGCTTTGGCATGTACTTTGCGTTGCCGTTTGGAGCAGCGATGATGACACTGCTTGCTGGGAGCATGGCGCCTAGACGTTTCGCCTCGACAGCGGGCAACGTATTTTGCGGAGTAGTCGCGGGGTCGCCGCTAGGAGTGTGTACGAATTGTGCGACGCCGGTTGCGCAAAGCCTGTTGGTATCGGGGGCAAGCACGCGACTGACGGTCGCTGCCATGATCAGTTCGCCTAGTTTCAATCCCATCGTGCTCACCATGGCGTTCGTCTTGTTCCCGCTTCCCGTGGCACTCCTGCGACTGATCGTGCCGGGCCTGCTGGTGGCGGTACTTCCCCTGCTGATTGCAGAGAATCCACGCAAGCTTATTGGGCTGAACCTATCGCATGAGCAAAAGCCGCTAGGCAAGAGACTGCTTGCCTTCTTTACCGCATATTTTCGAAACCTGCTGCGGCTCACTCTGCTGACTTTGCCCTGGATGATTCTTGCTGCGGTGCTGGGAGCCATGGCGGCCGAACTGATCCCGGCATATGGAACCCATGTTCCGGTGTCGATGCTGGGCGTGATCGCCGTCGCGATATTTGGCACCTTCCTGCCGGTGCCCATGGCGCTTGATGTGGCGCTTGCCTACGTGCTCTATCACGCGGGGGTGCCGACTCCGTACGTGGTCGCGCTACTCTGCACCCTCGGACCGGCAAGCATTTATTCATTAAGCGCGATTGGACAGCAGTTGGGCCGCCGCGCAAGCCTCCAATTGGCGGGAGCGCTGGCGCTGTTGGGCTCAGTGGCCGGAATTGTGTCGATGAGTTTTCCGGATTTCGTCCGATAAGTTTGCGTCGCGAACGAGCCTAGAGACGTAGCGCAGCTACGTCTCTACACGACATTAGAATGCCTCACTAACCGAAGGATTCATCCGCCGACGGCCCGTATATCCCTGGAACCAGCTGCTCATTGAGGCGAAGATAAACGGTTAGTTGTCCGGAGTGATGCGCCAGATGGTTCAGCACGCTGTCGCGAATCATAATGTGTCTCGGCAATTCGCTCACCACATGCCCGCTGACCATAAATTTCCATGGAGTCATCAGGTGCGCGTCGGTCGTCTGCGCCAGTGTCTCTTGGGCCTTCTTCACACTGTCGTCGTGAGCCGCCAACCATTGGCTTCGCGTGGTGAGCTTCGGTGGCTGAACACGCTCGCCTCCCGGAGGAGCGAGATCCCACTGGTCCTGGTTCACCATCATCACTATCCACGAAGGCAGCGTCGCGACCAATGTAGCCAAGTATCCCAGCGGCATTGATTTCGGATGAGGTCTCCAGTCGTCGCGTCCCTCGGGCACGCGCGCAAGCACGCGGCGTGTGCCTTCTGTTTCTCGTTTCAAATCCTGCGAAATCAGATCAGTAAGATTCATAGTTTTCTTTGCGTGAGACCTTCACTCTATTTAATCCACTACTGGGAAGAATTTCAAATGGCCCGCAGACCTCCTAACTGCGATCGTCGTGGCGAATGAAAATTGTGAGTGCTGAATGCAAAGGTAAGGATCCTCGATCGACTACTGGCCCGGGGTATCTGTCCAGAGGCGAGAAGGAATGCCCGATATCCGCGCAATTATAAGCTGAGCGAATCTGGCGGTAACCGTAGCCGGGACGCTAAACTTGAATGCGTCAGCTCGGTGTCCGACTTCCCGGGCATCCAGGGAGGGCAGCAAAGATGGCAACCCGCGAAGGCGTTCCGCCGGCCAGCGCTGAGGCGCGCTTGGAAGAACTGAGTATCAACCTCCCTGCGCCACCCGAGCCATTCGGCTCTTACGTGGAAGCAGTGCAGACCGGCAACCTGCTCTTTCTGAGCGGGATGCTCCCTACCGAAGGTCATGCGGCAGGATTTGTCGGGCGGGTTGGAGCGGAGCTTGATGTGGAAGCGGGCCGCAAAGCGGCTCATCTAGCATTGCTCAATGTCCTTGCGGTGGCGAAGAAGTATTTGGGATCGCTTGACCGGGTGACGCGGGTCGTCCGGCTGGGGGTATCGGTGGCAACCTGCGGCGACGTGCGTGATCAACCCAAAGTCGCTGACGCAGCTTCTGAATTGCTGCAAGAGGTCTTCGGAAAAGACAAAAGTCCTTGCCGCCTGGTGTACGGGGTCGCAAGCCTTCCCCTCGGCGCTCCTGTCGAATTGGAAGTCATTTTTGAGGTTGCAAGTTAGAGAGTTTGTCCAAGGGTCCGGCAGTGGGCGCCGATAACAGGTCAATCGACGGCAACATCGGGTGGTGGCGCAGTTTGCATAGACACTTCAATTCTTCGGATATCCCGAAGGTAAACAGATATGACTGCACTCCCGAACTCTTCCAACGGGCACTGGCGGATCTCTCGCATAACGTGGGTGATCTCTGCAACCCTGGCATTATTTCAATTCCTGGCCCAAGCCCAGCAAAAGGAAAGTCCCATGCAACACCCGACTTCTTATCACACTATCCAGATCGATGGCTTGTCCATTTTCTACAGAGAGGCCGGTCCGAAAGACGCGCCCACCCTACTGTTACTGCACGGGCTTCCATCTTCGTCGCGGATGTTCGAGCCTCTCTTCGCCCGGCTTTCCGGCCACTACCACCTAGTCGCGCCCGACTACCCGGGCTTCGGACACAGCGATTGGCCGGACCCGAAGAAATTTGTCTACACCTTCGATCACTATGCCGAGATCATGAATCACTTCACCGAGGCGCTTGGGCTCTCGCGCTACACGCTATACATGCAGGATTACGGTGGCCCGGTGGGTTTTCGCATGGTCCTGTCCCATCCCGATCGCATCGAAGCTCTCATCGTCCAGGATGCGGTCGCACATAACGAAGGCCTGGGCGCGAATTGGAAGACCCGTCGTGCCTTTTGGACCGATCGCGCCGCCAACGAAAGCGCGTTGCGCACCAATCTTCTGTCTCTGGCGACCACGCGGACGCGTCACGTCGGAAACGACGCCAATGTGGAACGCTACGACCCCGATCTCTGGACCGATGAATTTGCCTTTCTCAATCAGCCCGGCCAGGCGGATATTCAAAGCGACCTCTTCTATGACTATCGCACCAACGTCGACTCGTATCCCAAGTGGCAAACCTGGATGCGAGAGAAGCAGCCGCGACTGCTGGTTTTATGGGGCAAACACGATCTATCGTTTGAACTCTCTGAACCAGAGGCCTACCTGCGCGATGTGCCCAAAGCCGAAGTCCATATCCTCGAAGCCGGACATTTCGCGCTCGACACCGCTGCCGATCAGATTGCGCAACTCGTCAGGGACTTCATGAAATAGGTGCAGAGACGTCATTCCGCTGCGTGTCTCGTCCGGAGACCGATAAGAAAGATAAGAAAAAAGATCTCGACTCTCCCTGCTCGCCCTCTAAAAAGCTCTGTCATCGAGAGCGAAGCCGAAGGGCCTTGTGTTCACCAGAATCCCTTAAGCCTCCGTTGGCTACTGACCTTATTCGGCCAGAGCCTTTCTAACAGGCAGCCCTGGGGGTGCCCCGTTTCTCGCTTTTTTGACAAGTGGTGCCCAAGCACGAGTACGAGCTAACCCATTTGCAGATCGAACCTACACCAACTTCATGGCATCGGGGTCCCAATGCACTACTTCGCCACGCTCGATGCTGAGGTTGGCAAGTAACGCTGCTCCAGCGGCGCGGTAGCCGAAGACCCCGTCTTCTACTACCGGCCGACGGCTGCGAACAGCCGCGAAGAAATTCTTGAAGTGGTCGTAACTGTCGCTGTATCCCTCGGGCGCCACATACTTTTCGTAACCTGCTTCGGGCGGTCCATCGGGATGCGGCTTGGGATACTTCTTCTCGTGATCCGCGCGAATCTGTTTTTGCATTGCCTCGGGGAAGCTGTTCACGAACAGCCCCGGGTCTTTCTCGCGTGGCACCTTGTTGACGCTGACGGTTTGTCCGGCAATGTCTATGGTTCCTTCGGAACCGGTGAAGGTCAGGCCCTCGCTCTCTTCGCCTCCATCCACAAAATTCACACGTAGGCTAAGATTGAAGCCCTCCCGATAGTCAAACAGTCCAAGCATCACATCGGCAGCATCGCGGCCATCTTTCCAGAAGCGTAGCCCACCCGTCGCCATCGCACGGGTAGGACCGTGAGCCCCGGTTATGAAGTGGGTTCCGCTGAAAAGATGGACAAACAGATCGCCGGCCACGCCGGTGCCGTATGCCTTCCACTTGCGCCACTGGAAGAAGTGCTCGCCATTAAACGGAATCTTCGGTGCTGTCCCCAGAAAGCGCGGCCAGTCGCAGGTTGCGGTGGAGGCATCGGGGGCCACCGTGTAATTCCAGGCTCCCATCGAAGAGTTGCGGTCCCAGCGCGCTGTCACCATGTTCAGGTGTCCGATCGCGCCAGCAGCCAGCAGTTCCTTAGCCTTGGCGTAGATGATCGAACTTACCCGCTGGCTGCCGATCTGGAGGATTCGTTTGTTCGCCTTCGCCGTGTCGATCATCTCCGGCCCGTCGGAGTACAGATGGATCATGGGCTTTTCGCAATACACGTCTTTACCCGCCTTCATCGCGTCCACTGATGCTTGCTTGTGCCAGTGGTCAGGGGTGCCGATGATGACCGCGTCAATATCTTTCCGCGCGAGAATCTCGTTATAGTCGCGGGTGGTGAAGACATCTTGTCCCCAAAGTTCTTTGCTGTGTTCGAGCCGACCGTCGTAGCAATCGGCCACTGCTACCAGTTTCACCCCGGGCACCTGCACGGCATGGGTCGTATCGCCCTGGCCTTGGCCGCCAGCACCGATCAGCGCGATCTGAATGTGGTCATTCGCCGCCACCGGATTGGCGGGCTCGGTCTGGAGCGGAGCAAGGGCATACACGTTTTTGGTGAGCAGGGTTCCTGCGGTCGCTCCGCTGGCAAGCTGAAGAAAACTTCTACGATTCCATTGGTGCACAGTCAGTCCTCACATTGGGAGAGTGATCAGATCAGTACGATACGCGGATGATGGTCACAAGCCAAGGGCAGGGAAGGCCGGGCAGCCAGACGCTGTGATTGCGGTACCCGCGATGTGTGATATCGTCTGAAAATCTCTTCAGTAGAAATATTCCAGGAGGCTTCCCATGGCCCAAACCCTCTCCGAAACCGATGTGCTCGCCAATCAGAAAATGATTCTTCAAAACCAGACGCTCATCCTGAAAAACCAGGAGGAGATTAAGAAAAATCAGCAGACGCTTGACCTCATTGTGAAGAACCAGGAAAAGATTCTGGCGGCTTTGCGCCGGTGAACTTGTAATCGCGGTCTGGCCTCGGAGACAACGTGTCGCGGGCGCGGCACCATTGCAGGCAAAGTCTCGACACTCCGCAAGATGATCCGCTTTGCGGATCATCTTGCTCCGGTCGAGATGTCAGGCCTTTTATTGAGTGGTTTGGGGTTAGAGCTTCTCGAAGAATTCGCAAGCTGAGCAGGAGATGAAGATGCCACCGGGGACGCCGCGGTCCCGGTCTTTTACCCGCTTTACGATGCGGGTGGGCTTGCCACACTTGGGACAGTCTGTGCTTTTCGAGGTATCCATTTCTTTTTTTCGATCTGCTGTTTTTGCAATCTTTGCCATCGATGTCTCCTGACACGAATCTGCCGCGGGCCGCGCCCGGGGGTCGAGATGAAATTGGGAGTAATTTACGGCTGGGTGTCGATTAGCCAAACGTCGCTGCGCGCGACGGATTGATTTCTACTCACCGCATTAATTTTACACGAATTGGTGGCCGTAACGTTTGACCGGCCAGTTAGGGAAAGATAAGGCTCTCGCGGGGGCGCTCGCGCCACCTAAAACTCCGAGAATGGCCACTGACCTTTGGTTATGTGCTCGTACAGGAATTGCCCGATGCCCGGGTTGCGATTCCATCGGTACATTGACCAAGCAGTCCGAGGAGGCCCACATGGAACCAGAAATCAGAGATCTTAATTTCTACGGGGAGGCGGAAAGGGAATTGATTCCGCTGGTTGAGCTGGTGGAAAAAATACTTAAATCGTTCAACATCGTAGAAGTGTGGCCTGAAAAGAACGTTGAAGCCGCTTAGCATCGGGAAATAGCGGCACTGCTGAAGCGGGTGCTCCTCCCCAAAACTCCAATCAAAAACTCTTAGGAAATCAGGCAGCTCTTGCGGTCGAGCCAATGCTTTGCGGCGGCTTTGTCATCGGAAGCGGAGTGGCGCAGTTTGGATAGTTGGGACAGGTAAAATGAAGTCCGGCACTTGTCCGGATGCTCACAAGCGGTGACGAGCAGCGCGGGCAGCAAGGTCCAATGTTCATCGCTTCCTCCATGGCCATTTATTCAAATTCACGGCGTCGAGGCAATCGGGAATATCTTGTAGACGGGCAGGGATGGCCTGCGGTTAGCTGCCGTTGCGAAATTTGACCATTTCCAAACCCAGACTCGCCGCGACCGGCGGGACGGTTTTCCATGCCTTATAATCGTGCTTCCTGAGGAGCGCGGGTTTGGCATACGAGAGTCTTCGTGAGTGGATCGCGGCGCTGGAACGCGCCAACGAGTTGAAACAGATCGCCACCGAAGTCGATCCCATCCTGGAAATCACTGAAATTGCGGACCGCGTCAGCAAGAAGGGCGGTCCAGCCCTGCTTTTCCGGAACATCAAAGGAAGGCCGGGTGCGCGGGTTCTGATCAACCAGTTCGGTTCGGCGCGGCGCATGAACCTGGCTCTCGAAGTCGATGCTCTGGATGAGGTGGCTGACCGCATCCGACATTTCATGGACGTGAAATCCCCGCAAGGCTTTCTCGACAAAGTGAAAATGCTGCCCATGCTGGCGGAAATGGGGAAGTTCTTCCCCAAGGGAGTCAATACCGGCCCCTGCAAAGAGGTCATTCGAAAGACCGATTTTTCGCTCGATTACTTCCCGATTCTGCAGTGTTGGCCGAAGGACGCCGGAAAATTCATCACCTTTCCATGCGTAATAACGCGCGATCCCAAGACCGGCAAGCGAAATGTGGGAATGTACCGCATGCAGGTCTTTGACGGACAAACAACCGGCATGCACTGGCAGCGCCAGAAGGTAGGAGCGGAACATTACCGCGAGAGGTTGCGCGCAGAGGCAGCACAGGCGGATCCCACCAGATCCTCGGCGGCTGTGGATATCATGGCCCGGAGTTCGGGAGGGTCAATTCGACCGGAAGGCGACCGTCCCACGGGCAAGATGGAAGTGGCTGTAGCCATCGGCACTGACCCATCGCTCACATTCTCGGCCATCGTTCCTGCGCCTCCCGATGTGGAGGAATACCTGATTGCCGGATTCCTTCGGCAGAAGCCGCTCGAGTTGGTAAAGTGCGAAACCGTTGACCTGGAAGTTCCGGCGGCGGCTGAAATCATTCTGGAAGGTTACGTAGAACTCGACGAGCTGCGCACCGAAGGGCCATTCGGAGACCACACCGGCTTTTACTCGCTCGAAGACAACTATCCAGTGTTCCACATTACCTGCATTACGCATCGCAAAGATCCCATCTACTCGACCACCATCGTGGGCAAGCCGCCGATGGAAGATGGATGGATGGGCAAAGCGGTGGAGCGCATTTTCCTGCCGCTCATGAAACTGACAATCCCAGAAATCGTAGACATCAACCTTCCCCTCGAAGGCGTTTTCCACAATCTGATGATTGTTTCCATCAAGAAGTCCTACCCCGGACAGGCGCGCAAGGTAATGAATGCGATCTGGTCGCTGGGCCAGGCAATGTTCACCAAGTGCATTGTGGTGGTTGACGAAGACGTCGACGTACAGAATATCGGGGACGTGACGCTAAAGGCTCTCAACCATATCGACCCAGAGCGGGATATTCAGTTCACACTGGGCCCTGTGGACTCGCTGGACCATGCCTCGCGCCTGCCTAATTTCGGCTCGAAAATGGGAATCGACGCCACCCGCAAGTGGGCCACTGAGGGATTTAATCGGCCCTGGCCTGACGAAATCCTAATGGACCAAAAAACCAAGGCTCTGGTTGACAAGAAATGGAAAGAACTGGGAGTGGGCTAAGCTTGCAATCCCATCGCAGTATTGTATTTCCGAATTACTTCATAACACCCGCATGCTGACTGCTCGAGCAACTCGCGGTTCTGGACCTTGATTGCGCCGCGAACGTATTCGATGGCGCCTTTCCGCTGTAGGGCGCCGGCGGCAAGGGTCACACTGGGCCTGGCGGTCCCCAGCATTTCCGACAAGAACTCCTGGGTCAGATTCATGGTATCGGTCTGGACCCGGTCGTGGCTCATAGCCAGCCAGCGGGCCAATCTTGGTTCAAGCTCGTGTACGCGATTGCATGCCGCCAACTGCCCGACAATGGCTCCCTGAATCACCGCAAAACGGTCCAGTTGGACTTTAAGTTCTGGTGCGGATCCGATCAGCCGCCGCAATGTGTCCGCCTTTATACGAACCGCTTCCGCCGGCGAAACCTGAATGATGGCCTGCAGCGGACTGGTCTCAAAACCGAAGGCAACGGGGAGTCCCACAAAGCCTTCAAACCCGACCACGCCGACTTCTACGCTGGATCCTTCCTTTGTGACCACCACCATAGAGACCATTCCTGAATTGGGAAAGTAGCAGTACTCAATGGTTTCGTTGGGCTGGAACAGAATCTGTTGGTGTTCCAAACGGACGGTCTGTAGATAAGACCGCAGAAGGGAATACTCACTTTCGGGAATGGCCTGCAGGATGGTGTTGCGAATCTGTTTCCCGGTATTCTCTGTCCGGCTTACCGGTTGTTCGGGTTGAATTTCTAAGGATGTCGCCAATGTCCGCCTCCTGTAGTCAAGGCCTCTACTAGTTCAGGCCTCTACGATGCTGCGCGAGGGATCAAGGCTGTATGCCTTTGGTGGCTATGGCGCTGTGCCGGTTAAAGGGACCATGCGGGGGCGGGTCCCGCCGGACCATGTTATCTGAAGAGCCCCCAGGCGGGTGCCGGAGGTTGCAGGATGAAAGCTCACTTCGATGGAGCATTTGTCTCCGGATGCCATCGCCTGGTCGCAGTTATTAGATTGAGAAAAATCGATACCCGAAATCAGGATGTTGGTAACTCTCATGGATGACGAACTACGGTTGGTCACGGTCACGCTTTGAGGCGGGGTGGCGGCATCAGCCGACTGAACCGAAAATTCCAGTTTGTCAGGCGAGATTTCGACTGGGCTGCTTTCCTGCGGCATCACTTTCATCGCCAGCAGAGAGACAAGCGCCCCTGCCAGCATGAAACGTGCGTTGGAGATCATAGCCGATCTATTCTACCCGCCGCGATGGAAGCCAAGGATGACGACAAAGCAAGACGAGTTCCCAAATGTAAACGGAGCTTTCTCCGTTAAGCCCAGACGCGGGAATGACAAGCTCTCCGGTATACTAGTGTTCATGCCGATCCTGAAAAATATTGGGGCAATCGCCAAGGGCATGAGCATCACCTTCCTGGAGATGTTTCAGCCTACGACGGTAGAGAACTATCCGGACGGTCCAGGACCGCTTCGGGGGGCCAAGTTCCAGGAACGATTCCGTGGGATTCACGTCCTGCAGCGGGACGAGAATGGGTTGGAAAAGTGCGTGGCCTGTTTTCTCTGCGCTGCCGCCTGTCCGTCGAATTGCATTTATATCGAAGCTGCCGAGAATACGGAAGAGAACCGGGTTTCGGGCGCGGAGCGTTACGCCAAGGTTTACAACATCGACTACAACCGCTGCATTTTCTGCGGATACTGCGTGGAGGCTTGTCCGACAGATGCGATCACTCACGGACACGGATTTGAGCTGGCCACTTTTAATGCCAGCAGCCTGGTATACCGCAAAGAGCAGATGCTGGCAGCCAAGCCGGCACATTTGGGAGCGAATTCGGTGTTCAATCAGGTGGAAGTGCTGGGAGGAGCGCCTGCCGAAGTTGCGCCGGGAGAGTAAGAGTTCAAGCAACAGGTATCCAATGGAGCGCCGGTCCTTGCGGGCCGGCGTTTGTGTTCCGGCGGCACTCCGGTTGAGCGCAGGGATCCGCTTCCCGCAGTATTCAATTGTGGCAGTGGATTTGAGGATGAAAATCCACTATTAGCGGCTGCAGAACACCGCTCGCTGCATTTCAGGCGCTTTTTAACGGTTAACGCGGGATAATTGCACCTATCGCTGGGCACAACGAATCCATAAGTCACATGGCTGATTTTCTCCAAACCGTGCGGGAGCGGGTCGTGGTGTATGACGGCGCGATGGGCACGAATATCCAGGTCCGTAACCCGACGCTGGATGACTATTGGGGCAAAGAGAACTGCAGTGAGGTTCTGGTGCTGAGCCGGCCAGATATCATTCGCGACATTCACGCCGACTTTCTGCGCGTGGGTTGCGATGTGGTCGAGACCAACACGTTTGGCGGAACCCGTACGGTCCTCAGCGAGTTCGATCTGGGCGATCGGGTTCGGGAGATCAACCTGGCTGCGGTCAAGCTCGCCAAGGATGCGGCACAGGAGTTTTCCACCAAAGACAAGCCGCGATTTGTGGCGGGCTCCATGGGGCCGACGACAAAGTTGCCATCGCTCGGTCATATCACCTTCGAGCAGATGGTCGCAGCCTACGAAGAGCAGGCGCTGGCGCTAATAGAAGGTGGAGTCGACATCCTGTTAATCGAAACCGCGCAGGATTTGCTGCAGGCGAAGATCGCAACCATTGGCGTCATTGATGCCATGAAGAAGGCAGGGAAGCGTTTGCCCTTGCAAGTGCAAGTCACGCTCCAAGAGTCGGGCACCATGCTCTTGGGGACTGAAATTGGGGCTGCGCTTACTGCGCTTGAGCCATTAGATATCGACGCCATCGGCCTGAATTGTGCGACCGGACCGGCGGAGATGAACGATGCAGTCCGCTATCTGGGACTTAATTCAACCAAAGAGATATCGGTATTGCCCAACGCCGGGCTGCCGCAGAATGAAGGCGGCCACGCGGTTTACAAGCTCACGCCGCAAGAGCTGGCGACCTACCACAAGCATTTTGTTGTGGACTACGGCGTGCGGATCGTGGGTGGATGTTGTGGCACCAAGCCGGAACATCTCAAGGCAGTGGTTGACGCGGTTTCAGGCGTAGAGCCGGCGGAGAGGGAAGTGAAGCCTACGGGAGCAGCCTCGAGTGCTTATACCTCGGTCCCGCTCGATCTCGAACCGAAGCCGCTGGTCGTGGCGGAGGAGATGAACACCACCACTCGGGTGGAGCATTTCCGCAACCTGGTCCGCGGAAAGAAATACGACGACATTCTGGCCCTGGCGAAAAAGCTGGTGAACGATGGCTCGCACATGCTCGACCTGTGCTGCGCCATCGTGGGTGAAGACGAAAAGGATTACATCACCTCCATTCTGGAGAAGATCGCGACCCGGGTTCCGGCGCCGATCCTGGTCGATTCGACCGAAGCTGACGTCGTGGAAGAGGCGCTGAAGCGCATCCCGGGCAAGGCCATCATCAATTCCATCAATCTTGAGGATGGTGAGAAGCGGACCTCGAAAGTTCTGCCCATGGCCAAGCGCTACGGGGCGGCCGTGATTGCACTGACCATCGACGAAGATGGAATGGCTCTGACTGCGGACAAGAAAGTAGCCATCGCACATCGAATCTTTGATTTGGCCACTCAGAAATACGGGATCCGCCCGGTGGATATTATTTTCGATCCGCTGACTTTGCCAATCTCGACCGGACAAGACGAGTACCGTACCGCCGGCATTGAGACTCTCAACGCCGTGAAGCGGATCAAGCAGGAACTGCCGGACGTAAAAACCATCCTCGGCGTTAGCAACATCTCGTTTGGGCTAGATGCCTATTCGAGGCGGGTGCTGAATTCGGTATTCATGCACGAGGCGGTGGACAACGGTCTCGACCTGGCGATTATTAACTATTCGAAGATCTATCCGTTGTACAAAATTCCCCAGGAAGAAGTTGAGCTTGCGCGCAAGCTGATCTTTCGCAACAACGTGGATGGCGATCCGCTGCAGAAATACATGCAGCATTTTGCCGGCACCAAGGGAAAGACAACAGCGGGGACGGCTTCCCACGTTGAATCACTCTCGGTTGAAGACAAGCTGAAGTACGGCATCATCAATGGCGAGAAGTCGGTGGGAGAGGGTGAGTACAAGAAGAGTCTCGAAGTACTGCTCGAAGAGGCGTTGCTGCAATATTCCCCGCTTGACCTGATCAACACGGTACTACTCGACGGCATGAAGACGGTGGGCGAATTGTTTGGCGCCCGCAAAATGCAGTTACCATCGGTGCTCGATGCGGCCGGAGTTATGAAGCAAGCGGTGGCATATCTCGAGCCCAAGATGGAGAAGAAGTCAACCGGCGGGCAGAAGGGAACTATTGTGCTCGCCACCGTCAAGGGAGACGTGCACGATATTGGCAAGAATCTGGTCGATATCATCCTCTCCAACAACGGGTATCGCGTGGTCAATCTCGGCATCAAGCAGCCGGGCGACATCATCATCAAATCGGCGCAGGAGCATAATGCCGACGCGATCGGCCTTAGCGGGTTGCTGGTGAAGTCTACGCTGGAGATGAAATACGTCATCCAGGACTTGCAGCGACAGGAACTTGCCTTTCCAGTGATTTGTGGTGGCGCCGCGCTGACCCGCAAGTACGTGGAAGACGATCTGCGGCGAGAGTATTCCAACGCCGTGTTTTATGCGGACGATGCCTTCGGTGGTTTGCACATTATGGAGGACCTGGTTACTCCAAATGGCAAGAAGGAACAACGGTTGAAGGAGGGCCGGACAGTAAAGGAATACGCCAAGGCAGTGGCGGTGGATGCCGAAGACGGGCCCGTATTTGCCGAGCGAAGTCCAGTCGTGGCCGATACCCCGAATATCCCGGTGCCTCCGTTTTGGGGCGTGCGGGTAAAGAAGGATTTTGATCTGCGCGACCTTTTCCCCTACATCAACGACACTGCGCTGTTCAAGAACCAATGGCAGTTGAAGACGGCATCGCAGGAAGATTATCTTCGGCTGGTGGAGGAAAAGTTCCGGCCGATCAAGAAACAGTTGGAGGAAGAGATCATCGCTGCTGGATGGTTCGAGCCCAAGGCGGTCTGGGGATATTTCCCAGCCCAGGGCGATGGGAATGACGTAGTCGTCTACGAACCAGGCACTACACAGGAAAAAGTACGATTCACTTTTCCTCGCCAGCGGGAAGGCCGAAAGCTTTGCATCTCAGACTTCTTCACTCCCAAAACTTCCGGAAGGATGGATGTAATTGGCCTATCGCTGGTGACGATCGGCGACAAAGCTTCGCAAGTTACGCAAAAGCTGTTCGAGGCCGGGGAGTACACCAAATATCTTTACCTGCATGGTCTGAGTGTTGAAACGGCCGAAGCGCTGGCGGAGTATCTGCACAAGATGATTCGTCAGGAACTGGGCATCGCGGGGGAAGATTCGCCTCACATCCGGGATCTGTTCCATCAAAAGTACCGTGGGTCGCGCTATTCGTTTGGCTATCCTGCGTGTCCTAACCTGGAGGACCAGACCAAACTGTTTGCCTTGCTCCATCCGGAAGAGAATGTCGGGGTCCGGCTTACTACGGGCTTTTTGTTGGAGCCGGAGCAGAGTACGTCGGCTATAGTGGTGCATCATCCTTCGGCTAAATATTTCGTGGCATAGGCGCTATAGCCGAAGGGGCAAAGGGGATTTCCAACCTTAGCCCAACCCCTGGAACGCCCTCGACACAAAGTTAATACAGACAACCCCATCGCTGACCATCCGCACCCAAAGTTTGCGCAGTTTTTTACGGAGGGCTTCAACATGCGGCCTGTTTACACATACGTAGGGTCGGTCATAGTGACTGCGGCGATCACCGCGTCCATGGGTTGTGCATCCCGTTCTCAGGTTCGAGTTTATGACCCCTATCGAAGCGATTATCATCATTGGGATCGGCGGGAGACGGTTTACTACAACCAGTGGGTGGTGCAAGGCCATCGCGACAATCGCGACTACCACCACCTAAATCAGGACGAGCAACGGCGTTATTGGGAATGGCGCCATCAGCACCGGCACGACCATGATCATGACCGTGATGATCGCGACCGGCACCGATAAGCACGAGAGCCACAGATTCCGCTTGGGATAACCGCCGTGGAATGGCAAAGGCCGCCAGAGAAGGCGGCCTATTTTCTGCCCTTCATTCAATGTCCGATAACAGGTATTATGTAAAGCTGACGGTACGACAAGCGCCGCGCCCGTTTACATCTTGTAGCGGC
>Ga0157378_10001241_pt1 | contig 23049 bp, 17 predicted proteins | sample M65metaG_FD_115309 | JGI IMG/M metagenome (GOLD analysis project Ga0157378, IMG submission 115309) | Miscanthus rhizosphere microbial communities from Kellogg Biological Station, Michigan, USA - M6-5 metaG | ecosystem: Host-associated > Plants > Roots > Rhizosphere > Soil | place: USA: Michigan...
CCCAGGAGGGTGTTGACATTTCCGCAAAATTCCAAGGGCACCGTGATGCAGAATGGGCACCACGCCTCACCTGCGATCTCCGCGGAATAGACGGACACCAACGAGTTGCAGTGGTCGCAGCGCCAGAGGGTAGCGCGCAGATCCGTGGCATCGTCTCGCTTGACTTCTTTGCCGGGCATCTTGAATGCATCTAGTTCAGTCATACAAGATCAAGGCTCCACGAGCGGAATCGCCGAAGCCAGTTGCAGATCCATTAAGGTAGAAATGCGACGGTCAACCTGAAAGAAACGTGCCGCCTTTTTTCCGGGCAACACCTGGCGCACAATCGGGACATACTTGATCCGCAACTGCGCAGCTGCTTCATCAGCAGCGAGCGACTGCTCGATGACACTCTGCGCCTTAGTATCACTAAGGCTTTCATAGTTAGCAGCATAGTCCTTGATCAGGGAAAGCCTGGTGTCATTGACTTTCGCTAGTTCGGCTGCGTACTGGTCATAAACCGGCCAGAATTTAAGTGCCTCGGCTTCGGTCAATGTCATGTTTGCCGCCACGATTTGTTTCTTCTGCGATCGTAAATCCTTCCTTAACAATTTGACATCCTGGTCGGATACCGTTGCTGCAGAAGTATTCTGGGCCAAAAGTGGCTGCGAAAACAGGGTTCCTGCCGCGATGAGTGCGGCAACCACAATTTTCTTCATCTTCTTTCCCTTTCTGAGTCCTATGAGCCAGCATGCCGAGGGCTCAGCCATTTAGGCGATTTCACCCTGCCAAATAAAGTGTTCTCGCTTGCCTCACCCTAGGTGGAAAGCTGAGCAACGCCTACTGGTAGAGTTGACAGTCATCTGCGTGTGGGAACGTCCACAGATGACAGAATGATCGCGCCTTACGGCCTAGGCAGATGGGCGGGAAGCATGGTGCTTTCGTAATTTATCCAAACAAGAGAATGCATTCGCCGGCTCACGAGTTTTCACGGTAGTCTCCGCCAGACACAAATAGCGGGTGGAGGCTGAGGTCCAACGCCGCCAATGCCAACTCAAACCTTACGCTTTGAAAGCACTCACGGCAGAACGGAAATGTGCCGCCATGAAGTGCAATAACGTAGTGTGGCTGGACATGAACTGGGGCATGCACAACTTTGTACACACCAGAACTGGGTACGGCATCGCCTGGTTGCAGGCGTTCTCGCATTCGCAACTCCTGGAGTTTGCCGAGGCCGAGCCTCGGATGTGGATTACTTTTGCGTTCGCCAGCTTGGCGGAACGCTTGCAGGGGGTCAAAAGGTGCGATTGAACTTTACCGGATTAGACCTACCGGGTCGTTGCGCGAGCGCAAGTTTAAGGCCCGAGTCGGGAGGGGTGTTGCAACCGCAGCGAAGGTTAGGAACTAAAGAGTTGTTCTGGAAAGCGAAGCAGGATCTTGCCTCTTCCTTTTTTCAGCGCGCCGCTTCGTTGCCACTCATTTATCAGGCGGCTCGTGGTGAATGGCGTGATATTTGCCGTGTTGGCTAACTGCTCATTGGTGACATCAAGTCGAACCCCCTCGGCGGATTTCTGTCCAAACCCGTTGGCGAGGCTAACCAGGACATGGGCAAGCCTTTGGCGAGCACTGTGGCAAATCAGGCTAAGGTGGGTAGCCAAATACCATACAAGATAGTTTTCGGCAATGGATAAGCCATTCTCCAGCAACCTGGGGCATCTTACCGCGAGGTTTCGAATTGCGGCTCGTTGCCAGACGAGCGCGCGGCTGTCTTTCATTACTTCTGTGCTGACCAGATAACGGGAAGGTTCGGCCAAGAGGCTCGCCCCGCCAAATATTTCCCCAGGTGCGAGCCAGAGTAGATATGTTTTTCGGCCGTCGGGTGTAATGAAGAAACAACGTGCTGAACCTTTGACCAACAGAAACAATTGATCCGCCGTCTCGCCTTGAGTAGTCGCCACCGAACTCCTAGAAAATCGCCGGTAGGAAGCGGCGGCAAGCACGGAATTACGGTCGAACTTCGAAAGCCCCTGTAATAGCCGAGCCTTGGAGTCGTTAACAGCCAGTGAGATTACTTCAGAGTTGGCCATTGGATCGGACATTGGAAGTGATTGCACACGCAAATGGGTTGAGGTGCCGGGTTGGAGATCGAAACGGCATTTTGGCCAAGTGCTCATCTGTTGCTTCTGCGGCTGACGCCTTGCACGGGACGAGGTTGCGCCCTCTGGACGAATCCTATGGTGGCTTTCAGAGGGTTCGAACTGGCAGTACTGACAGTTTTTCCTAGATCCGGATTCCGTTACTGTTGTCCACGCCGCAAGTTTCCCATCACAATGAACGCCACGGCACAGCCTGATACCCGGTCCTTTACCACGCCGCACTTGTGCACGGGCGCAAACGCCGAAATCCGCCGCCACGGTTGGAACTATCCTGCATGATCGCTAGATTGAAGCGGGTATGTGACGACGTGGCGGCTCTCGCCTTAATCGGTTTAATTGGTTTCGGGTGGTGATCGAGGGTCGGCGTCTACATGCCGTGTCTGGACCTCTGTCCTATCAAACCGTCACTGAGGAACTTTTCGCCCCGAATCGCCGAGCGGATGGCTACAACCAGTTCCCTCACGGCATCTGACTTCAGGATGTAGCCCAGGGCCCCGAGTTGGAATGCAGCGCTCACAATGTCGGGGTCCGATTCATGGCTCACGAACAATAGTTTGGCTTGCGGGGCAAGCTTACGGATCCATGCTCCAGCCTTCAGTCCGTTGAGTCTTGGAAGGCCAACATCCAGCAGCACCATGCAGGGCTGCATTTTTTCAGCCATTTGTACCGCCTCTACCCCATCCGAAGCTTCACCTACAATGGCTATCTGCACCTCTGTTTGTAGCAAGGAAGCAAGGCATCGCCGCCAATACTCAACATCATCCACTACGAGAAGACGTACTACCGGCATCAGGTCCCTCTTGTTTTCAGAATCATCCTCAAATCGGCCGACTGCCGCTTTGATACGTTCTGGAAACAGGATTACACTGGGGCTCGTTCTCGTCGTTGCCCGTGCACAAGGTTGGGTCCACGGGCAAAAATTCCCAGGTCAAGTTCGTAGAAGCATGTAATCACTGAGGTTAAGAAGGAAGGAATTGGAGCGGAAACTACAGCAGTCTAAGATTTACCACGGCATAGCCTTTCGACTCCTGAAGCTTTTCAACATGGTCACCATCGGATACCGAAGGTCACCGGTAGAATCTTTGTGTCAACATTGGCAGTGAAAGCCCGATGGTACCGTATCTCGGTGTAAAAATAGGCCCCGGAATCTCCAATCGGGAACGTGAGGCCGCCGCCTACATTAAAACCGCCCGCCGACGAAGTTCGCGAGCCCACCGTCACATCGGTCGGGAAAATGCCATCGATGCATTGCACGTTCCACCACACCCACAGTGGCGCGCACTTGGTACCGGCTTGAAAGGTGGTCTCTTGAGCTTCGAGGGTGCGCCGGTACCAGCCTCCTCCTGCGATCAAGTAGGCCCCTTTGCCTCCTCCAACTTCTGAACCCAAGATTAGGTTGCCGGTAAGCGAATACAACCTGCCCTTAATCTCGGAAACCCCAAGTTGATCAGCAGCACTTTTCCCGACTGGCAGGCCATGAAACATGAATTCGGTGTTCACTTTCACGTGGGGGCGAAGGTCAAGTCCTCCCCCGGCCACGAAGTTATACGAGATGTTGGCAAGATCATTGGTTTTGCCCAGCGGAAAGCCGGGACCACCGCCAATATTAAAGTTGAAGCGTTGAGCCGATGCCGGCAGGGTGAGCAAACCACAGACAAGTAAGATCGACCAAGTCCGGATTGAAGCGGATCCCTTAATTGTCCACATGCGTCCTCTCCATTCCTTAGGCGGCCACCCCGGTCTCCCTAGATTAGAAATAATTTTAATAGCGAAGAACTGTAAGAACTTACAGATAAGGGGGGCCGGTGCGCGTCTGGTGCGACTCAAAAGAAGATCGCATTAATCGAAAGTGCAATGACAATGGCTGAGACCACGGTTACCAGACCCGGAAACATAAAACTGTGGTTAAGCAGATACTTCCCAATCCTGGTTGTACCTGTCTGATCGAAGGAGACAGCCGCGAGCAGAGTACCATAAGTCGGCAGAACGAAAACACTGTTGGCGGCTGGATAAAAGGCTATTAACAATGAGGGGCTCAGGCCAAGTGCGAGGCCGACCGGCATCAGAATGACAACGGTTGCGGCGACGCTGAATAGAAGGGCCGAGAGAATCAATAGGCCCGCCGCGAAGGCCCAAGGGTAAAGCCGGATCACACCGGAGATCCCGCTAACGATGAAGGTGCGATTGCCCTCGAAGAAGGAAGAGCCTAACCAAGAGACCCCGATTATGGAAATAATCGCTACTACCCCGCTGCGCATGATGGTCCCCTTGAGAGCGGCGTCAGGTGAGGCCTTAAACACAATCATCATCAGGCCGGCGATGGCGATCATGACGATCATGATGGCCACGCCCATGCTCACTTGATCGGTTTGCGTCGTGCCACCTTCCAGGGTGTCATAGACGGGGCGCAGGCGTGGAAAGATGCCGATGAGAACTACAAAGATGATACTGGTCAGAAACAACATGGTCGAACTGCGGGCATTAGAAAGCTCCTTTCCATGCATTAGCGGAGTTGACTCCAGAGGCTTCAGATCGCCGCGTTCAAGACGCTTTAGATATTCCGGGTCTTCACTCAATTTCTTTCCCCGCCAAGCCACGGAACATGCGCCAATCAATACCGCCAGGAATGTGGAGGGGATGGTGATTGCGAGCAGATGAGGAAGGGAGACGTTTCGGGCTGCCAGCACTCCGACCATCGCCACCGTCGCCGCAGAAATAGGAGAAGCTACGGCCCCCTGCAGGCCCGCAATTATGCTGATGGAGAGCGGACGCTCGGGACGAATCCCCGCCTTGCGCGAGACTTCGGCGATGACCGGTAGAAGCGCATAAATGACATGGGTGGTGCCCGAGGCCAGAATCAGAAGGTAAGTGACTATGGGGGCGACGAACGTTATGTATTGTGGACGCCGGCCCATGATCCTTTCCGCGATGATCACCATGTAGTCGAGGCCACCGGCGGCCTGCAAGGTGGCCAGCGCAGTGATGACCGCGATGATCATGCCAATGACGATTTGTGGAGGACCGCCTGGTGGTAGGCCGAAGCCGAATACAAACAACCCCAGCCCCGCTCCGGCAACGGTACCCAGGGCGATGCCGCCGAGGCGGGCACCAACCAGGATGCATGCCAGAAGGATACCTAGTTCGATCCAGATCATCATCGAGTCCCTAGAGTTCAATCAACTCGTGATTAGTAGGTATAGAACAGGTGTTGGATCTCAGACGTCGGACGGGGCTTGAGCAACGCGAGCATCAGCAAAATCCTGGACTTCTGGGGGTTGAGTTCGTCAGACGCCACAAAGTTCATTTCGTCATCGTTCACTTCCACGTTGCGTCCGACCGTACCGGTGACGACGCGACTGCTCCTGACTACGATCACGCCTTTTTTGGCGGCCCTCGCCGCAGCTTCCAACGATGCTTTATTCATGTTGCCGTTTCCGACGCCGGCAATGACGATGCCTTTGGCGCCATTGCCCACCGAAGCGTCAATGAGATCCGGAGACATATCGGCGCAAGCATAGAGAATGTCCACACGTGGCAGCCTGGTGACGTTGGCTACCTCAAACTCGCTCCCAGCAGTGTGTTTCCATTGCGGAGTGTTATAGAAATCGTTCTTGCCATAACTGGAAATGCCCACCAGGCCACGCTGCGGGGACATGAAAGTTTGAATGGCGGTTGTGCTTGTCTTGGTGAGCGAGTGTGCTGCATGGATCCAGTCATTCATCACCACCAGCACTCCGCGGCCTGCGGATTTCGGATCGGCTGCAACGCCAACTGCGTCGAACAAATTCAACGGCCCGTCCGCACTGACTGCCGTGGAAGGCCGCATTGAGCCCACCATCACGACAGGTTTGTCGCTTCTTACTGCCAAGTTGAGAAAGAAGGCGGTTTCTTCCATTGTGTCGGTCCCGTGAGTGACGACAATGCCGTCGACCCCCGGCTGTGCCAGCAAGACATTGATCCTTTTGGCAAGCGCGAGCATGATATCCAGCGTCATGTCCTGCGACCCGACATTGGATATCTGTTCGCCTTTGATGTTGGCGAGGTCCTTAATACCGGGAACAGCTGCGAGCATGGCATCGATGGTAACGGCGCCCGACGTGTAGGCGGCTTGAGTTCCCGTAGCCGCTGCCCCCGCAATGGTCCCACCAGTGGCTAGGATTACGATGTTGGCAAGCTTCTTCTCTTGAGCGACCAATTGATGGGTGGCTACTAAGAGTAGGACGAGTAAGAACGCAGTTCCATGTTTCGGTTTCATCGACAATCCTCCGGCTCGATGGCAAAGGTCCGAATCAGTACGCAGCGAGCCCCTCGGCACGAAACTGGGCACACGCATGTTCGAGCGCTCCGCTAGATGGTGGCTGAACGTCATCGAGCAAATAACTGAGCTTCAGCGCCTTCCACTTGAATCGGCCCATCTGGTGGAAGGGCAGGACTTCGACTCGTTCCACGTTACCCAGGCTGGCGGTAAATTTCGCAATCTGGGCAATGTCATTGGCATCATCTGTTAGTCCGGGCACCAACACGAAGCGCACCCACACTGGCTTCCTCCGGGTGGCCAGGCGGCGCGCAAAATTCAGGAGGGGGTCGATCTCCATTCCGGTAAGGCGGCGGTGGCGTTCCGGATCCCAGGTCTTGATACCCAGAAGCACGAGGTCGATCTTCTCCAACTCTGCGTCGGTGATGCGGCCGCCCAGGCTGCCGTTGGTTTCCACAGCGGTATGAATCCCCATCCCGTGCGCCGCAGTAAGCAGCTTCACGGCGAACCGATCTTGCATCAGCGGTTCGCCACCGCTCAATGTAAAACCGCCCGACATGATCTTGAGTCCGGATCGGTACTTGCGCAGCTCTTCGGTTGCTTTGCAAAGCGTTACGGGGATGCCGTTAGTCATCGTCCATGTGTCCGGATTGTGACAGTAGAGGCACCGCCAATGGCAACCTGCCGTCCACGCAACCACGCGAACGCCCGGTCCGTCCACGGTGGAACCGGTTGTGAACGAATGAAGAAAGCCCATGTCTCCGTTAGCCAGAGCCGTGCGGACGTCAGATTCCGGAACATCTTGGCCGAGGTTCACGCGCAGTTCGAAAGGACTTCCGGCTGCCAGCGACGGGCTTTTTGACTGGGTCGCTTCGATCATAGGCTCTGGCTCCCGTGGAAGGTACGGTTGATCACGTCCATTTGCTGCTCCCGAGTCAGCCGCACGAAGTTCACGGCGTATCCGGAAACGCGGATCGTCAGGTTCGGGTATTTCTCTGGATGGTCGATGGCATCCAGCAGAGTGTCACGGTTCAATACATTCACGTTCATGTGATAGCCGGTTGCACTGAAGAAGGCGTCAAGCATGCTTCGCAGGTTGGTGACTCGGTCTTCCGCGACCCTTCCCAGGCCCTCGGGGACCAACGTGGTTGTGAGAGAAATGCCGTCGGCGGCATCACGGTAGGGAATCTTGGCGACCGACGCTGCCGAGGCATGGATGCCGTGGGAGTCCCGTCCGTGCATGGGATTGGCGCCCGGGGCGAACGGCTCTCCGCGCCGCCGTCCATCAGGGGTATTGCCTGTGCTCTTCCCGTACACCACGTTTGAAGTGATGGTCAGGATTGATTGGGTGTGCACGGCGTTTCGATAAGTTGGATATTTCCGCAGCTTGCTCATGAATGTACTGACGAGCCACGAAGCAAGTTGGTCAACGCGATTGTCGTTGTTGCCAAACTGGGGAAACTCGCCTTCCGTCTCATAGTCGGTCACGAGCCCGGTCGTATCACGGATCACTCGAACTTTCGCATAACGGATCGCCGACAGGCTGTCGGCAACAACGGACATTCCCGCCATACCAAAGGCCATCGTTCGCATGGGGGCATAGTCATGCAACGCCATCTCAATGCGCTCATAGGCATATTTGTCGTGCATGTAGTGAATGATGTTCATGGCATTGACGTAGACCCCCGCGAGCCAGTCCATCATCTCTTCGAACCGGTCGATGACATCGTCAAAGCTGAGGTACTCGCCTTGGACGGCCCCGTTTGCTGGGCCCACCTGCTCGCCCGTGATCTCGTCCCGGCCGCCATTGATCGCATAAAGGAAGCATTTGGCGAGGTTGGCGCGAGCGCCGAAGAACTGCATCTGTTTCCCGACCAGCATCGGTGACACGCAACAAGCGATGGCTCCGTCGTCTCCCCAGGAGCGCCGCATGATTTCGTCGCTTTCGAATTGAATGGAACTCGTGTCTATCGCCACCTTTGCTGTGAAGCTGCGGAACCCGTCCGGCAGCCGCGGGGAATACCAGATGGTCAGATTTGGCTCTGGAGCAGGTCCGAGGTTGTAGAGTGTCTGAAGGTAGCGAAAACTCGTCTTGGTTACCAGCGGCCGTCCATCGTCTCCCATCCCCCCGATTGACTCTGTGACCCAGGTCGGATCACCCGCGAAAAGCTCGTCGTACTCCGGCGTGCGCAGAAAGCGCACGATGCGCAGCTTGATAACGAAGTCATCGATAATTTCCTGCGCTTGCTCCTCAGTGATGACTCCCGCGCGCAAATCACGCTCGAAATAGATATCCAGAAAAGTCGACGTCCTACCCAGGGACATCGCCGCACCGTTTTGTTCCTTTACCGCGGCCAAATAGCCGAAGTAGAGCCACTGCACCGCTTCCTCTGCGCCGCGAGCCGGGCCCGAGATGTCGAACCCATAGAGGGAGGCCATCTTCTGTAGTTCCTTCAGCGCGCGAATCTGTTCGCTCAGCTCCTCTCGGTCGCGAATGATGTCATCGCTAGACATCGCCGAGTCGAGGTTGCCCTTCTCCTCTTGCTTTCTTTCAATGAGCCGCGAGACTCCATAAAGGGTTACGCGGCGGTAGTCACCGATAATGCGGCCGCGTCCGTAGGCATCCGGGAGGCCCGTAAGGATATGGGAGCTGCGACACTGCCTCACGTCTGCGGTGTAGGCGTCGAAGACCGCATCGTTATGAGTCTTGCGGTACTTGGTAAAAGCCTCGACTACATGCGGATCGGGCTCGTATCCGTAAGTCTTCAGAGCATTGACAACCATTCGGAGGCCGCCACTCGGCATGATGGGCCGTTTGAGTGGAGCGTCAGTTTGAAGACCCACGATGACTTCATTCTCCCGATCGATGTAACCCGGACCATGCGCGGTGATGGAACTTGGAATCAGAGAAACGTCGAGCACTCCTTTTTTTCGCTCTTCCACAAAAAGGTCGGTCAGGCGGCGCCACAGCTTTTTGGTGCGCTCCGTCGCGGGCGCAAGGAAGGACTCATCTTCCTCGTAAGGTTGGTAGTTCTGCTGGATAAAGTCGCGAACATTGATTTCCTTTTGCCAGAGACCGGTGTTGAATCCTCGCCAAGGCGAAGTAGCCCTGAGTGTCGCCATCTCATGCAAAGAGGCAGTAGCCATTTGTGATCCTCTCTACTCCTGTCCGTTAAGGACAACCTTGTGTCTCTTCCTATTACTCCTTCTTCCCGGGGACGCGGTACAGCCTCTTCGGGTCGAAGGGTTCCAAGTTCCGGCTCTTGAAGGGTTGAGGCCGAGGATCATGGTGGCAGACGACGGGTGATCGGCTGCCACCAGAGGATCAAGCTGATTTGGCCCTATTTTCGCCGGGTCAGCAAAAAGTGCCTGACCCAACACAAGCAATGCCACAAATAGGAAAGCACTACTCTTTCGAGTGATTCCCAAAAGCTGTCTCGATGAAACTCTTTCGCACGGAGCTTTCCGACTGGTGCCCGCTTTTTCTTCGTTGTATCAGCTACGGAGACGACTTCCAGGTTTGCAGCTTTCGCCGCGGACTTGGACCGAATCTCCTTTTCTAATTTCAAGAACGGCGCCCGTGATACGCCGGTCTCCCGCCCGGAACCCTTAACTGCTGGAAGAGTTCCTAGCTCCCGGCGATCCCTTTGTTCACCAGGACTTTGATCTCGACCCGACGATTTTCGGCCCTCCCGGCCTTCGTCTCATTCGGTGCCGCGGCTCCGTATTCGCCCATCGCACCCGGCGCCACGATGTGCCGCATTGGGACGCTACCCTGCTGGATTAAATAAGTGACGACCGCCCTGGCGCGGTCCTCGCTCAGCTTCGTGTTGATCGCGGCGTCGCCGGTCGAGTCGGCATAGCCCGTCACCTCGATGATGTATCCCGTAAGGCGAGTGGCGGTGTTCGCCAGTTCCTTCAGTGCTATCTGGTCCTCCGGAGAAATCTTGGCGCTACCAACTTCGAATTTCGCGGTTGCTTCGCCCTTTACGTCGTATTCGCTCAGCGCTGTGAAGCGATTAGTGGCCTCCTCGATGCCTTTAATGTTCTTTTCGATTTGCTGTTTGTTTGCAGAGATATTCTGCTGGTTGGTTTCAATGTTTTCCTTGTGGGCCGCCAGCTGAACTTTGTTCGCTGCAATATTCTCCTTATTGGCGCCGATAGCCTGCATGTTGGCCGCAACTTGCTCCGCGGTGGGATGCAAACCGGCTTCGATCATCTGAGCTGTTTCCAGGTCGTCGCCATCGACGGTGATAGTTTTCGCTACAACCCGGCCCTGGTCGTCGGACATTCCGTCCACGTCCACCTTGAGTCCAGGGACAAGCACAACGCTGGACATGTGTTGCTTGTCCAGGCCAAACAGCCCCTTATCATCCTTCGTTTCCGTATCATCGGTGAGAACCACGGTAGTGGTTCCGTCCCCGGTCTGAACTATCAACGTTTCTCCGGTCCGAGCAGTGATCATCCCTTTAATCTCGGATTTATCGCCGCTCGCCCCAAAAGCCGATGCCCATGTTAGTAGGCACATTGCCGCCAGATTCGCTACTATCGCTATTCGGTGTCTCTGCATAGTTTCCTCATTTCCTTTTTTGTTTTCGAACTCGAACAAAAACCTGCCTTCAAATGCTCCGGTACTGCTTACGTCAATCCAAGTAGCCGGCCTGTATGCTGAGCAATCATGAGCTCTTCATTCGTCGGAATCACCCAGGTTGAAACCTTGCTGTTCGGGACGGAGATTCGTGGACCCCGATCGGCGTTCGCTTGCCTGTCAAGTTCCACCCCCAGCCATTCACAGGCTTCGCATATTCGCCTGCGGATCTCCGGCGAGTTTTCCCCAATGCCGGCGGTGAAGACGAGTCCGTCGATGCCACCCAGTACCGCCGCCAAGCTGCCGATTTCCTTGGCAATCCGGTACACGAAGTAGTCCACCGCGAGACGGGCCTCCGGTTCTGCCCGTCCGAGAAGATCACGCATGTCGGAACTGATGCCGGAGATCCCCAGTAACCCTGACTTCTTGTAGAGAATCGTCTCTACCTCTTTGGCAGATAGTCCAAGACTCTGAAAAAGAAACAGCACCACGCCAGGGTCCATCGTGCCGGGCCTTGTACCCATGCACAGTCCATCCAGCGCCGTGAAGCTCATCGTAGTGTCCACGCTCTTTCCCGCGTTGATCGCGCACAAACTGGCACCGCTCCCTAGGTGCGCGACGATGACGCGACGCTTGGCGATCTCCGGAGCCATCGTGGGCAAAATAGAGGCGACATACTCGTAGGAAAGACCATGAAAGCCATATCTGATCAGCCCGGACCTGCAGATCTCCTGTGGTAAGGGCACGACTTGCGCCACCTGCGTGTGCCCGAGATGAAAACTTGTGTCGAAACACGCAACTTGTGGCACCCCAGGCAACCGCTGGCAAACCGCTTCAATAGCCGCAAGATTATGCGGCTGATGCAGGGGGGCCAGCGGAACCAGCTCATAGAGGTCTGAAAGAACCTGTCGATTTACGACTACGGGCCGAGCGTAACGCATTCCGCCGTGAACCACGCGGTGGCCGATGCCTAACACGCGCTCGCCACCGTAGTTCGATCGGAGCCAGGCAGCCACCGTATCCAAGGCGGTTCGTCCATCGCGGACGTCGGCCAAAGTGTTTTCTACGAGCACCCGGCCGTCAGCGCCCTTGGCGCAGAGTCTCGGTGATGTCCCAATACCTTCGATTTGGCCCCGGGCTTCCAGCCGCCAGCTTTCATTCCTTGGCCTCCGGCACACACAGAACTTCAAGCTTGATGAACCCGCGTTAATAACGAGAGCAAAATCATCCATACCGATTGCCTATGACTTTCTGCGGCGTGCATGGGCCGCCAGCATGGCGACGGCGCAACTGGCGATCCGGGAGCGTACGCTGTCGGCACGGCTGGTCAGGATAATGGGGACCCTGGCACCCAGAACAAGACCGGCGCTGTCTGCATTGGCCAGGAAAATCAGCTGCTTTGCCAGGATGTTACCGGCCTCTAGATCGGGTGCCAGAAGAATGTCAGGATCCCCGGCCACATCAGAGTGGATACCCTTCATCTCCGCCGCTTGTTTGCTGATCGCGTTGTCAAACGCCAGTGGCCCATCCAAAATTGCCCCCGTGATCTGCCCGCGTTCAGCCATCTTGCAGAGTGCCGCCGCATCTATCGTGGCCGGCATTTTTGAGCTTACGGTTTCGACTGCGGCAATAATGGCAACCTTTGGTCTTACCGGGCCAATTGAGATGGCGAGGTCAATGGCGTTCTGGCAAATGTCTACTTTGTCTTCGAGTGTAGGAGCAATGTTGATTGCACCGTCGGTGACAATCAAGACTTTGTGATAGGTCGGAACATCCATAACGAATACATGGCTGACGCGGCGCGCGGTACGTAATCCTCCCTCGCGAGCCACCACGGCACCCATCAATTCGTCGGTGTGCAGGCTTCCTTTCATCAACAGCTCCGCCTGTGCCTCGCGCAACAACTCGACCGACTTTGCCGCTGCTGCGTGGCTGTGGGGAACGTCGACGATTTGGAGGTTACTGAGATTAATGCCCGCGGATCTGGCTACGGACTCGATCTTGGCGCGGGGACCAATCAGGATGGGGACTATCAGCCCTTCATTGCCGGCCTCGACCGCACCGGATAGTGCCGTCGCCTCGCACGGGTGGGCTACCGCAGTCGGAATAGGCTCCAAACGCCGGCACTTATCCAGAAGCCGCTGATATTTTCCAGTTCCAGTTTCCAAAACTGTTTCAATCATGATCCAGTTCTCCTAGGCTGTTCGCGAGGACAATTTTCGGGCGACTGGGCCCGTCTCTTTCAACAAAAATGAGAGAACAATAGCAACCGCGACACCGAGCAAAAGCGGTGCAAACGCAGCCTGATAGTGCCCTAGTTCCATGGATGGGGCTCCGCCGGAGATGCGCTGGAGAAGCATCCCGAAAACCGGAGCTAGCAAAGCGCTGAAGGTAAAGTTCACGAAATTGACAACACCCGTCGCCGTGCCCCCGAATTGCGGAGGGTTCGCTTCCTTAATCACCGTGTAGGGCAACATGGCCGCGCCCGACCCTATTCCGGTGATGAGGCCCAGTGCATAAGGCGGAAAAACATTTGTCTTGCCATAAAGAATCCAGGCTAGACAAGCCAGCAGCAAGAGTGCGCCCCCGATGATTACCGGCTTCCGGCGTCCGAGACGGTCGGAAATGAAGCCGAGTAAAGGGCAGCCGATGATCCATCCCATAGGAACCGTAGCCGAGCGCAGTACGGCTGAGGCGAAGTCGAAACCGTGAGCTTCCTGGAGGTAACGAACCCCCCAAATCATGTCGAAGATCGTGGTTGGGATAAAGAGCAACCCGGAGATCAACCCGCACAAGATGGATTGGGGATTCCTGAAGACCGCATAGAGCGCATCCGCCGCACCTCTTACCCATTTCCCGGACGATGCGGCGCTTTTCTCGCTTGGCAAGAAGACTAAAAGGAACCCACCAATCACCAAGCCGGCAATACCGAGACCAATCCAAAAATGGTCCCAGGCAAGCCCTGCCCCGATCATTGGTCCTACGGCAAATTGCCCGGCGGCCCCGCCCGCCATCCCAAACATCTGGGTAGCACCGATCAGAGTTGCAGCCTTCGAGGGAGAAAAGTATTTGGTGGCTATGTAAACCGCACCCACCAGAGAAAAGACACCGCCTGCTCCCTGCAGCAACCGGCCTACGCTCGCCGCTTCCCTATTGCCCGTGGCGAACAGGAAAGCGCCGATACCAACTACCGTGGCGGCAATTGGGAGAACCCTTCGTGGTCCCAAGCGGTCCATGGCGGCCCCGGCCACAAGGCTGAAGGGCGAATACCCGTAATAAAATAGACTGACGATGGAAGCGACGCTTAACGTACTCAGTCCGAAGGCTTCGGACAATTGCGGCATCATGACCGACGGCGAGGAACGCAAAGTGTACTGATAGAAGTAGCACACGGCCGCCATCACCCATGCAACAACGGCCGTCCTGTTAGTCTTGCTTGTCTGTAGCCCAGTTCCGGAATGTTGGCTCACTTGCGGCATACGTCTTCACGGTGTTTGTAAATCGCCCTTAGCAGAGCACCACAGAGACGGCCAAACCGCCTTCCGAGGTCTCCTTATACTTCGAGTTCATTTCTTTTGCCGTTAGCGCCATCGCAGAGATGGTGGTGTCGAGATCAACCCGGCGCTCCTCCGGGATCTCTTCGCTGGCGATGCAGTATGCGGTCCACGCCTTAACCGCTCCGTAGGCACAACGCTCGATGCATGGCACTTGGACGTATCCGGCAACTGGATCGCATGTCATGCCAAGGTGATGTTCAAGCGCCGATTCAGCTGCGTTTGAAACCACCTTCGGACCGGCCCCCAATGCCTGCGCAATCATCGCGGCGCCCATCGAAGATCCAACGCCAACCTCTGCCTGGCAACCGCCTTCGGCGCCTGACAGCGTAGCGTTGTGCTTGCACAGGTAACCAATCGCGGCAGCGGCAAGAAAGCCGTCGCGAATCTTTTCTTTCGGTGTGTTGAGGTCTCGCAGAGATTTGAGGACCGCCGGTATGATTCCCGCCGACCCTGCGGTTGGTGCGGTCACGATGATGTGGCCGCGGGCATTTTCTTCGCCCATGGCAAACCCGTAGGACGCTACACGGGTCACGGCGCGGGCGGCCTCACCTTTAGCAGAGATCTTCAAGTTGCGCTGCATGCTGGCAGCTTTGCTGTGCAACTTGATAGGGCCGGGCAGGATACTTTCCACCCCCAGACCTGTGTCAACGCCCCGTACCATCACTTCAGACACCTGGTCGATAAACTCCCAGATGTCTTTCTCGCTCTTGCCCGAGATCGACATTTCGTTCTCCAGCAGCAATCTGGACAACGGAATTTTGTCGTCGATGAGATACTTTTTTAATTCTCGAGCGTGCTCGAAGGGATACTTGGGCTGACCTTTTTCCACTGGCTTGTAGCCCTTCCACTCGATGAACCCGCCGCCCACCGAGTAGTACTCCAACTCATACAGAGTTTCGCCGCCAGCAAGCAGCTTCGCAGTCATCGTGTTCGGATGGTGGAATTCGCCCTTGGTAGCATCGAAGACGACATCTTTCAAAGACAGATCGAGAGTGCTGGGACCGATCGTCACTTTGTAGGTCTGGTCGGGATGGGTGGCTAATCCGTCCAGGAACTCAGGAGGGCACGTGGCTGGGGCTTTTCCGAGCAGACCGGCGAGCGAAGCCCGGTCGGTTCCATGGCCTTTCCCGGTAGCGCTCAGACTGCCGAATAAGTGAACCTTCAGTCCGGTTGCCCGCTTGAGCTGATCCTCTGGGAGCTTGGAAACCCGCTGGAAGAAATCATAGGTAATTCGCATCGGACCCATCGTGTGCGAACTCGACGGTCCGGGACCTATTTTGTAGAACTCTTCCAAGGTCGTCATGATCGGCCCCTTCGATTGTTGGACCACAGCAAGATCCGAGGGAAGAGCGGGAGCAGCAGGAGCGGGGCTGGCAGCGGCGGTAGGCTTCGAGGGTGTTTCCTGTGAACATCCGGTCAGCAGTGCCGCTGCGGTGGCGGTCAGAGCTGTGACACCCCATTCCCTTCGGGTGATGGCTACGCGAGTCTCAGACTTGGCGGAAGTGGGTTTGCACGTTCCACATGGGGTCGATGCGCAGCTTCCACAGCCACTTCCTGGATTGCTGATCACATGGAGTAGCTTTTCCATTGTGCTTTCTCCTTTCGACTAGGCGGCCCTTGGTCTAAAGCTGCACGAATTTCTTGAGGCGCGGTTTCAGCGCGTTTCGAGACAGCGCACCTTTTCCGTCAGCGACAGATATTCGGGGGAACTTGCCGCTCTCACTGCTCGCGACTAAAGTGTCAGATTGGACCGCGAGTTAAAACTGTCACTTCTGTCAGGGAAGAGAGAAATAGATAATCCGCTGTCAGCTATTTCTTTTGGTATTTCGTTTTGTCCAGCCCGGTCAGTTTGACTGGATCGAGCAACTCCTTGATTTGCTGCTCGGACAAGATCTTCTTCTCTCGAATGATCTCGAGAATTCCCTTGTTGGCTCGGTAGGCTTCGCCTGCGAGTTCGGTTGCCTTTTCATACCCGAGGACAGGGTTGAGCGCCGTAACGATTCCGACCGTGGTTTCCATGTAGTGCTGCAGTGTTCGCTCATTCACCGTGATGCCATCGATGCACTTGGTGCGAAACGCAATGGAAGCGCGATACAGAAGACTCTGGGATTCAATCACAGCCAGACCCTCGATCGGCTCATATGCATTGAGCTGCAGCTGGCCGTGATCAGCCGCCAGGCTAACGGTTAAATCGTTGCCGATCACGCGGAAGGCCACCAGGTTGACTAGTTCCGGCATTACCGGGTTTACCTTGCCGGGCATGATGGACGAGCCCGGCTGTAGGGCCGGGAGGTTGACCTCAAATAATCCCGCCCGCGGTCCGGAGGCGAGCAGGATCAAATCACTGGCAATCTTCGAGAGTTTCACAGCAACGCTTCGGAGCGCGGAGGAGTAGACGACAAAACCCTGTTGGTCCCAGGTTGCGGCGAGCATATCTCCCGCAGGCACGATCGGCTTACCTGTCAGCTCAGCCAGGTGCGCCGCACATTTTTCCGCATAGCCCTTCGGCGCATTGAGCCCTGTTCCTATGGCCGTCGCCCCCATGTTGACTGTGTACAGGTACTTCTCGGCGTCCCGCAGCAATTGGATTTCGCCATCCAGGGAGGAGGCAAAAGCATGAAACTCCTGGCCAACCGTCATGGGGACGGCGTCTTGCATTTCTGTGCGGCCCATCTTTACCAGTTCCAGGTAAGCGTCCCCTTTCACCCGGAACGAGGCGGCGAGTTTTTGCAGCTCCTCGATCAACTTGTCGTTCCGCAGCAGAAATGCGACCTTGATCGCCGTGGGGTAAGAGTCGTTCGTGGACTGCGACATATTCAAAGCATCATGTGGATCCAGGAACTGATATTCGCCTTTCTTATGTCCCGACATCTCCAGCGCAATATTTGCAAGGACCTCGTTGGCATTCATGTTCGTGGATGTCCCCGCACCTCCCTGGTACCAGTCGACCTGGAATTGATCGTGGTACTGGCCGTTGCGTACGGCCTTGCAGGCCTTTTCGATGGCTTGCAATGCTTCTGGCTTCATGGCGCCTACGTCCGTGTTTGCCCTGGCCGCCGCCAATTTGACGATCGCCCAAGCTTCGACGAACCCAGGATAGTGATTGATCTGAACCCCTGAGATCTGGAAATTCTCCAGAGCTCGCGCGGTCTGAACACCGTAATACGCCTCAGCCGGGATTTCCTTCTCTCCAATTAAGTCTTTTTCAAACCTGGTCTTGTCCTGCCCTCTTGCTGCACAAGCCACCATGACGCTGATGATGGTGCCGAAAATGATGACGGATCGCTTCATAGTGTCTCCACTTGTGATTCTTTTGCCCTACCTCACGTGCTGGAAAACATCAGTCGCGTTCATCAGCGAGACGGTCAGTTTTGATCTGCCCCAAGCCCATTTGCCATAACTGCGCGCCGTGAACTCAAGCACGTAGGTTCGCCCGCTAGAATTCAAAGAGTTTTCTCCAGTCGTACCTGAAGGAAAACTGGATGCGATAATCGTTCGCGCTAAAACCGTCACTGAAGTTGACCCGCCGGCCGAACTGGAATTCACTGCCTATCGTGACTTTTGGAATAGGCTGGTAAAGCAGGTTGGTGAGCGCGTAGTGTCCCTGGTGGAAGTCTGACGACTTTTGCCCATCCGAGTTCTCGATGTCCAGCAGGGAGTAGCCAATCGAACTAGTGAAGTGACTATTCCAGGTATGATCAATAAACGAAACAATACCCAGAAGCGGCAATGGCACACCCTCAATAGGCCTTGAAGTGTTTCCGAAATTGTTTCTGATACCGATATCGACGGGCGCGTCATTCATGTAGTTCTGAATGCCCTCGCCGTATACCACTTCGAATTTCCCGACATCCTTTTTCCCAAGGCTAACATTGGACGTCAGATTGAGGCCCCATCCGAGAGCATCCCCGCTGAGACGAAATGTGGGATTCGGAGCAGTATCAACCCAGGATATCTTCCGAAAAATTCCTGCCAGTTGTACGTAACCCCAGTGCCGCATCTCCCGCACCTGCCAGGAAAAGTCCGGCATATCAAACTTGGGCCTCACCCCCTGCAACTCGACGCGGTCAGCATAATTGCCCTGGTCGGCGCTGGCGCCCGGCCGCTCGACCGCAAAGATCAGGCGCGTTCTATCACTGCGGATCGGCATCCATCGGACCTGTATATTCCGGAAGAACACCATTCCGGTGGGTCCCCAATACTCAATTGAATTCGGAAACACATCAATGTCCATGAATGGACTCCACGTTTGACCGGCGCCGAATGATCCCAACTCCCCATAGGCATGTCGCAGGCGGAAAGTCGTCTGACCGGCATCTACGCCAGTTCCGAACAGTTCAAACTCGAACTGCGTCTTGAGATCGCCAAGTCCTGTGGGTGTCGAAGTCTTCACGCCGAACCGAGTCTGCCGCACGCCGAAATATACCTTTCCATCTGGTGCGAATTCGCCTGGGAAAGATGGCAGCTTGGTGGGTCGCACAACATCGAACCAGTTAGGGTCGTTGGTCTTGAAATCGTAGCCCGAGTCCAGCATGACAAAGCCGTACAGGTCAATGTTGCTCTTAGGCGGGGTCTCTTTTGGTCCTTTTTGAGCGGCGCCTGGTTGGGCTACTGATGTGGTGGAAGGAGCAGCAGTTGGTTTCTGGGCATCTTCGACGGCATTGATCTGACCCTTCAGTTCATGCATCTCCTGCTCCAACTGTTGGAGCTTGTCTTTGAGTTGCTTCAGATCGGGACTCTGGGATTGCGGGTAAGCACACTTAGCCAGAAGAAAAACTGCCGACAACGCCACATACCAACTTCTGCTCCGGATTGTATGGTCCGTTCTCACGTCACTTTCGCCACCCTACTGGCAACGCTGTCAGATATAAAGCTGCGTGAAAACTGTAATTTCTGTCAGTGAAGAGCCACTGCCTATTCCACTAGCATTCGTTTTAATGGCGCAGTTCGTCTTTGGGAGACGTGTCAATCATGACTAGTAGAAGTTTTGCAGAGTCTGATCTGCCTAAGCGCGTGATGCTAATCACCGTGCTGCTGTTGACGGCCTCCCCATTGTTTGCCAAACGAAAAGACGATGTGGTGGTGATGAAAAACGGCGACACCTTCACCGGCGAGATAAAAGGCCTGCAATATGGCGAACTTATTTTCAAATCCGACTACATGAAGGACTCGGTTCATCTGGACTGGAAGGAAGTGGCGAGCCTGCGTAGCCAAGATGTCTATATCGTCGCCCTAAGCAACGGCCGGCGCGTGACTGGAGTGATCGACAAGATGCCGACTCCGACGGACGAGGGACGAGAATTCAAGATTATCGCCGAGGGCTCGACCCTCGACGTTGGGCCGCCGGACGTCATTGCCATCCAGCAGCGGGAAGTCAGCTTTTGGAACCAGTTGACCGGATCCATCAACTACGGGTTCAGCTACGGCAGCGGCAACAATGCGACCAGCTCTTCACTGGGCGCCGATGTCACCTTTCGTACCACTAAGAACTCCGTGCAGTTAGTTACCAGTTCGCAATTCGACTCGCAGACCAATGCCGAGAATTCCAACCGTCTTACGTTTGATTCACAATATGCAAGAAAGCTCACGAAGCAATGGCTGGGGGTCGGACTTTTCTCCCTGTTGAAGAGCAATCAGCAGAACTTGAACTTGCGCTCGACCTACGGTGGCGCTCTAGGCTGGAAGCTGGTGCAGACCGACAGGACGTCTCTCACCGCGTTGGGTGGGGGTGTCTACACCCATGAAAACTATATCAGTCAACCCGGCTCGGAACCGGTCCGCAACAACGCCGAGCTCTTGACTGGGCTCACGTTTTCAACCTTCCGCTTTAAGACCCTCAACTTGAATTCGCAGACGTTCTTATTTCCCAGTTTAAGCGACTTTGGGCGCGTGCGCTTGAGCTCGCAATCGAACCTCCGAATTGAATTGATCCGTAACTTTTACTGGAATTTTCAGGTCTATGAAAACTATGACACTCGCCCACCCGTCAATGCCCCGAAGAATGACCTGGGCCTTACGACCTCCTTGGGGTGGACATTTTAGCCGTACGCCGTCGGGTTTGTCCGCAGAAGAGAGCGAGGAAAATCAATCATTAGCATGTAGTTGCGAACAACTGTTAGTTCTGACGGTGTCCGCACGCTTGAGGGTCTCCTACCATCTCACTCATCAAGACGAATGTGAATTCATGCGCCATAAAATCATCGCCACTATCACTTTGCCACTATTGTTCTTCTTTCTTCTTCTGCTGCCATCGCGGGCGCAGAATTCATCGCTGGACCAGCAGTCGTTGCCGGACGGCCCGAAGCCTCAGTTTCCATTACCCGAAAACCCCAAGCCGCAAACTGCGGGTACCACCCGCGACAATCCGCGCGGCGACGATGCATGGCCTCGCAAAGCTATCCGTGGGGACGAGACCATTTCCATGTATCAACCCCAACTAGAGACTTGGAGAGACGACAAGATCCACGCCTACGCGGCACTTGCGTTGGAAAGCAAGGCGAATAAGACAACGAGGTATGGGGTGCTTTGGTTCACGGCTCGAACCGAAGTCGACAAGGTAAACCGCCAGGTAACTCTTGACGACTTCCACATCACCAAAGTCAAGTTCCCTACGCTGAAAACAAAGGAGGATGAATATCAGGCTTTTCTACAGGCAAAGCTACCGGGGAAGATCAAGATCATAGCCTTAGATCGACTCGAAGCCGCATTGGCAGCCAATGACTCGGAACAAGCCGGGGTCTTGGCATTGCCAGTGAATAATGATCCCCCTAAAGTCATTTTTACAACCAAGCCCTCCTTACTCGTGCTCATCGATGGTACCCCGCGTTTCAGGGACCTCGGTGGAACCGAACTGCGGTTGATGCTTAACACACAAGGCACGATTCTCCTCGACACCAAGAACGACCAGTACTACCTAAGTGTGATGGATGGTTGGTTGCAGGCTCCGGATCTGGTGGCGGGCCCATGGTCCTACAGTTCGAAGATTCCTGATGATATGAAAGAAATCAATAAGGGCGTCCAGGAGCGGCAGCGGGAAAAAGCTCCGGAAGGCACCCCCCCGCCCTCGCTGAACCAGGCGAACAAGGACGGGAAGATTCCCATGATCTATGTAAGCCTGGGCCCGAGTGAGTTGCTGGTAACCGAAGGGGCGCCACAGTATGAACCCATTCCGAACATCGGTCTGGAATATGTCAAGAACACGACCGCCAACATTTTCCGGGATACCAGCAGCCTCGATTACTACATCGTTTTGGCTGGACGATGGTTTCGAGCGAAATCCCTGGAGAATGGCCCTTGGGGATTTGTCGACGAGAAGAGTCTGCCTGGGAAGTTCGCAAACATTCCCGAAAGCAGTCCCAAGGCCGGTGTACTGGTGTCGGTCCCCGGAACCGCGCCCGCCAAAGAAGCGCTGATCGCGAACGCAATACCGCAGACCGCCACGATCACTCGCAACCAGGCTCAGTTGCTGGTCAAGTACGATGGAGATCCCCAGTTTAAAAGGATCGAGGACACGTTTCTGCAGTATGCGGTAAATACCGCCACCCCGGTCATCCAGGTAGATGACAACCACTACTACGCGGTTGAGAATGCGGTATGGTTCGTAGGTGCGACGCCGGTTGGACCGTGGGCTGTAGCAACCGCAGTGCCGGAAACGATCTCCTCAATTCCGCCCAGTTCCCCGCTGCATTACGTCACTTATGTCAAGGTGTACCGTTCCACTCCGGATGTGGTTTACGTTGGCTACACCCCGGGGTATTACGGCACCGTCGTTTCGTCTACCACCTCTACAGTCGTGTACGGCACCGGGTGGTATTACCCGCCTTATATCGGCAATTACTGGTACGGAGCACCCTACACCTACGGAGTCGGCGTGGCCTCTACGTGGAGTTCGGGAACGGGCTGGAGCATCACGATCGGTGTCGGATATAGCTACGGGAATCCGTACTACTATCCTTGGTGGGGACCTTGGGGCTACTACGGAGCTTGCTGCTGGGGGCCGGCATGGGGGTACGGCTACGGAGGCTATGCCAGCGCAAACGTATATGGGCGTTGGGGCAATACCGCTTACGCGGGTACCCGTGCCGCCTGGGCGAATCCCTACACAGGGAATTACGGTGGAGCAAGCCGCACCACCTTTCAAAACGCGCAACGTGGATCCGTGGGTGTAGCCGGCCGGAGCGCCAATGCCAACGTCTACACCGGCAACACTGTCGCAGGTCGGGGAGCCGTGGGCTACGATCCGAAAACCGGCATTGTGGCTGGCGGCGGTGCGGGATTCGCGGGCAATATGTACAGCGGCCAGGGAGCGGCTGGCCGGGGCGGTTTTGCTTACAACACCAATACCGGCGCAGGGGTTGCGGCGGGGTCTAACAACATTTATGCGGGAAGAGACGGCGATGTGTACCGCTATGACCGGCAGTCTGGTAACTGGTCACAAAACAGCGGCAACGGATGGAAGTCCACCTCCAGACCCCAGGCCAATCTCCAGCAGCAACAGCAGGCGCGTGCGGTAGG
>Ga0157378_10001243_pt1 | contig 23019 bp, 27 predicted proteins | sample M65metaG_FD_115309 | JGI IMG/M metagenome (GOLD analysis project Ga0157378, IMG submission 115309) | Miscanthus rhizosphere microbial communities from Kellogg Biological Station, Michigan, USA - M6-5 metaG | ecosystem: Host-associated > Plants > Roots > Rhizosphere > Soil | place: USA: Michigan...
CGCATAGACTTGGTTTACGTTTTCAAACCCTTAATTTTGAAGCTGCATAAAACACCTAAGGCGATTGCTTAAATGGCATTAATTGACCTAAAGCTTCCGAGACCCGTAGCGGCTGCATTGCGACTTTCACGCAATTCGCCTGATCGTCAGCAACTGAGGGCGTTGAAAAAACTATTGAAGAAAGCAAGGTTTACCGAGTTTGGCCAGCAATTCAGGTTTGACGAAATACTCTTGAGTGAAGATCCCGCCCGAAGATTCCAAGAGTTGGTGCCTGTTCATGATTACAACAAAATTTATCAGCATTGGTGGAAGAAAACGCTTGAAGGAATTCCCGATGTTACGTGGCCGGGAAAAATAAAATACTACGCCCTGAGCAGTGGCACCAGTGAAGCTGCAAGCAAATACATTCCCGTAACGAAGGAAATGTTGCGCAGTAATACCATCAACTATATACGACAGTTAATTTCTCTCGCTACATATGACGACCTGCCGAGGGGCGCACTGGGCAAGGGTTTCCTGATGTTAGGGGGAACTACAGATCTGCAAAAAGGTAAAGCGGGTTGGTTCGCGGGAGACCTGAGCGGCATCCTGGCAAAAAATCGGCCGTTCTGGTTCCAGACTTTTTATAAACCCGGCGGTAAGATTGCGAAAGTGAAGGATTGGAATGAAAAGCTCAATGAGATCGTTGAAAAGGCGCCAGACTGGGATATTGGTTTCATTGTAGGCGTTCCAGCGTGGTGCCAGATGTGCATGGAGATGATCATTGAGCATTATAAACTGAAAAATATTCACGAGATCTGGCCCAATTTCGGATTCTTTGTTCACGGTGGCGTTGCGTTTGAGCCGTATAAAAAAGGATTTGAAAAATTACTGGGCAAGCCCATTGTTTACATTGAGAATTACCTGGCCAGCGAAGGGTTTATTGCGTTCAAGAACCGGCAGCATGCACAAGGAATGCACCTGATCCTGAACAATAATATTTTCATGGAATTCATTCCTTTCGACAATAAGAACTTCGATTCGGATGGTAACGTGGTAGAAAAACCTGAAGTGTTACTGATAAAAGACGTGGAAGTAGACAAAGATTACGCGATCCTTCTGAGTACTAATGCAGGAGCGTGGCGTTATTTGATTGGGGATACGGTACGCTTCATCGACAAAAAGAAAAATGAAATCCGCATCACTGGCAGAACAAAACATTTTCTAAGCCTGGTTGGAGAACACCTGAGCGTGGACAACATGAATAAGGCTGTAGAGCAGGCTAGTCGCGAATTGAACATCAGCATTCCGGAGTATACAGTTGCAGGATTGAGCGAGGGCAATTATTTCGCTCATCAGTGGTACGTGGCGTGTGATGATAAAGTAGAAACAACTGAACTGCGCAATAAGATAGATCAGCATCTTAGAGACCTCAATGATGACTATGCTGTTGAACGCGATAGCGCATTGAAGGAAGTTCGACTTCAAAAATTACCAGAACACACATTTTTGCAATTTCTGGAAACGAAAGGGAAGGTTGGAGGACAACATAAGTTTCCGCGCGTACTGAAGGGGAAAATGTATGAAGATTGGGTGGCGTATTTGAAGAAGGAAGGATTAACTGTCGCTTAAGACGTTTACAGTTTCTGTTTTCTGTTCCCAGTTTTCATACACATTGAAACAATGAGCTTTAAACAATAACCGACAAACAGCAAACCGTAAACTGTAAACTGGATTTGATGGTTGATGCCCTGTTAAAAGGAATATTGCTCGGATTTTTTTTAGCCCTCTCTGTAGGTCCCGTCATTTTCACCATCATCAAGCAGAGTTTAAATAATGGACGCGAAGGCGGCATAAGTTTCGTTTCCGGCGTTTGGATAAGTGATCTTATCCTGGTAGTTGGCAGCAACGCATTTTCGGAATGGGTAACAACTGCCCTTGAATACAAAAAGGCCATTGGTTATGTGGGAAGCATTTTCCTGATCGGGCTTGGGTCGTTCTTCGTTTTTTTCAAGAAAGTAAACCTGGGCAAGGATGCTGAAGGAAACAGATTGAAATTTAGAAAAAGAGACTTTTTTAAAATCTTCATATCTGGATTTCTCATCAATACGCTTAACCCAAGTGTTCTCCTATTTTGGCTGGTCAATGCTACCGCGTTCGCAACCACCCACAACTTTAATGAGCGTATGATTATATTCTCTGCTTGTCTTGTCGTGAATATGATTGCCGATGTATTAAAGGTGCTATTGGCCGGAAAAATCCGGAACAAGCTCACTGTTCGCAATCTTTCTATCATCAATAAGGTGTCGGGCAGTATTCTGATCGCATTCGCGTGCGCATTATTATATGGTATCATTTTCCTTTCCGACAAATTGCCCGGAAATTAACGTTTGATTACTGTTGCACTTAGTAAGTTTGATTCCGATATACGGGATAATAGTCCGCATGAAGAGACTTTTACTCATCATTTTAATTGGCTCGTCTGTATTCTCCTGTTCAGCACAGAACAACGAACTGTTGCTGAAAAAAAAGCATAAAACCGTTCGCACTTTCTTTCCCGGCAAATACATTACCCTTGAAACTGTTGAGAAAAATTACGCTGACGGTATCATCACTAAGATCACGAAAGACTCGATTTATATTCGGCACTTCGATATTGAAAGATCAGAGAGCGATTACGGCGGCGTGTATATAGATACGGCCTTTAGATACAGCACAGTCATTCATGTAAAGGACATCAATGCGATCCTTGACTTTAAAAACTCCGCGAGTCGAAAAAGAAACGGAACCATCCTCATGGTTGCAGGCGGTGGTGTTATGGTACTTGGCGCGGTGAACGGTCTTTATCGTGGTGATCCACCTAAGGATTGGTATAAGCCATCAGGATACATTACTGCAGCGGCGCTGATGGCGACTGGATTTCTTTTGAGAAAATCTGCGGACAAGCGCTTTCAGATCGGTAAAAAATATAAACTAGTTGTTATCGAGTTGTCGATTAGATGAGTGTTGCCATATATTGCGCCCTAAATCAAATTGATGGCAGCCAGTAAAGACAGTTTCCTGAAAAGATCATGGAAATTTTTGAAAAGGCTGTTCATTATTTTATTTATTCTCCAACTGCTTTACCTCCTGCTCTTGAAGTGGGTGGATCCTCCCATCACGATGACTCAATTAGGCAGTTTGTTTTCTGGATATGGATTGAAGAGAGACTACGTTGACTATAAAGAAATGTCGCCTTATGCAAAACTTGCGGTGATTGCTTCGGAAGATCAGTTGTTCCCCGACCATAATGGTTTTGATTTTAAGTCGATTGAAAAAGCGATGAAGCATAACAGGAAGAGCAAATCATTGCATGGCGCAAGCACATTGAGTCAGCAGGTGGCTAAGAATGTTTTTTTGTGGCAGGGAAGAAGCTGGATCCGCAAAGGAATGGAAGTGTATTTCACATTCATGATCGAGCTGCTGTGGAGCAAGAAACGGATTTTGGAAATGTATTTGAACACCTCGGAAATGGGGAAGGGAATTTTTGGTATTCAATCTGCCGCAAAAAATTATTTCGGAAAGAATGCAAAACAGCTAACGCGATCAGAGGCGGCATGCATAGCTGCGGCGCTTCCCAATCCAAAGGTATATTCGGTTAAGCCCATGTCCCGGTATGTAAGCGGAAGATGTGGGTGGATCATGCATCAGATGAATAATCTTCAAAACGATCCCGACATTCAGAAATTGATCCAATGATTATTCCACTTTCAATTTGCTTACGGAGCTGTTGATAGTTGGCCAGTTATCAATGCAAGATGTTATTCCGAACCTTAGCGTGTAATTTCCTTTCGGCAACTGTAGCATCACGCTACCACTCAATTTTTGTTCGTTATCTACCAACTCTTTTAAGGTTAACGTGGTTGGAATGATGATGGGTTCGTCCACGTCTATTGTATATGCGCCAATCCATATGCGCGCAGTATCAAATGCCGGATGAATGCAGGCCAGACTAATGTCATCCAACTTGGTGCGAATCTGGAAATCTACTTTTTCATTTTGTTTCCCTGATAGCGGTCCCTGAGATATTAGACGCACTCTTGCGAAAGAAAAGTAATCTTCGAAAGTTTTACCAAGAAATAATCCTTTTCTTGTTTGAATGGTATCAGGAAAATATTTTTCGTGCTTGCCCTGGTAAACGCCAAACATTTTTTTATGGAACAGTGAGTCCTCCATTTGCCAGAAATTGAATCCGTTTCTTCGGTAATCAAGCGTGTTTAAAGAATAGGTGGGGGCGCCCGTATAAAACCAATACTTGGCAGCTCGCTGATAAGAATCGATGAAAAAAACCTGAAGACCATTAGCTTTTTTTTGGATTTGCCTTGCCCAGTCGCGGTTGAAAAAAAATTCATCATTCTTAAGACCGTAAGCAGGAGTCAGTCCTGCGAAATAGGCACGACAAGCACAAACAATACAGAAGGTGATAATTGCTAATGTATTCACGAGTTTTCTTAGGTGCTGTCTTGTTACCAGGTATTGGTGACTTAATACCATTAATCCGATGTAAGCGGGAAAGGTCCAGTTGGCCTCCACGTTTCCTCTTAAGGTGTACAATAGAAAAAATCCTAAAAAGCCGAAGCAACAAAACTTTAATGCACGCTCTAATTCATTTGCGGGTTTACGTCGATATGCTGACCACAGTAAAACCAAGCTAGCCACCGGACCAACAAATAGCAGTTGCAAGAGCAAATATTCAAGGGAGTAAGAGATATCATAGGAGGACTCAATTCTTTCCCTCAAGTGATATTGGAATGAAGGAAAGCCGTTAGCATATTGCCAATAAATATGTGGCGCTAAACACAGCGCTGCAGTTGCCGCAACTATATATGTTTTTGGCTTCACCAGCAATTTTGGATTCGACATTAATGTGAAGGCAATCACTAGCAGGCCGTGATATTTGCTGTAAAGCATTAAAGCGATTGCAACTCCAGTAAAAACGCCGTTGCGAACAGAAGGATTTGCAACAAAATGTTTATAGGAAAGAAAGAAAACAGTGGTAAAGAAAAGAAGTGGCACATCAGGTACCGCAATCATACCTCCCAATTGCAGTAGTGCGATGGATATCGCGATGCTATAAAACAATTGATCATCTTTCTGGTCAAGCAACTTCCTAATAAGCCAAATAGTTGCCGTGCTTATAATTGCGACAAAAAAGCGAATCCCAAATTCATTTGGGAAAATGGCATAGCCCATTTTGATGAGCAACGCTATCATGGGCGGGTGATCAAAGTATCCCCAATCCAGGAATCTTGAGTAAACCCAATAATAAGCCTCGTCATCAAAGAGTCCCGTTGCCGCAGCTTGCACGAGGTTTAACAGTAACCAGCACCCAAAAAATATTTTCAAATGATGCCGTCCTAAAAAAGACCCAGGAATCATAAGCAATGTTACGCACTAATCTTGTTTCGTTTTTGATGTAGCGGTTAAGTGAGGCTTTGCACGGTGTTAATTGCCGTCTGCAACCTTAATGAACTATCGCCACTAATTTCTACCCAGGGCGTGGATTGGTTTATGAGAATATCTTTATACATGCGATATAATATCTTTCGCGGCTCTTCGGAAGGATATTCACGGAGGGGATCAAATGTCCAGGGGAGATCAATGTTGCAGAGAAGGTAGAGATCATATCTTCTTTCTACAATCTGATCGATTATAAACTGGTGACATCTTTGAAATACGAATTCGCACCATACTTTCATCACGTACATATCAGTATCGATGAACACAGGTTTTTTTGCATTGATTTTTTGAGAATCATCCACCGTCTCGTCTTCCAATCGTAGCTGACCTTTCGCAATCGTCAGCAAATCTTCATAGGAGTAGTTCATTCCATGCTCAACCAAATACCTTCTCGCGAACTCAGGAACCCACATTGATTGATAGTGGTTTGCCAGTTCCTCACATAACGTGCTCTTGCCGGTTGATTCAGGTCCTATGATAGCTATTTTTTTCAAGAAATATATTCCGTTGTGGTGTTAGTTAACCTGAATCCTGTGTTTTGCGGTTTGCGCTTTCTTTTTCCATTCAGCCAATCCCCAGAATGCAAACACCAGCAATATCAGGTAGTACACACTTGTCAATGCATATCCTTTTACGTAATAAAGTGGAATGGACGCAACGTTAGTGGCGATCCACCAATACCAACTCTCGACTTTCTTTTTTGCCATCAGCCACATGCCGGTGAAAGCTGTTGCCGACGCGAAGGCGTCACCCCAGGGAATTGCACCTGAGAATTGTTTTTTGAGCAGGGTAAGAATTAGAAAGAGTGTTACATAGAAAAAACTAAAAAATCCAATCTGCTGAAGCCAATCCTTGCTGGACGAATAAGTAATCACGATCACGTGTTGATGTTGTTTATCGCGCTTGGCCCACAACACCCAACCATAGATGCTCATCACGGTATAATAAAAGTTAACTCCTGCTTCGCCAAACAGGTGTCCATTAAGGCTGATATAAATATAGATCGTGGTATTGAGTAACCCGACCGGGTAAACGAGAATGTTTTCGGCCCTGCTAAACCAAACGCTGGCAATTCCGGAAATTACCGCTACCCACTCTAACAAGCCCGAGGCCTTAAGTTCAGTGACCAAGGCCCGGAAAAACTGTTCAATCAATCCTGAATTTTATACAAATATATTCGCGGCTGGAGAATTGTAACGCCGTACGCTGATTATCCCTGCTCGTCGCTTTCTTTTTCGCGTTCATAAATATTTAATTCAGGAATTGAAAAAATCGGCCTAGCTTATTAGTCCTTTTTCTTAACCAAAAAATAAGTTTTATGCCAACAACGCAGGAAGCCGTTAGAACAACGCAGGAGATCGCCGATCGTCTGGTGCAATTGTGCCGTGAAGGAAAATATGAGGAGGCACAAAGTGAATTGTTCAGCGATGATGCAGAAAGTATTGAACCGCCAGGAGCACAAGGACTACAATCAGTGAAAGGTATTGATGCAATTCGCAAAAAAGGACAAGACTTTCAAAACATGGTGGAGGCAGTACATTCAGGAACTATTGGTGATCCGGTGGTAGCAGGCAGATTCATTTCACTTGCTATGATTATGGATGCTACTTTCAAGGGAATGGGCCGCCAGAAGATGGAAGAAATTGCGGTGTATGAAACGCGCGATGGCAAGATTGTGAAGGAACAGTTCTTCTTTTAACCAGCAAAACCCATAAGGCTTAGCGTACAATCAACCCTGAAGGTCTTATGGGTTTTTCCTTTAGCCCTCACTTATCGCTTTCAAATTATTTAGTCCCTGCACAAATTGCTTGTCGAGATTCTTCCTGATCATTGGCCACATTAGTCTCGCCATTGGGAAAGGTAGGTCGCCAGCATTTTGCCATGTTACCTTAGTATCGCTTGCACCCCAATGTTCGAATAGCCAATTATCGGCGGCTCTCGATTTCCAAGGGCGAAGGAATTGAACATCGAAGTTTATATGCTTCGGATCGATATCGATGATAGTGAGACTACCAGCCCCTATTTTTTTGCCGTTCCATTCATATTTATGTCCCTGCTTTCCGGGAGATCCTGTTATCACTGCCGTGGCCGAAGGTTCCATTTTTTGCCACGGGTTCCACTGTTTAAAAAAATTAAGATCTGAGACCATGCCCATCACTCTGGGCTGTGGCGATTTGATGATGATCGACTTTTCAATCTGGTATTTGGATGGTGAGAGCAATGCAATCAGCAGTGCTAGCAGAATAACGCCAATGATAATATAGATGACAATCATGATGGACGGTTTTGGGAAGGCACACGGCACAAGGGACAAGGTACAAGGAAGGTCCAAGATTCAGATGCAAAGCCAATAAACACCCCAACGCCAAAACGCGAGATCGAAGAACCAAAAATGAACTTCCAGTGTCTGATATCCTGTTTTTCAAAAAACAACAAGAAAGATACACGGTTCAAGGGAGAACGACAATATATGGCTGATGAAAAAGGGAAGGGAACAGATTTCAATTCCTGTTCTCCTTCCCTCAAATACTTTTAAGAACTAATAATTATTTAAAATCGCCTGCGCCGTAAGGCTTGGCTCTTTTACTCTTGGCGCTTGGCTTGTGCCTTGTCTCTTGTGCCTTCTATTCTGCTTCTGCGATTACTTCCTTAACCTCAGGAATCATGCGCTTCATCATGCCTTCGATTCCTGATTTTAAAGTAATCATAGAAGAGGGGCAACCGCTACAGCTTCCCTGTAACATTAGGTTTACAACTCCCGATTCGTAGCTCTTAAACTGAATAGCGCCACCGTCCATTTCCACGGCAGGCTTCACATAATTATCCAATAGTTCTTTAATTCTTTTTACTACGTCATCATCATCGGCCGCAACATCATTAGAGGCCTCCTGCTTCATATTCTGAACCTCTTCTTCATTGATAACGGGCTTACCTTCTTCCAGGTATTCTTTCAAGAATTGGCGAACAGTAGGGATTACGTCTTGCCAATCGGTTTCAGGCGTTTTGCTGAGGGTCACGAAATTGCTGGCAATGAATACGCTCCTGATAAAGGGAAAGCCAAACAGCTCAATTGCCAATGGAGACGGTTTGGCAGAAGAAACATCAGGAAAGTCGATGCTCTTGCCAGGATATAGTAGCTTATTAGCTACAAATTTCATTGTTTCCGGGTTCGGCGTCATTTCCGTATAAATACTAATAACCGGATTTCCTGTTTTGATCATATTAAACAATTAAGTATGCAAAAATACTAAATCCATTTTGCGGGAGGTTTGTGAAATCAGGAAAAGCTGAACTATATGACAGTTGACAGCAAGAACTGACCTGTCATCTGTCACCTTAATGATTACAATCCTCCGTGTGGGCGTGATTATGCACCCTGCAATAACGGAAGTTCAATAGGTGTGCCACAACTATAAAGCTGACAGCAAATGGCAGAATCCAGAATTGGTACTGATGCCATTTTTGTTTTGCAAACAATAACAACATTCCGCCAATAAAGATCGCCAGTGGCAGTACACTATGATGATGCCTCCGGAATCCATGAATCAATGCAAAACTGCCAATGGCCATTGCCAGAAAAATCATGAAATATTCAAACGCCACATTGTCTATGATTTCGATGCCCAATACGGGCAGACTTGTCAAAAACAGGGGCAATAGCGCGCAATGAATCGCGCAAGCCAATGAAGTTCCGACGCCTAACGCATCCCAATTGATCTTTCCAGGCATAGAATGGCAAATATATTAAGTGCAACGCGGTTGCAAAAATTGCATTAAAGTTTTTTGCAAAAATTTTTGACAAAGCGTAGTGACTTAATTTTGTTTCAACAGCAATGCTATGAGTAAAAAGGCCTGGTTCTATGTTGCTTTCTTTGCCGTGCTCGTCGCGGGCTTCTATGTCGCGCTGACGAGCCTGATTCCCGACTTCTCAAAGCGGCAACTCCCGGTATTAAGTTATCTGCAGCCGTTTTCGTTCACCAACCAGCGGGGCCGAATTATTACGGATGAGGATGTGCAAGGGAAGGTATTTGTGGCGGAATATTTCTTCACCACCTGCAAGGGCATTTGTCCGAAGATGAACCGGAACATGCAGGAGGTATATTTGAAATTCAAGGACAATCCGGACTTTAGAATTTTATCGCACACAGTAGACCCCGGCACTGATAGTGTACTGCGCATGAAACAATATGCCGATTCACTACATGCCGATCCCTCCAATTGGTGGTTTCTTACCGGTCCGAAGGACAGCCTGTATCTAATGGCGAGGAAAAGTTATTTATTGGAAAGTCGCGACAATGATACCATCCCCATCGAAGAACAATTTATTCATACACAATTTTTTTCCCTGGTGGACCGCGAAGGTCGGATTCGTAAAATTTATGATGGCTTGAAAAAGGAAGATCTGGATGCGCTGGAAAAAGATATTAAGACGCTGTTGAATGAAAAACCAGGCAAGGCCAAAATCATGAGCAGCCCTTTTAAAGGGTGACCTGTTAATTAGTAAAACCCTGCGTATGCGTGAAGTAGTGGATCATATTTTGAAAAGGAATCAACTGAGTGTTACCGATAGCCGAAAAAAAATATTGGAATTGTTTTTAAATAATGATGGCGCACTTGCGCATGCCGATATTGAGAAGAAGGCTGGTGAAAAATTTGATCGGGTCACAATATACCGCACGCTGCAGGTATTTGTTGAAAAAGGAATTATTCATAGCATACCTACTGCGGATAACTCTATCCGCTATGCGCTTTGTAAAGAAGATTGCGCTGAAGGACACCATCACGATAATCATGTTCACTTCATTTGCAGTCACTGTGAAAAAACAATCTGCATGGAAGGTGTCACCGTCCCGCAAGTAAAATTACCTCGTGGTTTTACTCCTGACCAATATGAAATGGTTGTTACCGGGGTGTGTAAAGATTGTAAAAACTAAATCATTGGGAGATTTTGGCGGCGCGGTTGGTTTCATTAAGTTAATTGAACAATTTCCCAATAAAAAGAAAGCCCCGATGTGGAAACACCGGGACTTTTGGTTAAGGCTCTGATTAGTAGCTATTTTATTTAGTTTCGTTTTTTTCTGTACCAAAGATAGGATTCCAAATCAATTTGCCTATACCACAATATGGGTATTTTTTGGAATTAACATTGTGCGCTTCCACTCGTCATGTACGAACTTCATCAGGCTTTGGATGTGTTCTCCGGAGAAGTCAAATTTGAGTCCAGCCGTTTTATACAGCTCTGGCAAAGTGCGCGTGCCGCCAAGCGATAATGCATTCACATAATTGTTTAACGATTGCTCCTTATTTTGCCTGAATTGCTTCCACATTCCGATGGCGCCTAATTGGGCGATGCCGTATTCGATATAGTAAAACGGAACTTCAAACAAGTGCAATTGCCGTTGCCATGCGTATTTCCGATATTCCTCAAGGCCTGTGAAATCAATAACGGGAGACGTAAATTCATTTAAGATACTTAGCCAGTTTGAGGCTCGCTCTTCCTCGGTGTGATTTGGGTTTTCATATACCCAATGCTGAAATTTATCAATAGTGGCTACCCATGGAAAAATAGTAATTACCCGTTCTAATTGTTGTTCTTTGGCGCGCAATAATTCATCTTCTTTTGGAAAGAACAACTTCCATTCATCCATCGTAAATAATTCCATTGCCATACTCGCCACCTCTGCAATTTCCATTGGGTATTCTTTGAATCCCGAAAGTTCCAGTGGATGCGATAAGAATGAATGAACCGCATGTCCGCCTTCATGTAACATTGTGGTAACGTCGTGCATTTGGCCGGCTGCGTTCATGAAAATGAATGGTGCCCCGGTTTCAGCAAGCGGACAGTTATATCCTCCGGGAGCCTTGCCTTTTCTGCTATCCAGGTCAAAACGATTCATGGATTTCATCTTACGCAAACAGTCTGCAAAAAATGGCCTGAGCTTTTGGAAAACATCAATTGATTTACCTAATAATTCATCAGCTGTTTCAAACGGATGCAAGGGCTGTACATTTTCCGGTTGCGCTTCAACGTCCCACGGACGCAAGGTGTCGAGGCCCAATTTTTCTTTTTTGCGCAGATTAATTTCATTTACTATCGGCAGTACATGCTGTTTAACTGCATCATGAAATTGAAAGCACTCTTCTTTGGAATAATCAAAGCGACCCAGATCGATAAACTTGTAATCTCTATAATTTTTGAATCCAGCATTTCGTGCAATGGTATCGCGTTTTTGAACAAGTTGCGTGTATAAATGATTCAATTCATTCTTGTCCTGTAATCTTCGTTCATTGATTTTGCGATACACCTCTTCACGCAGTCTCCGGTCGGGACTCTCGAGAAACTTCGCGGCCTGTTGCAGCGTATATTCCTTGCCGTTTACTTCAGTCGTCATCTTCCCGGCAATTTGACCAAACTGTTGTTGCATCACGGCTAATTCGGCCTGTATTGGAATGTTTTCCTCGCGGAAGAGGTCAATGTTCTTTTTGACGTTACGCAAGTATGTAAAGAATTTTTTCTGATCGAGCTCCTTCAATTGTGGATTGTTGACCAACTTCCGATTTAGTCGATCTGCAAAAGGTTGAATCTTCGGTTGGATCTGCATCATGAAATAAGCAAAGGCCTGTTCGAGCTCTTTGCTTTCTACATCACAGGTCATCCTGATTTGTCGCCACGAAGCATCTTCACTAATTACCGCCTCTAATTCGCTCGCATCTTTCAACCATTTCTCTAGTTCTTCTTTTGAAGTAATTTCACGCTCATCCAATTCCTTAAAGTAAGGCTCTAATTTTTCCCACGTTGTAATTACAAAATCCTCGGGAAGAAATTGTCTCGGCAATTTTTTTATGTCGGCACTCATTTCCATCTTAAAATTATTTAGTGTAAACAAAAAGCCCCTACCTCTAGCGGGGCGGGGATTTTTGCGGTGGGGTGTCTATAACTATTTTTTCTTAGCTGCTTTTTTCTTTGGCTCTTCTTTTTTCGCTGCTTTCTTAGCGGGCTTCTTAGGTTCTTCCTCTTTTTTGGCCGCTGCTTTTTTCTTTGGCTTCTCCTCTTCTTTCTTAGCTGCCGCTTTTGGTTCTTCGGCTTTCGCGGCTTTTGCTTTCTTCGCAGGTTTTTCCGCTTCTACTTCAACTGCTTCTTCCTCCTCTTCCTCAACTGGTTCTTCTTGTGGTTCGGTTAATTTGAGATCAACCTCGTTTCTTTTCAGAACATCAAACCACTTCACCATCTTCTTCATATCGCTTGAGTATACTCTATCAAAATCCAAAGAAGGATAAACTTTCTGGAAATATGCTGTCAATGCTTTACCATCTTTATCATCAGGAAGTTTTTCATTGCTATCCTTCATGGCATTCAATACTTCAACGAGATTTACATTTTCGCGTTCAGTATATACTTCAATGCTTTCGAGATGAGTGAAGTTGTGTACCCTGCCCGAGACAAATTTTGTGGATTGGTCATCCAATGAGCGAACAATTGCACCATCTCCTTTGCTACTTACTAATTCATACAAGCCAGGTAAGCCGGTTATGGCAATAATTTTTGCGTATTCCATTCAATCTTTTTTAAGGGCATGCAAGATAAAATGAATTCGGCAAACGCGGGTATGTGGAATTTGGGTACACATAATTCAGTATTTTCCCGCCTCATTAGAAGGATACAATTTTTGAGTCTTGAACGAATGGGCATTAATCGAACAATTAAAGCAAGGAGATCAGTCTGCTTTTAAATTCATTGTGGACACCTGGAAGGATATGGTTTATAACACTGCTCTTTCAATTGTTCAACAGGAGGAGGACGCGGAGGATGTGACGCAAGAAGTATTTGTTCAGGTTTATCAGTCAATTGAAGGATTTAAACGTGAGTCCAAGTTCTCGACCTGGCTATATCGTATTACTTTGAGTAAAGCCATGGACCATGAGCGGCGAAAGAAGCGAAAGAAACGGTTCGCCTTTGTTAAAAGCTTATTCGGGGAGGGAAGCGAAGTAGTTGTTGACCCACCTGATTTTAATCATCCCGGAGTATCGCTTGATAATAAAGAAAAAGCTGCTATCTTGTTTAAGGCAATGGAGTCCCTGCCTGATAATCAACGGATGGCGTTTGTCTTGAATAAAGTGGAAGGGCTCAGTTACCAGGAAATCAGCGAGGTAATGGAGACCACGGTTTCGGCGGTCGAATCTCTTTTGCATCGTGCCAAGACCAACCTCCGGAAAGAACTGAAAACCTTTTACGATCAATTAAAAGAATAGCACAGGTTTTTTGCAGAGATTTCGTCAAATAGTGTTGTATGAAGGAAAAGAAAGATATAGAAAGGACAATTGAGGAAACCCTGAATAGCCTTGACGGCATACGAAGGGCAGAGGCCAATCCTTTTCTTTTTACCCGTATCCAGGCCAGGTTGGATCGGTCCCGCAGCGGGTTTGAAAGGTTAGCGCAAATTGCTGGAAAGCCGGCGTTTGCATTTGTTTTGCTGCTCCTTGTGGTGGGTACCAATGTGGCTGTAATGTGGAAGGGTTCCGCTGATGCCTCGGCTGTCAAGCGCGAACAGACTCAATTTGCGGTTGCCGACGAATATCATCTGGATGTGCCCGCTCTGTATGATTATGAAACCCCCGAACCATAATGGCCGTGTCGCGCAATAAAATTTATGTTTCGCTCATAGGTTTGCTGTTATTATCCAACCTTGCATTGGTTGCCTTTTTCGTTATGAACAAACCCGAAAAGCGCGAGGTGCGCAGGGAGCATCCCGGGTCTTATATGAAGGATGCCTTAAAAAACGACGTGGGATTTACCGATCAGCAGATGACAGAGTTTGATAAAATGGCCGATCAGCACAGACAGCAGATGAGACCGTTGTTTGAAGATATTGGCAAGACAAAGGAATCCTTCTATAAAATGTTATCGCAACCACAAACTGCCGACACCGTACTGAACCAGGCGGCTAGTCAGATAGGCGATAAACAGAAGGCTATTGATATAAAGATTTTCACGCACTTCCAGAATATCCGCCAATTATGTACTCCGGAACAACAGCCGGCTTTTGATTCATTGATCCAACGGGTAGTTCACCGCATGATTTTCCCAATGCGCCGCGGCGACTCGCGCAAGGATAGCGCAGCTCTCAAAAAATAATTTCCTTTCAACGCAAGATTTACCGAAGACTGGCTTCTAATTTATCTGACACCGTTTAAAAATATTAATTCAAATGAGAAAGCACTTTATTTTCATTTTCGCTGTTCTGTTGGCTGGCGCCACAGTGGCTAGTGCCCAGAATGGTCCCAGGCGTACTCCTGAGGAAAGAACAAAACGCGTGGTTGATACACTCACCACCGTATTAAAATTAGATAAGACTCATGCCGATCAGGTTGATTCTGTTTTCCTGAACTATTTCAAGGATGCAGACAAGATGCGTGAGAGCATGCAAGGTGGAAATTTTGATCGTGACGCGTTCATGAAACTCACCAGTGATCGCGATGAGAAGTTGAAGAAAGTTCTTACTGAGGCCGACTTCAAAAAATTTAAAGAAGAAATTGAACCAGCCATGCGTCCGCAAAGACGTCAAGGCGGTGGACCGCGTTGATTTTTCATGGTTACTTAAGGTGTGCCCCGATAGTCTTATCGGGGTTTTTTAATTGGGAAATTGTGGCGGCGCGGTGGATGAACTTATTCGAGTCTTTTTGCTGCGCCTAATTGGGAAATTGGGAAATTTTGCTCGAAGCTCAGAAGCTTTCGCTGCATTTGTAGAGCTGGAAATCGCGATAGCCAATTTCAAAATTTCCCAATTCCAAAATTTCAAAATGTCCTACCGGTTCATCCAGTATTTAAACGCCGAAACGTTTTCTTGTGCAATGAGGATTTCTTCTTCAACAGCTGGTGAAAGGTCCAACTGGAGCTTGCTCTTGGGATAAGAGCGGATGCGTTGGATGGAATTTAAGTTGATCAAATACTTTCTATTGACACGGTAAAACGTGGCGGGGTCAAGCTGTGGCTCCAATTCTGCGAGTGATTCATCAAGAATAAATCTTTGTCCCTGCTTATTGACCAAACAAACCACTTTGTGTGAAGCATAGAAATACGCGATCTCTTCAGTTTTGATACTGATATAGTCTGTGCCTCGCTTAACGAGAAATTTTTTCTTGAATTCAGTTTGTCGTTGAGATTGCAATAATTGTTGCAGGTTATTAGCAAAGTGATCTTTTAGTCGATGGTACTTCGAAAGCGCAGCTTCCAGTTTATCCTGTTTTATCGGCTTCAACAAATAATCAATGCTGTTCTGTTCAAATGCCTCCTGCCAATATTCATCGAAGGCTGTTGTGAAAATAACCGGAGATTGAATGGAGGTTTGCTCGAGAATTTGGAACGATAGTCCATCACTCAATTCAATGTCCATAAATATCAAATCTGGTTTTGGATTGTTTACCAGCCATTCCGTAGCCTGCTTTACACTGTTCAGACAAGCAAGGACCTGCAGTTCAGCATCTGCCCTGGCCAGGGCTCTTGTCAATTTTTCAACTGCGGGTTTTTCGTCCTCTATAATAATTGCATTCATACTAATCCATTTTTAGAACCGGCAGATCAACCAAAAATTCTCCTTCTATATTTTCAATATGCATTTGTCTTGCGGTAATTAACTCATACCGCTCATTCAGGTTTTTTAGTCCAATCCCCGATGAGGGCTTTCGCAAATACTTTTTTCGAATTTCATTTCGAACGCTTAACGAGCTGCCGTGTAATTCGATTTGTATTTTCAAAGGATTTTCATCTGAAAATTCATTGTGCTTAATGGCGTTCTCCACGAGGATTTGCAATGAAATGGGCGGTATCAAAAATTGTTCGGCCGCTACATCATCAATGTTCGACTGCAGTTGAACTGCATTTTCAAACCTGATCTGCAGCAGCGCGAAATAATGTTTCACAAATTCTAATTCTTCTTTCAAGAACACAAGATCCCTTGCTTTGTTCTGTAGAATGTACCGATATATTTCTGCTAGAGTATCGTTAAAGAGTTTCGCCTTTTCGGGTCGATCGTCAATGAGATGCGACAAAGTGTTCAGCGAGTTAAAAATAAAATGCGGGTCCACCTGGTTCTTCAAGGCTTCTAATTCTGCTTCCGCTCTTGCGCGTTCGAGTTGTTCTTTTTTTAGCTGATCACTTTCCGCCTGCTTCACTAGGAATACCGTCTCATACACATGCGTGATGAACACCACGCAGATCATGATGATCAATGTGGAGGTAGTAACTACGCTCCAATTCACGATTCCATTTTCAAACAAATGATACCAGCCCACCAACAGCAGCGCACTCAATGGAATAGTGTAAAAAGATATTCCAAACAAAAGCGCTGCAATCTTTTTGATAGGTTTATTGAACCAGTTGAAATAACTGCGGAGTGTAAACAATAAGTATCGGTTTCCCTGCCATACAAGGAAGGCAAGGCCAATGGTATAAGCATAGCTCAATTTGATTTTCCATAAAGGAAAATTAGTATGGTCCACCATACCCGTTGCCAATGGAATGGCTATGCCGAAGAAAGGAATCAGAATAATGCGAAAGCCTATGTCATTGACATGGTCGCCAGGAAGTAACGGCTTCGTCACTAAAAACTTTCTATTGGTCGGTTTAGTTTCCAGCTCTATAGGATTGACATTGTACCTGCAAAAATTACAAATTAGATTACGTATTGCAATCAATTTCGAACCTAAATCAAACCAATTATGGAAAATGTCAATTGGCTGGCGGTAGCTGTTGCCGGCATCTCGGCCTTCGTACTAGGGGGTGTGTGGTATTCACCTGCATTATTTGGGAAAGCGTGGATGAAAGAGAATAATCTCTCGGTTGAAGATGTCCAGAAAGGAAATAAGGCGAAAATCTTTGGATGGGCGTTCATTCTTTCGTTAGTAATGGCTGTTAACCTTGCCATGTTTTTGAGTGATCCGAAAATAGACTTGAAGATGGCGATCATTTATGGTCTGCTAACTGGTCTATGGATATTCTGCGGCATTGCGATAGTAGCACTATTTGAAATGAAATCTGCCCGATACATTTTTGTGAACGGAGGATATATGATTGTTGCACTGGGACTCATGGGGGCAATCATCGGGGCATGGCGATAGAGTTTACTGTTTACGGTTTTCAGTTTTGAGTTTCGATATGATTTCGTGAATTATGAAAATAAAACAATGCAAAAAAATAAACCAACCTGGCTATTAATCGCTGCCATCTTGCAATACCTGACGGCAGCACTACACACGAGCGGATTGTTCGTAGAACAAACCGCATCAAATGACACAGAGGCGCAATTATTAAAACTGATGAATCAATACAAAATAGAGCTCGGCGCTGGCTTTCATCCTTCCATGCAGAATCTTTTTACTTCGATGAGCATTTCGTTTTCACTATTTATAGTCTTTGGCGGGGTACTCGATCATTTCTTATGGAAAAGAAATCCAGAGGCGGGGCTATTGAAGGGAATTGTTCTTATACAAACAATGATTTTCGGAATTGTGTTTTTGACAATGGCGTGCCTCACTTTTCTTATTCCGATCATTTGCACAGGATTGATTTTTCTTTCGCTCTTAGTCGCGCTCGTGCGATTAAGAAGTGCAAGAACAGTTCTCTCAGCCAATTGAACATTGATCATTGAACATTGAATGTTGACCATTCGTCAAGGCATTCGCTTCGAAGACGAAAGACGCGGCTTGAATGTCGAAGGTTCTTTCTAAAACATAGCTTCGTCCTTTCGAGACTAAAGACGCAAGCCTCATAAAATTCAAAAGCTTGATATTCGAAAGTATAAGTGCGTTCTCCTACTTTCTTGAACGCTGTGGACATTGAGGCTTCTGTCTTTAGTCTCGAGTGTTATGATGTCGGAAAATATAAACAAGCTTCGAAATTGCATGAAGCGTCTTTTGTCTTGAAGCGAAAACCAGCCTTTTGAGTATTGAATAGCTGTATTAGTGCTCTCCAACAATCGCAGTTGCTTCAATTTCAATCAGAAATTCTGGTTGAATCAGCGCTTTCACTTCTACCATGGTAGTACAAGGCTTGATCTGCCCGAAGAATTCTCCATGCGCTTTCCCATATTCTTCCCACCTGGAGATGTCTGTTACAAACATGCGTGTCCTAATGACGTGCTCGAGTCCCGCGCCGGCTTTTTTCAGAATTTTTTCAATCTTTTGAATAATGAATTTCGATTGCGCATATGCGTCGTTCTCTCCTATTACATGGTTGTGTTCATCAACCGCCACTGTTCCTGTAATTTCAATGATATTTCCCATCCGTACCGCCCTGCTATAGCCTACGATGTCCTCCCATTTTGCACCGGATGAGTAGTTTATTCGATCCATTCTGCAGATTTTGCTTTAAAGTACGAAGAAGTTTTAGTTCTGTGATTACGCTTCGAAGACGTAAGACTCACACTAAAAGTTGTAGAGTCTTCTGATTGCAAAGTATCCTCCCTTCGAGACAAAAGACAGAAGCCTTAAACTCGCAATTTTCAAATTAAATGACCCTTATGGTTTATGGTCAGCAACTAAAAATTTTTTCAAGGAGCTACGAATTAGTTTGGAGTAGCAACTGTAGGGCTTCTGTCTTTGTACTCCGGAGAAAACAGCTCCGACGAAAAAAAAATAGCTCGGACCTTTATGAGGCGTCTTAGGTCTTCGAAGCGTGATCATATTCACATGATCTTCTTCTTCGGGACTAACTAATATCCAAAATTATCAAATTCGGAGTTGCCTTTGCCTATTGTGGACGAATGCAGAAGCGAAAGTTCATCTATTTCAGTTCAACATTCTCCTCCTTAATCAACTCTTCACCCTGCAATCGCAGATACACTTGTGCCACAGTAACTACATCTTTTTGACAATAGGTGACGATTCGATCGAGATTTTTTTCTTTCCAATACACATCACCCACCATGCTTCCATCGATGTCATCTTTTGGAGTGGGTATGCCTAAGGTTCGAGCGAGTAAATTAAGAGAGGTGAAATTTTTGTAGTCGCCAAATTTCCAAAGCTCCATTGTATCCAGGTGAGGTATTTCCCAGGGACGCTTACCAGAAATATTAAGGCAGTGTGGGAGTTTTATTTTGTGAATGATCAGGCGTCGACACAAATAAGGGAAATCAAATTCTTTTCCATTGTGAGCGCAAAGAAAGCGAGTATTGTCAGGCGCCCATTTGCAGAGCATGTCGCTGAATTGTTGTAACAGATCTTTTTCTTCTTCGCAACAAAAAGATTTGATGATTAATTTCTTTTCAGCTCCATTTCCCTGGATCACTCCGCAGCTAATACAAATGATCTTTCCGAATTCAGCGTATATCGCAGCGCGGTTATATAAAGAAGCCGCATCGCTATCAGCATGATAGCGCATTAAACCTTCAGCCTTTGTTTGCCATAGCTTTTGCCATTCCTCTGGCGCAGCGTCCAGCCTATCATGCTGTGAAACGGTTTCAATGTCGATGAAGAGGATGTTATTAACGTGTACCATAAACAAATAACTCACAAGAACCAAGATCCAAGATCCAAAAAAATAAGAAAAATCAAAGATCAAATAAATTCAAAACAAGAGTCAATTCTTTCGCCGAGAAAAGTATTTCCAGACTTTATATGGACTTTTTCTTCTTGGTATTTATTCAGCATCCTTGTGCCACTCTTGTTTGGATCTTGTATCTTGGGTCTTCCTCTTATTTTCTAAAGAAACTTGTCTCCTTTGTTGCGCTTGACCTCTGCTACGTAGTCCTTAATATCTTGTTCTTTTTCTTTTTTGCAGATGAGTAGAACGTCTTTTGTGTCTACTACAATAAAATCATCGAGGCCTTGTAACAGAACTAGCTTATCATTTGGAACGTGGACCATGCACTTGGCTGCATCTATTACAATCACGTTATCACCGGCAACTGCATTGCCGAGGTAATCCTGTTCATAATTTTCATATGCACTATTCCATGTTCCCAGGTCGCTCCAGCCAAATGAAGAAGGGATCACATATACATTGTCCGCTTTCTCCATGATGCCAAAGTCGATAGAGATATTCGTGCACTGCGGATAAATTCTTTGGAGAGCCTTCTTCTCCTCTTTGGTATTGAAGTTATTTCTTTCCGCGTCAAATACCTCATACATCTCGGGGAGATGTTTCTCAAATGCGGAGATGATATTCTTGACTTTCCAGATGAAAATACCGGCATTCCACAGAAAATCACCACTAGCGAGGAAGCTTTTCGCGATTTCTAATGTTGGTTTCTCGGTAAACGTCTTCACCTTATTTACATTCGGCGCAACTTCTAATTGTTCGTGTTGGATATATCCATAGCCCGTATTTGGATAGGTTGGTTTCATTCCGAGTGTAATGAAACCATTAATATGGTTCACGAAGTCGAGCGCCTGCTTGCAAACTTTATGGAACTCCTCGACATCCAGGATAATGTGATCGGCGGGAGCAACAATGAGAGAAGCCTGTGGATCCTTTTGAAAAATTTTGAACGACACATATGCGATGCAAGGTGCTGTATTTTTTCGCGCAGGTTCGGAAAGAATATTTTCTTTCGGCAAATCCGGTAGTTGCTGAGCAACGATGCTGGCATATTCATTTGAAGTAACTACAAGAATATTCTCTGGCGGCACCATCGACGTATACCTGTCATACGTCCATTGAATAAGCGTTTTGCCAGTATTGAGAATGTCCAGGAACTGCTTAGGATAATTTTGTCGGCTTAAAGGCCAGAACCTGCTACCTATACCACCTGCCATTATAGCTACGTAATGATGTTTGCTCATACCTTATGCCGCTGCGTTTAAATTTTCTAAAGGTCAAATTAGTCCTTCTCTAATGAGATCATGCAAATGTATAATGCCCATGTACTTTTTGTCTTTCGTCACCACCAGTTGAGTAATGTCGTACCTGCGCATCATATCTAATGCCTCTACTGCCAGTTCATCTGATTCGATGGTCTTGGGACCGAGGGTCATAATATCTTTTGCTTTCAACGATTCAAATGCACCTTCTTTCTCCAACATTCTTCGCAAGTCGCCATCAGTTATCACACCAGATAATTCATCTTTCGAATTGATTACCGCCGTCACTCCTAAGCGACGAGCAGAAATCTCAACAATCACTTCTTTTATGGACGCGTTCTCCCGCACTTTTGGAGATTCGTTGTGAATATACAAGTCGGCCACACGCAAATACAATTTCTTTCCCAGTGCTCCGCCCGGATGAAACTTTGCGAAATCCTCCGTACCAAAACCTTTCAACTCCATCAACACCACGGCCAGTGCATCACCCATCACCAACTGAGCGGTGGTGCTGCTGGTTGGTGCAAGGTTGTTTGGGCACGCTTCCTCTGAAACTGTTGTATTCAAAAAAATGTCCGCCTGCCTGGTAAGAAGGGATTGATCATTGCCGGTCATAGCAATCAGCGTGTTTCCAAAATTCTTAATCAATGGCAACAGTACTCTGATCTCAGGACTTTCGCCGCTTTTGCTGATGATCATAACCACATCTTCCTGCTGCACCATTCCCAGATCACCGTGAATAGCGTCGGCAGCGTGCATAAATGCGCTTGGTGTGCCGGTGGAATTCAGCGTGGCCACAATCTTTTGGGCTATGATTGCGCTTTTGCCAATGCCGCTTACCACCAATCTTCCTTTGCAGGAGTGGATGGCATCGATGGCTTTCACAAAATCGCCGTCGATGAAATTACGTAGCTGGCTGACCGATTCTGCTTCGGAGGCAATGGTGCGAATTGCGATTTCCTTTATGGTGGCCGGTTTCATGCAGGCCGCAAATTTAGGGTTTTCCCGTAGGGGCCTCCAGCATTTTTTTAACAAACCGGGGTCATCTTGAGGTTTGATTTTTGTTAACTTCGCTTCCTTCAAATTTCGGCGATTTTGGATCTCCCTGCAATACGCAATCTTCCCAAAAAAGCACATAGGAAGCTTCCGGGTCATTTGTTGGTAGCTCATTAAGCGCTGAAATTCAAATATTGTGTTGAAGGAAAATCAATGAAGATGGCTACAAGTTCAAAATCAACCCGTCCAACAGGACAAAAATCCGCTACCAAAACTAAACCTGCAGCAACTGCCAAACCAAAAGGCGTTAAGACAGGCCTTTCTAAAGCCTTGCAGGAAAATTTTGGATTTGATGCATTCAAGGGTCCCCAGGAAGAAATTATTGAGTCTCTGTTAGCTGGAAGCGATAGTCTTGTGATTATGCCCACCGGAGGGGGTAAAAGTCTCTGTTATCAGTTGCCCGCAATAATTAGTGAAGGAGTAGCAATCATCGTTTCTCCGCTAATCGCCTTGATGAAAAATCAGGTCGACCTGGTAAGAAGCTATAGTAGCAAAGACGATGTGGCGCATTTTCTAAATTCTACCCTGAATAAGAAAGAAATTCGCGAGGTCCACGATGATCTGAAAAATGGAAAGACAAAGATGTTGTATGTGGCGCCAGAAACGCTTACCAAGCAGGAGAACCTCGAATTCTTCAGCGATCTTAAACTTTCATTCTTTGCCGTTGACGAAGCCCATTGTATTTCCGAG
>Ga0157378_10001244_pt1 | contig 22998 bp, 17 predicted proteins | sample M65metaG_FD_115309 | JGI IMG/M metagenome (GOLD analysis project Ga0157378, IMG submission 115309) | Miscanthus rhizosphere microbial communities from Kellogg Biological Station, Michigan, USA - M6-5 metaG | ecosystem: Host-associated > Plants > Roots > Rhizosphere > Soil | place: USA: Michigan...
CGGATCGAGCAGGTCAGCGGGGAGTCTATCTTATTGAATCAAGGGACGATCTACGCGTCCTTGGTGCGGTTGCAGCAGCGCGGGTTGATCCGAGGGGAGTGGGGCATTTCGGACAACAACCGAAAGGCGAAATTCTATTCCATCACCAAGCGGGGGGCGAAGCGGTTGGCGGAGGCGGCGGAGAATTGGGATGCGATGGCGGCGGTGATGGCGAGGTTTTTTGCGGAGGAGGCGAACTGACAGCGCGGATGTAACCGGGGATGGCAAATCGGAGTATTCCATGGGGCGTTTTTTCTCTCGCTCGTTGCGAGCGTTCCGCAAGACGCAGTGATACTTGAGACTTCTGCAGGAGTGCATTGGGATGAGCGACGCGATGCGGACAATGTGGGCGAAGGCGCGGGCGGTGCTGGGAAAGTCGCGAGAGGAAGAAGAGTTCAGCGAAGAGCTGGCGGCTCATGTCGATCTGCTGGCGGCGGAGAACGAGAAGGCTGGAATGAACCCGGCGGAAGCGCGGCGGGCGGCGAATTTGCGTGTAGGAGGACGGGAAACCTTGCGAGAGATGCACCGTGAAGAGCGCGGGCTGCCGTTTTTGGAGGTGCTGGGACAGGACTTGCGGTATGCGGTAAGGACCTTGCGGCGGGACGCGGGGTTTTTCTTCGCGGCGGTAGCGATCATGGGGCTGGGGATCGGAGCGAGCTGCACGATTTTCAGCGTGGTGAACACGTTGTTGATCCGCCCGCTGCCATTCAAGGATCCGGCACGGCTGGCGTGGATCGCGAATCATGAGGATGGGACCGGAGATTTGTCGGGGATGACCTCGCAGGTCGATCACTTCTTGGACCTGCGGGCGCAGAACAAGTCCTTCGAGGACATGGCGGCATACATGGCGTTTTACGGCGTGGGCGACGCCAAATTGATCGGAGACGGCGAACCGGAAAGATTCACGAGCGTGCCAGTGTCGCAGAATTTCTTTCCGCTGCTGGGCGTGGAGCCGCAGCTCGGCAGGCAATTTAGCGCAGACGAGTGCAAATGGAATGGGCCGCGGGTGACGATGCTGAGCGACGGAGTGTGGCGGCGAAAGTTTGGCGCGGATCCGAAGATCATCGGACGGGCGCTGCCGTTCGATGGCGGACCGGTCACGGTCGTGGGAGTGCTGCCGGCATCGTTCGATTTTGCGACGGTGTTCGCGGCGGGAAGCCGCATCGACATTTTTCAGCCGTTTCCGCTGTCGCCGGAGACGAACCGCTGGGGGAACACGCTGTCGATCGTGGGGCGATTGAAGCCGGGCGTGAGCGTGCAAAGCGCGCAAGCAGAAGTGACGCTGCTGGCGGCACTCGACCGGCAGACGCACAAAGATCGCAATGATTTTGAGCCGAAAGTATCCGCGCTGCCCGAGCACGTAAGCGGGCGGCTGCGGCCGGCGTTGTTGCTGCTGGTCAGCGCCGTCGGGGTGGTGATGCTGATCGTGTGCGCGAATCTTTCCAACTTGTTGCTAGCGCGGGGCACGACTCGGCAGAAAGAGATTGCGATTCGCGCGGCGCTGGGAGCGGGAAAGGCGCGATTGATGGGGCAGATGCTGACGGAGAGCGTATTGCTGTCAATCACCGGAGCTCTGACAGGGTTGTTGATGGCCTTTGCCGGGACACGAGTGCTGGCGCATCTGACGGCGGTGAGCATTCCGTTGCTGGCGGAAGTGCGGATCGATGGAAGCGTGCTGGGATTTGCGCTGCTGGTGGCAGTGGCGACGGGATTGATTTTCGGGTTGGCTCCGGCGCTGCAGGTACCGAGGTTTGCGCTCAGCGACACGCTGAAGGATTCGAGTCGCGGGTCGAGCCAGGGACGAGCGAGGGGCTGGGTACGCAGCGCTCTGGTGGTGTCCGAGATTGCGCTGGCGTGCGTGCTGCTGGCCGGCGCGGGGCTGCTGATTCGCAGCTTTCTGCGCGTGCTGGATGTGGATCTGGGATTCCGGCCCGAACGCGCGGCGGCGGTGCGCATCGATCCGAGTTCGGGATACAAGACACAGGAACAGCGCAATGCGTATTTCAACGATGCGCTGCACCGCGTGCTGGACGTTCCGGGGATTGAAGCGGCAGGGCTCTCTGATTGTTTGCCGCTGGGACGCAACCGCGGCTGGGGCATCGCCGCGAAGGGCGTGGTCTACACGCCGCAAACCTATCCAGATGGTTTCCCGCGTATTGTGAGCGACGGATATTTTCGAGCGATGGGCGTGAAACTGGTGGAAGGGCGCGACATTTCAGAACGTGATACGAAAGGGACGCTGCCGGTCATCGTGATCAACGAGACCCTGGCGCGGAATCTGTGGCCGGGCCAGGATCCATTGGGGCGCATTGTGAACAGCGACGTGGAGCGGACGGTGGTCGGCGTGGTCGGCGACGTTCGGCACATCGCGCTGGAGAAAGAGTCGGGAAACGAGTTTTACATCCCGATCCGGCAGATCGAGGACTACTCCACGGTCGATCTGGTGGTGCGCTCGTCGTTGCCGACAGCGGAATTATCGTCGAGGCTCCGAGAAGCACTGCGACCGATCGAGCCGAATCTTCCGGTAAAAGAATTGCGGACCCTGGAGACGCTGGTGGACCGTGCGGTGTCGCCGCGGAGATTTGTGGTGGTGCTGCTGGGTGGATTCGCGGTATTCGCGCTGGGGTTGGCGTTGATCGGCGTGTATGCGGTGATTTCGTATTCGGTGAACCAGCGGCAACTGGAGATTGGGATTCGCATGGCGCTGGGAGCTTCGCCGGGGTTAGTGCAGCGGATGGTGTTGGGCGAAACGATGCGGATGGCGGCTGCGGGAGTGGCGATCGGGTTAGTGGGAGGGTTGGCGCTTACGCGATTGGCGTCGTCCTTGCTATATGGGGTGACGGCGAGCGATCCACTGACGTTTGCGGCGGTGGTGGTGATTTTGACCGGCGTGGCAGGCCTGGCGGGTTTTGTGCCGGCATGGAGAGCGGCTCGGATTGAGCCGATGTCGGCACTGCGGACGGACTGAAGCGCGTGGATTGTGACCCGTGGCCTGCGTTCCGTGCTGTAATACGGCAGGGAGCTTTGAATGGACGGCGGGCCGCATGAAAAATACTTTCTGAAGACGGAACGGTTGGGATTTCGGTGGTGGACGGCGGAGGATTTGCCGCTGGCGCGGGAGCTTTGGGGCGACCTGGAGGTGACGAAGTTTTTTGGCGGGCCGTTTTCGGAGGAGGAAATTCGGACGCGGTTCAAGCGCGAACGGGCGCGGCGGATGGTGCATGGGTTTCAGTATTGGGTGATGGAGTTGTTAGAGAACGGGGAGTTTGTCGGAGTTTGCGGGTTGCGGCCTTATCGTCCGGCGGATGAGATTGTGGAGCTGGGATTTCATCTGCGGCCGAAATTCTGGGGGCGCGGGTTGGCGACTGAGGCGGCGAGGGCGGCGATTGCGTATGCGTTTGAGACTTATGCGCCGAAGAAGCTGGCGGCGGGGCATCATCCGGAGAATTTGAATTCGAAGAAGGTGATTGAGAAATTGGGATTCCAGTATTCGCATGAGGAGAAATTTGCGGAACTGGGGATGGAGATTCCCTATTACCTTTTGGAGCCCGAAGGCGAAACTGAGTCTAGCTGAAATCACTCCACGACGACCCTTGGCGGATTTATGCAAAAAGGCGAAGGGCTTCGCGATGGGCCTTTGTTTACAGAGCGACCCACCCTTTGCAAAAGGCGCAAAGGATGGGCCACCCAAGATGATCGTGAGGCCCGATTGCAGCCGTCGCTGCTACTTGGAGTGACACGAGTTTTAAGCGCTTGCAGGATTACAGGATTTTCTGGCCGAGGGCGGAGAGGACTAGCTCGACGCCAAGCAGCGCGGTGCGGTTGTGCTCGTCGAGGATAGGGTTGATTTCGACTACCTCCAAGCTGACCATGGCTTCGCTGTCAGCGATCATTTCCATTGCCAAGTGAGCTTCGCGGTAGGTGACGCCGCCGCGGACGGGGGTGCCGACGCCGGGGGCGTCGGCGGGATCGACGAAATCCATGTCGAGGCTAACGGCGATGCCGGCGGTGTCGTCCATGGCGTATTTGATAGCGTCGGCCATCACTTCGCGCATGCCGCGCTCGTCGATGTCGCGCATGGTGAAGACGTGAACGCCGGATTTTTTCGCGATCTTGCGCTCGTGAGCATCGAGGTCGCGCGCGCCGACGATGACGATGTTGCCGGGCTCGGCCTTGGGCTTGAATCCCATCAGATCGCTGAGTTCGGGAGCGCCGTAGCCCATGATACTGGCCAGCGGCATGCCGTGAACGTTGCCTGACGGCGAGGATTCCGGCGTGTTCATGTCGCCGTGGGCGTCGAGCCAGATGTAGCCGATGTCTTTTTTCTGCTGGCGGTAGTAATTGGAAACACCGGCGGCAACGCCTGCGGCGATGGAATGATCGCCGCCCAGAACCAGTGGCAGGCAGTTTTCGTTGAGCGATTTATCGACAGCTTTGGCGACGTCGAGGCAGGTTTCCGCGATTTCCTGCAAATATTTTGCGCGCTTCTCACCGACGGGCATTTCTTCCGGCTGCTTCACTTCCAGATTGCCGATGTCTTCGACGGTGTGGCCGAGTTTTTTGATGGCGGTTTGCAGGCCTGCGCCGCGGAGAGCGGAAGGGCCCATATCGACGCCGCGACGGCTTTGGCCGAGGTCCATCGGAACGCCGATGATTCTCACTTTTTGCGGCATGGATTCATCCGGGAACGGTGACTTGTGATTGGTGATTGGTGACTAGCTTTTCGCCTGGCACGAATCGCGCGGGCGGACCAGTCACTGGTCACCATTCACCAGTCACTCTGAAAAATACAAGAAAACGTAAGAACCGCAGACCAGCGGGAAGCGATGAAAAATTACCCGCATCAAGGATACACGCGGTAGAGCATGCGCGGGAAGGGGATGACCTCGCGGATGTGCTCGGTGCCGCAAATCCAGGCCACGGTGCGCTCCAGGCCCATGCCGAAGCCGGCGTGGGGGACGCTGCCGTAGCGGCGCAGGTCCAGATACCACTCGAACGATTCCTGCGGCAGGTTGTGCTCGCGGAGGCGCTTCACGAGGAGGTCGTAGTCGTGGATGCGTTGGCTGCCGCCAATGATTTCGCCGTAGCCTTCGGGGGCGAGCATGTCAAAGGCCAGCGCGAGGTCGGGACGCTCGGCGTCGGGCTGCATGTAGAACGCTTTGATCGCCGCGGGATAGCGGTGCACCATGACCGGGCGGTCGAATTCGTTGGACACGATGGTCTCTTCGTCGCCGCCGATGTCGTCGCCGAATTTCGATGGGTTGCCGCGTTCTTGCAGGACTTTGATGGCGTCTTCGTAGGTGATGCGCGGGAAGGGCGGCTTCACGTTTTCGAGTTTTTTGGTGTCGCGCTTGAGGAGTTCGAGTTCGCGTGATTTATTTTTCAGGACGGATTGCACGATGGCGCTGACAAGGCCTTCGCCGAGCGACATCACGTCGTCGAGGCCGGCGTAGGCGGCTTCGGGCTCGAGCATCCAGAATTCGGTGAGGTGGCGGCGGGTTTTGGATTTTTCGGCGCGGAAGGTGGGCCCGAAGGTATAGACCTTGCCCAATGCCATCGCGGTCGCTTCGATATAGAGCTGGCCGCTTTGCGTGAGGTAGGCCTTCTGGTCGTCGATGTAGTCCACCTGGAATAGCGTGGATGTGCCTTCGCACGCGGCGGGGGTGAACATGGGCGCGTCGGTTAGCGTGTAGCCCTGGCTGTCCATGTAGTGGCGAGCGGCGCGCTCGGCTTCAGCGCGGATGCGGAGGATCGCAGCCTGGCGGGGAGTGCGCATCCACAGGTGGCGATGGTCGAGCAGGAAATCGACGCCGTGCTCTTTGAGCTGGATGGGGTAGGGATTGGACTCGTCGACTTTTTGCACGACGTGGATTTTGCTGACGCCGATTTCGTAGCCGCCGGGAGCGCGCTGCTCGGCGCGGATCTTTCCGGTGACGATGACGCTGGATTCCTGCGTGAGGCCTTTGAGGGCGGCGTAGGCGTCAGGATTTTCTTTCAGCGCGACAACACCCTGGAGGATTCCGGTGCCGTCGCGAAAGATGGGGAACAGCAGCTTGCCGGACTCGCGCAGGTTATAGAGCCAGCCTTGCAGCGTTACTTCCTGGCCCTCGTGCCTGCCGGCGTCTTCGATGGTGATCGTGGTCATCGGACCTTTCGCGTCGTGGCGTCGTGACTTGGCGTTTAGATTGGCGAGCGCCGACAGCAGCGCGGCGCGCCAAATTTCAGCCCTATAGAATATCGCGCACTCACAGAAAATTGCGACTTTGCGACACATCGCGCAGCGAGGCCGGGATACAATGCCCGGCCCGGAGGGATGAAGAGCAATGGCCAAATCGCGCAGGGAGTTTTTGACCGAGACGTCGATGGGATTGTTGGGGGCCGTGGCGTTGGGATCGGCGTCCGCCGATGCGGTGTTGGCACAGACGCCTACGCCTTCGCAGGAGCCGGCTGGTGCTCCTCCAGCGTTTGGGGCGGGGCCGGGGGTGGGGCCGGAGGTTTCGCCGGCGACGTTTACCGAGGCGGAGACACTCGTACAGGTGCAGTTGAATGAGGAAGAGCGGGCGATGGCCGCAGGAAGTTGGCGGCGGACCATGGCTGGATACCTGGAGCGGCGGACCGGGCCCCGGAAGGTGAAGATCGAGGATTCGGTGGCGCCGTACTCGAACTGGAATCCGGTGTTGCCGGGGCGGACGGCGGGGCCGGCGCGGGAGCGGTTCGTGCGAAGCGGCGCCGATCCGGGGCCGCTGCCTGCGCGGGACGAGGACATTGCGTTTGCGCCGGTGACGAAATTGTCGCGTTGGATCGAGAAGCGGAAGTTGACGTCGGAGCGATTGACGCAGATTTATATTTCGCGGATCGAGAAGTTCAATCCAAAGTTGCGATGCGTGATCACGCTGCCGAACGAGCACGCGCTGGCGCAGGCGAAGAAAGCGGATGCGGAGATCGCGGCGGGGAAGTATCGCGGAGCCTTGCACGGGATTCCGTGGGGTGTGAAGGATCTGGCCGATACGGCGGGGATTGCGACGACTTATGGGGCCGAGCCTTTTCGCGATCGCGTGCCCTCAGCCGATGCGGCGATCGTGAAGCGATTGAACGATGCGGGCGCAGTGCTGGTGGCGAAGCTGAGTCTCGGCGCATTTGCGCTGAACGATATCTGGTTTGGCGGGCAGACGATGAATCCGTGGCTGCTGGAGGAGGGCGCTTCGGGATCGAGCGCGGGACCGGGCGCGGCGACCGCGGCAGGGCTGGTGGCTTTTTCCATCGGCAGCGAGACGGGCGGAAGCATTGTCAGCCCGTCGATGCGCTGCGGCGTGACCGGGCTGCGGCCGACGTTTGGGCGCGTCCCGCGGACCGGCGCGATGACGTTGTGCTGGTCGCTGGATAAGCTGGGACCGATGACCCGTCATGTAGAGGACGCTGCGCTGGTGCTGCACGCGATTTCGGGGCCGGATGCCGGCGATCTTTCCAGCGTGCCGAGCAAACTCGATTTTGATTCGAACGCGTCGGTGAAGGGGCTGCGCGTCGGCTATTTTCCGAAGTGGATGAACGAGAGACCTGCGACGGAAGTGGATCGCGCGGCGCTGGAAACGGTGAAGAAGCTGGGTATGACGCCCGTCCAGGTTGCAATTCCGGACTGGCCCTACGGTTCGCTGCAACTCATCCTATTTGCCGAGGGCGCGGCGGCATTTGAAGAGCTGACACTGGACCGGCGCATGAACACGCTGAAGGCCCAGGTCCCGGATGCCTGGCCGAATTTGTTCCGGCAGACGCGGTTTTTGTCGGCGGTGGACTTTGTGCAGGCGGACCGGCTGCGGCGGAAGGTGGCGGAGGAGATGGCGCGGGTGTTAAGCGAAGTCGATCTGCTACTGGTGCCCTCGCTGCGCGACGAAATCTTGACGATTACGAATTTCACGGGTCAGCCCTCGCTGACTTTGCGCGCGGGATTTGTGGAAGTGTCGCAGGCGCGCAGCGACTGGGCGCCGGATCCAAACCACCCGTTGCCGACGTTTAATCCTCCACGGCGGGTGCCGCACGGGGTGACTCTCATCGGGCGATTGTTCGAAGAAGGCACGATGTGCTCGGCCGGAATTGCCCTGGAGCAGGCCTTTGGCGTACTGGGCGAGCGGCCGCCGGGGTTTTAGTTCAAGACCTGTAGCAGGCGTCGATCCGTAAAACTGTCAGCCAAGCACTCCGGTGTCGGCGGCGCCTTGCAGACGTGCAACCCAACTTAGTTGATCGGGCGATTGTTTTCAGTGGTTTGAGGAGCGTTGCAGACGGGCATCAACGTGCTCCTTCGTTGCAGGTTCGCTGGGTGATTCACATTCGAATTCCAAATGTAGGTGAAGTGGGGCCTGCATGTCAGTTTTTTCTTCTACAGGAATTTCCCGCCGGGCTTCACGTCAAAGCAACATATTTTTCCGCAGTAGAGGCCTACCTATGACTAAACCGGTGATGCGAATGGCGATCGTCTGCTTGCTTGCGATCTTCGTTGGCGGTGGTGTCCATGCGGCTTCTTCGCATGGGAGCAAGGGCTCGCGTGGGGGCGGACATTCGGGCGGCGGTGGGCATTCGCACGGCGGCGGACACTCCGTCGGCGGCAGGTCGCACGGCGGCTCGTTTCATGGAGGCGGCGGCTCCCGCGGCATGAGGTCACATGGCGGCGGACGGTCCGGGGGCGGCAGGTCGCACGGCGGCGGCTCGTTTCGCAGAGGCAGTGGATCTCACGGAATGAGCTCTGGTGGAGGCGGCATGTTCCGCGGCGGGAATTCCCATTCTGGCGGCGGATCGTCGCGACACAGCGTAATGGGGAATCGCGGCGGGCATTTTGGTGGCGGTTCGCATGGAATGACTGGAATGTCTCGCGGCGGTTTTTCGCGGGGCTTTGGATCGCGTGGGTACTCCAACTCCGGCGGCAACCGCTGGGCAGGTTCGGGCAGGCCGCGTGGCGATCGAATGAGCGCGGGAAATTTCTCTGGGCGAAGCAGTTGGGGGCCACCGAGAGGGCCTTCGCGCACTTCGAATGGATTTTTTTACAGTGGGAATCGATTCAACGGCGGCCGGTCGGGTTCCGCGGGAAACTTTGGCCGCGGCACTTCGTGGGACCGCGGTTCGGGACGATCCTCCTTCAATTCGAATCGCACGGCGTCGCGACAGTTTGCTTGGAATCGCCCTGCGAACGGGAGTTCCCGTTGGGCCGGTAATTCCGGACGAAGGACATCGGTGGGAGCGCACCGGTCCTTCGATCGAAGCGGATCGTTTGGCGGAAGCCGCGCATTTGACGGGCACCGGCCACCGTCGAGCTCATCCAATTTCCGAAGCGCTTCGGAGCACGGTGGCTTCCGCGCAAGAAACGCTTATGGGAGTGGCCGTACACTCGGCGCGGATCGGCCAACAAATAGAGGGGGCGGTGGGCTGGGAAGCCTGTCGGGACACGGGCGTGGAAATTCGTGGGGAAATGCGTCGCAGTTCGGCGGGCGCCACGGGCACGACTGGCGATCTGATTTCGGCGGCTCGCGCTTCGGCGGCCGCGGAGGATTCCGCAATGCGTCGTTCTCGCGATTTGGAGATCGCGGATTCCGAGGTTCGCGCGGTTATGGTTACCCGCATGGGGGATTTGGTCACGGCGGCTGGGGTTATGGGGGATATCGGCACAACGGATACGGGTTCGGCGGCTGGGGCGGCGATCCGTGGCTCAGCGACTTGTGGATCCTGGGCGATTTGTTCGGGCTGGCGCTGAATTTCGGTCGCTTCGCGATCGCGCCAGCCTGGGGGTTCCTGGCTCCCAGTCTGCTGAATGTAGGATTGCAGGCGGTCAATTCCTTCGATTCGAATGATGATTCGTATGGCAACTCTTACGACAGCTTCTACGGCGGGTACGAGAACGCGCAATACTTCGACAACGCAGAGGACTATGCGTACAGCGCACCATCCTATCCGGCGCTTTGCGGACGGTACTATTCGGACGAAAATCCCGGATGTCGCCAGGAATTCTAAGCTTAAGATCGCTTTGTGAATTTGATTTTGGTGGCGGCGCGGAGTGGGCGATTTAGCCCCATGCCTCTTCGAGGCGATCGAACGACTTGCGCGCGGCTTCCAGCTGTGCCTGAGTCGCCGGCGCATCAGGACCAATCTTTTCTTTCAACTCCAGCACCAGCGGTAAGTCTTTTTCTGGCGCGGACTTGAGCGTCTTGATGGCCGCGGCCCAATCGATCGAGCCATCGTACGGCGGCAGGTGCTCGTCTTTTTCGCCATGATTGTCGTGGACGTGCACGCCGGCCACGAGATCGCGCAGCGGCGTGAAACCGGTTTCGATGCGGTCTTCCTCGGCCCCATCGGCGAGATTCGCATGACCAATATCAAAATTGAAGCGCACCGGCAGGCGCGTGTCGTCGGCGAACGAACGCAGGAAAGTGGGCGCGCCCATTTCGCTGGTGGTGTTTTCGATGCAGATGGTGACGCCGGCATGCTTGGCGTGCAGGATCAGATGCTCCAGGGTGCTGAAAGCGGCGTCGCGCTTGCGCATGTCCGGAGTCTCGCGAGAGCCGCCCATATGAAAGATCATGCGAGAAAAGGGCAGATCGTTGGCCACGTCGAGCGCGCGCTTCAATTCGTCCATGGCTTCGATGCGCCGCACACGCTCCACTTCACAGATCGAGAGCGGCTGGCCGCCCTCGCGGGTGGCGCTAAGGTCGCGACTAGTCGGCGCGTGGAGCGACGCCAAGGTCAGCCTGTGATCGGCCAGGGCCCCAGCGATGGCCCGAATCTCGGCGGGATTGGTGTAATCAAAATGCGCGCGCGAGCAGAAAATCTCTATGCCCTGAAAACCGGCCGCAGCGATTTCGCCGAGCAATTCGCGCGTCAGCTTGCGCGACACGAAGAGGTAGGTTGAGAGCAGGCGTTGCATAGTTCGCCCGGATATTATCCATGAGATTTGCGGGCGCGCGACGCCTTCGTGATGCAGGTGTGCCAGATCAGAAAAGGAGTGAGTGTGCTGAGAGTCGGTTAGTAGCCGATGGCCGACCCTTCGTCGCGCGGATCGGCGGCGCCCAGGCGGTCGTTGGTCTTGGGATCGATGCCGATGGCGTTGACCAGGCCGATGTGGCCGCGGCGCTTCACGGCAAAGCCGCGCGCCTTCAACGCTTCCTCCATGCTGTCCGGAAAATTTTGCTCCATCAAAACCTGATCGGGCAGCCACTGGTGATGAAAGCGCGGCGCGTTGATGGCCGCCTGTGCGTCCATACCCAGGCGCATCCAATTCAGCACGCTGAGTAACGTAGAGGAAATGATCGTAGGTCCACCAGGTGAGCCGGTGACGAAACTCAATTTACCGTCGCGCAACAAGATCGTCGGCGTCATGGAGCTGAGCGGGCGGTGCCCCGGGGCGATCGCGTTGGCCTCCGACTGAATCAGCCCGAACAGCGCATTCGGCACTCCGGGTTGCGTAGTGAAATCGTCCATCTCATCGTTGAACAGAAATCCAGCGATGCTGGTGACCTTCGATCCATAACCGTTGTTCAGCGTGTAGGTGCTGGCGACGGCGTTGCCCGCGGCGTCGACTACAGAAAAATGCGTGGTGTGCGGACCGTCGCCAAGACTGACGATTTCCGTCGGCGTGCGATCTCTGTCAGCGGCAGCTCCGCAAGCATGAGGCGTGCCCGCTTTCACGGTCTTGCTGGACGCCGCACGCTGCGGATTGATGCTCGCCGCGAGTTCCTTCGCGTAGCACGGATCGGTGAGCCCCGCCACGGGCACATTCGTGAAATCCGGATCGGCCAAATAGGCAGCGCGATCAGCGAACACCCGGCGCATCGTTTCCGCAACCATGTGCACGCTTTCGACATCATCCCAGCCCTTGATCGGCACATCTTTCAACATGTTCAACGCTTCGATCACCGCCACGCCGCCGGAACTCGGCGGCGGCGAGGTGAGCACCGTCCATTGATGACCGCCGCTCTGGTAGTCCGCATGCAAAGCCTCGCGAACTTTCGGCCTGTAGTGGGCCAGGTCGTCCATTGTGATTAAGCCGCCGGAACGCTGCATGTCCTCCACGATCATGCGCGCCGTCTCTCCGCGGTAAAAATCCTGCGAACCCTTGGCGGCGATGCGTTTCAGAGTCGCGGCCAGCTCCGGCTGCCGAAACGTCTCACCAGCGCGGTACAGCTTGCCGTCGTTTAAAAAAATCCGCCGGCTGAAGGGAAATTTTGCGAGGTCCTGCTGTTCTTCCTCAAGCTCCTTCGCCAATTTTGCATCGACCGCGAAACCCTTCTCGGCCAACCGAATGGCAGGCTCCATCACGTCCGCAAGTTTCATGCTGCCGTAAGTTTTCAGGGCCAGTTCGAGCCCTGCGACTGTTCCGGGAACCGCGACCGCGCGATAGCCAGTCACCGAAGCCTCCGGATCCAGCTTGCCATCTGGATTGATATACATATTTCGTGTCGCTTTGCCCGGAGCCACTTCGCGATAATCGAAGAACGCCGTCTTTCCTCCAGCCAGCCGCACCAGCATGAATCCGCCACCGCCGATATTTCCGGCGGCGGGTTCCACGACGGCAAGCGCGAAAGCGGTGGCAACCGCGGCGTCAACGGCGTTGCCGCTCCGCTTCAAAATTTCCACGCCGGCTTGTGAGCCGAGCTCCTCATCGGTAGCGACCATGCCCTTTGCGGCGCGCACAGCTTGCGTGGGCCAATTGTCTTTGCTCTCCGCGCGCTGGCGATATTCCGACGCCGCCTGGCCGTGCAAACGCTGCGCTGCCAACAAACAGAGAGCCAGAATCATTCCGCCGCTAGCCGAGATTCGAAAAGTTTTCATCGTGTGCCGACACTAGTGGATTCGCTCATATGCGTCAAGATTGCAGTTCCGCAATTCGCTTCGCGCTCGCCGCTGAGCATGTGGTTTAATGCACGCCGACTTTATAGGAGCTTTCTCATCATGCCTTCGATGCGTGCGATTCGTTTCCTTGTGATTGTGTTCGCGGTCGCGTGGGTCAGCGGCGCTGGCGCAGCCGCCCAAACAAATCCGCCAGCCGATCTGGACGCCTACGTAACTCGCGCGATGAAGACCTTCGACGTTCCGGGCATCGCCGTAGCAATCGTCAAGGGCGGCCAGGTAGTCCTCGCCAAGGGTTACGGCGTCCGCAAACTCGGCGATTCCACGCCGGTGGACGAGAACACGCTCTTCGGCATCGGCTCCAACACAAAAGCATTCACCGCCGCCGCTCTCGCCACGCTGGTCGATCAAGGCAAGCTCTCCTGGGACGATCCGGTGTACCAGCGGCTCCCGGGATTCCAGATGTATGACCCGTACGTCTCGCACGAGATGACCATTCGCGACTTGCTGACGCATCGCAGCGGCATGGGCCTGGGCGAAGGCGATCTACTGTTCTGGCCGCATACCACCTTCACGCGCCAGGAAATCATTTACAAGCTGCGCTTCATGAAACCCGCCTCCAGCTTTCGCAGCCGCTATGCGTACGACAACCTGCTGTACATGACCGCCGGCCAAATCATTCCCGCGGTGACCGGCACCACGTGGGACGACTACGTCCGCGAGAAAATCCTCACGCCGCTGGGGATGAAAACGACGAACATCAGCAACACGGCGTTCAAGCCCGGCGACAACTATGCGTTTCCGCACTCCAGGGTGGACGGCAAGCTGCAGGTCGTGTCCTTTCAGGATCTGGACAATGCCGCGCCGGCTGGCTCAATCAATTCGTCGGTCGCGGAAATGTGCAAATGGTTTCTGCTGCAGTTGAACCATGGAAAATTCCCAGACCGCGATGGGCGCCTTTTCAGCGAGGCGCAATCGCACGAGATGTGGTCGGCGCAGACGATTCTGCCCATCGATGCGGGTGAAACCGGCCCGCTGTCCGCGCTGCGCGGCCATTTCCGCGCCTATGGCCTCGGCTGGGGCTTGAGCGACTACAAAGGGAGAAAGCTGATCGGCCACAGTGGCGGCTTGTCAGGCTTCGTCTCGCGCGTGCAATTGATCCCGGAAGAAAATCTCGGGGTCGTGGTGCTGACCAACGCCGAGCAGGTTGGCGCGATGGAGTCGATCCTGTTCCACATCGTCGATCACTATCTGGGCGGCGCGACCAGCGATTGGACGGCCGCCTTCAAGGCTCATGACGAACAGGACGAGAAAGACGCCGCGGAGATCACGAAGAAGGCGGCGTCGGGTCGTGCCGCGGATTCCAAGCCGTCACTCCCAGCCGAAAAATACGCCGGAATTTACACCGATCCCTGGTACGGGCCCGCAACGATCAAACTGCAGAATGGACAGCTGGTCTTCACTCTGGACCACACGCCCGCGGCGGTAGCGGACTTGCAGCACTGGCAGTACGACACCTTCAAGGCGCACTGGCGCGATCGCACCATCGAGGATGCCTTCGTAACTTTCGCGCTGAAGCCGGATGGTGCCATCGATCATTTCACGATGGTGGCAGTATCGCCGCTCGCCGATTTCAGTTTCGATTATCAGGATCTGTACTTCACGCCGCAGAAGAAATAGCTGCGCCGTCAGTCGTTCTCGCCGAGGAACTCAACCGTGGCGGGCTCGGGCAGCAACCCGGCTTTCGTGCCTTGCTCGATTAATTCCGTCACCGCGCGTTTCCCGCGTTCGCCGTAGCCCACCGTCCACTTGTTCACGTACATGCCCACGAAGCGATCGGCGACGTCGGTTTCCATGTCGCGCGCGAACTGCATCGCATAGTTCAGCGCTTCTTCACGATGCTCCAGACCGTACTCTACGGAGTCACGAATGGTCTTCGCTACCTGGCGCCCGAGTTCGGGACCCAGCGCCCTACGCACCGCGTTGCCGCCCAACGGCAGCGGCAGCTTCGTGCGATCGTGCCACCACACGCCCAGATCGATTACGCGATGCAGCCCCAGTTGCGGAAACAACAGCTGCCCCTCGTGAATCAGCAGCCCGGCATCCACGCTTTCCGCCTGTACCGCGTCTAGAATCTTGTCGAACGGCATCACCACTGCTTCAAAATTCGGCTCCAACAGTTTCAGCGTTAAATACGCGGTCGTGCGCAGTCCGGGAACGCCAATGCGCTTGCCGGCCAGCTCCTGTGGACGCATCGATTTCGGCGCCACCACGATCGGCCCGTAATTCTCGCCAAAGCTGGCGCCGCAATCGAGCAACACGTACTTATCGCGCAAATAAGGATACGCCGCGAAGCTCACTGCCGTGACGTCGTAGGTTTCCGCCAACGCCGCGTCATTTAACGTCTGAATGTCCGACAGAACATGCGTGTATTTGTAGCCGGGCGTCGACAGCTTGTGCGTGGCTAACGCGTAAAACATAAAAGCGTCGTCCGAGTCTGGCGAGTGTGCAAGCTTGAGTTCCATCGTTTGTTGGGCCGATTTGGAGGTAGCTGTGATACCTGACATGGGCGTCGCTTCCTTTTCGTCTCCGCGTGGCAGCCTCTCCTCCCGGGGAGTTGCACACCGTTCGATAACGCCCTGGCTTCTTAGGTTCTGCGGAGACGCCTATACCGAGGCGCGTTCCGGAACCAGTCGGGAAGGTCCATGCCACGATAGAACGGCGCGATAGGATGGCGCCACTCGGAGCCGGGGCTTTTTTGGCAGGGGAAGCCTAGCATAACCAACGTTACGGAGAAATAGCCCCCGCGCGGGTCCGTAACTTCAATCGGGCCGAGTGCTTGCAGCGTGATTGCTGTATCTCACCCTGTAGCTCACCCCTTCAGCGGTGAGGATTTTTTCGATCGGCGGCGGCCCTCAAGCCACGGTCTCAACCGCCGCCCCGTGCCCGCCCTTGGGTACAAACGCCCTTGAGTACAAACGATGGAAAGGAACGGATGCCGGCGCCCAGGGCGCGCCGCACCTACTCCTTACTGACATTCACATAGTACAGATCGGTCGCCACCTCAAACTCCGCCTTTCGCAACCCGGTTTTCAATTCCTGCCAATTCGTCGTTGGGCGGATGATCTGCCATTTGTCCACCGCTCCCACGCGAACTGGCATCGCAAAGGCCGCTTCGTCTGCTTTCCAGCGATACTTCAGTTCGCCATTGCTCTCGTTGAATTTCAGTTCCAGCGTAGGAATACCCGTGTGCCGCAAATACTGATCGAAGATCGGAGTCAGATCCATTTTGGTGTATTGATTGAAGTACGCGACCACATCTTCGGTCATGATGTTTTGATACTTGAAGTGCTGGAAGAAATCGTGAAGCAGCGCGAACCACTTCTTGTCGTCGTTCACCACGCTGCGCAGCGTGTTCAGGAATAGCGTGCCTTTGAAATATTGGTCCGCCGGCGGCGTGGCGTTCACCCCACGGGCGGTGAGGATGGGTCGATCGTTCTTCACTTTCGGCTTGTAGCCGTTGGTATATTTGATGGCGTCCGCGTACCCGTACATGTATTCCACGTACAGCGACTCCAGATACGTTGTCATTCCCTCGTGGATCCACATGTCCGAGCGGTCCGCGGCGCTCACCGCGTTCCCAAACCACTCGTGCCCGCTCTCATGAATGATGATGAAATCGAATCGCGGGCTGATGCCTACGCCGGTCCAGTCGCGCTCCAGGTACCCGTTCGCAAAATGATTGCCGTAGGTCACCGCGCTCTGGTGCTCCATGCCCGAATAGGGCGCCTCAATCAGCTTGTAGCCGTCTTTCTCGAACGGATATTCCCCAAAGTAGTGTTCGAAGGCCTCCAACATTCCTTTCGCCTGCACAAATTGCTTCTTGGCCTTCTCCAGATCCTCCGGCAACGCGTAAAAATCCAGCGGCAAGTTCTTGTAGCTGTCCGAAAAATGCTGATAAGTGCCGATATTCAGCGACACGTCGTAATTGTTGATCGGATAGTGTACTTGCCAGTCCCACCGCGTGTATCCGTCGCCCAGATCGGTCTTCCCCGCGAATTTTCCGTTGGACACATCCACCAGATCGTTCGGTACCGCGACGCTGATCTCCATGTTCTCCACTTCGTCGCGCCATTGATCCTTGTTTGGCCACCACACGCTCGCGCCCGTTTCTTCACACGCGGTATTGATCCACGGGTGCCCTGACGCATCCTTCTTGAAGGTAATCGCGCCAAACCTGCCCACCTCCACCGGATTCCCCGAATAGTAGAAATCGATCGCGTACGTCTCGCCTTTTCTCAAAGTTTCCGGAAAATCAACAAACACCGCGCCGGAATCGCGCTCGTACTTCAGCGGCGTCGTCTCCAGCAGGATTTTGTCGATGTTCAGTGCCGCGTGCAGGTCCAGTTGGATGCGCGTCGAATCCGAAAGCATCTTGAACCGGATCGTGTTCTTCCCGCTCAGGTACCTCTTTTCCGGATCGACGCGAATATCCAGGTGATACGACAGCAAATCATTGTTCGCTCGATAAGGCCCATACTCGCCGCGCAAGAGATCGGCGTGAGAAGGCACCGCCGGAGGATCAGGCGGTTTGTAAGGCGTAACGTTCTGGCCGCCCTGCGCCGCAAGTAAATTCGAACCCGCGGTAGAAATAAAAAATCCCGCAACCAAACAAAATCGCATCCAGCGAACGAAAGTAGCCATGGCGCCCCTTATATCACATCGCTTTGGACGCACCCCGCCACGATCCGGCAGCCACTTTATAGCGGCCGTCTTCTGCTTGCCCTGAGGTACGAACGGAGGGCGGTTTTGACCGGACAAATCCAACAGGAAGGAGGCTAAAGCGCAGACACCATGTGCGCGATGGCATCGTCAAAAGAAGCCTTGCCGTCCAGATACGGTTGCCAGAACCTCCGCAGCAAACTTAAATAGTTGTCCCACCCGCGCTGATACAAGCGTTCGCGAAACGCATATGGCATATATTCCGAGCCCGTAGCGCCAGTAGCAATAGTCGCGCTGGTTGCGCCATCTCTCGGAGCCTGCGCCTCTTGTGCCGCCATCACCGGCTTGATCACCTCGCCAGTGGTGTAGAACAGCAGCGCGTGCCACAGATCCCGCGGGATGGCTTTATCCCGCTGGCGGCACTCGCGGTTGATTGCCAACTGCACTGGCTCGGCAATTCCATGCGACGCCTCATGAAACAGAATCTCCAGCGCCGCGCTACCCTGATTCCTCGGATCGGTGCTGGCTATGACCACTCGCAATGGATCCAGCGTGGTGTACGCTCCCGCCCAATTCGCGTACGCGGTCACGTCCACGCGAATCTTCTGTTTTGGCCACCGCGCCTGGTAAACCTCCGCCAATCTTTCCGAGAGTCCCAGCCCCTTCTCGCGCACCAGCGGCGCCACTCCCGCGATCCACACGCGGTTCGCTCGATCGTGCGCCGGCCACTCATGCGCGCGATACACCACCGCCGCCGACTCCAGAATTTTTGTCAGCGCCGGCGGCAGCCCCGCATCACACGTTTTCTTTTTGGCGCCGGACAGTTCATCGCATCCTTCGAATTCTCCCAGCTGATTCTTGAGCAGCGTCAGCTCGGTATTGAATAGCAGATCCTTGTCGGCGTAATTGGCCTGATAGTAGGCCACCGCGGCATCCCACGTCTGCCGCTCGTTCGCTGTGCGATGGGTCTCCACGCCCGGCACCAGTGCTGATGGCGCCGACCGGTCATCGCGCGATTGCCGCGCCTGCAGATATAGCGTGTGATGGAGATTGATCCAGAATCCGCTGTGCAGCTCAAAAACCGGCAGCGGCCCATTCTGCGCATCGAACTGCGCTCGCGCCGGCAGGCTCGATGGCCCGAGCAACGCGAGGGTGAGACCCAACAGAACGGAAGGAATCGCCCATGGTATCAGCCGCATAAGAACTGCCGATGGTAGCGCCAAGCGCGCCGCGGCACAAATCGCCGCTGGCTTGATGTGCGTGTCTGGCTCTTCAGTGACTCAGTAGAGAAAATCAGGCGAGTTTTTTGCAGCAACACGTCTGAAAATGGCGCCCCTGGGCTCCTCCGGCCACACCAGACTCCTATCCGTCAAGCAAACCCAAATGCTGCACTACTGATGGCGTGCCGCTTCCGCCAACCAGCGATCCAGCAGCGCCAACTTCTCAGGCGCTACGTTGGCACCCCAATGGAGCCCCATGCCCAGGCCCGGGCAAACGTATGCGACTCTCGCCGCGGCTTCGAAAGCGGCATCCCCGCTCCGCAACTGCACCTTCACCTGCGACCCCAGCGGCACCGGATTCAGCGTATCGATATAGCAGCCGGTACGGCTCACATCGGAGGATCGCCCGGTCAGCGTCGCTCCCGTGGCGGTCTCCACCACTTCCGCTGCAAGTATGAGTGCGTAGCGCGGCGCTTCGCGCCGGTCCGCCATGACATCAGCCATGTACAGGTCTCCTTCTGCCCGAGAGACCCTGAGGTCGCGCGCTCTTCACGCGGAGCGTGGGGTGAGATGGATGCCCTGATCGTATTGTGTAAGTACGCTCGCGCCGGAGCAAGATCATCCACCGGCGGTTGATACAAACGATTAACTGTACTTTCGCCAGGCCACCGATTTCACCCGGTTACTCCACCTTCGGATCCGTGGCGCCACCCACCGCTCCCTGGTGGTCCGCGCCGTGTAATCCGCCGCTAGCATCACGGAAAAACGATCGCCGCCCGGTGCGGCCGTAAACCTGCGGCGTCGCCGCCAGCTCAAATTTCGCCGGCGCGCCCTGCGAACTTGCCCCGGCGATCACATACCGAAAGGTGTAGCCGTTCTTGGCGCCCGCTGCGGACTCCCGGTCCAGCAGCCCCGCGGTATCGGCATTCGCCGTGGCGCCGCGCGCGGCCGGCCCCATTTTGTCCAGAGACTCCGGAAGGTGCGCATAGGCCTTCCGGTACGCCTCCACGGCGTCCGCAATCGCTTTCAGCTCATCAATTGCCTGGCGCTCCGTCGCGTCGATCTCCGCCGCATCCCACTCCGCGGCCAGCGACGGCAAATCCAACAGCACCAGGCCCACCGACAGCAATTTCCAGTCGCCGTTCTCGCGCACCAACCCCATTTTCACGTGCATGACGCTGCTTCCCGTCGTATCCGTCGCATCACGTACTTCCACCGGCAGGAATGCCAGATTGTCCGACGCATCGGCCCCGCCGATCTGCAGCTCTGCGGCACCCTCCGGAGTTTGGCACCTTACGAGTGGTCTGCCCGAGGAACTCGCCGCCACTGAAGCCTTTCCCACTTGGTTCAAGAGCACGAATCGCTTCATCAGCGCCACTCGCGCGGTCGCCGTCAGCCGCGCGAAAGTCTCCGAGTTCCTCACCGTCAGAAATTTCGCAAAATCCTGTTGGCTCTGCGAACACGCCGCCACCAGCGCATCACGTAGCGCTGCACCCGGACTCCCCGGTGCGGCCGCAACATCACTGCCTGGGCTCACTCCAGCAGTCGTACTCTGCGCCGGCACCGCACCGGCGCCAATACTACCAATGCACAGCGCCACCGTGGCTGCGATCGCCGTCCGCCCTCTCGCTCCAAAAGCTCGCCAACTCACAAATCACTCCAAGGAAACCGGCACGTCACAGCGTCCCGCATCAGGACAGTCGCCCGGTCGCCAGTCACCAGTCCCATCACTCCTTCGCTGCCCCCAAAATTGCCGCCAGGTTCTGCGTGAAGCTCGATCTCGGCATCACTTCATCGCATCCAGCCGCTCGCGCCTGGGCCGCCAGCTCCGTCTGTACGTGCGACAAAAACCCCACCATCCGCACGCCGCTATTTCCCGCGCGTACCCGTTCGATCGCCGCAATCGCACCGCCCCGCGCGTTCAGGTCCACGATCGCCAACCGCGGCGCCGGCTCCATCTGCAACAGCTGCATTAGCGAGTCCGCGGTCGCCGCGACCTTCAGCTCCATTCCCAGCTGCTTTGCCGTCTCCGCCACTTTCATCTGAAAGAACAGATCGTCCATCAGCGCCACTACTCTGGCCATTCGTCCGCCTCTCGCCTTCAGGAATCTCCGCCAGTCTCATTATGCGCGGATTCTTCACCCGCTGCCCGCGTCGCAGCTACAATCACAACCCTTGGAGGTCTCCATGCAGGCCGAACAGGCTCCCGACATCCAGCCGGCAACCTCGCTCCTGGAAAAGACGCCGTTTCTCCTCGAAACGATGCTTCACACCGCGACGCCTCTTGAAACCTCGCCGGCCATGCAGGCTCCGGTAGTGGCCGCCTTCCGAGGCGGGCGCAGTTCGTCCAAGCCCATGCTGCCGGACGATTTATTGCACTGGAAGCCCACCCCGGAACGCTGGTCGATCTCCGAGGTCTTGGCGCACCTGGTGGAAATTGAAGAGTTGTACGCCGGCCGCGTCCGCCGCATGGTCGCGGAAGACGCGCCCAAATTTCTCCGCTACGTCCAGCCGGATCCCGCCAGCCCCAACGCCGGCTCGCAAGGCGACACTGCAAAAATCCTCGCGCGCTTCACTTCGCTGCGCCGCGACAATGTCGCATTCCTGAACACCATGCCCGCGAATGCCAGCGCGCGAACGGGCCACCACTCCGAGCTGGGGCCCATCACGCTCTCGCAAATGCTATGCGAGTGGGCCTCTCACGATCTTGGCCACCTTCGCCAGATCGCCGAACTTTACCGCGCCCGCGCCTTCTATCCTTACGCGGGCCCCTTCCAAAAATATTCCAATCCCAAACCGTGAAAAATTCTTCGCCGCTCATGTATCCTATTAAAAGGATGAACCTCAACATGGGACAGGAATGAAGTACAACACTGGATCAACCGTTAAAGTGCGGCTGTACTCCGGCCGAATCGTTACCGCCAACATCACGGATATCGTGTCGCGTTCCGCGGGGCGCAAAATCCACATTGCGTATGACAATGCGACCGGGGTGGTGAACCCCGCGCAGATCATCGAGGTGGCGGAAACGCTGCCGGTCGAGCAGTCCCGCGTCCCGGACGCGGCTCCTGCCGCCGCAGTACGCAAGCGGCCCACGTCGCAGGTGGTGCGCGAAATTGCCGAAGACTACCTGCAACTGGCGCGGAATGGCGGCGGAACACCCGACACTTTGCGAGAGAGCAACTATCGCTGGCTGATGAAGCTGGCGGACAAGATTCGCGCGAAGAGTCCGCTACGGCCGCTGTGATCGCGCGTCACTAACTCAAATTCTTCAGCCGACCTGATTCTTCAGTCAACCCGCGTTCAAAAAATGCGACGAAGATGGTGGAGGCGGGGGGAGTCGAACCCCCGTCCGAAAAGCGCTGCGACACGAAGCCTACATGCTTAGCTCAATTCGTTGTGTTCGCTGGCGGCGCTTGGAATGAGCAAGAAACGCTACCGGCTAGTCCGATGGTTCTCGCCCGCCCCTTGCGGACCGAAAGGAGCGGGCCAGCTCACTGTGTGACGCCTCTGACCGGGCCCATGAGCAAAGCCCGGGGAAGCGTGCGCTTAATTAATTAAGCAGCAAGTGCCAAGTTGTTGTTGGCAGTTCTAGTTTCCACCAAGTTGCGGCCAGGTGGGTGCCGGCATGCCTTCGTGGCGCGACAGCTTCCGTCGAAACCGTGTCGCCCCCTGTGTCAGACCTCCATTCTATCATTGGGCGGGCCCGCCGAGGACGGCAGCAACGGGCGGCAATTCGTAATTCGTGACCTGTGACTCGTGATCCGTGGCCCGTGAGTGTGCGACCAGTGGTTACCCCCCCCACCCCGGTGTTTTGGGGCAAAGAGTGCACAAGCTTTTGATTCTGGGCAAGTTGATGGGAAAACTTGTGCACAACAGTGCGTGGGCACGGCAGAGAAGCGGAGAGCACGCTCCTTTCCCCCATCTTCCTGTATCAAACTCGAAAAAAAGGGGTTATCTGGCTGTCCGTATCCTATTGAAAAGGCCGAAGATTTGTCGGCATAGACTTGCCCGGTGGAGGCGATTGGGGCGGGGCGTGCGTGAGGCGTGAGGGGACATGGCGATCGAAGCGCGGGGGCGCGAAAACTAAACTGTGGAAAGGATAGCACGCTGTTAACCAGATTTAAATAATAGCTTGTTAGTACTTAGGTAGTACTTTGTGAAGGAATTTCCTGACACCGGGCGCAGGGGC
>Ga0157378_10001246_pt1 | contig 22976 bp, 17 predicted proteins | sample M65metaG_FD_115309 | JGI IMG/M metagenome (GOLD analysis project Ga0157378, IMG submission 115309) | Miscanthus rhizosphere microbial communities from Kellogg Biological Station, Michigan, USA - M6-5 metaG | ecosystem: Host-associated > Plants > Roots > Rhizosphere > Soil | place: USA: Michigan...
GAATCGATAAAGGCCTTTCTGGCGGCCCTCGGCAAATGGGCCAACTTCGCCTATCTTCTTCGCTTCGCGATCCTGCTCTGGCTGTTCGCTCCTGTCCTGTGTCTCCTCAACACAGTCAGCAGGACCCTCACAAGCGGCATCCTTGTCTCTGAAGTCTGGGAGCAATACCTCTGCGTCTCTTTCTTCCTCGTCTCGGCTGCATGCTCCGCACTGGTTCTGGCGCGCATCGCATTGATCTACGGCCCAGAACGGCTCGATTTGTTGACGACTCCTGAAGACTGCCGGCCGCCTGCGTTGAGAAAAATCTTCGTGAACGATGAAGGCAAGCGGGAATTCCTCGCACTCTTCATCTCTCAGCTCCCAAACTTGTTCGTCTTCGGATACCTTATCTATTTCGGAGTGAGTCAGGGCGTCGCGCCTACACAGATCGTCTTCGGACTCATCGTCGGTGCCTTGCTCGCCTTTATCTTCTGGTGGAACGCGAACGCCTGGTACTACCTCACATACCGGGCGCTCATCGATACTCCACTGAAGTTCGTTCTCGGACAGAACGCAGCCCGCACCATCCTTCTTCCAAGAATGCTGTTCGGACTGAACCGGCCGAGCGATCAATGCCCCGGCAGGGTGACCATCGAACAAGCTCGCACCATCTTCGCCCGACCGGTCTTTGCGAAGATTCATAAATTCTCGGGCCTTGGCCTTTTCACTGGATTGCCCGGTTACGAGAAGAACCCTGACGCAACCTCTCTCTACGAAGCCCACAACTTCGCCATCATCTCGCTCTGCATATTCGGAGGCCTGTACCTGTTACTGTGGCCCTTGACGGCCCCCGTGGGCGCACCCCTTGCATCCTGGATTGCAATCGCTGCGCTGGGAGCGTTCGTTGCCTTCGTGCTTTACGTCTTCTGGTCTGCTGAACCAAGAACCACCGGCGGCAAGGTCGTTCATCTGAGAAAGATCCAGGTCTGGAACACGATCACGATCGTTGTCTTCTTCCTCACCGTCCTGTTTCTGTACCTCTTCACGCAGATCGAGAGATTTCCAATCTTCGCAACTGTTCTCATCTTGGTGACCGCCGTCAGCTGGATGCTCGGTGCTTTGGCATTCTTCTTCGATCGCTACCGGGTCCCGGTCCTCACCTTGTTGTTGGTCTCGCTCCTGGTACCCAGGATGTTTCACCTCGATCGTTCTCTCTATGTTGATTCGTCAGGCATCCACCCGGGAAATGGTCAAGAGGAACACTACGTATCCATCTCATCTGCAAAGGAAGGAACAGATGCCGACCTGCCGGATCCCGCGACGATCCTCCAGCAGCGTCTCAGCGCTCTCCAGGATGACAAGCCGTTGATCATCGTCACGGCTACCGGGGGAGGCCTTCACGCTTCCGCCTGGACCGCTACGGTGCTCGCGCATCTCGAACAGACGTTCGGACCTGATTTCCATAAGCATCTCCTTCTGGCCAGCACGGTTTCCGGTGGCAGCGTAGGCCTGATGGCCTACCTGCGTGAACTCCACGACGGCACTCTCGATCTACGCGCGCGCCGGCTGGCAACACAACGGATGCAGAGCGTCGCGCAATGTTCCAGCCTCGAAGGCGTCGGATGGGGACTTGTCTACTATGACTTACCCAAGGCGTTCATCCCTGTCCTGCCTTACTTCATTGCCCCATCCTCAGGTGACGGCGATCTCGATACCAATGGTCCGGGACGCACACCGCTCGGGAAAGACCGCACATGGTCCCTGCGAAAATCGTTCCTCAGAAATCTCGACGACATCTACTGCAAGCATGTCTGGCAATCAGATACCAACACCAGCGCCCGTTGGTCTTCACGACAGGACAAGAACAGACTTCACGCCAAATCGGTAGATCAGACCGGCAGCGGCCTGACACTTCGAGACTTTCCCGCCGGATCAGGCCCCGCATTCACCATGAACACGACCGTCATTGAGAGTGGCGAAAGATTCCTCTCCGCGAATTACAAAATTCCCGACTGCCGCCTCGAAGGCGAATTTCGCCCCGATTACCGCGCCCGCTCGTTTCTCGAGACTTTCAAAAGGCGTATGGTCGATCAGAAAGACGCTGGATATGCCGACCTGCCAATCGCCAGCGCTGCTCAGCTGTCGGCAACCTTTCCCTATGTCTCCTCTGCTGCTCGCGCCCCGATGGTTGTAGATAATGCAGTCAACAGCGTGCACTTCGCTGACGGCGGTTACTACGACAACGATGGCACGGCGTCAGCCCTCGAGTTCCTCCGCTACGCCCTCGGACCTGCCAACGCGAATCCGCCCTCCGGTACAACACCCGAACCTCCGAAGGCTGCGATTGGTTGTCCTGCCTCGCCTGCTGTTCAAGACAAGCCCCTGCGAATCCTGCTGATCGAAATCCGCAACAGTAACGGAATCTATGGCAGCGGTCCCGAATCCGTTCCCGATCACAACGGCGGAGATACTCCATGGAACCTCTTCAGCCAGGTCGGGGGCCCGCTGCTTGGTTTCTGGCAGGCAGGCCACGAGAGCATCACGCCGAGAGATCAATCGGCGCTGGAACTCCTGGAACATGCCTACGCAGGAAAGGTCATTATCCAATCTCTTGTCTTTGCGGACCAGTGGTCCACTGACTCGGTCGGCACCGATCCACTGAATTGGTCTCTAACGCCGCGACAGAGAAGAGAGGTACACTCTTCCGCCGAGCGAAGTGAGATGACAAGGCTCTACGAAGCCGCCCAGAAGTGGTTCAACGCCGCTCCAATCGCCTGGAGCAAGAACCCCGCTCACGATGGAGGCCCTCAAGAAGTCTCAGCCAAGTAGTCCCATACCCTTCGCCACGCGCTCCAGCGTCTCCAGCGCTCGATCCATCTGCGGCTTGGTGTGCTCACTCGTCAAAATCAACCGGATGCGAGCTTTCCCCTCCGGCACGGTCGGGAACGCAATGCCCGTCCCCATCACGCCTTCTTCAAACAACGCCCGCGAGTACTCCATCGCAGCGCGTCCCTCGCCGATAATCACCGGCGTAATCGGCGTCTCCGTTGCCGGTGTATTCACGCCACCGATATTGAATCCCGCGAGTTTCAGCTCTCCTTGGAAGTAGCGAGTATTCGACCACAGCCGCTCGATCCGCTCCGGTTCCTGCTCAAGAATGTCGAACGCCGCGATGCAGCTCGCCGCAACTGACGGTGGATGCGAAGTCGAAAACAGAAACGGCCGCGCCCGATGATACAGGTAGTCAATCAGATCCTTTGATCCGCACACATACCCACCCAGTGCGCCGATCGCCTTCGAGAGCGTTCCCACCTGAACATCCACGCGTCCGTGCATCCCAAAGTGATCGATTGAGCCACGTCCATTGCGGCCCAGAACGCCTGAGGCGTGCGCATCATCCACCATCATGATCGCGCCATACTTCTCCGCCAGCGCCGCCAGCTTGTCCACCGGCCCGATGTCACCGTCCATGGAGAACACGCCATCCGTGATGACCAGCTTGTGCCCCGGCTCGTTCTGGACTTCCTTCAGCAGTTCTTCGCAATGCGCCGCGTCCTTGTGCCGAAAAACCTTGATCTTCGCCCGCGACAAACGCGCCCCATCGATGATGCTCGCATGATTCAGTTCGTCCGAAAGGATGAAGTCTTCCTTCCCGAGGATCGCGCTTACCGTACCTGCATTGGCAGCAAACCCGCTCTGGAAGACGACGCAGGCCTCCACGTTCTTGAACCGGGCAATCTTCTCCTCCAGCTCCATGTGGATCCGCATCGTACCGGCGATGGTCCGCACAGCCCCAGAGCCGACGCCTAGCTCCCCCGTGGCCTTCAGGGATGCTTCCACTAGCTTGGGATGGTTCGCCAGCCCCAGGTAGTTATTGCTCGCCAGGTTGATCACTTCCTTGCCGTCGTAGTGGCACACGGGCGCCTGCTGATCGTCCAGAACGCGCAACCTGAAGTGCGTCCCTTTCGCCTTAAGTTCGTTCAGCACATCAGTCAAGTAAGCAAGTTGCGGACGCGCAGCGGTTTCAGTCATATCTCACCTCAACCCCAGCAGAATAACGCGACAGGCATCCCGAACGCGCAGAGCCGTCCAGACCAGGGATGCCCGTCCCTTGTTCCCTCGTCCTCTCGTCCCCTGCTTTTTCGTCACTGTCTTCTTGACATACCTAATCGTCTAGGCCTAGATTTCTATGTACTAAGAAGTCTAGGGGTCTCATCAGCTATGGCCAAAAACGATCTCCAGGGCACTCTCGACCTTCTCGTCCTCAAAACACTTGATCAGAACGGTGCTCTCCACGGCTACGGAATCGTCCTCCACATCCAGAGCGCGTCCAATGATCTTCTCCGCGTGGAAGAAGGCTCTCTGTATCCCGCCCTCCACCGCATGGAACAAAGTGGATGGATCTCCTCCGAGTGGTCTCTGACCGAAACCAATCGCCGCGCCAAGTACTACAAGCTCACCGTCCCTGGCCGTCGCCAGTTGGAAGCTGCGCAGGAAAGCTTCGATCAGCTCGTCCGAGGCGTTCGCGCAGTCCTGCGTTACGCCTGAAAGCCAAGTACCACGGAGTCCTCCCATGGCCCTCTTCCGCCGCCTGACCAATCTCTTCCGACAGCCAGCCATCGACCGCGAAATCGCCGATGAGCTCCAATCCCACATCGATCTTCGAATAGAATCCAACCTCGCGGCCGGCATGTCGCCTCAAGAAGCCCGCCGCGATGCGCTGCTCCGCTTCGGCAACCCGACCGCTACCAAAGAGCATGTTGCCGCCTTCGACGCGAGCCTGGCGCTCGCCGGAATATGGCGAGACATCCACTATGCTGTACGCCAGCTTCGCAAATCGCCCGGCTTCACGTTCACCGTTATCGCCACGCTCGCCATCGGCATCGGCGTCAATGTCGCCATCTTCAGCAGCATGGACGCCGTCGTCCTCCGCCCTCTCGCCGTCCCCGCCCTCGACCACGTCATGGTCATCGCCCAGCAGCAGCAGCGCGGCAAAGAGCCGGTCACTCTCGCCGACTTCAACGATCTTCGCCTTCAGAACCGCTCATTCGAAGATCTCGCAGTCCTCCAGGGCGCAAATTACACCCTCTCCGGCGCTGGGGATGCCGCGCAAATCAGTGCCGATCTCGTCTCCTCATCATTCTTCAGTGTCCTCCGCACTCAGGCTTTTCTCGGCCGCGTCTTCGACGAGAGCGAGTGCCAGCCAGGTCGCGATACCGTCGCCGTTTTGAACTATGGCTTCTGGCGTCGCCACTTCGGAGCAAACTCCCGCATCATCGGCCAGAAGGTCCAGCTCGATCAGCATGAATACACCATCATTGGCGTGCTGCCCCGCACCATGCAGTACCCGCCGGCTGTGGACATGCTTTTGCCCTTCGCGCCGACCCCGGCGCAGTTAGCCAATCGCAGTGAACACGGCTATCTCGTCGTAGGCCGTTTGCGCAACGGCGTCGCTCTGCATTCAGCTCAATCCGAAATGCAGGTACTTTCTGAGCGCCTCGCCAAATCCTACCCAGTCACCAACCAGGGTTGGACCATCCACATCGAGCCGCTGCTCAACGACATCAATGGCGGCCTCACGACCCTCTACTACAGGCTCATCATGGGCGCGACGATGTTCGTACTCCTCGTCGTCTGCGCCAATGTCGCCAACCTCCAGCTTGCGCGCGGAGTCGCGCGCCGCTCCGAGATTGCCATGCGCACCGCCCTCGGTGCCACCCGCAATCGCATCATCCGCCAACTCCTCACGGAGAACCTGCTGCTCGCGCTCATCGGAGCCGGGCTCGGCGTCGCCTTTGCCGCGATCTATCTTCACCTCACGCTCATCGCCATGCCTGCGCGCGTCGCCCGGTATGTTCCCGGCTGGGACAATATCTCCATCAATGGCCGTGCCCTCGGCTTCTCAATCTTCCTCGCCGTACTTTCCGGAATCGTAGCTGGCCTCGCACCTTCTGTCGAAGCTCTTCGTATTCGTCTCGTCGATCAGCTTCGAGCCGGCTCGCGTCAATCTACCGGCCGCAGCCGCCTCCGCAGCGTCTTCGCCGTCGCCCAGATCTCGCTTGCCGTCGCACTCGTCATCGGTGCGGCACTGATGGCCAAGGGCATGAGCTCGATGTTTCACCAAGCCGACATCTACTCGCCGGAGAAAGTCCTCACGCTGCACCCCGATCTACCGTTGAAGCGCTATGACACGCCCGAGAAGCAGGCCCAGTGGTATGCAACCGCACTCGACCGGCTTCGCTCAATCCCCGGCGCATCCCGGGTCGAGCTGGCAACGGCCCTTCCGTACACCGACTCCGGATGGCAGCTCGACCTCGCCATCGAAAATCGACCCACGACTCCAGGCAAACTCCAGACCGTTGTCCGGCTCGCCGTGACCCCTGGCTACTTCGACGCCTTCCGAATCCCTATCCTCGACGGCCGCAATTTCACGCAGGGCGATTCGGTTCATTCGGTTCCGGTCGCGATCGTCAGTCGCCGTTTTGCCGACCTCTACTTCGCCGGGGCAAATCCCATGGGGCATCGCATCCGCCTGGGAGATAGCAAGAGCCACGATCCCTGGCTAACCATCGTCGGCGTCTCCCAGGAGGCCAACTACTCGCTTTGGGAAAACGATCTGCCCCCAGCCGTCTACACAAGCTTCGCCCAGCAGCCGCTCGCAGGCTCGACCATAGCCATCCTTAGCAAGGGCGATCCCCTGTCTCTCGCCGCGCCCGCTCGCAAGGCCCTCGCTTCCATCGATGCCGGAGTTCCTCTCGACCCGGTCCAGACCTACCGAAATCTGATCCGCGACAACCTCGTCGGCCTGATGTATGCCGCCTCCATGTTGGCGCTTGACGCGTTCATTGCGCTGCTCCTTTCCGCGATCGGCATCTTTGCAGTCATGGCCAACCTCGTCGGCGAGCGCACCCGCGAAATCGGTGTCCGGCTCGCCATGGGCGCCAGCAAGGAGGACGTGCTTCGCATGATCATCCGTCGCGCCTCATGGCTCACTGGAACCGGGCTTGTCATCGGCCTCGCGCTGGCGTTCGCTCTCGCGCGACTCGTCGCCAATCTGCTGCGCGGAGTGAGCCCCGACGACCCCATCACTTTCATCACCGTCACGGTCGTCATCATCGCCGTGGCGCTCGCAGCAAGCTGGTTTCCGGCGCGTCAGGCTTCTCGTGTCGATCCCATGCAGGCCCTGCGCTCCGAATAAGCGAAATTCAGGAGATTCCCCATGTCCGTCCTCCGCCGTTTCACCAACCTCTTCCGCCGTTCCAGCATGGACCGCGAGATCGCGGACGAGCTGCAATCCCACATCGATCTGCGCATCGAGTCCAATATTGCGTCCGGCATGCCGCCAGCCGAAGCTCAACGCGAAGCCCTCCTCCGCTTCGGCAATCCCACTCTCACAAAAGAGCGCGTCACCGCATCCGATGCCACGCTGAGTCTCGCTGGCCTGAGCCGCGACATCCGTTACGCAGCGCGTCAGATCCGGCGCTCCCCCGGATTCGCATTGACCGCCATCCTCACGCTCGCACTCGGCATCGGCGCAAATGTCATCGTCTTTGGCGTGCTCAACGCCATGATCCTGCACCCGCTCAATATCGCCGAGCCCGACCGGCTCCTGGAACTCGCTAATGAACACCCAGGCGACGACAACCAGTCCTACCCCGATTTCCTCGACTACCGATCGCGCAACTCCACATTCTCCGATATGGCCGCATACCGCATGGGAGCCGTCGGCCTGAGCTCGCAGGGCAGCGCTCAAATAACGTGGAATTTCGAAGTCTCAACAAACTACTTCGACATGCTCGGCATTCAGCCGCAGATCGGCCGCTTCTTTCACGCAAACGACGATCGCGGCCCGAACTCCGCCCCGTACATCGTCCTGAGCGATGTACTCTGGCACAACCGCTTCAATGCTGATCCCCGCGTCATCGGGACGACCGTTGACCTGAACAAGCACCCTTACACAATTCTCGGTGTCGCTCCGAACGGATTTCACGGAACCGAGCTCTTCTTCTGGCCCGAGTTCTGGATGCCGATGATTAACGAAGAGCAAGTCGAAGGCTATAACTTCCTCACCAAGCGCGGCAATCATGGCATCTTCGTCATCGGAATGCTGAAACCCGGAACGAGTCCGCGCCAGGCGCAGGACAACCTTGTCGTTGTCGCACATCAGATGACCCGCGAGAACCCGGCAGCCGACGACAAGCTCTTCGTGCGTCTGGTAAAGCCTGGCTTGCTCGGTGACACCCTTGGCGGTCCTGCGAAAACCTTTCTTGCCGCTCTCATGAGCCTCGCTCTGCTGGTTCTGGTAGCCGCATGCGTCAATCTCGCCGGGGTCTTCGCTGCACGATCCGCCGACCGCAGCCGTGAGTTGGCAATTCGACTGTCCATCGGATCATCCCGGTGGCGAATTTTGCGTCAACTCCTCACCGAAGCCGTGCTCGTGTCGCTGGCGGGCGGCTTATTGGGGACCCTCGTTTCCATCGTCATGCTTCGAGTTCTCAGCCAATGGCAGCCAATCTCCGAGTATCCGATCCACGTAACCGTTGTCGCTGACTCAAATACTTACATCCTCGCTCTGCTGCTTTCTTTCGCTGCCGGCATCTTGCCTGGCCTGATTCCAGCGCGCCAGGTCTGGCGAACAGAAGTGACAGATGCCATGAAGAGCGGATCCACCTCCGCCAGGCTTCTTCGTCGAATCACAATCCGCGACTTGCTGTTGGGCATTCAAATCGCGCTTTGCGCCCTCCTCGTGACTTCCTCACTGGTTGCCGTGCGAGGCTTGAACCGCTCGCTCCACGCGCCGTTCGGCTTCATCCCGGAAGGTGTGATGATTGCCCAAACGGATCTGCACATGGCGGGATTTTCTGAAGACTCCGCGTTACCGGTTCAGCGCCGCATCATGGATGCCGCTTCGCAGATACCCGGCGTGACCGACGTCGGAATCATCAACGCTCTGCCGCTCAGCGGAGGCGGCAGCAACTGGTCTGTCTACAAGGAAGGAACTGCGGATCTCCGCCCATCCAACAGCATCATGTCCCCCCACGCCTACCAGATCTCCCCCGGTTATTTGAAGGCAGGCCGCACCGCATTCGCAGCAGGTCGAGATTTCACATGGGATGACGGGCCCAAGAAGCCTCGCGTCGCAATCGTGAACAGCACGTTCGCTCGCAAGATGTTTGGCGACCAGCCCGCGGTCGGACTTCATTTCCTAGGCGGTGACAAAACCAATTACGAAATCGTCGGCGTTGTCGAAAACGGCAAATACGAGATGCTGACCGAAGGCTCCAGTCCCGCTATGTTCTTCCCCATCGCGCAAAACCCTGATGCGTTCACCAACCTCATTGTCCGCTCAAATCTCCCCTCCGCTGAAATTGCCGGCGCGCTGAATCGAACCCTCACGGGCATCGACTCCGATCTGCCATTCAATCTCCGCAGCTGGAACGACAGGCTTTCTCTCGCACTCTTCCCCGCCCGCATCGCCACAGCTGCTCTCGGTGTCATGGGCCTGCTCGCCGCGATGCTTGCCATCACCGGCATCTTCGGAATGGCTGCCTACACCGTATCGCGACGTCTGCGCGAGCTTGGAATCCGGATCGCTCTCGGCGCATTGCGCGGACAACTTATCCGAGCCGCCCTGGCTCGTCCGTTCCTTGTTCTTGTTTCTGGATCCCTCGCCGGTCTCGTCCTCGGCGTTCTCGCCAGCCGATTGCTCGCAGCGCTGGTCTATGAGGCTTCACCGCGCGATCCGCTTGTGCTGCTCGGCGCCGTTCTCTCCATGGTTCTCGTCGGCCTCATCGCTACCTGGATTCCGGCACGCCGCGCGCTCTCCATCAACCCCGCCCAGCTCCTCCGCGAAGACTAAAAAGAACGGGCTCGAAGAGCGATACGCTCCACGAGCCCTTTTCTCCGGATGCCTGATCCCTAATCCCTCTCATGATGTTCATACTTCCCGATCTTCTCGCTCAGATGATCCGGGTCCACTGACATCTGCACCACATCCATCTCGTGTCCATCCAGGTCCAGAACGAACATCCCCATCCGCGATCCTTCCGGCTTCATAAAGATCAGCGTCTGGCTCCCGCCTTTTCTGCTGGTCTCGCGAATGACTCGTTCCCACCCGGCTCCAAGCTTCTCCGCGACCAGTTTGTTGAGTTCCTCGCCGTCGACATCGGCGTCGAAGTCCTCGATCTCCGCGACGTGCATCCCGCGAACCCCGTCCCCCGTCGATGTTCGCGCAACGAAGTTCACCAGTCCGAGCAGCGGGATGCGATCGGCGTGCACGTGATAACGCGCTTCAATCGAACTTACTACCTGGTCGAACCCACCCTGCACGCCATTCGCCAGCACCACCACCGGAACCGCGAGCGCAAAAAAGCAAACCGGAATCAGCACCAGCCTCCTCATTCGTCACCCCCGCCCTTGGCTTTTGGTGCTTTCGCCTTGTCTTTATCCTTGTTCTTGTTTGCATTGCTATGGGAGTCAGGATCAAGGTCGCCCAGCACGCCAAGACCTCCGATCCCCGACAACTTGCTCAGGTCCTCCATCTTCACTGGACCGAGAATCAGCACGATGCTCAGCTCCCTGGGCTCCGCATCGAGCACGAAAATCCCATGCGGCTGACCGTTCACCATCTTCATCATCACGTCCGTGCTCTCGCCGCTCTTCTTGTCCCGTTCGCGCACGATTGACGACCACTCGCCTCCCGCCTGGAAGTACGAGCGCAGCTTCTCGACGTCCACCGCCGTGTACTGCCCTTCTTTATCGAATTCGTACTCCCGCACATAGATCCCGTCGAGGCCCTCGATTAGGTGCTTCGTCGCTTCCTCGTCCTTGTCTTTGCCGTCCATGAACTTCGCGGCGAAGCCCAGCATGTTTTTCCCAAGCGTCACTTCGGTCACGTTGGAAGCGCGCGCGGCCAGTTCCTTCTCCACAGGCGATGGCAGGGGCAATCCACTCTGTGCCATCGCGGGAACTGCCACTGCAGCGAGCCCCAATACCCAAACAATCACCCGGTTCTTCATCGATCTCTCCTTCACTTACTTCGCCTCATCCGACCGGTCGTGCTCTGCCAGCTTCCGGTTCATGTTGTTCAATACCTGATTGGTGATGCGCAGCGCCGTCATCAGCTGCTGCTTCGCTTCTTCGCCTTTGCGCCGCTCTTCCATCTGCCGCCAGCCGAAACCACCTGCCAGCACGGCTCCGGCCAGCAACGATGCCGCCAGCCGCTGCCACCAGATCATCGTGGTGTGGCGCCGATCCGTCCGGCGAGCACTGCGCTTCTGCATGATCCGACGCTTCAGAGTCGGCGGAGCGGGCCGCCGCTCCATTGCCTGCTTCAGCTCCCGTTCAAACTCCCGATCCTGTTCGGAGCCGTTGATCTTTTCCGGCTGATTACTCCATTCAGAGTCCACGAATGTACTCCTTCAAATGAGTCGTTGCCTTCGCTCGCAGCAGCTTCAACCCACGGTGCAAGTTGCTCTTGACTGTTGCGATTGGCGCTTCGACTGCTACCGCAATCTCTTCCGGAGTCATGTCCTCCTGGTACCGCAGCACCAGCGCCGCTCTCTGCGCCTCTGGCAGTGTCGAAAGCAGTTGTTCCAGCCGCGTCTCCAACGGAGACTGCCTCTCCTCCGCCGGTGACCCATGTTTGTCCTCAATCTCAACCCACAGGTCCACGCCCCTCACCCGACGCCGCCTCAGCGCATCCGCCGATCGGCTCATAGCCACCCGCCGCAACCAGTTCAATGCGTGTTCCGGGCTCTCGATCCGCTCCATATGCCTGTCCAACTCCAGAAAAACGTCCTGCGCAACCTCTTCCGCCAGTCCGCGATCGCCGGTCATGCGCCACGCCAGCGAAAACACCATGGACTGGTGTTCATCCACCAGTTGCTCGAAGTCCGGCTGCCATCTCTGCGCCATCGGTTTCGCTTCTACCTCTTAATCCGCAGAAGATCGCGGTTCGGGATGCAAGAAACTACGCGCTGGAAAGAAAAATGTTCGGTTAAATCCCTGAGAAACATTTCCACTTGGCGAGACACCGCGGCTTCTTCATACAACCGCCGGTCAACAAAATGTCTCGAACGGAGTGAGTAGTACCCGGGCCAGTGCGAGTCTGCCCCTCCAGAGGAGACCTCCCAATGAAACGCCGCTTGCAGTTCTTTGCCTTCCTGAGCTTCGCCTTGGTTGCCAGTAACGCCTATTCCCAGGCCGTGGCTTACGTCTATGTCGCCAACAATCCCCAAAACAGCAGCACCAACCAGATCAAAGCCTGGTCTGTGGCAGCTGACGGAAAACTCACACCCATCTTCGGGTCGCCCTTCCGCGAAGATGTCAGCGCCATGGCGGTCGATGGCGGCCACCTTGCCGCAATTAACCAATCTCAGCCCAGCATCGATACATTTGCCATCGAGCCCGGCGGAGCACTGCGATACATCTCCTCGGTTGACTATTCCAAACATGCGCCAAACAGCGATTGCGTGTTCGCCAACCAGGTCTTCTTTGACCGCACCGGATCAACCCTCTATGTCCAGGAGTTCAACGCCGACTGCGCCAACACCGGCGTCGCCTCATTCGCGCTCAACAAGCTGACCGGCAAGTTGCACTATCTCGGCGTAAACATCACCGGCGACTTCCCTGGCGATAACAACGTCGCACACTTCACCGGGAACAACATCTACGCCTACACTGCCGTTAACTCGGGGTGCATGTACTACGGAATCTACGGATTCAGGCGCCAGGTCAACGGGCTCCTCGTCTCCGGCGGATCGCTTGCCAACTATCCCAAACCCTCAAAGAATTTCAGCCGCTTCGTTCCCGACCTGGTCGCTGCAGACTGGGCAAATAATGTCGCCATGCTTATGCAGCCGGCAAACCCGCCGGACTGCCTCGCGCTTCCGCCGCAGCTCGCCACCTACACAGTGAATTCATCGGGCGTCCTCAGCACCAAGAGCACGTACTCCAACATGCCCGCTACCCTCATCTCCGATCCGTACGATATGAAGATGTCCCCTTCCGGCAAGCTCCTCGCGGTTGCGGGGCAGCAGGGCCTCCAAGTCTTCCATTTCAACGGATCCAAGCCCATCACGCACGACACCGGCCTGCTCACCACAGACCCCGTCAACGAGGTCTTCTGGGATAACAGCAACCACCTTTATGCGATCAGCCGGGCGACGGGGAAGTTCCGCGTCTACACCATCACTCCCACATCGGTTCAGCTGGCCAAAGGCTCTCCGCACCTCATCAGCAGTCCCGAACACCTTATTGTTCAGTCGCTGCCGCACCTGTGAACCTCTCACGTTGGCTCAGGGCCGTAAGAAGCTTAACGGTCCTTGAGCTGCAATTCATCACACACAAGGTCCCCTAGTCGAAGCTGCGCAGCCAGATATCGCGCACTGATATCTTGCACGGCTCGCTCTCGATTTCGAAACCGATCAGGCCTGGCTGGTTATTGATTGAATCTTTGTTGTCGTCGATGAATACCGCCATGAGCTGTCCGTTCATGATGTGCATCATTACGCCACCCCGCGCGATGACCTCGTAATCGTTCCACTCGTTCACCTTGACGTAGCCGCCCAGCGCATCCTTGTCGGCGATGCGCGCCACGATGCGGTTTGTCTGTCCCGGCAGCGCCTGCGTCACCTGCCCGCGATATGCCAGGATTCCCTGCATGGTGTTCTCCGAGTACCACTGTCCCGTAAACAACGACGTCACCGCGGTCACTGGGAACCAGAAGTCCGCCTGCGGGCCCGTCATCATGAATCTCAGGTCATAGGGAGGCACACCGGCCGGCTGCGGACGACTCCACGGGATTCCCGTCACGCTGCGATATTGGATTCCTCCGCCGCCGCCTTTCTCGATCTTCATATGCAGCTTCAAATCGAAGTCGCGAGTCTTCGCACCGCGATAGACGATGTAGTTATTCCCCTTTGGCTTATGCTCCAGCGTCTCTCCCACCATGACGCCGTCTTCCACGCGCCAGATGCTTGTATCCGCGTCCCAGCCGGCAAGGCTTTTGCCGTCGAAGATTTGCTTATAGCCGGTATGCTCGTCGATATCGTAGGGTGCCGGGTCGTGAAACTTCGGCATCCCTGCCAGCTTTTCGCCATTGGAGCCTGTCTGCGGTGGTCCAGCCGGCGGCGATTCCAGCGCTGGCGGCACGATCTGCGCGACAAGCATTGGCGGGAAGACAGGCGACGCCCCACCGATAAGGATCGCTTTCAGAAACGCGAGATGAATCAAACGACGATGAGCGAGATCCAACATGGACATACCGTTACAGCTCCGGTCGCAGGGAAATTCAAAGACAAGAGGAGTGTAAGTGCAGCAAGTCCCCCGGCATTCGCAAATCTTAAGCGCGCCTTCAGAACAGATCCGGAATGCTATGAAACGCAATCCGCGTCGGCGCCGCCTTGTACGCGGCCAGCATCGTCGCCGGGGCCAGCGTGCTCATCCCATACTTCTGATTCAGCTGATCCATCGCCTCCAGCAGCTTCGCCCGGCTCTTCGCGTTTTCCAGCGAGTCAAATAGATTCAGCGAGTGCAGCCTATCCGGCACCAGCCCATTCAAGCTCACACCAATGAAATATGGCTCGTCATACCCCTTACCCTTTGGCTTCTCATTCCACAGCCGGGATAGCGCTCCGATCAGCGTCTGGTTGTCCTGGCACTCCATGAGCCGGATCTCGTGATGCCACCCGCGCGTCGGAACCCCAAAACGGCTCACCGGCGCGTTCATCCCCCGTGGTACTGAAAACCCAACCGCCAGTCCGATCGATCCAGCCCAAAGCTTGTTCGAGCGCAGCCTCATGGCCGCCTTATGCAGCAGCTTATGCGCCACCGCCCACGCCTTGTCCGCGGTGCGCATCTCCGGAGCCAATACATGCGAGTGGCTGATCGACTTCAGATGTTCCGTCTCCGACATCTCGAAGTCCTCACCATGAAGCCAGTACCACAGCCGTTCGCCCCATACCGAACCCCACATTGCACCCGCCTGCTCGCAGTCCAGCTTCAGCAGATCATCCATCGAATGAATGCCCTTCTCATTCAATCTCTTCTCGGTTTGTGCTCCGATACCCGGCAGATCCCGCAGCGAAAGGTTTCTCAGCGCATCCGGCAACATGTCCAGCGTCAACGCCACCAGGCCGTCCGGCTTTTCCATGTCGCTCGCGACCTTCGCCAGGTAACGGCTCGTCGCCAGGCCCACGGAGCTGCGCAGCATCGGCCCTACCTTCTCCCGGATCGTCGCTTTCACCTTCCGCCCCAGTTCCAGCGCCGCAAGAAGTGGTCTCTCCCGCCCCATGAGCCGGCACGCCATCTCGTCGATCGACATCACGGCTGACACCGGCAGACAGCTCTCCACCGCCTCCACCACGCGGTGGTGATAATCCACATACAATTCGTGCCTTCCCTCTACGAAAATCATGTTTGGACACATACGCTTGGCGTCCGCCACAATCGTTCCCGTCTTCACCCCGTGAGCCTTCGCCTCATAGCTCGCCGCGATGCAGCATGTCGTATCTGCCATCATTGGAACCACGCCCACAGGCTTTCCTCTCAACTCCGGCCGGTCCTGCTGCTCCACGGAAGCAAAATAGGAATTCAGATCGACGAACAGCCAATTGACAAACGGTGCACCTCCGGCCTCACTCCCCATCGCAGGCGAAGTCTCAGGCGGAACGGTCCCTTCCGGCCAGTCCTCCGGTCCCAGTGCCGTTCCAGGATTTCCACCGCTCAGTTCCATATCCCTAATTATTTTCGATCTTTATTCGCCTGTTTACAACTAAGGAACCCTCCAACCTCATCCCATTAAGTGGTAGACTTGGGCTGCCGGAAATCCTGCAATAAAACCGTTTTACCGATTTTGGGTCTAAACCTCATAATCGGAGTTGGCTTGCGGAGTTCACTTGGTATATGCATTCAATTACTCAATTGATCGGGTCCTACGCGAGCGTGCTGGCCATCTTGGTCACGCTGGGAGTGGCAGTGCTCCTCGTTTGCTGCCTCGAATGCACCAACTGCCCTAAGCGCAAAAAGGATGAGCTGTTCAGTCGGCACGAGCTATAGCCTGCTGACATCATCCGCACGGTCCAGGCCTCTTCTCACGACAAATCCTCACGAGCCCTCTCTTTGCGCCGTCAATGACCAACGACCGCGTTAGGCGGCTTATGGTTCCGACTCTTTGAGGTATTGTTCGAAGTGCTGAAGAATCCTCCCGTACAAGTGCACCCGCACATCGCCTCCAGCGAAGGAATGTGTTTTACGCGGATAGATCTGTAAATCGTATGGAATGCCGGCCTCGATCAACCTCTGAACAAACTGGACCGTGTTCTCCAGGTGCACGTTGTCATCGCCAGTCCCGTGTATAAGCAGGAGCCTCCCATCCAGGTTTGCGGCCACGTTCACAACTGAGAAGTCCTTGTATCCATCAGGATTCTCCTGCGGCTTGCTCAGGTAGCGCTCCGTGTACACCGAATCGTAATCCCGCCAGTCCGTCACCGGCGCCAGCGCAATCCCCGCTTTGAACCGATCCGAGTGCGTCATCGCATACAGAGTGAAGGTTCCACCCCAACTCCCGCCCCACCAGCCCAGCCGATTCGCATCGAGCTCTGAATGCTCCGCTAGAACGGCATCGATCATCGTCAGCTGATCTTCCAGTTGCACCGGCCCGAAGTTGTGATACGCCGCTTGCGCGAAGTCTCGCCCCCGGAACCCCATCCCGCGATTGTCCGCATGCAGCACCGCAAACCCATGCTGCGCGAGCAGCTCATCAAACATTACCGAGTCGCTCCAGCGATTCACGATCGTCTGCACATACGGTCCGCCATAGGGATTCACAATCAGGGGCACACTCCCTGCACCGGCAGCGTTCGCAGGCAGCAAAAGTGTTCCATAGAGAATCGTTCCGTCTTTAGCTTTGGCTTGAATCGGCGCCGGCGCATGCAGAGCCAGTTCGTCAACCGCGCTCGAGCCCCATAAGGCCACACAACTTGTGCCCACGCCGCACATCTTCACTACCGGCGGACTTCTTCTCGTCGAGAACTTATCCGCATAATTGCCGCCGAGCGACGCAAACTGCACATCGTGAAAACCCGGCCCTTCGGTCAACTGCGTCCGCTCGCCATCGAAGCTTACCTTCCACGCCTGCCTGTCCTGCGGAGCACTCTCGTTCGATGAATAGAGCACCTCTTTGCGCGACGGATCCACGCGATACACATCTGCGACGTCGAACTCTCCTTTGGTGAGTTGCTTCTCGAGTGTCGCCCGAGTCGAATCCGTCCCGCCCTCGTCATAGCGATACAGGTAGATATGGTTGTGCCCGTCCGCCCAGTTCGTCAGCACGATGCAGCCGCGCGCGACCTGCACATCCATGGACTCGTTCACGAACTTCTCATCGTTGATCTCCAGCACCAGGTGCGCCGTACCCATCCGCGGCTCGGCGAAGTAGATCCTCCGGTGCTTCTGATCCCGGCTCAGCGTCTCCACCCACAGCGTCTTTTGATCTACCCATCCAAATCGTGGAATGTAATCCTGCCCCTGCTCGATTGGGATATGAACCCATGACGTCTTGCCGCCTTTTACGCTGACCACTCCGACCCGTATGTCTGGATTCGGGTCTCCCGGTTGCGGATAGCGTTGTCCCTCCACCACCGCGTGCGTTGGAATCCAGTCGGTGATGGGGTATACCGGAACGTTCTCTTCCAGCGTCTGCAGGTAAGCGATGCTTTTCGAGTCCGGCGACCAGAAATAGTTGCTGCGCGTCCCCAGCTCCTCCAGGTACACCCAATCCACTTCGCCGTTCAGGGTATTTCCATTTGGCGATCCAGCCAGTGTGATCGTCGGCGTATCCACGCTCCGCAACGGCACAACCGCAAGCCCGTGATTCCGCACAAAAGAAACATATTCCCCATTCGGCGAGAACTTCGGATCATCACCCGCAGTCGACCCGGTGAAGCCGATGTCGATTCCCGTACCGCTGGCCAGCTCGTAGTACCAGAGGCTTCCATTCGAGTCGAAGAGCAGGTGCTTCGAGTCCGGCGCCCAGAGATAGCTCGCCATCCCATATCGCTGACGATGGTCCTTGTCTTCTTCATTCAATTCGCTCTTGGCGCGCAATGTCGCAAGCTTCGTATGGCTTACCAGGATGTGCGGCTTGCCCACGGCGGGATCGATCTCGATGAGATCGCGATCGTCGATATACGTGAGGTGCTGCGCATCGGGAGACCACGCCAGGCCGCTCGGCGGTGTACCCGTCAACGGCCCGCGACCAAAGATCTTTTCAACCGTCAGCCCATGTGCAGCTTCCTGCCCCTGTGCTCCGAACGCCGATAAGAGCGTGGCCATCGACGCAAGGGCGAGCCGGCAGACGAAAGACCTCAAGGAACCTCCTTCAGGCGGCAACCACCCCTTGGAATCAAGTAATGTGATCTGTGCCGGGCTCCAGTTTACCCGAGCAAAAGCAGACCCGGTGTCACCGCATTTGATAAGGTCGAACGCCCCCTCCAGCGTCTATCCTTCCTTGTGGAGAGGTCAGGAGCTCCCCTTCGATGTCGTGGGCATCACCCGAAGAGCGACGCAATCTCGGCCACTCGCGCCGGAAACAGATCCGTCGCCAGCAAAACGACCAGCTGAACATCAAGGCCCGCAAATCTCCTCCGCTTGCACTGCTCGATCGCGCCGAGCGTGGCCGCATTCCCACCCTCCTCAAGCTCAAGCATCAGCTTATGGCGCAGTCGCCCTTCGTCTTCTTTCGCGGAGCGGCCCCGATCATGGCGGCGGACCTCGCTCTGGTGCCGAACACCGGCATCGAAGCGCAAATCTGCGGCGATGCCCATGTGCGCAATCTCGGCGCCTTCGCGGCACCCGACGGCCGCCTCGTCTTCGACATCAACGACTTTGACGAGACGATTCGCGGACCTTTCGAGTGGGATCTCAAGCGCATGGCCGCTTCGATCGTCCTCGCCGGACGCGAGTCGCGCCACAAGGAAGCCTCGGCCCAGGATGCTGTGCAGCACTGCATGATGCGCTACTCCGAGCACATGCGCGCTTTCGCTCGCCTGCCGCTTCTCGAAGTCGCCCGGTTTCAAGTCCATCGCATCGGCGACGTCATGCCAGTCCACGCCGCTCTGGTCAAAGCTGAGCGTGCCACTCCTCTTCACAGCCTCGACCAGCTCACAGAACCAGTCCCCGGCAAACCCGGTTCACGCCGCTTCAGAGAGATCAAATCCTGCCTTAGCCGCATCACCGGCGCACAAGCAGAAAAGATCCTGAACTCCCTCGGCCCCTACCGCGAAGTCCTGGAGCCTCAACGGCAGCACCTGCTCTCGCTCTACCATCCCGTCGATGTTGCCTTCAAGGTGGTAGGAACCGGCTCCGTCGGCCTGCGCGATTACTGCATCTACTTTGAAGGCAACGGTCCGAACGACCCTCTCTTTCTGCAGATCAAAGAAGAAGCGCCATCCGCCTATGCGCCTTATGTGCAGAATGCCCATCCATCCAACCACAACGGACAACGCGTAGCCACGGGGCAGCGCGCAATGCAGCTGCAATCGGACCCGTTTCTGGGTTGGACGCACATCGGCTCGCGCCACTTTCTTGTTCGTCAGCTCAACGATCACAAGGGCTCCATTGACCTCACCGACCTTGCTGGAAGCGGCCTCACCGCCTTCGCCGAGGTGTGCGGTGAACTCCTCGCCCGCGGCCATGCCCGTTCGGGCGACCCGCTCGTCATCTCCGGCTACCTCGGCAACGGGGTAGTCTTTGCTGAAGCTCTCGCTCGCTTCGGTTCCCTGTATGCCGACCAGACTGAAAAAGACTGGCAGACCCTCCGCCGCTCCGGCAAAATTCAAGTAGCTCAAAAGAGGACCCGATGAATCGTCGTCAATTCGCCCATGGGATGGCTTCCGCCGCGCTCGCCACCACCGCTATCGCATCCAAAGCTTCCGCCACGTCCGAGGCCGGAATCTCACCGTTCCCGCTCTCCGTCATGCTTTGGACCGTCTTCAACGATCTCCCCTTCGAGCAGCGCCTCGCAAAGGTTGCTGAAGCCGGTTACACCAACGTGGAACTCGTAGGCGAATACGCCAAATGGTCCGAAGCTGACTTCGACAAAGCCATCGCGGCCGCCAAACAACACGGCATTCATTTTGACGCAACCGCCGGGTTGCATAACGGAATCGGCAATCCCGCCGTTCGCGACGCCTTCCTCGCGGAATTGAAGGAAGCGCTCACTCCCATGGAGAAGCTCTCCTGCCCGGCCATGATCATCCTCTCCGGTAACATCGTCCCCGGCCTTTCCCACGAAGACCAGCACGCCAGCTGCATCGAGGGCCTGAAGCGCGCCGCGAAATTAGTGGAAGGGAAGCAGATCGACGGACAGCCAGTCCGCCTTCTCCTTGAGTGCATCGACCCCGAAGAAAACCCGCACTACTTCCTGCAGTCAGCCGCGGAAGCCATCGACGTCGTGCGCGCGGTCAACCACCCGCAGGTCCAGTTCCTTTACGACCTCTTCCACGAACAGATCGCCGAAGGCAATCTCATCGAGAAGCTCGACAAACACATTGACGTGATCGGCCTCATCCATATCGCCGACGTCCCCGGCCGCCACGAGCCGGGCACGGGTGAAATCAACTATGCGAATGTGTATCGGAAGCTCGCGCAGCTTAAGTATCGGCACGCCGCGGCTATGGAATTCAAACCCCTCGGCGAACCTGTGGCATCGCTTCGCAAAGCCAGAGAAATGGTAGGGACTGCCATAGCCGCGCTCTGATGCAGAACGCGGCTTGAGGCATTAACCTGCTACATTGCCGGCTTCGGAGCTTCGGCCGGCTTCGGCATCTGGAACACAGCCGGGTCGATAGTCTTGTTGAGCTCAACCTTCTTTACCGCAATCGACAACTGGAACTGGCCTAGATCGATATCCATGGCGTAGGGGACCATGTATCCCACATCGGTTTTCCGGTAATCGGAGAACTTGGTTGTGATATCGACGTCCTGGTCCTGCATCTTTCCTTTGCCTTGGACTGTCGTGACCATATAGGTCGTGGAATCGATTAGGAACACCGTCTCCGTATTCTCTTTCGACGTCAGCTTGATCTTGTATGTAGTTCCTTCTTTCCCCATCAACTCGATCTTGCTGCCCTTCGCCGCATAGTCATACAGAGGGCCGCCGACGTAGATCTGTCCCTTGCCTTGGTTGTATTGGTCATCCGGCATCGGCGTCGGATCAGCAGCGCCTGCCATCGGATTTACCATCCAGCCGCCCTTGTCGTTGTAGCACTGCACGATCTTCGTTCCGTTGAAGTCCGTCTCATTTTTGTAGCCCACGCCGTCTACCAACGTCGTAACCGTCGGAGCATCGTTGCCCATCACCGAAGTCGAGCTCTCGATGGTCATCGACTTCACCTGGCTGATCGCGGCTTTCCCTCCGATTGCCTCAATCTGCTTTGCCACGATTTCATCTGCCGTAGGAGTGCTCTCCGCTGGTGCCTGCGCTTGCAGTGCAACCGCAACACCGAAAACTGCAACCACCGCCATACCCTGAATAATCTTCATTGTCCCGTTTCGCCTTTCCGTGCCCGTAGACACAGGTCTCCTGTGCGGCACCAGTGTAGCTCTAACACCAGTACGCGCAACACAGAGACTTTGTTTCAGCTTTTCAGGGATGGACTTCAGCCCGCGAACGGCGAAAGCCCCACCAATTCGACATCGAACCTTCGCCAGAACGCGCGTCCTGTTTCGGCGGGTTTGGAACCGCCGTCGCTCGCCGAATGAGAAGGGCAGGGAACACGCCTCAACGCCACCTGCAAGAACTCTTCAGCAGCATCGACATTCTGCGCTTCGCGATACGAGCTAGTAGCTGGAACCCAACCGCCTCTTTTCACCCCACCGGCACCAGCTTCGCGTCCGACGCCTGGTGCCGCCGTTCCTTCTGCATCTCGAGCAGCACCGGCGAGGCTTCCAGCGGCATCACTCGGTCCTTGCCGAACACTTGCATCAGGCCTTCCTGCTGGTCGAATGTGATGACGAAGTTCTTGAGCGGGGTTGACCCGATGTTCACCAGCGGAAACGCCGAATTGATCTCCACGAATGCCTTCCTGAAAACATAAGGGCCGAAACGCACGTCCGACTGAAGCCTTGCGGCTCTCAATGCGAAGCGCGTCGCAAGCGACTCGGCCGTTCCAAACTCTACAGGCGTTGTCTGAAACTTCATCTGGCTGGCAATTGCATTGGGGAGACTCAAGCCATTTCCGCCCGAGTCGATCTGCGCCTCCATACTCAGGCCGTCGATCTGGAGCTTCGCTATAGGCACGCCATCCTTGAGCCGGAAAGGCAAGATCGATCCGGCCGCGTGCTCCGCCAATCTTCCAGTACTGAGCATCATCTGCCGTCCCGGATAATTGAGCGTGAGCAGATAATCCTCAAACAGCGGAAATCCCAACACTCCTTGGCAGTTCTGTTCCTCTCGAAACAGCCTGTGCTGCACCGCCTGCACTTCTTCAAACTCGACATTTCCAACCTTAAGTGACTCGACCCAGACCACCTCAGATCGCTGCTCGCCCTGTCCGCTGGGGTCCGTCAGCCGCGCGTGGCCTACTGCGGGAATTCCTAGTTCCTGCACCAGTTCCGGCGAAATCAGCGCCTGCGTCCCCGTTCCGGTATCGATGAGAAAACGGTATGGTCCATGGCCGTTCACCATCACTGCCACATATGGCTTGTCATGAATGAGTTCGATCGGCGTCACAAACACCATCGATCTCGCAGAAGTCTGCGCCGCGCTTGACCCAGTTACGAAGGAAACGCCCGCCCACAGCAGGAGCGTCAAGCCGGTTCGAACATTGCCTAGTAGAGGAGCCATCACGCCCTCCCTTCCGCGCACCCGCCTGCTCGGAATGCACCCGATTCTACGAGCGTTGTGGCCGATAAGTTCGACCCGCGTAACCAGCCACGCCCCTGGAGCGCCAAGTGGCCCCGCTCTACAATGGACCGGTATGCCCACCACCGTC
>Ga0157378_10001250_pt1 | contig 22924 bp, 20 predicted proteins | sample M65metaG_FD_115309 | JGI IMG/M metagenome (GOLD analysis project Ga0157378, IMG submission 115309) | Miscanthus rhizosphere microbial communities from Kellogg Biological Station, Michigan, USA - M6-5 metaG | ecosystem: Host-associated > Plants > Roots > Rhizosphere > Soil | place: USA: Michigan...
TGCGGAATTCGCGCCGGATCGGCGCGGTACCATACCGCGACTGATGCCCAATCATGATCCGATCCGGATCGCGGGCGCGGGGCCGTCCGGTCTCGCCGCCGCCATCATCCTCGGCCGCGCAGGTCGCGCCGTCGAAGTTCACGAGGCCAAAGGCGACGTCGGCACGCGCTTCATCGGCGATCTGCAGATCATCGAAGGGGCCTCCGAGGCGGAGCCAGTGCCGGCCTTTCTCGACCGCCTTGGCATCGAGCGTAACTTCTACTTCCGCCCCGCCGATTGGGCCACGTTCTACGACCATCGCGGCCGAGGACGCGTGATCCGGAGCAACGAACCGTACGGATACTTCATCCACCGCGGCGCCGAGGAGGGAACGCTCGATCGCGGCCTCCTGGCGCAGGCGCAGCGGGCGGGGGCGAAGGTGGTGTTCAACAGCCGGCTGTCGGCGGATCAGGCAGACATCGTCGCCACCGGGCCGGCATCGCCGGACGGGCTGGCGAAGGAGATGACGTGGCGTTCGAATGACGATGAGCTCATCGACGTCTACTTCAACCACAACCTCGCGCCCGGCGGCTACTCGTATCTGTTCATCCTCGACGGCGTGGCTACGTTCGGCTGCGCGATCGTGGCGGACTTCAAGCAAATCGATACGTACTTCGATCACTCGCTGGCGGCGGCGCGGCGGCTGCACGGTTTCGACGTGCCGGCGGATGCGCGCACCGGCTATTCGTACATGAATTTCCACCTCAAGCGCGCCGCGACGTCGAACGGCGCGCGCTTCGTCGGCGAAGCGGCGGGATTTCAGGACTACCTCTTCGGACTCGGCATCCGCTACGCGCTCACCAGCGGCTCATTGGCCGCGCGCAGCATCCTCGAGGAACGCGATTACGACGAGCTGTGGAAGAGCGAGTTGGAGACGAAGCAGAAGACCAGCCTGGTCAATCGCTTTCTGTACGAGTCCGGCGGAAACTTCGGCCTCTCGATGTTCGTCCGTCAGGCGGCGCACGCGAAAGACTTTCATCGCTACCTCAGCGGGTGGCATCGCAACAGCTGGTGGAAGTCGCTGCTGTCGCCGGTCGTGCGGCGCGTCTGGAAGCACGATGGCCGCTGCCAACACAAACCGGGATTGCACTGGTGCCGCGCGCGCGATACGCAGATCAAAGTCCCGCCGCTCGGGCCGATCGAAACGCAATGACTTCCGAAGCGCTGCCGCTGCCGGTCTCGCCGACCGTCGATGAGGCCTACGCCTTCTGCCGCGCCATTGCCCACAAGTACGGTTCCAACTTCTCGGTCGGATTCCGCTTCCTGCCGCCGGTGAAGCGGCGCGCGGTCTATGCGGCCTACGCCTGGTGCCGCTGGGCGGACGACATCGCCGATGAACCAAGTAACGACCCGAGCGATTCGCCCGCGTCCGTGCTCGATCGCCTGGCCGCATGGCAGCGCGAGCTCGACTCGACATACGCCGGCAACCCATCGCATCCGATCACGATCGCACTCGCGGATGCACTCCAGCACTTTGCCATCCCGAAGAGCGCCTTCATCGCCCTGATCGACGGCTGCCGGCAGGATATGGTCAAGACTCGCTACGAAACCTTCGACGATCTGCTCGGCTACTGCGAGATGGTGGCGTCGTCGATCTCCGACATCTCGCTGGCCATCTACGGCTACCGAACGCCCGCGGCGATCCACTACGGCCGCAATCTCGCCACGGCGCTGCAGCTGACCAACGTCACGCGCGATGTCGCCGACGATCTCGATCGCAATCGCGTATACCTTCCGCAGGAGGAGCTGCGGCGATTCGGCGTCACGGAGCAGGATCTCTTTGCACGCCGCGACACCGAGGCCATGCGGCGGCTGATCGAGTTTCAGATCGAGCGTGCGGAGTGTTACTTTCACGCCGCCGAGCCGCTCATCCGCGAGCTGTCGTTCGACGCCCGCTTCCCCACGCTGCTGATGGGCGGCGTCTACGCCACGGTGCTGGCCAAACTGCGGCGCGACCCGCTGGTGGTGCTGCGGAAGCGGCTGTCTCTGAGCCGTGTTCAAAAGATGATCGTCATTGCACGGAGACTCATCCGCCCTCGGTTCGCTTGAAACGTGCGACGATCAGGCTTCGTCGTACAAACGGCATGGCGCGCTCCCTGATACCGATTCTGCTACTCCTCGCATCGGCGGCCTCGTATGCCGCCGAAACGACGCCGCAGAGCGTGAGCGTGCTCGTCCCGATCGTCGGCAGCGTGATCGGAATCAACAACGTCCGCTGGAAGACTGACATCGACCTCTTCAACGATGGGCGATCCGAAGCCAACGTGATGCTGTCGCTGCCAACGGCTCCCGATCAGCCGTTCATCTTCGTCTCGATCGCACCGGGATCCGGCCAGCATTTCTCCGACATCGTGGCCTCGACGTTCGGGATGGAGGCAACGCTTTCCCCGCTCAAGATCACGACGATCGACAGCACCCGCTCCGTGCGCGTTCTGGCCAACGTCTACGGCATCCGCGACGCCGACATCTTCCCGCCCGAACCGATCGGCGTGACCTACGGCGCCACGTACTTTCCGCTGCGAACGCTGAACGGCCTCTCCTTCAGCGACGCCTTTCGCACCAACGTCGGCTTGGCCAACCTCGGCGAGCAGGAAGCCTCCTTCACGCTGGCCCTGCAACGCGTCCCCGGCCGCAACGTCGCCGTCACGCGATTCAAGGTCGCCGCGAACACCCTCGTCCACACCTCGGTGCAGTCACTCTTCCCGCTGATCACCAAGGGCGAAGACTTCCTCGTCCTCGTCGAGACCAGCTCCCCCGACACCTACGTCTACGCCTCGGTCGTCGACAACGAGACCAACCAGACGCACTTCATCCAGCCGGCCATCAGCGTGCCGCAGTTGCAGGAAGTGGTGAACAGGTAGTGTGCGCAACTCAGCCGTGCGTCTTCAACCACTGCGCGATCGTGTATGAGAAGTCAGCAAACGTAAGCTGCGCGAGATCGAGTTTCAGGTTCGAACAGATCGCCGGAAGATCGGCTCGAAAGATCTCGTAGCGGGCGTAGATTGCGGCGCCGCCGGGAAGGTCGGTTCTACCGGACTCCGTACGAAGCCAGTCGCGGACGCGAGTGACAGCGGCCTTCGCGCTGTTGCCGTGCTGATGGATATCCTGGCCGCTCAAGTCCGAAACGAACTTCTGGAACCGGTACTGCTCGGAGTCGAAGATGAGAAGGCTCTTGTCTGCGCAAGCCGGGTTGAATGCCTTGCATCCGAGGTCGATCCCGAGCTCGAGAGGCATGTTGAACCTCGGGAGGGCATTCGCCGTGTCGAGACTCGTTCGGGAAAGGTCGTGGATTGAGTAGCGAGAGGCCGAGATCAGGTCGACGATCTTCTGGAGCCGGACCTGACTGGAATCGAGTCGTTCGCGCGCGCACTTGGGCCGGAATCCGGCGTCATTGATCGCGAAGACGATCGCCTCAAACAGCGGTGCGTAGTCGTCGTCGAAGGGGCAGTTGATGAATACGTTCTGTCCGTACTCTTCGGCAGGCATCGCGGCAACACTACTTCCTGCGCGACATCACCTGTTCGATGGCACGATCGATCTTCTCGTGAGGGATGGTGGTCGGCTCCGTCGGAAAGAGGATCCTGCGGACGCCTTTTGGGCTGGATGGACGACGAATGCCGCTCCGCTTCAAGCTGCCTGAAGGCTGGTTCTTTGCCATTCGGTCTCCCTATTTGGGTCGGAGATGGTAACGACAAGCGAGTCGCCGTCATTCTAACTCGGCCGCAGCGCTCCTACACATTGAACCGAAACAGAATCACATCCCCATCCTGAACGACGTAGTCCTTCCCCTCGCTGCGCATCTTGCCGGCGGCTTTGGCTGCTTGTTCACCCCCGAGGGAGACGTAGTCGTCGTAGGCGATCGTTTCGGCACGGATGAAGCCGCGCTCGAAATCGCTGTGAATCTTGCCGGCGGCCTGCGGGCCCTTCGAACCGCGATGAATAGTCCAGGCCCGCGCTTCTTTCGGACCGGCGGTGAAGAACGTCTCCAGGTCGAGCAGCTTGTAGGCTGCGCGGATGAGGACATTCAGGCCCGGCTCGTCGAGTCCCATCTCTTTCAGAAAGTCGGTGCGCTCCGCGGGGGGAAGATCGGAGATCTGCGCTTCGAGCTCGCCGCAGATGACGACCACTTCTCCCTTTTTCTCCGCGGCGATCTTCCGCACCTTCTGCAGCAGCGGCGTCTCGTTGCCGAGGTCCGATTCGGCGACGTTCGCGACATAGAGGACAGGTTTCAGCGTGATGAGATTCAGTTCCACCAGCGTCTCGCGCTCTTCGTCGGTGAACTCGACAGCGCGCAGCGGCGTCCCCTTGTCCGCCGCCGCTTTCGCTTTTTCCAGCGCCTCGGCCTGGACGACGTACTCCTTCTGTCCCACGCGGGCCAGCCGGGCCACGCGGTCGAGCTTCTTACCGACGGCGTCCATGTCCGCCAGCAGCAGTTCCGTTTCGATCACTTCGATGTCGCGCTCCGGATCGACCGATCCTTCGACGTGCACGACGTTCGGGTCATCGAAGCAGCGGACAACGTGCAGGATGGCGTCGGTCTCACGGATGTTGGCCAGGAACTGGTTGCCCAGCCCCTCCCCTTTCGACGCGCCGCGCACCAGGCCTGCGATGTCGACCACTTTGAGATCGGTATAGACGGTCTGTTTGCTCTGCGCCAGCTCGGCCAGCTTGTCCAGCCGCGCATCGACCACCGGCACGATGCCGACGTTCGGTTCGATGGTGCAGAACGGATAGTTCGCGCTCTGCGCGCCGGCAGCGGTGAGCGCATTGAAGATCGTCGACTTGCCCACGTTCGGCAGCCCGACGATTCCGACAGAAAGACCCATGTGTTGTTGACTCCTTGTGTTGCGGCGGGAGGAACGGATGGGGTCAGACTGTCATTCCGGTCACTTCACCAGCCGCGCCGCCATCTCCGCCGCCCCCAGCAATCCCACTTTCGGATTCGTGATCAGGTTCACCGGAATTGCGGCCAGGATGTGTTGAAAGCGTCCTTTGCGCAGGAACGCGGTCATGAAACGTCCGTCGGTGAACTGATCGACGTTCTTGGCGGCCACGCCGCCGGCGAGGTAGACGCCGCCGCGCGCCAGCAGTCGCAAGGCCATGTTGCCGGCCTCGGCGCCGTAGATGTCGACGAAGATGGCGAACGTTTTTGCAGCCGCGACATCGCCAGTTGCCAGCGCTTTGGCGATCTCCATCGGCAGCGTCTCGTCGTACGGACGCTCTTCGCCCGATACGAAGTTGTGGATATTGACCAAACCCATTCCTGACAGCAAACGCTCCCAGCTCACGTGTCCGTATTTCGCATGCAGCGCGAGGAAGAGTCGCGCCTGCTCCTCATCCTGCGGCGCGAAGTCGGCGTGACCGCCCTCGGATGGAACGACGTTCCACTTCGAACCGTCGTGAACGAGATTGGCTTCACCAAGTCCCGTACCCGCGCCGAGGATGGCGATGGGGGCGAAGTGGACTCGGGTACCGGCGTTGAGGACGAGAAAATCCGTCGGCTCCAGGATCGGAACGCCCAGGGCCACGGCATAGAAATCGTTGATCAGACTGACGCGCCCGATCGAAAACTGCTTCGCCAGCGCGATCGCATCCATCTTCCACGACAGATTCGTCACCTCGGCGCGATCGGCGAACACCGGTCCGGCCACCGCGAAGCAGGCCGCATCGATCGGCCCGGCCACGTGCTCCTTGACGAACGCCGCCAGCAGCTCATCGAACGTCGCATACGCGTTGCTCTCGAACCGCTCCTCGGCGAGCACCGTTCGACCCGATTGCGATGCGTCGACGAGCTGGAGAAGGACCTTGGTCCCGCCGATGTCCCCGGCCACGATTTTCATGGCGGGTAGTTTTGCACAAGCGCGCCGCTACATCACTTCGTCCGCGCTGGTTCCGTAGATCGCCGGCAGCGGCACGTCGAGCAGCCGCAGGTAGACCGAGAGCTGGCCGCGATGGTGGTAGCTGTGATTCATCAGCACCGAGCGGATGAAGATGATCTTGCGCGTCTCGTTGAGCACATCGCCGTTGCGCGAGATGACGAACGGCTCTTTGAGCGCGGCATCGTCCATCCCTGCTAGCAGCGACTGGATGGCGGAGAGATTGCGGCGGAAGGTCTGCACGAACTCGGGATTCTCCGGCATCGGCTGCGGGCCGCCGTTCCGGAGGTCGAACTTTCCCTCGGATACGAGTTTCACCGCCAGAGATGGGATCGAGACCACGTGCCAGGCCAGCCGGCCCAGCGGCATCGACTTCGGATGCGGCGTCCAATCGAGCTTGTCCAGCGGCAGCCGCTCCAGCATCTTCAGCGTCGATTTCCCTTCCAACTCCAACTCCGCGATCAGCGCATTCGCCAGCGGCATTCACAACCCCCTGGCCGGGACGTCGCCCGGCGGAAAACCGAAACTAATACGGATCGCGGCGTTTTCCGGATGCACGGATTCATTTTCGTCGCCGCGCTGGAGATTTTGCTGGGGCGGCGAGGCGCCGCCCCCGAGGGGACTCTACGGAACCGATCCGACACCGGTCCAGTTGATGGTCAGCTTGTACGTGCCCGGACCGATGGGGGTCATGACGAACGTCCCGTCGTGCTGAAGGAATTGATACGGTGTCGAGGCCGCGCTCACACCGCCGATTCCTCCGCCCGGACTGGTGGTCCACGATCCCATCAGCGTGACGTTCTGCGGTGGATTCCCCTTGAAAAAGAGGGTCACCGTGAACATGTCCGCGCTCGCTCCGGTAACGAACCGGCGTGACGCGGAGAACTTGCCGACCTGTCCGGTCGGCAGATTCACGGTCCCCGACTCGAACTGCCAGATCCCCGCGGCGTCGGGGACGTTGATCAGGTTGGTGCGCTTCAAGGTGAGCGTCGACGTTCCTGCAAACGCGGACGGGATCGCCATCGCTGTGATGAGAATGACTGCGAGCAGCAAAACGAACTTTCTCATTGCAAACTCCTCCTATTCGTAGAGCGCCGTGGCGCCTCAGTCCCAATAGTGAAGTCTGCCGCCCCGCCGTTTCATCGCCCCGCGATATCGCCCGGCGGAAAACCGAAGCTCATGCGGATCGCTGCGTACTCGGGATGCACGGACCCATTCACCGTTCGAATGATCAGCGGCGGCTCGATCCACGCTTCGCGTCCCGGCGGGATGTCGGCGGCGCGGTGGGCGGCGAAGAGCGAGATCATCGGCGTCTCCCCTTCTTTGAAGACGATGTCGCGCCTGCGCAGCAGCACCAGGCCATTCGAATCGATCGCTTCCTCGGCGCGCGACATTTGAATGTGCGGGAAGACAAACACGAAGACGCCGCCCGGCGCCAGGATTCGCGCAGCCGTTGCTGCGTAATCGGCCACACTTCCGCGAATCTCGATCCGCGCCGGCACCGCTTGCGGATGCGCCGCGCCGGTGGCCGCGGAGGCCGGCCAGTACGGCGGCGAGCCGGTAACGAGATCGAATGGCGCTTCGTTCGCCAGGATCGACGGATCGCGAAGATCGCCTTCGTAGACGGTGAAGCGCGGCTCCAGCCCGTTGTAGCGAATGCTCTTCCTCGCAAGCTTGGCCGACATCGCCTGCGCCTCGACCGTGCAGAAGTGCGCGCCCGGCAGACGCCAGGCGGTGATCAGCGCAACGGAGCCGATTCCTGAACCGAGGTCGGCGGCGCGGTCGACGCGCGGAGCCCATTGGGTGGCGTACCACGCCGTCAGCACATCGTCGGTCGAATAGCGGTGGCCGCGCTCGTACTGGAAGATGCGGAAGTGCCCGCAGAGGTAGTCCAGCGTCTCGCCGGGCTCGGCAGATACGCCTCGCGGCGGGACCGGGCCGGGCCGCCGCCAGCCGCGATAATCGAGATCATCGTCTGTGTGCAATAAACGAAACCCTCTTCGCGTCAAGACGTATCACAGAAAACCGCATTCCTCGCGTCCTGGGAAGCGTCTGCCCGGTGCACTCGCGGAAAGACATCCAACAACTGGAGGCATCATTTGAAGGGAGCAGTTCGAAGACTGTCCACATCATTCTTCCTGCTTCTGACGATCACGGCGACCCTGCACGCGCAGGATCTCGCCTCGGCCGAGAAGCGCATCACCATGCGCAAGCTCGACAACGGCCTGACCGTGATCGTCATGGAGCGCCCCGAGGCCCCCGTCTTCTCGTTCACCACCGTCGTGAACGTCGGATCGGCGCAGGAAGTCCCGGGGATCACCGGCCTGGCTCACATGTTCGAGCACATGGCCTTCAAGGGCACCGACAAGGTCGGAACCTCGAACTACACGGCGGAATCGGCCGCGCTGGCAAAGGTCGAGGAGGCGTACACCGCCTACGATCGCGCCCGCCGCGATCCAGTCAGCCACGACGAGGCCAAGATCGCCGCGCTCGACAAGGCGTGGAAAGCTGCCATCGACGACGCGCAGAAATACGTCGTGCCGAATGAGTTCAGCAAGATCGTCGATCGCGCCGGCGCCGTCGGCGTGAACGCGTTCACGAACGACGATTCGACCGTCTACTTCTACTCGCTGCCGTCGAACCGGCTGGAGCTCTGGGCCTATCTCGACTCCGAACGCTTCCTCCATCCGGTCTTCCGCGAGTTCTACAAGGAGCGCGACGTCGTTCACGAAGAGCGGCGCATGCGCACGGAGAGCAGCCCAGTTGGCCGCCTCATCGAGCAGGCGCTTGCCAGCGCGTTCACCGCACATCCGTACGGACAGCCGGTGGTCGGCTGGCCTTCGGATCTGGAGAGCTTCTCCGCCACCGACGCCGCGGCGTTTTTCAAGAAGAACTACGTTCCCGCCAACATGGTCGTCGCGCTCGTCGGCGACGTGAAAGCCGCCGAGGTCATGCCGATCATGGAGAAGTACTTCGGCAGATTGCCGAAGGCGCCGGCGCCCGAGCCGCTGCGCACGGTCGAGCCCAAGCAGACCGCGGAGCGCACCGTCACCGTTCGCGAGCAATCGCAGCCGTTCTACTTCGAGGCCTATCACCGCCCGGCGGAGACCGATCCCGACGCGCCGACGTTCGACGCCATCGAGATGCTGCTCTCCGAGGGACGCACTTCGCGGCTTTATCGCTCGCTCGTTCGCGATAAGAAACTCGCCGCGGCTGCCGCAGGATTCAACGGCTTCCCCGGCAACAAATACCCCAGCCTCTTCGCCTTCCTGGCCATCCCCACCGCGGGCCATGGCGCCGGCGAGATGGCCGAACCGATCCACGCCGAGATCGAGCGTTTGAAGACGGAAGACGTCTCCGACGCCGACCTGCAGTCGATCAAGACCCGCGCGAAAGCGCAGCTCCTCCGCCAGCTCGACAGCAACTCCGGCCTGGCCCAGCAGCTGGCCACCTACCAGACCGTTTTCGGCGACTGGCGTGAGCTGTTTCACGAAGTCGAGAGGATCGACAAGGTCACTGCGGCGGACATCCGCCGCGTCGCCAACGCCACGTTCGTGCCGACCAACCGCACCACGGCCATGATCGAGTCGGCGAAGAAGGCCGCCGCTCCGGCGCCGAAGGGAGACACGAAATGACATCGCTTCGCATGCATGCGATCGCGGCAGCGACGGCGCTTCTGTCGCTCCCGGCACTCGCCCAGGTTTCCGATTACCACGACATCAAGACTCCGCCGCTCCATCAGATGCAGCTGCCGCAGCCGAAGCGCATCCAGCTGGCCAATGGCATGGTGATTTTCCTGATGGAGGATCACGAGCTGCCGCTCATCCGCGGCGGCGCGCGCATCCGCGGCGGTGGCCGCGACGTGGCCGCCGACAAGACCGGCCTGGCCGGCATCCTGGGTTCCTCGTGGCGCACCGGCGGAACGCAGTCGAAGACCGGCGACGAGCTCGATGATTTTCTCGAAGCACGCGCCGCACGCGTCGAGACCGGCGCGGGCGACGACTCCTCCAACGTCAGCATGTCCGTGCTCAAAGGCGACTTCGACACGGTCTTCCCGATCTTCGTCGACGTCCTCGAGCATCCGGCCTTCCGCCAGGACAAGGTCGATCTGGCCAAGACCCAGGCCACGACCGCGATCTCGCGCCGCAACGACGATCCGAAGGGCATCGCCGACCGCGAGATGGTCAAGCTCGGCTTCGGCGACTCGCCGTACTCCCGCGTGACCGAGTACGCCACGGTCAACGCCATCACCCGCGACGATCTCGTGGCCTTCCACAAGAAGTACGTCCACCCGAACAACATCATCCTCAGCTTCTCCGGCGACTTCGATGCCGCGGCGATGGAGAAGAAACTGCGCGCCGCCTTTGACTCGTGGCCGAAAGGGCCGCAGGCTCCCACCGCGGCGCCCGCCGTCGGGACGCAGGCCAAGGCCGGCGTCTATTACGTCGCCAAGGATGACGTCACCCAGAGCAACATCTACGTCGTCCACGGAGGCACCGGCGTTCTGCGCAAGGACCCCGATTTCTACGCCGTGCAGGTGATGAACGAGATCCTCAGCGGCGGCTTCTCCGGCCGCCTGATGAACGACATCCGCACGCAGCGCGGCCTCGCCTACGGCGTCGGCGGCGGCGTCGATGCGAATTTCGATCACCCGGGACTCTTCCACATCTGGATGGGCACCAAGAGCGGCTCGACGGTCGAAGCGGTCAATGCGCTGCGCACCGATCTGAGCGACCTTCAAACGAAGCCCTTCACCGCCGACGAGCTGGCGCAGGCGAAGGAAGCGATCCTCAACGCCTACGTTTTCACCGCCGACTCCAAATCGAAGATCCTCGGGCAGCGCGTGAATCTCGAGTTCTACGGTTACCCCGCTGATTACTACCAACAGTACCCCGTGAAACTGCAGGCCGTCACCGCCGACGACGTGGCGCGCGTGGCGAAGAAATACGTCTCACCTTCCACAACTTCGGTGCTCGTCGTCGGCAAGGAGAAGGATTTCGACAAGCCTCTCTCGACCCTCGGTACCGTGACTCCGATCGATATCACCATCCCCGAGCCGGGCGCGAAGCCGGCAGCCGCCGGAGCAGGCGCAGGCGCGGCAGCAGCACCTGCCGCGAGCACTCCCGAAGGAATCGCGCTGGCGAAGAAGGTTCTGGCGTTCGTCGGCGGCAAAGCCAAAATCGATGCCGTTCAGGCCACGCACACGGTGGGATCGATGCAGGTCCAGACGCCGCAGGGGCCGATGGAGATCGAAGCCGACAGCATCATCAAATATCCCGATTCCAGCCGGCGGATCATGAAGACCCCGATGGGCGAGATGACCATGATCACCAGTCCGGACGGAGCGTTCATGGTGAGTCCCATGGGCTCACAGGACATGCCGGGCTCGCAGCGGACGTCCGTCCGCAACGAGTCGCGCGCCGACATCATCGGCGTGATGAAGAACATCGATAACCCGAAGTACATCTTTACCACCGCCGGCGCGGCGAAAGTCGGCAGCGTCGACGCCCAGATCCTGACCGTCGACGCCGACGGCTCCCCAGTCAAGTGGGTGGTCGACCCGGCCACGGGCAAGATCCTGCAGCGCATCTCCTCGTCCCCGCGCGGCGAAGGCGTCACGGACTACACGGAGTGGAAGACCTTCGACGGCATCACCGTCCCGGTCTCCTTCACCACCACCACCAACGGCCAGCCCGGCGGCAGCGGCAAGCTGACGACGATGGAGATCAACCCGACGGTGGATCCGAAGATGTTCGAGAAACCGGCAGCGAAGTAGGTAAGTTTCGTAGGGATGTGAAAAAAGGGCCGCCGATTTTCGGCGGCCCTTTTTGTGCGCGCACGCAAAGCGTAGCGCCGTCGGCCCGACGGCTGTACCGCCAGCGGCTCGCTGGCAGTTCATGTCTATTGCCGCCGAGCCGGCGGCGGTCCAGCCGGCGAGCCGCCGGCGCTACGCTCGGAAGCACCTGTTCTCACTGTGTACTCCGCAAAATCGTCGAGCGGCGCATTGAAGTCGGCGGCGATTCTCATAATGTCGCGCGCTGAGCCAGCGATGCGGTTGGTATTCGCCGATTCCAGTGGTTCGCCCTTCCAGCCGCCGGCAACCTCCTCGAAGAAGCCTTCGGGCCATTCGTCCGCAAGGCTTCGGATGAGGAGATCAGCCAGATAGGAGGAGAGCGACTTTCCCGCAGTCCTCGCTCTGGACTTAGCGGTTTGAGCGATGTCGTTGGAAACGTAAAACTGCAGCTTGGGCATTAGTTCCTCCCGATGACGATCTCACCGCGTCCTCTCCCTTACCACCACCCTCCCCGACTTCGCGCCGGTGTGCTCGCCGTCCTTGAGCACCTGCACGCCGTTGACGAAAACGTGGATGACGCCGGTGGCGAATTGCATTGGCTTTTCGTAGGTCGATCGGGCTCCGATGGTGGCTGGGTCGAAGACGACGATGTCGGCGAAGTTACCGGGAGCGAGGAGCCCGCGATTGGCGATGCCGAGGTTTTGCGCTGGGAGGGAGGTCAGGCGGCGGACGGCCTCGGCGAGTGGGATTACGTGCTCGTCGCGGACGTAGCGGCCGAGAAGGTTGGCGAAGTTGCCGTAGGCGCGCGGGTGGTTCGACGACTTGAGGAAAACTCCCTCGGGGGCGGACGAGTCGGCGTCGGAGCCGAAGGAGACGTACGGCAGAGCGATCTGTTTGCGCAGGTTGTCGTCCGACATCAGGAAGTAGATCGTGCTGACGCGCGTGCCGTCTTCGATGACCAGATCGATGGCCGCATCCTCCGGTGACACGCCGCGCATCTTCGCCACCTCGGCCAAGGTCTTGCCGGTGAGCGGCTTGAGCGCGTCGCTCTTGAAGCCGACCAGGAGGACGCGGTCGGCGCAGCCGGAGAGGAGCAGCAGGTTCTCCCAACTGTCGCTCGGCGCGCGCATCTCGGCGATCACCTTCTGGCGCGTAGCCGGATCCTGCAGCCGTTTGCGCCACGCTTCGTAGCCGCCTGCCTGCACCCACGTCGGCATCGCGGCGTCGAGGCCGGTCATGCCGGCGGTGTAGGTGTACATGTCGGCGGAGATCTGCAGACCGGCGGCGCGCGCGGCGTTCACGTGCGCAATCACCTCGTCCATCTTCGGCCAGTTCTGCCGGCCGGCGGCTTTGAGGTGGTAGATCTCCACCGGTAGGTGGGCCTCGCGGGAAATCGTGATCAGCTCATCGACCGCTTCGACGAGACGATTCCCTTCGCTGCGCATGTGCGAGATGTAGATGCCGCCGTGCTCGCCGGCGACTCTGGCCAGCGCGATCAGCTCGGCGGTCTTGGCGTAAGCGCCGGGCGCGTAGATGAGCGCTGACGCAAGTCCGAAGGCACCGTCGTCCATCGCTTTGCGGGTAATCGTGAGCATCTGCTCCAGTTCGGCGGGCGATGGATCGCGATTCTCGCGGCCGAGGACGTAGACGCGCGGAGTGGCAGCGCCGAGGAACGATCCGATGTTGGGCGTGACGCCGCGATGCTGCAACCAGTCGAGATATTCGCGGAGCGTGGTCCAGGCGGCCGGATACTTGATGTCGGCCTGCGATTCGACGAGTTCTTTCTTCATCGCCGGCGAGAGAGGTCCCATCGACTCCCCTTCGCCGAAGATCTCGGTGGTCACGCCCTGCTTCGTATCGGAGAGCCCGCGCCCGTCTGCGATGAGCGACTCCTGCGCCTGGCTCATGACGTTGATGAAGCCCGGCGCGACGGCAAGGCCGTGGACGTCGATCTCCGTCTTGCCGGCGCCGCGCACCTCGCCGAGGGCGGCGATGCGATCGCCGCGGATGGCGAGATCGCCGTTGATGGCCGGCCTTCCGGATCCGTCGTAGATCGCGGCGTGGCGGAGGACGACGTCGTACTGAGTGGCGCAGGCGGAGAGGAGGAGCGAGGCAAGTGCGAGAAGACGCTTCATGCGGGCAAGCGTAACGTAGGTCGGACTGAGAGTCCGACCTACGTTAGACCTGCGTTTTCGCTATTTGCCTTTGATGACTACGGGCACGTTCGTGACGGTGATCGCGCCGGTGGAGTTGGTGACCGCTCGGACTGAGCCGCTGGCAATCGTCGATCCGTTCAGCACGAGACGTCCCGTGCCCGACGGAGTCGTGGCGGATGACGTCTGCGTCGCCGTCGACGCTGCTGTGGTACCGGCGGTAGTCAGCGGAGAATTGGCCGCACGAGTCGGGCTTGGCGTAGTCGACGAGGAAAGCGTCGGCGTGAGGGCTGGGGTGCTGGCAATGGCCGGCGTCGTGCCGGTCGTCGCCGTCGGTCCTGCAGCGAACTGGCCCGGCGTTACGTTCATCGCGGCGGTTGTCGGTGTGGCTAACGACGCACTGTTGGCGGCGGTAACCGTCACTGGCGCCGCCACGAAGTTCAGGGTGCCGTCACCGCCCGCGCCGCTGGTGATGACCGGAGTACCGCCGGGCGAGCTGATCGATGCGTTGACGGTAGCGATCGGGGTCACGTACTGCGACGGTGGGACAACCTGACTCGCATCCGGCGGGTTCGGCTGCGGGCCGGTCGGATTGATGTACCCGAGGAACCGTTCGCGCTGGTGTGCGGCCATGATGGCTTGCGCTTCGACGGAGCGCTCGACCTTGTTGCTCAGATCCATGGCGCTGGCCATCGGCGGATTCGTCCCCGAGGATGTGCCCGGCGTCGCGGCAGGGGTCATCGGCGGGGTGGTCGATGGCTGTCCGTCGCCGGGCGTGTGGTTGGTGGTGCATCCGAAAATGGCGAGGGAACAGATGACTGCAGCGGCTGCCATGCCGCCTCGTAAGTTCTGTGTTTTCTTCTGCATGATGCCTCCTGTTGGGGCCGCAAACTCACGGTTATTTAGAGCAATGTGCGAGCCAGGAGGAGGGTTGCCGAGTTGCCAGGTTGCCGAGTTGCCCCTGCTGATGTTGCTGAGTTGCTGGGTCGTGCGGCAGGCCTCGGCAACCTGGCAACTTGGCAACCCGGCAACTTCCTTACGCGAACACTCTCTTCATCGCCGACAGCGCGGCGCCGTGGCCGCACATCCCGTGGACTCCCCCGCCGGGCGATGCGGAGCTCGAGGCGAGGTAGAGGCGTTTGTTGGGAGTGGCGTACGGATCGCGTTTCAGGAAGGGGCGGACGACGACCTGCGAGAAGAGGTTCGCGCCGCCGGAGATGTCGCCGCCGATGATGTTCGGGTTGTAGGTCTCGTACGCCGCGGTGTTGATGGTGTGGCGCGCCAGGATGCGCTGCCGGAAGCCGGGAGCGAAGCGCTCGATCTGGTTCTCGATGGCTTCCGTCATGTCCTCGGTCGAACCGTTGGGTACGTGGCAGTAGGCCCATCCGGTCTGCTTCCCATCAGGCGCGCGGCTGTCGTCGAAGAGGCTCTGCTGCGCGACCAGGACGAACGGCCGGTCGGTGACGCGGCCCTGCCAGATGGCCGCTTCGTGAGTGGCAATCTCTTCGATGCTGCCCCCAACGTGAACCGTCGCCGACTGCCTGCACTCCTCGGCGCGCCACGGAATCGGTCCATCGAGCGCCCAGTCGATTTTGAAGACGCCCGGACCGTAGCGGAACTTGCGCAAGCGCTTCTGATACGAAGACGGCAATTCCTCGCCGGCGATGGCAGCGAGCTGGCGCGGCGTGACATCGAAAAGGACGGCGCGCGACGGCGGAACATCACTCATCGAGCGAACCGGTGTCGAAGTCCGGATGGTGCCGCCGAGCGATCGGAAGTAACTCGCCAACGCATCGATGATGGCGACGGTTCCACCTTTCGCACACGGCCAGCCGACGGCGTGTCCGGCAATGCCGAGTACCAGTCCGAACGATGCCGAGCCGGCCGCTTCGAGCGGAATGAAGGAGTGCGCGGCGCAGCCACCGAGGAGCGCGCGAGCGGCAGGGCCGCGGAATCGTTTCGCCAGCGACATCGCGGAGCGGATGCCGTTCAATCCGAAACGCGCCAGGAGATAGGGATGGCGCGGGATGAGGCTGATGGGCCGAAGGATTTCGTCGAAGAGCGCCGAGGCGTGACTGGCGAAGGGCTGCATGAGGCGGCGATAGGCGTCAGCGTCGTCGCCGAAGCGTGCGGCGGTCTTGTCGACCGACAGCTCCATTACCGCGGCGCTGCCGTCGTCGAGCGGATGCGTGATCGGATACGGCGATTCTTTCCAGACCAGTCCATGCTCTGCCAACGGCAGCGTCTGAAAAAACGGCGAGACGCGGGCCATCGGATGAATGGCCGAGCACACATCGTGTTTGAATCCGGGCAGCGTCAGTTCCTCGGTGCGCGCGCTGCCGCCGATGGTTTCCTTTGCTTCGAGCACGAGCACCTTGATTCCGGCGCGGGCAAGCGTGATCGCGGCGGCAAGTCCATTAGGGCCGGAGCCGACGACTACGGCGTCGAATTCAGTTGCCATCCGCGCATCGTACACGGGCCGCTCCGTTAGACTGCGCGCCGAATGCCGGACCTTCGCGATCAATCTCCTCAGGGGCGCCGCATCGCTGCGATTGCGTTGGGGAAGCGCGGCGGCGAAGGTTCCGTCGCGGCATTGCGCGCGGCGCTGGCGGCCGAGGAGGTGGCGTGGGTTCGTCCGTCGATGATCCTGGCGCTTGGGAAAATCGGCGGAGATGAAGCGCGTGCGGCGCTGGCGGAGATCGAGCCTCGATCGGATTCGGAGGCTGAGGCGTTGCGGAAGGCGCGCGATCGCGTCAGCGGTCCAGCGACCGGATTCGCGTGGCGCGAGGTGAAGGACGTTTTCGCCAGCGTACCGGTCGGTCTCGAAGATGTGGCCATCGCCGAGGCGGGCGATGCCACGTTCGTTCGGAGAGGATTGATCGCGTTGCCGGCCAGGCCGACGGAGCTTCGCTGCATCTACGACGTTCGCATGTTGGTCGCCGAAGGACCGACGCGGGCGTTCGCGGAAACGGTGAGGACGGCGACGGTGAACTGGCGCGATTGGATCAGCAGCGCGTCGGACAGCCTCCCTTATCGTTTCTCGCTGGAGAACGTGCGCATCACCAAGCAGGAGTTCAACGACCTGCTGCGGCTGGCGCGTGAGACGTTCGCGCCGCAAGGGCTCGTCGATTCGCCCTCCAGCTATGCGGCGATGTTGCGCGTCGAGGCCGATACTGACGCCACGCGGATCTGGTTCGTGCCGACGTTCGAGGCGGACCAGCGATTTGCGTATCGCGTGGCCGACGTCGGCGCGTCGATCAATCCGGTGGTCGGAGCGTGCCTGGCGCGGCTGGTGCGGCGCGGGGACAAAGGCGTCGTCGTCGACCCGACGTGCGGCAGCGGAACGTTGCTCATCGAACGGGCCATGCTCGACGGCAGCACGTTGCTATCCGGAATCGACATCAGTCCGACGGCGATTCGCGCTGCGGCGGGAAACGTGATCGCCGCCGGGCTGGCGGCGCGCATCGCCGTGCGGGCGGGCCACGGAGGCGATCCGGCGGCATGGCCGGATCGATGCGATGAGGTTCTGGCCAACCTTCCGTTCGGGCTGCGCACCGAGGATCGTAATCTGGACGGGCTTTATCGCCGCATCGTCGGCAACATCGCCCGCACGTTGGCGCCGGGCGGCCGCGCGCTGCTCTACACGGCGCATGCGAAGACGTTGGTGGCGTTGTTGCGGCGTACAACGAAGCTGAAGGTGACGGCGGAGCGGCGCGTCGAGAGCGGCGGGTTGCAGGTCGGCGTCTGGATTCTGGAACGGCGATGACGACCGATCCCGCTCTCCGTGCGCGGCTGGAGTCGTTTCTTCGTCCGCTCTATCAGGATCTTGATGGGGTATCGCGATTCGAGGAGATCGAGCGGGTAGCTTCGATCGCGCGACGACTCTACGCAGCCGACGATCGCGCGTTCGAGTTGCTCCTGCTCTTTCAAGGATTGGGGCGATGGCTGGAGAAAGTCGGCAATCTCTCGCGGGCGGTGCTGACGACCGGTGTCTCCGAGTCCGAGTTGCGCCAAACCGCTTCTTCCATTCGGAATCTCGAGTCGCCATCGACCGATGCCGAGAGGGCGGTGGCGGCAGCGTTGCTCATCGACGCGGCCGGAGTCCGCGGACTTGCCGAACGGCTGGCGCGTTCACGTCGGGAAGGGAGCTCGGTGCTGGATGTCGTTCGCAACGCGGTCGCGGATGTCTTCGAGCCGGAATGGTTGCCGTCGTCCGCGATTCCGTTACTGCGAACCCGGCGCGAGTCGCGTCGGGAAATGTGCCGGCGGATTCTCGAGGAGATGAGTTAATCACGCGAAGGCGCGAAGTCGCGAAGAAGAAAAAGTTAAGCACTTCGCGTCTTCGCGTCTTCGCGTGACTAAGTCCGCAGCACGCCGGCGCGCTCGAAGACCTTCGCGTCGATGAAGATGTTGACCAGATTCGCGTCGAGCAGGCCGTCGCCGACTTCCATCTTGAGAATGTCCAGCGCGCGCTCGGTGGAGATAGCGCGTTTGTAGGGGCGGTCATTGGCGGTGAGGGCGTCGTAGATGTCGGAGACGGTCATCATCCGCGACTGGATGGGAATCTCTTCCGCGGTCAGTTTGCGCGGGTAGCCGCGGCCGTTGAGTTTCTCGTGGTGGGCGTAGGCGATGTCGGCCACGGCGGCGAGATCCTTGGTCCAGGGGATCTTCTGCAGGAAGTTGAAGGTGTGGGTGACGTGGCTCTCGATCTCGCTGCGCTCGGCGGCGTCGAGGTTGCCTTTGCGGATGGAGAGGATGCGCACTTCCTCGGGGTTCAACAGGCGGCGGCGCTCGCCGCGGATGTCGCCGAATTCCTCTTCGGCCAGCTGCTGCAGATATTGAAACTCCCCTTCCGGCAGCACGGTGGGCTCGTTCGATTTGGTGATGAAGGCGAAGTCTTTCTGCATCTTCGCCAGTTGTTCGCGCAGCTCTTCATCCGTTTGCGCTCCGAACTTCCGAAAAGCCTCGGGACCATGCTTGAGGAGGTATTCGAGCTTGCGCCGGTTGGCGTCGTTCTCCGCGGTCTTCATGGCGAACTCGAAGCGATTGCGCAGCGTTTCCAGCTGCAGCGGGTAGAGCTTTTTCTCCTTCACCAGCACCTGCTCGCGCACGCCGACTTTGCCGAAGTCGTGCAGCAGCGAGGCGTAGCGGATCTCGCGCACCTGCTCGGAGCTGAAGTGAATGTCGTGGTAACGGTCATCGTCGCGATCGACCACGCGCGCCAGCTCGACGGTCAGGTCGGCCACGCGGAATGAATGTCCCGAGGTGGTCGGATCGCGCTGTTCGATTGCTGTAACGGCCGCGGTGACGAAGCCTTCGAACAACCGCTCGATCGACTTGTAGAGCAGGTTGTTCTCGACCGCGACCGCTGCCTGCGCGGCCAGCGAGCGCATCAACTCGACGGTCTCGTGATCGAACGGAACGACTTCCGACGGCACCGATGCCGCGGTGAGCTTCGACGGCGGCCCGAGTTTCCTGCGATTGATGAGCTGCAGTACGCCGACCAGCTCGCCGACGTGGGTGACCATCGGAAAGACCAGCATCGAGCGAGTCAGGTAGCCGTTGGCCTCATCAAACGAGCGATTGATGGAGTACTCGGCGTCGGGAGGAAGCGAATAGGCGTCGTCGATGACCAGCGTGTCGCCGGTGAGCGCGACCCATCCGGCCAGGCTGCGGCGGGTGATCGGGAGCACCATCTCCTCGAAGCTGCCGACCTTGATCGAGTCGTTCTGCGCCAGCTTCCAGCGCAGCACTTTCTCGCCGTTGTCGTCGTCGAGCAGATAAAGCGACCCCGCGTCGGCACGCGAGAGCTCGCGCGCTTTGCTGAGGATGGTGGTGAGCAGCACGGAATGATCGCGCTCGGTGGAGAGAGCGATGCCGACTTCGCTCAACTCGCGAAGCTCGCGCGTCCGCTCGGCGAGCTGGGCTTCGAGCTTGTCGGCGCGGAGCTTTTCGGAATCGACCGGCGTCAGCGTCTGCATTGAATTGGCTGCAACGGGACCTGTGCTCCCGACTTTCCATGCGGCTGTGGAACCGCTTACAATCCGCCGCGCCGCCGGATTATCGCACCGTTCCTGCGAGAATGTTGCCGAGTCCAGGGGCGTTGCGAACGGCGGTTTTCTCAGGAGGATCCTTGGCAGCCTACACGACCGAAACGATCACACCAAAGCATCACGATGCCCTGGTGGCGTGGCAGAAGAAGCATTTCCCCGAGCTCGAATTCCTGCAGACGAACTGGTCGAAGTATTACAACCAGACGCCCTTCCAGCTTTTCGCCAAAGTCGGCAAGCTGGCCTCGGAGAACATCACCTACGGACGCATGACCGGCCAGCCGCGCTTCGAACAGGCCGGCGACATGGTGGGCAACATGTTCTACACGGCGCGCGACATCATCCGTGCCCAGGCCTCGACCGAGCTCGGCTCGATCCAGCAACATCGCCTGACCCTCGAGGAAGCGCCGACCGATCAGATGAAGATGGCCGTGCTCCGCATCATGGCCGAGGAGCTGCGGCACGGGTACCAGATGTTCTGGGTCTTCGACCACGACAAGAGCTGGAAGAAGCCGGGACACCCGGATGTGGCCCAGGACACGATCGACGAGCTGCTGGCGATGGAGCTCGGCAACCACGTGCTCGACGCCTTCAACATCCCGTTCGTGAACTTCATCGACAACGTGGTCTTCGCCACGGTGATCGATCTGGTCGGCAAGTATCAGCTGGAGATGCAGAAAGTCTTCTCGTACGCGCCGATGGGGCGGTCGATGGGACCGATGCTCTCCGAGGAAGGCTTCCACATCGGCAGTGGCCGCGGATTCCTGCGCGATCTCGCGGTGGCGGCGCACAACGACACCGGCAAGTACTCCATCGAGGAGATCCAGCATGTGCTCAACATCTGGATTCCCCGCGGCGTGGAGATGTTCGGCAACGAGCGCGGCGGCGAGACGTCGATCGCCTTCGGCTTCAAGGACCGCAACAACGGCACGGCACAGAGCGAGTACTACAACGAGGTGCGCGAGGTCCTGGAGATCGTGAACGTCGGCATCGTCCAGGCCAAGGTGAAGGACACGCCCGCCCCCGAGGCACGGACGATCGTTCGCGAGGTGCAGGACACGCGCGAGACCATCAGCGGCGTACGGCCGGAGGATCTGCTCTTCGCGCCGGACATGAAGTTTTTCCGCTCCCGCGGGATGGAGGAGATCGCCTTCATGCCGTACGACGTCGACGGCGAGATGCTGACGGAGAACGGCAAGCCGGTGAGCGGCGAGAAGTACCTCGCCTATTTGAAGACGGTCCTGCCCGGCTACTACATGGCCGGCCGCGAGTTCGCGAAGTACCGCGAGGCGCTGCTGGGACGCGAGGCGCCGCAGCCGGGGCGGAGCTACGGCTGGTAGTTGTTTTCAAACTTGAGACTTGCGATTAGTTGGCGTGCGCGGCTACCCTTCGCCGCGCATGCTCCGTAAGCTCCTTCCCTTCACACTTCTCCTTTTCCTTGCATGCGGCCGGCTCAAAGAGCCGACCGATCCCCTCGGCGGGTCCGGGGAGCCGATCGATCCGACGGCGACGTTCACCCGCGTGCAGAACGAGATCTTCACGCCGACCTGCGCCCAGCTCGGGTGTCATAGCCCGATCGGAACGCAGGAGAGCATGATCCTCTCGCCGGGCCGTGCGTACGCGATGACCGTCGGTGTAACCAGCGTCCAGATGCCGGGCCTGAAGCGCGTGACTCCGAGCGACGTCGCCAATTCGTATCTCTACCGCAAGATCACCGGGGCCGGAATCACCGGCGACCGCATGCCGCAGGGCGGCCCCTATCTCACTGACGCGCAGACCAAACTCGTGCGCGATTGGATCCGCCGAGGTGCGCCGAATGATTAAACGAAATGAAGAAGTTAGTTGCACGGTCGGGTTGCCAGGTTGCCAGGTTGCCAGGTTGCCCCGTTTTTTTTCCGGCAACTCGGCAACCAGGCAACTCGGCAACCTGGTACTTGCCTTCTGCCTTCTGCTTACCGCCTTCAGCCTTCAGGCGCAGGACACTCCCTACACGCCCACCCGGCCCGTGCCGCTCGGCGATGCGTTGCTGTCGCTGCCGACGTCGCATATCCCCACCGAGGGGACGTGGGAGATCAAGTTCACGCACCGGTTCAATCAGTCGATCGATCAGGGAAGCTTCAGCGATCGCGTGCACTCGCTGTGGGGGCTGGACAGCAATGCTGACGTCGGCATCGGCTTCTCGTACGTGATCACGCGCGACCTGCAGGCGACGTTCATGCGCAGCAACGTCAGCGACGATATCGAGTCCTCGCTCAAGTACGTGGTCGTGCAGCAGGCGCCGGCGATCCCCTTTTCGCTGGCGCTGCGCGGCGGGATGGACTGGCGGACGGAGCGCGATGTCGTCGACCGGACGTCGTTTTTCGGCCAGGCGATCATCTCGCGGCAGTTCGGGAACGGTCGTGCCGAGGTCTTTGTGATCCCGACGTATGTGACGAACGCGGGGCGCGCGGCCAACGGGACGACATCGTCGGCGTTGTTCAAGCACGCGTTCAACGTGCCGATCGGCGCGGCGGTGATCATCCGGCCGGGACTGAGTGTGGTAGCGGAGTTGATCCCGAAGAATCGCGATCTGCCGGCGTCAGCGAACGGCGGCGATTTCGGTTGGGCGCTGGGACTCAAGCGCGCCATCGGCGGGCATTACTTCGAGATCCTGCTGACGAACAGCAATGCTACGCACGTCGACCAGTACGTGACGTCGACGTATCAGGGAACGCCACTGAACAAGAGCGACATTCATCTCGGATTCAATATCGAAAGGCGTTTCGGGCGCCGCCATTAAACGGCGCTACGGGATCTCGGTGCCTTCGACGACGAGATCGGCGAGATCGATATCCGATCCCGGCTCGCCCGGCTCGGCGTTCTTCCGCTGGGCCCGCTTTTCGGCTTTCAACTGCTGACGCTCGCGCTTGGCTTGCTCGCGCTGACGCTTGACGACGGATACTTGTGGCCTGCCCATAAACCTCCACACAGCGAAAAGGGCAGGATCGCTCCTGCCCTTTCGACGATAGAAAA
>Ga0157378_10001252_pt1 | contig 22895 bp, 9 predicted proteins | sample M65metaG_FD_115309 | JGI IMG/M metagenome (GOLD analysis project Ga0157378, IMG submission 115309) | Miscanthus rhizosphere microbial communities from Kellogg Biological Station, Michigan, USA - M6-5 metaG | ecosystem: Host-associated > Plants > Roots > Rhizosphere > Soil | place: USA: Michigan...
AGGTATTGTTACCGGCGTTTCCATTGGCACCACGGTCATTACTTATGCCATAGGTCCGTGCTTTGTAACTACTACGGTCACTGTACATCCGGTCAGCGCTGTGTCTGGTCCGAATGCGGTTGTAACCAACGACCTGAAGATTTTCCATAACCCTACCAAAGGCATCATAAATGTGGAAACCCAGGAGCGCGGCATGCTCGTACTCTATTCAATCGACGGCAAGGAGTTGCGGCAATATCCGTTGAAAGAAGGAATTACGCCGCTTAAATTACCGGCCAGGCTGGCAGCTGGAACCTACTTCTGTAAATTTACAGGTGACGGCGGGGCCACAAATATGGCCACACTGGTTTATCAGCCGGAATAAGAGGCCACTTCCCCTCTGCTGGTAAAAGCAACTGCAATAGTTCATTGCGGTCAGTGATTAATTAGAAAAGAAGATCTTATTTTTTCTTTCCTCCCGGTCGGCATGCGCGTTGATAAGCAACAACGCCGTACAAGAAAATACAATAATACCTGTCCAAAAAAGAACAGAAATCAGACGGTTAGTATCTGCTGCTAACACTTCGCCACCCTCTTCCAAACGATATTGCTGCATTTGCCAAGTAACCGGCCTAAATTCGAGCTCATCCACTTTGATATAGTTTTAATAATCGAAATAATCAGAATCGTTCTCTAGCGTTCTGGTTTAAAAATTCATCAATCGACTCCGAATCATAGAGAATGATCTTCTTTTCTATTTGTGAATAACGTATGAAACCCATATCCCTGAATTTCTGAAGAGTAGTTTTACTTTTTATCCCTAGCTTGCTCATAGCTTCTGCAGCAGAAATCCATTTACGGCCTTCATCCTTTTTTGTTTCAAAATGTGCCAATACTCGTTGCACGAGTTCATAGAATGCGGGCTGATCTATCACTATCACTTCCATTTCTTTTGCTTTTATGTATCAAGAGATTTCCATCTGAAACTATGTAACAGTACTCACCTATCACCTTCCATTTTCTATTCTCGCTATCCATTACCTCGGCATCCGAGTAACCAAAATTGAAGCATTTTGCCTCGATCAAGGTAGCCGGTATCGACGTCTTCAGCGACAAAGGAAAAAATTCCGCTAAAACGCGAAGATTTTCTATTCTTATTCGGTTTGCTTGATTAAGATCGCTATAGACCTGGCGCGAGCGTTTCTTCTTCGCCTCGTAATAACATCGTTCACTGCAGTAGCGCGCGTTCCCATGCCTGGAGCCGTTCACAGTTAAACCACAGTGCTCGCACATCTTCATAGTTTTTTTGACGGCAAGATAGAGACGTAAAGTACCTCGCTCCAAAAAACGGGTATTACCCGTTTCGCCCAAAAACGCATACCAGCAAGGCTTTGGTGGGTGAGAAGCAAAAAACTTGAAATCTTAAAACGGGGAAATTTCCGAAAAAACGGGGACCACTAGAGATCCGAAAAAATGAACTTGAAAACAGGTACCATTTTGGGGAGTTTATCTTCGGGGAAATTCGACGGCTTTGCGGCATCCCGTATTTCACATTTATATCGTTTACCAAAAAAGTCCGTTAAGCGCCTAAGCGAGTAGTTTCCGTCTTCACGCTTAACAGGTCTCACAAATTCGTGCTCTCTCAATAAATGGATAAACGCGACAAGCTCAATCTTCTTTCTCTTCCATTTATAGTCGATGCCAAGAAAGCCTCTTTCAATAAGTCTTTCTTCGATCATTAAAAAGTCCCTTCGCGTATCTTCGAGGATAACAGAAAGCTCCGTAATACGCCTATCGATTAAAGCATTTTGTGAGCGGTTTGGTGCTTTTTCAACCCCTGCTAAATCCTTTTCGTTCAAATATTCTTCGCGATTGGATTCAACGTCATTTTGCGGAAGTGCGTCTGAAGAAAGTGCTTGCGCCGCGCCATTATAAAGAGACACTTGGTTATAAGGGAGGCCTTGAATAATCGTCCTAATAGCCTGCTCTCTCGTGCCCACAATTGTCGTAAAATCTGAAAAAATAAAATCCAGAAACTGAGTGAACTCTTTAAAATTTCCGAAAAAAGTTTCTTTCAAATGAAACAATAAAAAATCTTCTATTTTTTTGTATTCAATAGCTGCAAGATAAAAAGCAAAAAAAAGCCTGAAATATTGGTTGTTATTTTCAAGGATAACATTTTCGTCAGACTTCACGAAGACTAGAACATCATTTTTGCTTGATGGGGCCGCAAAATAATCAGGGACAGGCCAATCAAAAGATACGTGTTGATTTGAATTTCGAAACTCTATATGATTATCAAAAAACGACTGACTTACGCTGCGGTCTATGACAATGGTTGAACGTGACCCACTGCAGAGGGTTACATCTAAGGCAGCAGAAAATCTGAGCAGATCACCGTGAATAAACCTTACTTTATTTTCCTCTACCATATGGTAGAGAATACTCGTTTCGATCAGGAACATTTCCTTTGATTCGCGTTCGCTGCCCTCCATATAATAAGAATGATTGACTTCATAAAAATACGACAAAGTCGATAATTGATAAAACGAATTGTCATGGTTTTCATTTTTAGTAGCAATTGGCCGCCATCAGAAAATCAAAAAACGCTAGCTAATTTTTTCTTGACGATTTTGAAATATTCCGGAATGATTTGGAGTGTTCTGGAATATTCCGGAATAATCCAGAAACAGGTCCTTTAAGGCACACTACTTTATTCTGATGTCGTCCACTTGCGTATTTAAGCGTCAATGAAAAGTACCACACCAATTGCTTACCAAATGTACCTGGCCACGCTATTTCTTATTTAAAGGGGTAGCCTGTAGAGAGAACCACGGGCACCTGACCAATAGTCCAGAAAATATCAGTAAGTTGGTCGACCCTAATAGCGAACAAGCCTACGGGAAAACCGCAAAATAGAACGGTGTTTTCCCCATACGAAAAGGAGGGTAATTCTCAGAAAGATTGGGTATTTTCCCTAGTTGCTACGCCTTTTTGAATGTGTAGTTTTACCAAATAAGAATAGAAGCATTTGTCAGAATAACATTCAGTATTTGGCAGGCATTAAATAGGGAAAGCATGCTCGCATTTTGTAATGATTGGCTCAAAAACTTCTCGTTGGCTAGCTTGTCAATGTTACATGTTCCGTTTGGACCGGCAAAAATAAAATTATAATTAATACTAACATGCAATAAAAGTACAGTAGAGAAATATACGTGATGCCGCCATTAAACCCTTTCAATGCTCATATTGTAATAGTATTAATCTTTAATTGCATGGTGGGATGTTTGTGGAAGGAAGGCCATATTATTTTTCAATAAAAGACTTGGATATCCGCAATTCAAAATATAAATTTGTTTATGCACTTTGATTAATATGAAGAATATGAACTTCAAGAAATATAAGATTGCAGTTTGTGTAATTGCACTTTGCACTTTCCCTTTGCTTCTCAATGGCCAATCATATTTACCCGTTCCAGGAGACACCTCTGGTTATACTCCGGGAAGTTTTCAAGTAACCGATGCCGGCTCGGCGAATTATTCCATACCCATTGTAATTGTACCGGGCACGAACGGAGTTCAGCCATCATTAGCGCTAACTTACAACAGCCAGGGAGGAAATAGCGTAGTAGGACAAGGATGGTCACTTCAGGGCATTTCAGCTATAGCCCGCACCTGTCAAACCTATGCTCAGGATGGAAAGGCGTTAGGAATCTCTTTCACAAATACTGACCGTTTTTCGCTAGATGGCGAAAGAATTATACCTGTTGATTCAACTATCCCTTATGGAACTGATGGTTCAGAATATCGCACAGAGCAAAATGCTTTTTATCAAATACACGCCTATGGAACCACCACAGCCCCCCGGTACTTCATGGTAAGGACAAACTCTGGAAATATTATGGAGTATGGAAATACTCCAGACTCAAGAATCAGTGTTCAAGGCGCAAATACCCTTTTCTGGCTTGTAAACAAAATATCTGATACAAAGGGAAACTACTTTACATTCTCTTATTTTAAAGATAGCATCTCTGGAGAATACTACCCTACCCGAATTGATTATACCGGGAACACGAGTGCCGGTTTAATACCATACGCGTCTGTTCAATTTACCTATGAATTGAGGCCAGACAGTGGTGCACGTTATCTGAACGGTATTGCGATATCCGCAAATAAGCATCGGTTGAAATCGATTAAATCCTTTTACGGTACTACGCTTGTAAGGGCCTATTATCTTACTTACAATTTAAGCCCCGCCAACATTTCACAGTTAGTTTCCCTTCAGGAATGCGGTAGTGATGGGCAGTGCCACACACCAACGAATTTTGTTTGGTCAAATATCAACTCACCTTCATTTTCCCCGGTCGATTTCAGCTACATTTCTCAGAGTGCGACAACCGATCAGATAGTGAGCCTGGATATTAATGCAGATGGTGTTCAGGACATACTTAAGATACCGCGATTTAGCACTGGTGCGATACAGGCCTATCTGAGCAATAAGAATCCTTCGGCCTTGGCGTTCACGGGTACACCGATTGTTCCGTCTATAACTGTCGCAAGTAAATATGCCATTGCAGATTTTAATGGCGATGGCAAACAGGATATCTTATTATTTGACACAGCAGTATCGGGAGCAAGTTCATTCTATATAAACACAGATTCTATAGGCGCCCCGCAAATTACTTTTAATCTTTTGTCCAGTCCTATACCTACATCCATTTTCAGCAATAATCAATTTGTTTTTACAATGGACTTTAATCTGGATGGCAGGTCCGATATTTTGTCCTTTGATCCTGTAACGGGACGCAATCATTGGATGTTCAGCAATACTACCGGTACTAGTGGGTTGTCTTTTATGCCTAACGGGAGTTTAAATTATTTCACGAATATTATACCTGACACATTGCTGTTCCAAGGAGCTTACCAGCCTTTTTTCGCTGACTTTAACGGCGATGGCAAAACGGATATCCTCTTCTATAATCAGTCAAATGGGAATACTAAACTTTACACAAATACGATAGGTTCAACCCCAGTAGCATTCGTATTAGATACCAGCAATTTTATTAACCCTTCGTTGATCTCAGTAAGTGGTGGGAACCTTTATGTGGCAGATGTAAATGGCGATGGCTTGCCCGATCTACTGTTTTATGTTAAGGCCACCGGCGCAAACAGTTGGTGGATCAATAAAGGGAATAAAACATTTATTGCAAAATCTTCCACGCCCTCGTCATTGCCGTCGTCACTCGCCAATGGCACATCCCTGCTTCAACTTGATTTCAACGGTGATGGCTTTGCCGACCTTGTTTGGCTGGATAAAAGCACAGGAAATAACCGATGGTTCAAAAATGACGGCCAACTTAATTTTTCAGAAATCACCAGTACGGTAATCTCCCCATCTCTATTGGCAGGCTATGACATTCAGGGGTCTGGAAATTTTACCTCGAGATCAGGTTTTGATTTTTTTCTGTTTAATAACAGTGCAACGCCAAAAGCAAGAATATTAAAAGGTGGCACACAGTACAATAATTTGATTTCACAGATCCAAGTCGGTAGCGGCCAGGTAATCGATGTTAATTACGACTATCTTACTTCCGACAGTGTGTACTCCAAGCATAACAACGCGCGATATCCATTAATGGATTATCAAGCCACCCAATTTGTAGTAAAAAAATGGCAGACAGACAATGGCGTTGGAACAAAGAGCTCTACTTCCTACAAGTATTGGGGCGCGAAAGTTCATCTAGCCGGCCGTGGTTTCAGAGGATTCAATCAAATAGACGTCACAGATAACAACACAGGTATTGTTATTAGCAGGTATTTCAATAGCGATACCGATTCTTGGAAATATACCAGTAGCAACCTCGTCAGGACAACAACAAAATTGCCTGACGGTGTTATAGTGAGTCAAACCGATGTACAAAATGGGTTGCACGAGTTTTGGTACAACAAATGCTATTATTCCTTCGTGACGGCTAATTCATCCAAAACTTTTGAAACTGATGGAACGTTTGTTGACTCCACTCATACTACCTACATCTATGATGACTACGGAAATGTTGTTAAGACAGTTACAGATTATGGGGACGGTCACAAAGATAGTCTCGTCAATACCTTTGACAACTCGTATTCAAGCTCATGGCTGATCAGCAGATTGTTGAATTCTCATCTGTACAGGATGATACCCGGGCATCCCACAATCATCAAAGCGAGCGCCTTTACATACGATATGACGGGCGGATCAGGCTTGTTAACTTCTGAAATTGTTGAGCCTGATTCTGGAAGTACCTTAAAGGTGGTAAAGAATTATTCCTACGACAACCTTGGCAATATCGTATCGACTTCCATTAACGCATGGAATGGCTCTGCGGTGCAAACAAGAACCACGCATACTGTTTATGATTCGTTAGGGCGATATGTGACCTCTTTTACCAACGCCATAGGGCAGGTTTCGCATAAGACATCGGAACCTTTTTTGGGTAAGGTTATGAGCGAAACAGACTTAAATGGACTTGTAAAACAATATTTTTATGACGGATTCGGTAGACTGGTCAAGACAATTTATCCTGATGGAAACTGGGAAACACTGGATTATAGAAAATGTGGTGTGTCTTTCTCGTGTCCGGTTTTCGGCGCTCATTTAGTGTACCAGCAGTCGAGCGTTGCCCCCCCTGTGATCAAGTATTATGATTTGCTTAATCGCGAGCTACGAACACAAAGGAAGGGCTTTTCTGGACAGACGATATACACTGATGTTATTTACAATAATAAAGGACAGGTGTTACAGGAGTCATTGCCATATTTTGACACATCAACGCCCATTTATCAACATTATTACTACGATATAATTGGGAGGAAGGTAGTAGCCATTGAACCAGGCGCAAGAATTGACAGCGTCATTTATCATGGTAGAACAACGATTAGTAAGAATGCCGATGACCAAACGAAAACTGTAGTCAAGAACGCCCGGGAACAAATGATCACCGCAACAGACAACGAGGGTCATAGCATAACGTACGATTACGATGCAGCTGGACGATTACTGAAAACGACAGATCCTCTTGGCAATAACATCATCATGACTTATGACATACATGGCAACAAAACCAGTATGCAGGACCCCGATCTCGGCACATATACCTACGTTACAAATGGTTTTGGCGAATTAATAAAACAGACTGATCCACTTGGCCACATAGTGACACTGGCATATGATTCGTTGGGCAGGTTAAAATCACGGAATGAACCCGAAGGCCTCAGCACATGGACATACGACAACGCGCTGCACGGAGTTGGCATGCTTGGCAACGTAACCAGCTATGACGGATACACAACGACTTATACCTACGACACTCTAAGTCGTCTTTCGAGCAAGGCACAAACGATAGATAGTATGACCTACATTGAAGGTTATACATATGATGGGCTTGGACGAGTTAGCAGCATCGTGTACCCCAGTGGCTTTGGAGTTACTAATAATTACAACAGCTATGGTTATCTAAGCCAGGTAAGGAATTCGTCTACCGGTACAGTTTATTGGACGGCATCTGCATTAAACGCAAAGGACGAAATAACTACGCAACTCTATGGCAATGGTGTACAGGTAAACAAGGCTTATGACGCAAATACTGATTTTCTTACATCGGTAAACGCGAAAATTGGAGGAACATTTCTGCAGAATATGTCATTCACATATGACGCGCTTGGAAATCTCCAAAGCCGACAGGACATCTTGCTCGGCATGCAGGAAAACTTTTCCTATGATGATTTGAACCGGCTTACAAGGACGCATGTTTTAGGACTTGACTCGACGAATATAGGCTACGATATTCTTGGCAACATCGTTACAAAGAGTGATGTGGGTACTTATCATTATGGCCCGGTAAATAATGGGCCACATCGGGTGCAATCGATTGATGTAACAACGCACCAATGTATACCAAGTATGTTGGTAAATACCCTTTACAGTTCCTTCAACAAAGTGCGTCAAATTTCGAAGGACTCCTCACTGGTAAATATTTATTACAATCCAGACAGGATGCGGATCTTGCAAAAAATGTTTACAAGTGGCGCATTGGTGCGCACAAAGATTTACGTGTCTGGAATTTTTGAACAGGAAATAAAGGGAGGCGATACTATTTCCACTCATTATATCAAAACACCCGGCGGTACCATTGCTGCTTATACTAAACACAGCTTAATTTCCGTGCCCGCATCATTTTCCTATTTCCATCGCGATCACCTGGGCTCAACCGTAATGATCACCGACGATAGCGCACACGTAAAGGGCAGGTATAGTTTTGATGCCTGGGGTAAGAGAAGAAATGCGGATTGGAGCGCCTCACTCACGGACACCTTGACTCTGGCCTTTGACCGAGGCTTCACCGGGCATGAGCACTACGATCTGTTTGACATGGTGGATATGAACGGCAGAGTCTATGATCCGGTGCTGGGACGTTTTTTGTCGGCTGATCCATTTATCCAGGATGGAACCAACTTACAGTGCTACAACAGGTATTCATACGTTTGCAATAATCCTTTGTCCCTGACAGACCCGACAGGCTATTTTTCATTTGGCCATTTTTTTAGTTCAATATTCGGTGGTATAGCGAATGCGGTTAGCGCCGCTGCCAGTGCCGCTGCAAATGCTGTCGCGCACTACGCAAGTGTTTCTGCAAAATGGTGTAGTCAAAATTGGCGAACGATAGCAGTCGTTGCCGTGGTCGTCGCTGTTAGTGTCGCCACTGCTGGAGGTGCGGATGCTACATTTGGACAATTATTACTTTCGGGTGCAGCGGTCGGTTTTGCGGCGGGTGTAACTTCAACTTTATTGAATGGTGGAAATATTGGTTCTGCGTTGGCCGCCGGATTACGAGGAGCCGTCATTGGCGTTGTTACAGCAGCTGCAACGTGTGGAATCGGTGCGATTGCCGAAAGCGCTGGTAGCGCAACACAGAGTGCCGTCGTTGAGGGCGGAGTCCAGACTGTTGGAAGCGGTGTCGTCCAGGGCGGTGCAAGTGTTTTAAATGGCGGGAAATTTCTGAATGGATTCTATTCTGGCGCTGCATCTTCTGGATTTACCAATCTTACAGAAAACCAAGGTGGTGTATTGTCCGCTGCAATTGTCGGAGGAACGACGTCGTCACTCAACGGTGGAAAATTTGCCGATGGAGCTGTGACCAGCGCTTTTCAATATATGTTTACGTCTGTAAGTCACGGTATTGTTGAAAGCGCACGTCAACAGACGTTAGAAGGAGAGCAATCTCAAGCGCTGAGAGATTTTCGTTTGGACCCAGATGCTCCGAAGTTAGCGTCTAATGATTTTATGCCTAATCAAATCGGCAATTATGGGAGTTTGTCATTAGAAGGTGACAAATTAACTGGGGGCGGTGTTTCGTATTATGATGTAGTTGGTGGAGGTGTTTCTTATGACCAGAAGGGGCTAACGGTAAGTGCCGGTGTAGGATATGATATATTTCCGACCTGTGGAGTAAAAGGTGGCTTCAATTTTGGCGGGCATACTGGAGTATTCTTTTCTGCCGGCTGTTTTGGTGTTGGCTATCAGAAAAATTTCGATGTTCAAGATATTAAAATTGATTATTCACCATACCCCGCGTATTAAAACATGAAATATACACATTTGTTATTTGTCCTGCTAATTACTGAGATCGTTAGTGCGCAGACAATTACTCTGACATACGATGCCTCTGGCAACCGCCTGACGAAACAAATCAGCGGTCTGGTGCCCACAGCGTCGATCACAGGCGATTCAGTTACATGCCATAATGGTGTCATTACGCTCATGGCCCACGGAGGTGGTACGTACATGTGGAATAATGGGGCTACAGACAGTACCATATCTATGATTATGGATACCTCAACAAGCTTCAAGGTTCGTGTAACAAACGGAATTGGATGTTCTGATTCAACCTTAAGACATATTACAGTATTACATATTCCAATAACAGGTCCAATAGCTGGATTGATCAATGTCAATTTGCTCACGAACCCGATAGACACCTACATTGTACCGCTGCATCCTGGCTCAATATACAACTGGACAGTTTCAAACGGGTCGATAATTGGAGGTACCGTGATGGGTGGTGGTTTCGGATCCAATCAAATAATTGTGCAATGGTATGAGCACGGTACGGGGACTATTTCGGTTTACGAAACTGTTGACAGCGGAAGGTGCTCCACTTTACCAATATTTATACCCGATACCGTTACAGGTAGTAATGTAATTGTGCAGAATGCTACTGCAGATAATTTGTTCAATGTATATCCAAATCCGGCTAATGACGGAATATGGACCGACTATGCGGAGCCCGGATGTCTCGAAATTTCTATTTCTGTTACTAACGCCGTTGGACAGCGACTATACCATTGCCTCTATGCAGGCAACGAGACCTTCCATATACATCTGGAAAACGGTCTGTTTCCATCCCCGGGGATATACACTTTACAAGTCAAGTCAGAAAACAGGATTTTCACAAAAAAAATAGTCATCACTAAATAACACCAAATGAAAAGACTCCTTTTAGCATTGCTACCGCTCATTCTGTTCTTTGCCAGGACTGAGGCCCAGCAAATGAATTTCCAGGGAAAAATATTCTATGCCGGTTTGCCTTTCTCTGGATCTGCAACCATGACTTTTGTCTTGCCTGATTTCTTATGGACCGACAATGAATCGGTTACTGTAAACAATGGCCTGTATTCATGTGTCGTAGGGGCAACAAATCCTATGCCGATTAAGCTGTTCGACAGCGCTCATCATAGCCGGCAAATGATCGTCATGTTTAACACCAATCCTGTAGATACAATTACGCTATTTGCACCTTTTGAGCGCGATCCTTCCGTGCCAGGATATATCAGAGACAGCATTACATGGGCCAACGTACATAACAAGCCGACAATAGATACGAGTTTCACAAATGAGATTCAATATTTAACGCTACATGGCGATACGTTGCGGATTGACTCCACCGGGCAGGGTAACTGGGTCATAATTCCTGGCTTTGGCGATACATCCGGCACACGAGTTGTGAATGGAAATTTCACGGTAATAGACAGTGCACTTACAAATATGCTCTCTCTGACTCCCGGAGGATCATACTCTATTTTCCCGCCTAATATGAGTGTATGGCAATCATTTAAGGCAACGGCGAATGGAAAACTGCGCGATGTAAAATTGAATATGGCTTCTACTATATCAACTATTTCCGTGAATATTTACAACGGCCAAGGGCCCGGAACACCGGCTATATATAGCTTCATCCCTATTTCGGGAGTTTCAAGCGCGCCAGGTTGGATTACAATTCCCTTGTCGTCTTATGCTATTCCGCTTGCAAGTGGAAACACTTACACAATCATGATTATTCCGGCTACTGGAGGTCAAATAACAGCACAATTGCAGAATAATCCATATCCGGACGGCATTGCCGGTACCGATCTTCTTTCTACATCAGCAATAACCAATTTCCCAGATTCCGATTGGACTTTTTCGGTGGATATTGATAATACAAATCCGGCCTGCCTGACATTTGGCAATAATTGCTACGTCGGTATCGGTACTAACAACCCTACTTCTCAATTGGAAGTCAAAGGACGTATAAAAGATCAGACTGGCCTCGTGATGCCGGTAGGAACAATTATAGCGTTTGGCGGTAGGAACATCCCTGTTGGCTGGCTACAGTGCGATGGACGGGCTGTCAGCAGAGTTGACTATTCCGACTTATTTGATGTGGTCGACACCTCCTGGGGGCATGGCGACGGATCAACCACCTTCAACTTACCAGATCTTAGAGGTAGATTTGCCCGGGGAGTTGACAGTTCAACGTTAATCGGATCCTCAGGAAACGACCCCGATCATTCGTCCAGGCTTCCCGGTGGAGGAAGCTATGGAGGAAACTCGGGAAATAGAGTCGGCAGCCTCCAATCAGACCAAATAGCATCGCATTCTCACCCGTATGGGCATCCTTCGTGTATCACCAGTAACGTAGGTGCAGGTGGAGGCGCTTGTGTATGGTATGGGGACTATACAACTTCGACCAGTTCGACCGGGGGAAATGAAACGCGACCTAAAAATGTAAACGTCTACTACATAATAAAATACTAAATCATGAAAAAAGCTTTGCTTTTCGTTAGTTGCCTGTTTTTTCTCAATATAGGGTATTGCCAATACAATCAGCTGAAATCGGTAGCACCTGTGGGCGGTAATATCAATAACAACCAATGCCTTTCAAACGGTATCGTTAGCATAAGCGTTGCCGGTGAAATGGCAGTTAGTACACCATTTAGTGTTGGGGTGTATTCCGGCTCCATTGGTTACCTCGATGTATCAGACAGTGTAAGTGACACCTGTGTTGTTTCGCAGGTTAAAACTGTTACCAGGCACTCTGATGTTGTTTCCTTATTCCCTAATCCAAATCCGGGTTCGTTCGTAGTCAGCATTAATACGACAGAAGACTGGATTGCCTCTTTGGTTATAACAGATGTTTTGGGACGAATCGTCAGCACCAGGGAAATAAACCTTACGGTGGGGGACAATAGATTGAACTATTATTCTCTTAGCCCAGGAATTTATTTACTACGCGTTCAGTCTGCTGAATTAAAGCAGGTGATAAAGATAATTGTCGAGTAGCCTGACGGCGCCAATACGGCTATTTTATTGGTGTGTTTGAGTTACCCATTTTTCAATACAACTAAAATACGATTGATTATGAAAAGCTCATTTTTAGCACTACTATTACTCGTAGTATGCTATAATCAAGCGGAGGCTCAACAAATGAACTTCCAGGGAAAAATATTTTACGCGGGCTTGCCTTTTAGCGGCTCAGCGACTATGACATTTGTGCTTCCGGATTTTTTGTGGACCGATAACGAATCTGTCACGGTGAATAATGGCTTTTACTCGTGTGTAGTAGGAGCTGCGAATCCTATGCCAATCAGATTGTTCGACAGCCTGCATCATAGCAGGCAGATGATTGTCATGTTCAATACTAATCCTATTGATACCGTCACACTTTTTGCACCTTTTGAGCGCGACCCGTCAGTGCCAGGGTATATCCGGGACAGCATTACCTGGAATGACATCCATAATAAACCAACAGTGGACACCAGTTTTACTAATGAAATTCAGTATTTGTCTATTCATGGCGATACGTTGCGGATTGATTCAACCGGACATGGCAACTGGGTCATTATACCTGGATTAAGTGACACAACCGGCACTCGAGTTGTAAATGGGAATTTTACCGTTATTGACACTGTCGTTTCCTCCATGCTGACAGTTCCTACGGGAGGCTCCTGGACCACGATACCTACTACTCCATTGACAGGAGTATGGCAATCGTTTCAAGCCACGGCAAACGGAAAATTGCGACACATAAACGTCAATGTTAGTTCAACCCTTCCTACTGTGTTCTTTTATTTCTACAACGGCCAAGGCTCAGGGACACCTGCAATCTATGGCCCTGTTTCTATGCCTTGCCCCACATCTTTTGGCACAGCGGTTTTTGATGTCTCCGCTTTTAATCTTGTAGTCAGCAGCGGATCTACCTACACATTTTGTTTCGTGCCAGCTACAGGAGGTCAGATAGTAGCACAAATACAGGGAAACGTATACGGCGGCGGTATTGAAGGTACATTTGCCCCATCAACCTCTTCCACGACTCTGAACCCTGGAAATGACCTGGCGTTTTCACTCGACATTGATAATTCAAACCCCTCGTGCCTAACGTTTGGAAACAATTGCTATGTCGGCATAGGCACAAATAATCCAACTGCTCAGCTTGAGGTTAGGGGTCGTGTTAAGGATCAGACAGGGTTCCTTATGCCAGTGGGTACTGTGATTTCTTACGCGGGAAGGAATATACCACAGGGATGGCTATTTTGTGACGGCTCAGCCGTAAGCAGGATTGCTTACGCTGATCTGTTTAATGCCATTGATTCCTCATGGGGCTCCGGTGACCATACTTCAACATTTAATTTACCTGACCTACGTGGAACATTCTTAAGAGGTGTAGACAGTTCGGCGAGCAATGATCCCGACCACTCTAGCAGAACTGCGGGAGGAGGTACGTTTGGCGGCAATACTGGCAATAAGGTCGGAAGCATGCAATCTGATGCATTTAGGAGTCATAGCCATGCCGAAAAAATCATCTATGGCGCTGATTTAAATTTCAATGCGACGCAATATCCACCCGCTGCCCTTTTCGGCGCTGGATATCTTGAAACAGGTAATCAGTCTGGATCAACCGGAGGAAACGAAACTCGGCCTGCAAATGCCTATGTTTATTACATCATCAAATATTAATCACCAAATGAATTAACCTAACCTTACTGGTATTCTGAAATCGTAGAAATATGGCGACTGCCCGAAAACACCGTGTCCAGCTACCACCCCAAGCTCACTACAACGTTCCCATAAGTTTCTGTCCTATTCCCGAGGATTGGGTCTTTAATGCTATTATAAGTCAATCTTACCTGGGCGTTAAGTTGCTTAATAATTTTCACACCTACATTTAGCATGCCGCCGGTTTTCGAAATAGTTGTTCCTTGCTGCAGATAGTGCAGCTCAGCGCCTGCGATGATTTTCTTTATGATGATGCTAGATTCGGATAACGCATACCCCGACTGGCCGCTGGACCCTGCGCCGGGCGATGTGTTGTAAAAACCGTTTACACCCCAGTTCATACCATTCTTAAAGGCCACATTCTGCACAACCATGTACGTGGACATCAGAATGTTCAATCCGGACAACTGGTCTCTTATGTCGTACTGGCTATACATCAACTGGGTATTGCAACTGACGTCCAAAAAATTAAAGTTGTAAGATGAGCCTGCTTGGGTCATGTTGCTTGCAAGCTGAGCCACCTGGCCCGATACTGCAAAATTGCTCACCTGGTTCACCGGCAGGTATTTTGCCCAGAGAGAGGGCACCTTTGGTATGGTTATGGAAAACTCGGCACCATAGCCATTCACCGTGGTCTGGAAGCTTTTGGAGTGAAATACGTCATCGGTCATATACCGGTAAAAACCACCGATGGTTACCCGCTTCTTCCAGAACGACTGGCTTAATTTACCCTCGTACTTCAGCAGGTCATTGAGCAGGTAGGGGGCTGTAAAAGTGGTATAGCCGGGCCCAATATAGCTGTAGCTGCCACTTAGCACAGTATTATCTTTAAAGAGGCTTAACTGCGTTCTAGCGGTATAAGCAATATCGCGGCGGGTAGTAAGGTTCTGTTTGTAATTGATGTTTTTAAGGGCGTCCCCTACTTCATCCTTCTCTCCGGTCGTGGGGATACCGGGCGCATTAATATCAGCAGTGGTCATAGTGCCGTTGATCTCAGCCTGGGTTATGAACTTCTTTCTGAACAGGCTGATCTGCATCTCCGCTCCCACCACAAGGTTGCTCCCCGGATTGTGAGTTACCGAATCTGATGGCGTCATAAATGCATTACCTCGCTCGGTGGTATTTACATAAGTAAGTATGAAGTGGGTGGCGTTTTTCTTGCCTATGCCCAGCCGGCCGGCCATCACCTTCTGGTTAAAATCGTAAATTCTCAATGCCGTATCATAACGCTGATTGTGGATAGTGCCGTTTGTAAAAGCCGCATAGAAAATACCCGGATTCAGTTCGATATTGAAACCGGAACATCTTACTCCATTCATCGTGAGTTCGGAATACAACGGATAGGATGAACCTATACTGAAACTTTTAAGGCTGCCCAGCAACTTTATCCCCGGATTGTTTAGCCCCAGCTTGTTCATGATCTCTTTATTGTATTTAGGGTCACGCATCATCTGCATATAATCAGTGTTCTCTATCTTATCCAGTTTGGCTTTATCTTTTTCCAGTTTTTTAGCGTCGTCTTTGGCGTCTTCCAGCTTTGCCATGCGGGCCTGCGCATCGTCGTAGGCGGCAGAAGTGGTCATCTGGAATTTCAGTTCCTTGTAATCCTTCTCCGGCATACTACCCTTCCTGGCCTCAAGATCTTCCATGGTATTCACCTTGTACCTTTTCTTAAGCTTGTTCATCTTGTCTTGGTCAATCTCTTTTTCCAGGTTGGCCGATTGCTTTTCCAGCGAATTATATTCATCTGCTTTTGCCAGTTTTTCTTTGTTCTCAGGCGATGAGAGTTTTTCCTTCATCGCCTCATAGCCTTTGTTCTTTTCCCTGATGTATTTGTCTTTGAGCCCCTTCATATCGTCCATCCCCTGGCCTGATTTCAGTGCTTCTATTTTCGCCATTGCTTTCTGTTCCATCAGGGTGCGGAAATAGTTGTAATCAAAATTCACGGACACCTGGTTCATGGGCTGCTTGTCGCTGTTTTGCTCGGTGGTCAGCAAAACAGATGCAGTAATAGGAATTGTATTCATCAATATCACCGTAGGGTTAAACTCGAACCTGGTGTAAAATTCCTTCTGCTCACTTTGCAGCCCCTGCGGATTATTGAATGCGGTAGTAACCCTTGCCGACCCAGTAGTATTGAGCCACTTTTTCAGATCAAACTTTCCAGAATCTACTTCGTTACTGAATGTGACACTGGCCCCATTTACTTTAAATTGCTTCCGCTTGAGCAGCTTGCTGCTTTTGTTCTCCCGGTACACCACTTCATAGTTACCATCGGGCAACAGCGGCGACGTCATTTCATCGGTGATGGTCTGTGCTATAGTGCAGCCAGTACTCAGTTGCCTTACCTCATTGCTCTTCAGCACTAAGTACGGAGAAAGCACCTCATAAATGGTCTTATCGTTATCATTCATCACCGACAGTTTCATCTGCAGGTCTTCCTCTGCCTTGGTACCGGTATAGGCAAGGTTTATGCTCCATAGTGTACTCACATCGTTCGTTACCAGGCTCTCCCTTATAATCATACTGAACTGCGCTGAAGCGGTGAGTGCTTGCAAGAGCAGAAGTGTTATAAGGATGAGTTTGGCTTGGGTCATTGTTTTGTTTTGCTTTGTTTTCTATCTATACCATACCATCTTAATAATTTTCAACTGCAGTTCTTTAAATGCCGATTGCAAATCGGGCTTTATCCATTGCTCTGGATGCCCTGCGGAACTTCCAAAACAACTACGCAGTGCACGAAGTTTCGGATCAGTGGAAGCAAACTACTTTACAGCCTGCTCTCACTTCGTAATTATCTCGTAAGTTCCCTCCTTCATATCACAGGGTTCTTTTCCTTTATCCTCTTTTCTTCCACGTACCTGATAAGGTACAAACGTATGTACCGTCCATGTTACTAACTCTGCTTTCTCTTCATTGTAATTTGAGCCAGTTTGCTTGAGTATCGGCTCATTTTGATTTTTTTCGTTACAGTTCCTTAAGAACTCCTTTATTTTGTCTACTTCATATTCTTTCAGCTTCTCCTTTTGCTCCTCCTTTTTTTTCTCCAGGTCCTTTTCAAGAATGTCCTTTGCGGTTGGTTTGCCCTTGTAAGTATCAAACCCTTTGGTCGATTTGTTAAGATCGTATTTGTTCAATGTCCCAAAAAGCTCTTGAAGCTCCTTTACATCTTTCATATATATATGCATTTGAAATAAAGCACGCGGATCATAATGAAGTTGGATTCCATTATTTTCGCCACCTCCGGGCCCAGCACTATTATCTGAGTGTATTATGAAACTAAATAACGACGGAATATTGAAACTACTTGATTCTCCTTGGGGAATATAAGAATTATCCACTCCATGACATGAACCAGAACCAATCGATGATCCATTTCCAGTAGGTGGTTGCTCAGCCTTGGTATCTAACTGCCACCCTAGTTGCTGATCATAAGTAAATGAACTTCCATTTAAGTCTGTGTAGGTATCCCCTTGTTTCTCTTTCCCCGCTTTCGTATCATCGTTCTTTTGTGTGGCTTCCGCCGCTTTCTCTTTATCTAAACCCAAAAGATCAGAATTGCAGACTGGACTATTAGCAAAACTTGCGTAAGGGCTTTCCCATGGTTTTAAAATTGGGTCAATATTCCAACGCTTTCCTAGTCGTGGATCGTATTCCCAATACTCTGCTGTGTAAGAATTGCCGTCGCCGCTTACCTCATTGTCTTTTTCCTGCCCCCCAAATCCATATCTATACGCCCCAGAACTCGCATTTCTCCCCGGCATCTCCATTCCAAAGGCATAGTAATCCTGCGCACTGAGTAAGTCAGCGATATAGGTCAGCGAGCCCCCACTACCGGAAGTAACAGGCAGCTTTCGGTCGGTGATTGTAGCCAGTACATTACCGAGGTGATTGGCAAGCTCGTATTGTTTGTAGCCCCTGTTGGCGGTGTAGTAACCAGCAGCGATTGTTATCGGGGTAACCCATGAGCCCCCCAGACCGATTGTACCGATTGTGGCTGTGCCGCCAGTGCTCGTCCAGGTGCCTCCCGCGCTGCCTAGAGAGAGCAGTAGCGTATCCGACCGATATATGCCAATTCTACTGCTGCCATATAAATGCGCCTCGCTCCATCTTAGTTCTGGTGCGGCGCCTCCAGATGGTATTTTGTAAGTATAAGTAGCTAGGGTATTACCGGTGGCATCACGCACATAAAATGTCCTGCCGTTCTGCTGTGCCGTGCCATTGGCCACATCCTTCATTACCCTGTTGCCAAGGGCATCATACTCAAAGGCGAGGTTAGCCCCTGTACTCTTGGTTATTTTGGTTATCTTATTCCGCAGGTTCCAGTCTATAGCCGTAACGTTCGCTGAAGCATCGCTGATCAGGTTACCGATCTTATCGTATTGATAGTTACCTATGGGCTGCGTTTCCAGGTCATTGGGGTAGGCACTGGTAGGGAGCACCCCATCTATTACATAAGCCAGCTTGTTGGTAGCATTCGCAGGTATTGAATATGCAGGATTGTAGTACGTGCCGCTGTTCTTTGTGTGGTATATGTATGCGAGCTTATCCATATTGGGGTTGGTAGTGGTACCATTTCGCTGCTGGTAAGTTATATTGCCATCAGGGTCATAGTTCAGCTTGCCACCCCACGCATCACTTGCCAGCATAGCCATACCGCTGCCCATATTCCATGCGTGCTGGCTGGTAATCCTGTTTAGCTGGTCGTAAGTATAATTGTAGCCATTGTTACCTAGCGACTGTATCTGGGTGTACATGCGGCTTATATTGCCATTATACAGCGGCCTTACCGTGCCTGCTGTCATGCCCATGCCGGCAAGGCAGTTATTGCCTGCTATGGGTTTGTAATCGGTCGGGTAATATTCCAGCGTATAACCAAAGGCATCCTTAGCCACAGGGTTGTTCATAGTGCCATAACCGGGGCCATAAAAGCCGGAACCGAACAACTGCAGCGACGAATAAATGGCATAGAAGGTCCCGTTAAAGAAAACAAATTCCGGCATGGTTTGTGCACCGGCGGGATTTAGAATACCATCCTGCCCCATATCCGAGTCAGGTGTTGCCGTTGTTCCGTTCACACCTGCTATCCATCCCTGCAGGGTGTACATATAGTCCAGTCCCTGCACCTTATCGGTCCCAAGTATCATACGGGCCTTGGGGCCATGACGGTAATACAAGTACTGGGCATCCGTCTCCCAGGTCAGGCCGTTCGCGCTTGTCTGCACCTCTGTGAGGCGGTTTGCGGCGTCATAGTTATACCTATGAACGAACTGGTCCATCGCGCCCCGCTGGTAGGTTACTTGGTTCACCTTGCAGCTCTGCAGGTCGTAGGCGTATTCCAGCGTCTTGTCCCCTATTATACCGTTTGGATAATCCTGGATCAGCTTATACACATTGCCTTCAATATCGTAGCTGTAGTGTGTGGCATGCAAATAGTCTTTAGTCACCAGTTTGGCCCTCGTCTCAAAATACAGAACGGAGGCTACCCTCTTCCTCAGGTTTTGCTGCTGCGGTGTACCAAACTTCTGGGCAATCGTCGCCGTATAAGAGTCATCATACGTCGTTAATGTTATTTCCGATCGCTGTGGATGGCTATTGATGAAGTTATTCCATCCCAGAAAATTCCGGGCCATTATAGCGTTTATCGCATTGGTCTTTATTTTACCCGCTTCTTCTGGCCGGCCCAGCACATCGTACCTGGTATAGCTGAAAAATTTAGGCTTTTGCCTGGCATTTTGCGAGGCCACTACCCTTCCCAGCCCATCATAAAAGAAGTCGCTTTCGCCCGCATCAGGCGTCTCCTGCCATATGGCCTGGTTAAGGGTATTGTAGCGGTACACCGTCGGTTTTATATGCGGCGGCGTTTTCACTGGCAGGTAATTTGCTGCGCGATTTGCGGCTACGGTCATTGCATCGGCGTGATTGAATAGTACCACGCCCGCAGGAGGCTCTGTTTTAGCGAGGTTGCCTGCCTGGTCAAAGTAATAGAGGGTATAATGGTATTGCAGGTCCTTATATTTTTCGGTGAGGGTTTCCATAGCACCGAGGCATTTGGCATAGTACCGCCGCAGCAGGTCATTTTTCATACTGTCCTCCCATTGGCCATAGAGCATTGCGGCATTGCTGCGGGCTGTGGCCAGCAGGTTGTTTACGCAGTTATTGGTATATGGGTACGGAGGCAAAACGGGCAGGCTGTCACATAGGGTTTTGGTTGGCGGGCATTGATTTATGGCAAAACAGGTGGTACTGCCCTTAAGGTTGATAACGGCAAGGCTGTTATTGGCAGCGCCATACAACACCTGCAGGTTAAATGCCTTGGTAAAGCCACCCACCGCTGCGGTCATATCTGGCGTTATGCTGATAATGCTTTTTACATTGCTCCAAACAAATGCGCCTGACGGCGGTTGTACCGTAATGCTGCAATCTTTTTCGTGGCCGCTCGTATCTTTATATACCAGGCCAATGGTGAAATTACTGTTCACCACAACTGAATCGCGTTGCAACTGCCACTTATCATTAGCGCGCAACATGCCGGGCGTCATATTCATCATCTGGGCCGGAGATGGATAATGACTGTTGGCAGTCTGGAAATTAAAGATAGACGTGAGGTAGTCCTTAATGCCCCTTACAAAGGGTGTGGGTTGCGAGCAAGGCGGTTGCGCAGTGCTATTACTACAGCCGGATAGAAAGTTGCAGGTAGTGGTTATATGTTTGGTCGCAAATGTGTTGTTGGAATAGAGAATTTTAATATCAAAACTGCAAAACGGATTTAAAGGGCAGGAAATATTACTGATGCAGCACATCGATGTAGGAGATTGATACCCGGTAGATGTTCTGAGGTACGGTATCATGATAATTTCAGCGCAAGGCAAAAAGCTGATCATCAATGTAGAGTCATTGACCTTCTGCCCACGGAGACTAGATAAGCTCGTGCTGCTGACAGAAGAAGGCAATGGTAATGTAAATGGTGACGGCAACGGGTTGGTAGTCATTAGCGTAGCCACCGAAGGAAAATGATTGATGATGGAATCTAGTAAGCCAGGCAGGGCTGCAACAACAGCACACGGTGAATCAGTAACAGGTGCGCCGCCGCACTGGGTAGTTGCTACCTGCTGGTTGATGCTGCCTGTTTGGGCTGCAATGGCGGCAGCAAACTGACATGGGTCGTCGAAATCGGTAATGCCCGTTACATCAACGTTGATACCGGCAGTAGCCATAACATTGAGTATGTCATCCATGCTGCTGTTAAAGCGGCCTCTCTTGTCTTTATATAACATCCAAACAAACGGGTCTGCAGCAATATTGCATGGCGGATTGTTTACAAAACTTGAAGCGCCGATAGAGAAATGAGACCAGTCATAATAATCTTTCGCGCCTATGCAGCGTGAATTGCATAAATACGTGTTAGCGTATAGATTCATGCTCGTTTGCAAGGCTTCATTTTTTGCTGAGATATACAAATCTCTGAGAAAGGTCCAGTCCAGGTCGGACTCAGGTCCGGTTCCGAAAGCATGTATGCCAAAGTAGTTAGCAAGTAGCGTACAAGGCGTACCAACCCCAATTACAGGCGTTGCTCCGTTGGGATCGGGCGCCGGGTTCGTGTAAGCGCAATAGGCCAGCTGCATCGCCAATTGATCAACTGGAACCCCGGGCGGGGAGCAGCCATAACTTGCGAGCTTATTGTGCAGGGCAAGTTTAATGCCTGCATTTGCGGGAACCGAAAGCCATGGGTCGCTGTTCAATAACTGATCATAGGGTTTGATGTTACTGTTGGGAAGCACACTGCCCACGGTTACATACCCCTTACTTACCGCATCTGCAAAGTACTGTGTGGAAAGAATTTGCTCATCAAAATCAAGCGCATCCTTTACATGGTCTGAGGTACACCACCCCAGCATACATTTTTCCGGGTGATTGACTAGCAGCGATTCCGCATACTGGGGTTGCCAGTTATCTATCAGGTTCCTCACATTACCGGCCAGCGACGCAGGTAATGTGCTCCAGGGTATTTGTGGCAGAGGCAATACGTTGGCTGTGTTAAAAATGGAAAGTGGATAAGCACTAGCGTCAATAGCTCCATACTGATCCCTGTCGAACTGGGCGTATTGTCCCCCAGGCGACATATCAGCAAGCATCATAGATCTGATCACGTCACAACGGTTGGGGCTGGGCTCGCAGTATGGCGAATCACAGGTAGCAGTCTTTAGCGCTGGGTTCCCGCACTGCGCGCAGTTCCGGTAGCATTGCATGGTGTCGACCAGTGCAAGCTGGTGCGCCATCAGTGTATCCCACTCCGCCTTGCAGGTATCCTTGAACACTTCTGCTATATAGGCAAGCGCAGCCTGCTGATTCACCGTGATCTTTTTCGTGAGCACATAGGTGCCGATGTTCAGGCTGAACGTTGTATCGCGGGGATAGATGCCGGTATTGCTATTGTTGCTGCATTGACGATCTATATTGACGGCACCATTTACCAGGTCCCCTATCTTGCCTGAATAGCTCATGATGGGTATTCCAGTGCAGCTCTCTGTATTGGTAAGTGTATAATCCAGGTCATAAATGCA